>Ga0209187_1000392_pt1 | contig 81204 bp, 83 predicted proteins | sample BantaG_FD_187430 | JGI IMG/M metagenome (GOLD analysis project Ga0209187, IMG submission 187430) | Marine algal microbial communities from Bantry Bay, Ireland - BantryBay_4 metaG (SPAdes) (version 2) | ecosystem: Host-associated > Algae > Red algae > Unclassified | place: Bantry Bay, Ireland...
AAACGCCAACACCAATGGAACCGGACACACCTCACCACCATTGAAGGCGCCCGCACCTCATGCGGCCACGGAGTCCTCGCCCACAACCTCACCAAACTCGCCCGGCTCCAATAACCAAAACCGAGATCCCCACCCCCGACCCCCTGCTCCCAAAGCAGGTGCGCCGACACCCGCCACAATCAACCTACATTTTCAGGACCTAGTAGCTACTCGCGGGCGTTGGCGGCGAGGCGTTCGAGGATGTCGGCGAGGACGGCGCGTTCTTTGGGCTTGATCAGGTCGATGAGCTCGGCCCGCACGTCGCGAACGTGGTCGGGTGCGGCGTCGGTGATGACTTCGAGGCCTTCGTCGGTGAGCACGGCAAAGGTGCCACGGCCGTCTTCAGGACACTTCTCGCGTCGTACCAGTCCTCGTTTCGCGAGTCGGTCGACACGCTGAGTGAGGCGGCTCTGCGAGTGGAGTAGACGATGGGACAGTTCGGTCATGCGAACACGGTGCGGCTCGGCTTCGGACAGGTGAACGAGAACTTCGTAGTCGTCCATGGTCAGTCCAGTGGAAGCCTTGAGCGAATCGTTGAGCTGACTGTTGATGCGCCCGGTTGCTTCGAGAAAGGACCGCCAGATGCGGCTCTCTTGTTCATCCAACCAAGGCGTGTCGTCCTTCACGTTCGCAAGTGTACGTCACCACTTGACATAGTTCAACATTTAAGTATTATGAGAACAAGCTAGATAGTTCAAACTTTAACTACCGTGTGGCCGGCAAGGACGTCGCCGAGCGTGGCGATGTCGGTGGCATCGCAGCCACATCCCAAGTGACACCCGCAGCACCATCCGGCAAGTGACAGCAAGGAACGCAATGAGCGACAGCCAGAACACCAGCGGCACCGAAACCGGCAAGCACGGCGCTGACATCGACCGCAGCGACGAGTGGGAAGCCATGCGGCAGAAGTATTTACGCCCTGATCGACCCAAGTCGTCTGGGGGCGGCGTGCATCATCTGGCGCTGCTGTCATCGAGCGTTCCCCGAACGATCGAGTTCTACCAAGACGTGCTCGAGTTCCCCTTGACCGAACTCTTCGAGAATCGCGACTATCAGGGTTCGACGCACTTCTTCTTCGACATCGGCAATGGCAATGCGCTTGCCTTCTTCGACTTTCCCGGACTCGACCTGGGTCCCTACGCCGAAGTCCTCGGCAGCATGCACCATCTCGCCATCTCGGTGACTCCCGAGAAGCAGACGCACCTTCGCAGCAAGCTCGAGGCGGCCGGCGTGGCCATCGACTTCGCGTACGGAAGCTCGATCTACTTCACGGGCCCCGACGGCGAGCGGCTCGAGCTGCTGGCCGACGAACTGGGCGAAATGTACGGCAATTCGGTTCTGTAGGTGCTCGGCTCCTGCTGGTGCTGCTGATGCTCGGGCACTGTAGGGCCGGTTTCTACTCGGCGGCTTCGCCAACGACCACCACAGTGAACTGGCCCGTTTCGACATCGGTCACGGTCACCAAAGTATCGAACATCACACCCGTGTCGGGATCGGTCAGCGCGCAGATCAGCTGATTCTCGGCGTTCAAGATCACCCCGCTGTCGCCGCATTCCAAAGCCCCCTCGGGAAGACCGAAGTCGTTCTCGTTGTTCAAGCCCTGTACCGCGGCGTCCTCGAGCCGAGACAGTCCGGCAGGGTCGACCACGTTGGTAGGACTGGCGAAGATGCGGTCGTCTTCCTCCAACGCCACCTCGAAGTTGATCGTCTGCCCATCGCTCTGTGCAGTGCACATGAAGATGGTGCCGACCTCTTCATCGAGCGGATCGTCGCACTCGGCGTCCGAGATCGCGGCAATGCCGATGCGCGCTGCCATCTCGTTGCCTTCAATCAGGTCGACCGCAGCCCCAGCCGGAGTTTCACCTCCAAAGGAGATGTCGACGCTCCCGGTGCAGGCCGACGCCACCACCGCGAGAACGAGCAGGCCAAACACACACCGAAAGCGTTTCATGTCCCCAACCGTAGTTGCGTGTTCTCTGGAGGAGGTGCGCATCTAACCAGTCAGATCGAACGACCCGGCTCGATGCGTCGCACCGTTGACAACGATGTCAACCGCATGCCACCCCGGATAGCGGGTACGAGTCGAGTAAGAGCGGCAAGTACTCCGCCATGGCGGCTGCGATCTGTCGGCAACGCGGTGTGAGTTCGAGATCGTCGAAGCCGTCGAGTGCGTACGTGGTGAAACCAGCCACGTCGGCCCCAGCGGAGCGGTGGAACACACTTTGAGCGAGTACTACGCGCCTGGCACGATGGCCAGCGTGGCTTACCAGTTCGATGATGAAACGGCGCTTGCCCAGGTTGATGAGACGCACTGGCAGACCAGCCTGACGAGCAACTGGAATATCGGCGAGAATCCCAACGGTGGCTATCTGCAGGCCCCACTGGTGGCGGCCATGGCTTCGGTGTCCGGGCACCCGGATCCGCTGACCATCACCACCCACTACCTGCGACCCGGCACCGGCGACGCGTCTGCAGACATCGAAGTCGAGTCCATACGCACAGGACGCACGATCGGCACCGTTCGTGGTCGTCTCTCCCAAGGCGGCAAGACGCGCATCGAGTCCATCGCCGCGTTCGCCGACCTGTCCGGCTCCGAAGATGTGGTCGACATCGATACCCCGGTCGCACCAATTCCCGACCCCGACGATTGCGTGTCACGAACCGATCTCGAGCAGGGCGTGGTCTTGCCGATCATGAGCCGCCTCGACGTGCGTATCCACCCCGATCATGCAGTCGCCGGCAGCGGTCGTGAGGCCGCCATCACGGGATGGATTCGGTTCGGTGATGGTCGCCCGGTCGATGCGCTCACCTTGCCGCTGTTTGCCGATGCGTTTCCCCCGCCGCTGTTCTCCAAGGTGGGGTTCATCGGCTGGGTGCCAACGATCGAGCTCACCGTGCATGTTCGTCGCCGCCCGGTCGTGGGCTGGATCCGAGGACACTTCCGCACCAGCGATGCGGCCGGCAATCGAACGATCGAAGACGGCTGGCTGTGGGACGAATCCGGTGCCCTCGTTGCCGTGGCCCGGCAGGTCGGACTCGTGCTTTCGGCCCAACCCAGCCAGCCCCAATAAGGTTGCAGCAATGACTGACCCTGATACCCCTCCCGCCTCGTCGTTTGCTCCCGGGCTCTTCGATGGCAAGACAGCTCTGGTCACCGGTGGCGGCACCGGACTCGGTCGGGCGATCGCAACCGAGCTCGCCAGCTTGGGTGCCCACGTGGTGATCGCCGCCCGTCGCGCAGAGATACTCGAGACGACGGCCGCCGAGATCAGGGCGGCGACCGGCGCGGATGTTGCGGTCGACCTGGTCGACATCAAGAACCGCGAGACGATCGAGTCGCTGGCCGAGCGCCATCGCGTCGACATCTTGGTGAACAATGCCGGTGGCCAGTTTCCGCAGAAGGCGCGCGACTTCAGCGAGAACGGCTGGAAGAGCGTTATCGATCTGAACCTGAACGGCACCTGGGCAATGACGCAGGTTTTCGGTAACCAGATGCTCGACTCGGATGGCGGCATCATCGTGCAAATCGTGGCCATTGTGGGTCGCGGCCTTCCTGGCATGGCCCATTCGGCAGCAGCTCGTGCCGGTGTGATCGAGATGACCCACACCGTGGCCTACGAGTGGGGTCCGAAGGTGAGGGTGAACGGTGTTGCACCCGGCGCGTTCCACACCCAGGGATGGGAAGAGGCCTATGACCCCGAGGTCGGCCAGGACATGAGTGGCGTGCCGCTGCCCTACCCCGGGCGACCCCAGGACATCGCCAATGCAGTCACGTTCCTGGCATCGCCTGCAGCCAGCTACATGACGGGTCAGACGCTGTACGTCGACGGCGGCTACGCCCTGCACGGCCCCATCAGCGCCCTACCGCCCGGCGGCTACCCGGAACGATCCGCATGAATTCTGTCGATCGCCAGCAGCGGACTGGGACCTCGGAGTTGCGAAGCTCGGACAGGATGAGGAGCGCAGCGACGACTCCGGACTACCCGTCCAAAGCAGTCGTGTTCGATTTTGGGGGTGTGATCATCACGCCCATCACCAACAAGCTTCAGGTGTTGGCCGATGATCACGGCACCGATCTGATGACGATGCTCGAGTTGTTGATGGGTCCTCGGCACGAGTCGACGGGTCATCCGTGGCATCGATCGGAGCGGGGCGAGATCTGGGCGCACGAAGTGCAGGCCCTGCTCGGGCCATGGGCGGACCAGGCCGGCGTGGAACTGACGGGCAACGAGATCGACCAGCTGATGGATGGCATGACCTACAGCTACGTCGACAGCGCCGTCGCCAAGGTCGCCGAACTGGCCGCTGGACCACACAAGCTGGCCTTGCTGACGAACCTGAACCTGGACTTTCGTCCGACGCTCGAAGCCGAGTTCGACCTGTCGCAGTTCGATGCGGTGATCGACTCCGCCGTAGAAGGCACCCGCAAGCCTGAGCCTCGAATATATGAACTGGTGGAAGAGCGTTTGGGCGTAGCTGGCGAACAGATCATCTACCTCGATGATTTCGACCACAACCTCAGCCCGGCCCAGGCCCGAGGCTGGACCACGATTCACGTCACGAATCCCGATCGTGCCATCGAAGAATTATCGGCGCGACTTACCGAGCACAACTGAGAGTTCAGACTGGCGATCTACAGTGGGTGAATGGCCATCGACCCAACCCGCGCGCTCCAGCGATCGATAAGCATCGCTCGATTGAACATCCCCACATTCGAAGAAGTCGAGGCCGATACGTCCTCGACCGACGAGGCTGGCGTGGTCCTGGTTGCCGCCGCCATCATCGGTTCGGTCGGCAGTCTGTTCATCAACGGCATTTGGGGCTTTCTGGCCATGATCATCGTCACGGTCGCTGGCTGGTTCGTATGGGCGTGGGCGTCGGCTGAGATCGCAAAGCGAGTATTCGGCGTGACCACTACCGATACCGGCGAGATGCTGCGAGTCATCGGCTACGGATCCGCCCCGCGGGCCATCGGCATCATCCCATTGCTCGGGTTCGTTGCTCTCATCTGGACGCTCGTGACCCTGGTGTATGGCATCCGTCAGGCTGGCGAGATGACCACCGGCGGAGCCATCATCACTGGCTTCCTCGGACTGATCCCCACCGCAATCGCCATGGGCTTGGTCACCGCCCTGCTCTGACCCACCGCGCTCGCACACCACGACCCTAGGAACTCAGCGAGTTCGCCAGCCCCGCCACCTGGGCCAAACCCGCTCGCTGCTCGGCATGGTCAGCACTGCTGACACCGACGATGAGTTCATCGGCACCGGCCCGAGCCCACGTCTCGACAACGCCGGCTTCGGTCAGATCGCTCACGTCGATCCGAGGAGCGACGGTCAGACTGGCGCGATCTCGGCCGCGCGATTCGAGCGCTTCGATCATGGCGGGCATGCGTCGCGCCAGCCCCTCGGCAGAGCACATGGGGTGCCAACCCGCTCCGTAGGCCGCAGCACGCCGTCGAGCAGGAGCGCCCGAACCGCCGACCCAGATGGGCATCTCCAACTGCGCTGGTTTGGGCGATGCGATCACGTCGGTGAACTGAAAATGATCGCCGTGGTACGTGGCAGCATCCTGGGTCCACAGCGCCTGCATGACCTCGATGAACTCGTCGCCGAACGAGCCGCGTCCTTCGTAGATCACGTCGAGTATCTCATTCTCTTCGGGCAGGCTGCCCACACCCAGACCCGGGATGACGCGCCCACCACTCATCAGATCGAGTGTTGCCAGCGCCTTGGCCGCAACCATGGGGTGCAGGTACGGCATGACCAGTACCGACGTACCGAGTTTGACAGTGCTCGTGCGAGACGCCACCCAGGTCAGCACCGTGAGCGCGTCGTGATACGGCGTGTTACCGAGTCGCTCGGCGATGTAACCGGCGTTGACTATGTGGTGATTGACCCAAACCGAATCGAGTCCGAGCTGCTCGGCCTCGACGCCGATGTCGGCGACGGCCACCGGGTCGGCGATACCCCAGTTGTTCGGCAGTACGAATCCAAACTTCATCGACTGATCTCCAAACTCGATGGCACAGCAACCTCTGTAAAGACCTGACCGTGTACGAAGGTTGCAGAGGCCTAGTGGTGGATGCCGGGGATACCGACAGACATGGCTTCGAGGCCTTCTGGCCGTGGCAGCAGTCCCTCGTATCCGCCGTCGACCATGGGGGCGGAGTCGGCGTTCCAGGCGTGATGGATCGGCCGGATCTGGTAGTAGCCGTTGCCGGCGTTGGTACCGCCGTCGACATAGAGGTCGACGCCCGTGATGTAGCTGGCCATGTCGCTGGCCAGGAACATGACGGCGTTGGAGACTTCTTGCGCCTCGCCCATCCGACGCATCGGCGTGCGGCTGGCGATGTAGTCGGCGTTGGGTGTGCCTTCGACAGCAGAACGGATCATGTCGGTCAAGATGAAGCCGGGTGATACCGAGTTGACGCGTACGCCACGGTCGGCCCACTCGCATCCGAGCTGCAGCGTCATGTTTCGCAGCCCGCCCTTGGCCGCGGTGTACGGAATGACATTGAGTTCGTTGGCACCACTGCCCATAATCGAGCAGATGTTCACGATCGAGCCCGACCCGGCAGTCAGCATGTGCTTGCCGCATTCGCGCAGGAACAGGAATGCGCCTCTCAGGTCGACCGAGAGAATCTGGTCGAAGGTGTCGGCGTCGTAGTTCTCGGCTGCGAGTCCTCGCACGTCGGCGATACCTGCGTTGTTGATCAGCACGTCGACGCTGCCGTGCTCGGCAATGGCCTGCTCGACGACTCGCACGACATCTTCTTCGACCGAGACGTCGCCGGTCGCCACGATGACCTTGGGTGAGCCCAGCTTGCGACACTTCTCGGCCACCGAATCGAGCAGTTCGCCGGACCTGGCCGTCAGTGTCAGGGCGCAGCCGGCCTGGGCCAGATCGTGCGCAAAGACCTCGCCCAGGCCATAGGACGCGCCGGTGACGATCGCAGATTTTCCTGTGAAGTCGAACATCTATTTCCCCTCAGAACGTTCCCGCCAACCTACATCTGTACGACCGGACGGTCTGCAACGCCGAATCCTGTAGTGCACCGCAGCTTCTGCACAGTTCGAGATCACGGGCTTGCTGAGGCGTGCCGTGCGACGCTGGGCCTGTGGCAACAAGCGTGATGGATCAGTTCCGACTCGATGGGAAGGTCGCAGTCGTGACCGGGTCGGGGCAAGGCATCGGTCGCGGCATTGCCCTGGCGCTGGCCGACGCCGGCTGCGATGTGGTCGTGAACTTCCGACGACGAGGTGTCCTTCGCTTCACCCGCTGCTAGTTGGGTGACGGGCCAGCTACTGCTGATTGCCGGGGGCCGCACCCACCGCACGGTCAGCTACACCAACGACGGCGTCTGACCCGCCCCGCTCAAGCATCCTCGCCGTTGGACAAGGTGCCGAGGTTGTTTTCGCCTACGACGCGAATGGTGCGCTGCGGGAACGGCATGGTGATGCCCTCGTCGTCGAACGCCTCTTTGATCCGCAGGCGAAGATCACGCTGGACCTGCCATTGCGACATCGGGTCGGTTTTCACTACCAGCCGCAGCGTGACCGCGCTCTCGCCCAGCGCCTGCACCCCTTGCACGATGGGATCGGCAATGATCGTTGCTTCGCCTTCCATCGATTCTTTCCACATGGTGTCGGCGACACCATCGAGCACGAAGATTGCTCGGCGCACGTCGGTGTCGTAGGCCACGTCGATGTCGATCACGCAATTCGACCACAGCTGCGAGTGGTTGCCGACCCTCTTGATCTCGCCGTTGGCGATATGCCATACCGTGCCCTCGACATCGCGAATCCGAGTCGATCGCAGGGAGATGTCCTCGACGGTGCCGGTCACATCGCCGATCTCGATGACGTCGCCCACGCCATATTGATCCTCGATCAAGATGAAGAGTCCGGCCAAGAAGTCGCCAACCATCGATTGGGCGCCGAAGCCAATTGCGATACCGGCGATACCTGCGCCGGCAATGAGCGGTGCCAGATTTATGTCGAGTTCGCCCAGAACCAGCATGAGTGCCACTGCCCAAATGACCACGGTCACGATGCTCTTCAGGACTGCTTCGATGGCTTCGGCCCGGGCAGGCGCACGGTCCGCGAGCGTGGCGTCGACGCCGGTCGCAAGTTCTGCTTCGATTCCGAGGCGGCGCAGCTGCGCCAGGCGCGGATTCTGCGGTGTCGTCCTGATGCGATCGCTCAACGACCCGATTGCCCGACGGGCAACTCGATTCACGATCCACGCGCCGAGGAGGATGATCAGGATCCGGAACGGTTTGTCGATCACCCATTCGGCCAGACCCGCCAGGGTTTCGTTGTCGGTCCAATTGAACACTCGGCTGCAGACGCGGCTGGTGTCCTCGACGCCACATGCGTCCTGAAGACCTTCGAGTTGTACTGCCATGGGTGAACCTGTACTGCCTGTGCCGATATGGATGGGGGTGTTGCCTTGAGCTCGGGCGGGACAGCACGCGACTTCGAAGCATCTGCATCGTAGTTCTGCTGGACCTGAACGAGGCGTAGCTTCACTGGTGTTGGGTACGAACTGTGCGTTCGAGCACGACGCCCCGCTGGCGATGCAATCCTGATAGAGCAATGCACCGTTGGACCCACGAACGCCGTCTGCAGCACGAGTCCTTCGCTCTCGCAAGGTAATTGAACGATGATTCAGTTGGACTCGTGAATGCTGCAGTCGGTAGCTTGGGGGTATGGCTGACACCAGTGAATGGGGATCGGCGCGTTCGCCGGGCATCTCCTACCAAGAATTGCTCGACACCGACACGCACCCGGTACCCGACGTATTGCGCATCGACGCTCCGCGTTTCGAGGGTTCGCACGACTTCTCCAAAGATCGCTACACCACGCGTGAGTATCACGAAGCCGAAAAGCGTGATCTGTGGGCCAAGGTGTGGCAATACGCCTGCCGCGAAGACGAAATCCCCGAACCAGGCGACTACTACCTCTACGAGATAGCCGGCCAGAGCTACATCGTGATCCGCGCCGCCGAAGGTGACATTCGGGCCTATCCCAATGCGTGCCTGCACCGTGGGCGCCAACTCAAGGACTACGACGGTCACTGCTCCGAGATTCGCTGTCCCTTCCACGGCTTCGCCTGGACCATCGACGGTGATCTGCAAGACGTGCCATCGCAGTGGGACTTCCCCCAGGTCAAGGCCGAAGAGTTCAAACTGCCACAGGCCAAGACTGGTGTCTGGCAAGGATTCGTCTTCATCAACCCCGATGAGAATGCCGAACCGCTCATGGACTTCGTGGGCGACCTCGACGAACACATGCAGGTATGGAATCTCGAACGTCGCTACAAGCAAGCTCATGTGGCCAAGGTGATCCACGCCAACTGGAAGATCGCCCAAGAAGCCTTTTGCGAGGCGTATCACGTGAACGCCACCCACCCCCAGATTCTGTACTACCTGGGCGATACCAACAGCCAGGTCGATGTGTGGGACAACTTCTCGCGCGTGATTACACCCGGCGGCACACCCAGCCCGCACCTGATCGACGACATGCCCAGCCAGGAAGTCATGATGCGTTCCATGATGGACGTGCGTGAAGACCAGGATCTTCCGTTCACCGTCGACGAAGAGTCGTCGATGCGAGCCATCGGCGCAGCTGGTGCTCGTGAGCGCTGGCGAGCCGACGTGGGCGACGTGGTCGACGCCATGAGCGACGCCGAGATGATGGACAGCATCGACTACACCATGTTCCCCAACTTCCACCCCTGGGGTGCGTTCAATCGCATCGTGTATCGCTTCCGCCCCAACGGCGACGATCATCGCTCGTCGATCATGGAATGCATCTTCCTTGCGCCCTATGGGCCCGACGAAGACAAGCCGCCGCCGTGCGACGTGCATTGGCTCGAAGACCATGAAACCTTCACCGACGCCACCGAACTCGGCATGCTGGGCAAGGTCTTCAATCAGGATCTGTTCAACATGTCCAAGGTCCAGAAAGGCCTGGAGCAGACGCACAAACCGGGCGTGACCCTGAGCTTGTACCAAGAGAGCAAGGTGCGCTGGTTGCACAACAAGCTGACCGAATGGGTCGATGCCTGATGCTCGGAATCAAACACCCCTTCGGCGGTGCTCTCTATGAACAAGACGGCGAGGGCCACATCAGGGTGACCGAGGCCGACGGTGCCAAGTCCGGCATCTTCACGACCGAGGGGCAATACATCTCGGGCGAACTTCGCTGGTGCGATCCGCAGATGTGCGGCTGGGTCGGCGGGCCGATGATGGCCAATCACCGTCTCAGCGAAGCCACCCGCGACGACTGAATACGCAACGGCCTGGCGCCGTTGCTTATGTGAGTAGTTCGTGGGCGGCGGTTCTGGCTTGGGCATAGATCTCTGGTGCGTCGACGGTGGTCATCTCGCCGCCGGCCACGACCCGTTGGCCTGCCACCCACACATCGGTCACATGATGGCGCCCACCGGCCCACACCAGGTTGTTGAACAGGTCGGCTTCGATACCGGTTGCGAACTCGGGGTGATCGAGATCGAGGCGCACGACGTCGGCCCACGCACCGGTTCGAAGCTCGCCCACGTCGCCGATACCGCTGGCAACAGCGCCATCGCGTGTCGCCAGAGCAAAGGCGTCGACCGCAGTGAGAGCCCCGGGATCGTTGGCTGCGCCTCGGGCGAGCAACACCGCCAGACGCATGTCTTCCCAGAGGTTGAGATTGTCGTTCGACGCCGCACCATCGGTCCCCAGGCCAACCCTCACGCCGGCGTGGCGTAGCGCGCTGATCCGGGCGATGCCCGACCCGAGCTTGAGGTTCGACTGCGGACAGTGGATCACTGACGCACGGGCGTTCGCGAGTAGCTTTATGTCCTCGTCGCCGAGCCACACGCCATGGGCAGCAACCACCCGGCCGGCGAGCGCGCCGGTGTCGGCGAGAAGCTGGGTTGCGGTGCGATCGTGAGCGGCGATCACGTCGTTGCGTTCCGCTTCGGTCTCTTCGAGATGCACATGCACGATGATGTCCTTCGCTACGGCTCGCTCGGCGATGCGGGTCAACCGATCCGGGCCCAGGTCACAGACCGAGTGGGCGCCGTAGCCAACAGTGATGCGAGACTCGGGATCATGGTGGAGCGTGCGCACCTGCTCGATGGCATCGAGCCGCGCTTCCAGCGCTGCCTCGTCGGGGACCACGACCGAGATCAGCCCGGCCATGATGTGCGCTCGAGCACCGGTGTTCTCGGCGGCCGCCACCAGTGCGCGTTCGAACAGGTACATCTCGGTGCTCGTGGTCACCCCCGCCAGCAGCTGCTCGCACATCGCCAATGTGGCGCCGATCTCTGCGTGCTCGGCAGTCATCTTGGCTTCGCGCGGCCACACGGCTTCGGTGAGCCACGGCATCAGTGCCATGCCATCGCCGGCCGAGCGCAACAGCGTCATCGGTCCGTGCGCATGAGCGTTCACCAGACCCGGCATAAGCACCCCGCCGACTCGATGAACCTTGCCCGCCGCCTCACCCAGTTCAGACTCGGTGCCCACGCCCAGGATGCGACCGGCATCGTCGATATCGATGGCGCCCCCGGCAACAACGGCACCATCGCCTGCGCCCGGAATCAGATAATCGCTGACCAATCTCACGACGCGAACCCGTCGATGATCGCGCCCAGCAAGCGCTCCAGCGGAGCAACGGTGCCCTCGAGCGTCTTCATGATCTCGGCCACGGTGAATTCCTGGTCACTCAAGCCGGCCGCCATGTTCACGATGACACCGATCGATGCGTAGGGCAGACCGAGTTCATTGGCCAGCACGACTTCGGGACAGCCAGTCATACCCACCAGGTCTGCGCCGGCGCGGCGCATCATGGCGATCTCCGCCTTGGTCTCGAACCGGGGGCCATTCGTGGCGCAGTAGGTACCGCCCGCAGTGATTGGTTGCCCCACAGCCGCCGCACTGTCGGTGATGAGCGCACGCAGAACCGCGTCATACGGGTCGCCCATTTCCGTGTGGGTCAGGTTGCCCGCGCTGTCGAAGTAGGTGTGGGCTCGCCCATTGGTGAAGTCGATGAAGTCGTCGATCACGACCATGTCACCGAGTTGCATGCCGGGCGCCATTCCACCGCTGACGGCGGTGGCAACTATCGCCGTGGCGCCGGCGTCGCGCAACGCCCACAGGTTGGCGCGATAGTTGATCACATGGGGCGGAACCGAGTGGTCGCTTCCGTGGCGGGGTAAGAACAGGACCTCGGCATCGCCGTTCCAATTCGCCCGAGTCAACGGTGCTGCCCCGTACGGTGTGTCGATGGTCACGACTTCGGGTTCGTGAAGCGAAGCCAGGTCGTAATAGCCACTTCCTGTGATCAGACCGAGCATGAGGTAAACCTACTTCGACGGGTCGGCGCGCCAGGGTTCAGGGACTGGCCCGAATGCGTGCTTCACGGTCACACTCAGCAAGAACCAACCCGCGAGCACAGTGCCCTTGATGGTGCCGCTGACCTTGGAGTCGCCAGATCCGCGAGCTTCCCATGTCACGGGGACCTCGACGATGCGAGCATGGCGGCGGGCGGACTTGACCATCATTTCTGTCGGCCAGCCGAACGTCATCTCGCTCATACCGAGTGCTTCGACCAGGTCGGCGCTGATCGCTCGGTACGGACCCAGGTCGGTCACATCTATGTCGTAGAGCCGGCGCATGATCGCTGCGGTCAGCCAGTTGCCGAACCGTTGATGCACGCCCATGGCACCCGCCTCGATGGTACCCAGGGTTCGCGATCCCAGCACGAGTTCTGCTCGGCCCGCAGCCAGCGGTTCGAGCAACCGATGGACTTCCGACGGCAGCGAACTCTGGTCGCCGTCGATGTACACGATGATGTCGGCGCCCATCTCGTGCGCCTTGCTGGTGCCCGCTGCGCACGCATACCCGTAACCCTGGCGAGGTTCGCTGATCACCGTCGCCCCGGCGGCGGTCGCGGTGATCGCGGTGTCATCGGTTGAGCCGTTGTCGACCACGATCACGTGAGTCACCAATTCGGCTTGCAACGCTTCGACCACGGCGGCGATGTTGCCGGCTTCGTTCAGCGCCGGGATCACCACGGCGGTCTGGTGGTCGGTCGCGCTCATAGGCTGCGCAGGAAGGAAGCAGTACGGGTACCGGGCGCAGACAGAATAGATGCCTGCAATCGGTCGAGGTCCTGGGGGGTGTCGACATCGTGCCAGGTTGGTGCCAAGGTCACGCTCAGACCGAGCCCATCTGCGACGGCCAACGTGTCAGCCAGAACCTGCGGTGTCGACATGGTCACGTCGGTCACCAGCCGCGACCAGCGCTGCTTCCAACCAATCAGGTAGTAGCCACCGTCGTCGCTGGGCCCAAACACCACGTCGGTGTCCGGCGCAGCCAGCAGCGCAAACGCCTCGTCGAGATGGCCCGGCGGCAGGTCGGGGCTGTCGCTTCCGAGTGCAAAGACGTGGTCGAACCCTTGGTCCAGCAACGCCGACATGACCGAGTCGAGGCGATCACCGAGCGCCTCACCGATCTGTTCGACCTGTGGCACCTCGGGCGCAATCGACTCGAAATAGTCTTCTGCGTCCGCCGAGTCGATGGCGATCACCGTCGTGCAATCTGCCCTGCTTGTCAGCGCACGCAGGGTGTCGAGCAGGAAGCATTCGTACAGGTCAGCAGCTTGCTGCGGCGACAGCGCAGGCGTCAGCCGAGTCTTGGTTCTGCCCGCTGCTGGTCGCTTGGCCATAACGATGACGGCACGTCGAACGGCGGTGTCGTTCATCGGTCCGCCGCGGGTTGGCGGGCCGAGATCTCTGCTGTCTCTGCCAGCACTGCTCGCTCGCGATCACGGCGCGCCTTGAAGAGCGCCAATGTGTGCAACAGCGTGGCGCCGGCGACGCTGAAGAGGCCGATACCGAAGATGGTGGCATAGATCAAGACGCCCCAATTCTCGTTGCGCCATGCCAGCGTGGCTGCGAACACGGCGTAGAGGCCCAAGGCGATCTCGAAGAACACGATGCGGTCGGGTGCAAGTTGGTAGCGCTTGAGCGTCCAGCTGCTGCTTTCGGCCTGGTCCTGTTCGAGCCCGAACTTGGCGGTGCGTTCAAAGGCCGGATTGCGTTGCGTGAAAATCTGCAGCGCGGCACGAGCCGTATTCACCATGAGCCCGGCTCCGAATGCGGTGATGGCAACGATCTGGGGTAGGTCGCGCCACCACGAACGACCGCCCTGGCGACTTCCTGTCACGAAGAACACGGTCGGCGCAATCGAGGTCATCGCAAATACATAACCGATGCCGAAGATGGTGCTGAATTGCGGGTATTCCATGCTGGCGAGAACGACCAGCGGATAGATGAGCAGCAGCACCATGAGCAGCAACTGGATGAAGTACGCACCGAGATGCAGTGATGCCTGCACCCTCGTCATGATGGGTTCGCCCGATCGCCACACCCGCGGTAACAACCGAGCGGCGCACTCGAGGGACCCTCGCGCCCACCGGTGTTGCTGGCGGCGGAAGCCCGTGAGCTGGGCTGGCACTTCGGCCGGCACCACCAGATCCTCGACGAACCGAGCAGTCCAGCCATTCAGGTGCGCCCGGTATGACAGGTCGAGGTCCTCGGTCAAGGTGTCGGCTTTCCAGCCACCGGCAGCCTCTATGGCTTCGGCCCGCCAGATGCCTGCGGTGCCGTTGAAGTTGAACCAGTAGCCAGCCTCACCCCGACCGGACTGCTCCACCAGAAAGTGCCCGTCGATTGCGAGGGCTTGGAGTCGGGTCAGCCAGGAGTAGTCGCGGTTCACATGACCCCAGCGCGCCTGTACGAACGCGACATCGGGCATGTCGAAGTGAGGCAGCGCTCGCCGCAGAAACTCTGGTTGGGGCACGAAGTCGGCATCGAAGATGGCCACGTACTCGCCCGTCGCAGTCTTCATTCCCTCGGCGAGAGCGCCGGCCTTGTAGCCAACTCGTTCGGCGCGCTGGATGTGTGAAATGGTCACGCCGGCGGCGGCAGCCCGGGCAACCGCATTGGCCACGATGATCGATGTTTCATCGGTGGAGTCATCGAGCACCTGAATCTCGAATCGATCCAGCGGATAGTCGAACTCGGCTACCGCATCGATGATGCGTTCGCTGACATAGAGCTCGTTGTATACCGGCAGCTGAATGGTCACGAGTGGCAGGGCGTGATCGGGAACGCGCGCCGGTGATGTGTCGTTGTGTTGGTGGATACCCCGGTGCCACACGCGCACGGAAAACACGATCAGGTTCAGACCGAACACGAACAACAGCAGGCTGGTGATGACATACACCACTGCTGTCGTGATCAGGAGGAGGTCTTGGAGCACGCGGGTCTTTCGTTGGGGTTTCGCCGATGGTTACTGGCGCTGCTACCAGATCAAGGTGCCGGGAGATTCACCCTTGCGCTTGGCCAGGAACTCATCGACCCCCAGCTTGCGACCGCCCCAGTCCAGGAAGATCGCAACCGCCGCCGCCGTCAAGATCACATAGGTCCAGATCCATTCTTCGCCCCCGTAGTAGGTCAGGAACAAGGAGCCGAAGAACCCAATGGCCGCCAGGCTGGCGGCTCGGGTGAACAGGCCCAGCGTGAGTCCCACCGCAATGAACAGTTCTACGAACATGATGATGAACCCGAAGAAGCCGGGGGCTTGCAACAAGGTGTTGTCGATGATCGAGTGCACGAAGCCCAATGATGCGCCGTTGCCGCCCTCGACGGGCGACTTGGACACCCAGTCGAAGAAACCGGCGAAATTGTCGCCGCGGTAAAAGTCGTTGTCGGTGTTGTCGAACCAGGTGAAGAGCGTGGTGAGCCCGAGAGCAACTCGCAGTATGGCCACACCGACCGAGCCCCGGTGCGAAGCAGTAGTAGTTTCCATGTCAGTTCCTTGTTGGGGCAGGCTTTTCGATTCAGAACAGAAACCCGGTCGGGTCAGCCGTTCTTCCCCTGCGTCGGTGCTAGTGGCGGCGAATGCAGGTCCTCACTCACGGTGGGGATTGCGGCGTTGCGCTTCTGTCAAAGGCTGTCGCGTACTTCGAGTAGCGGCAAATCGGTGCGTTGCAGCTTGTTGAGTGCTTCGAAAGGAATGACCGCATCGAGTTCGTGCGCGGCGCTGGCCCACTGTTCGATCCACTCGCGATCGAGGCCGTCGACGTCGTCGACCATGCGAATCGATTCCACGCCATAGTCGGCCTTGAGTTGCTTCATCTCAGCGGCCACGTTCTCGGGTGACCGTTGCCGCAAATCGGGTCCGTGAACCGAGTCCTGGCACCACTGGCATGAGTACGGACAGCCACGAGTGGTGGCGACGGTGATCGACGAGTAGCCGTTGTCGTTCTTCCACTGATCGAGGTAGCGGTCCATGTCGATCAGGTCGCGAGCCGGCAGCGGTAGCTCATCGAGGTTGTCGATCGGAGGGCGGGGTTGATTCACACGGACACTGCCATCGAGGCGGTAGGCCACGCCTGGCTCGTCGGCCAGCCGGCTCGTGGTCAGCTGTTTCGCATCGACGAGATCCAACAGGCGGGCAATCGTCTGTTCGCCCTCGTGGTGCACCACCACGTCGACATTCGGATCTGCGAGATACGGCGCTGGATCCGCGGTGGGATCGGGGCCGCCGATCACCACGGCGACACCGAACTCAGCGGCCATAGCCGCCAACCGCAATGCCGTCTCGCGAGACGTGATCAGCGCGGACAGGCCGACCACGTCGGGGCGTTGGGTCTGCAGGTGCGCCTGGAACGCCGACTCGCTCAGCTCAAAGGTGCCATCGAAGATCGTTACCTGGTGTCCGTGCTCACGCACATAGCTGGCCAAGTACAGCAGACCCAGAGGAAAGTATGGGCTCGACGCCGCGGCCTCATCGGCATTGTGCGCGAGAAACAACGGATGAGCGAGCGTGATGACGGCCACCACCATCAACGTAGTGCGATACTGCGCGTCTGTTGGTTCGCATCAAGTGTTGTTTCTCAGTTCTTTTCTCGGGCCTGGTTCTCACAGGGCTGCGAAGGCATCTGGCTCGACGAACCCGGAACCGGCGACGCCGTTGATCTGGTGTTGCTCGATCAATGGTCGACCGACGACGACACCCACGTCGAATGGCTCGATCTGCACATCTTGGAGACCCACGGACTCGACCCGACCTACGCACAGATTCGCGACGAGTGGGTTGACCATCTGAACGGCGACATCTGGGTGGCGACGCGCCGCGCTCGGTGCCTGATGGACGAGGGCGTACTGCCACCGGCGACGGGCAGCCTTCCGGGCAATCCCGAAGGGGCGTGGGCCATGGATGCCCAGCTCGAAACCGAGTTGTTCGGGCTCATAAATCCTGGGCAACCTGGTCGCGCTCGGCAACAGGCTCGCTTCTTTGCGCAGGTCACCAGCAGTGGGCCTGCCGTCGACGCCAGCGCGTTCTACGCCCACATGTATGCCGTGGCATTCGGTGAGTCCGACGTTGCCGAGATCATCGCCCATGCCCGGGCCGACGAACCCAGTGACTCGATCGTGGCTCCCATCGTGGACGCCGTGCTGAGGTGGCACGACGAGTCCCCCGACGACTGGAGGGTCTCCCGCGAGCAGATCCGACTGGCGTACGACGACGATCCCGAATGGTGGGCCAGCCGGCTCAACTTCGCCACCACGATCATGGCCTTGCTCTATGGCGATGGGGACCTGCGAGCAACCATCGACATTGCAGGCCTCGCAGGCTGGGATGCCGACAACAACATGACAACGTCGGCCGGACTGATCGGCGCGATCGTGGGCTTCGATGCATTGCCAGAGCCGTTCGCTTCGGCCAACGACATCTACTTCAACGAGGACCTGAGCGGCGATCTGCCCCAGTTCGACTCCGTGAGCAACATTGCGACCCGCACCGCCGATCTCGGTCTGCTGTCGGTGGGCGCCGACGAGTAGCCATCGCAGCCGGCTGGTCTACCGGCAATTGTCCACCCGCCTGGCGCATGGACTTTTGGTTACTGTCCACTCGCGTGGCGCAGGGACATCAGCGGCTGCGACGCCGTGGCGACTGCGACGAGAGCCAGCGTTGGATACCACTCGAGTCGGCGCACCCACTCTCGCTCCGCGAAGGCTTGCGGGTCTTCATAGGTGAGGTAGCTGAAGACGGCCAGAATGCCGAGTGTCAACCACGGCATCACCCGCAGCCACCCAACAGCGGCTTCGTCGGCGCCGGGCGCCACGAACGGCACCAGACCGAGCAACAGCAGCAGATACCACGGGTGAAACACCGGCGTGAAGAGAACGTAGATCATCACGGGTACTGCCAGCAGGCGAAGCGCGCCCCGTATGTCGAGCGCGCGTTTCGCCGCCACGAACAAGGGCACCATGAGTGCTCCCACGATGCCTATCACCACAAGCCTGGTCAACGCCGCTGGTTCGTTCCAGCCCTGGTCGTCCAGGCCCTGGCTGGCAATCCATCGTTCGAGCCAGTGGTAGATGCCGCTGTTGAATCGGAAGCTGTCGGTGTAGGCCCGAGCGGAACCGAAGACCCCGGTCCCGGTTGCTGGCTGGCGAAGCCCCGACCCGACAAATGCTGCCGCCACAGTGACCGGAACGAGCAATGCCACCGCCCACACCATTCGTTGACGCCAGTTCCAAAGCCAGAACAGCACCGGTATCAGCAACAGCGCCAAGGGCCGAGTCAGCGTGGCGGCAGCGATGAGCAGCGGGCCTGCGTACACGATCACGGGTGAGGTTCGTGGCCGGTCCAAGGTGAAGACGAGTCCCGCGGCCACCAAGGCGAGTATCACCGCATCGATATGTGCTCCGTGCGCAACCTCGACGATCACCAGCGGATTGAGCCAGTACAACAACACTCGGCGATCGGGCAGGTCGGCCAGTCGAAGCAGCTTCGACAACATGGATACCGCCAGCACATCGAAGGCGATCATCATGAGCTGCATCGTCCAGGGCTCCGACGGCAACACGAGCGCCACGGCGCCGAAAAGCCCATGGGCCGCCGGCAGGTAGGGCGACGCCAGCGAGGTGTTGTTGGCCAGTGACCGGGCGGGAATGTCGTAGGCATCACCCAACGGTGAATCGATCGCAAAGCTGTAGGGGCTGACCCCCTCGGTGACCAGATGGCCTTCCCACAAGTAGCGATACACGTCGTCACTCAGCGTCGGCGTGGTCACCAGCATGAGCAGTCGTAGCGCCAGGCCGACAACGAGCAGCCACTTCCAGTTCATGGCGAGACCAGTAGCCGTCTGTATGCCCGACAGAGCGGCGTAGCCGACTGCAGCAACCAGGAACCAGGCAATCGTGTTGGTCACTGCGTCGGCCCGCAGGGTGTCGTTCGCCAGATCGACCCAGACGATTCCGGCGAACCCCAGAATGAGCAGGGCCGCCCCGGCGCGCACCCAGAACCGGCTACCCATGCGCGCTAGCCCTCGCCGGTCGGGTCGGCCCGCGTAGCGCGATGAGGATGACCAGACCGCAAGCGATCTCTCGGCTCAGTTCGACTGTCGGCCAACTCGACATGTCCGCAAACTACTTGGCTTCTCGCCGAACCCGACTGCGACTGGCGCTGGCTCATCTTCGGCTACACGGCGCGGCGCTTGGCCACCATGGCCGTCATGGTCGGCGGCGGCCGCACGAGTCCATGGTGAAGCACGTTCTCGATCTCAAACCCGGCGTCATGCACCACGTCGGCCAACTCGACATGTCCGCAAACTACTTGGCTTCTCGCCGAACCCGACTGCGACTGGCGCTGGCCGAGCTGCGACTACACGGCGCGTCGCCTGGCCACCATCGTGGTCATGGTCGGCGGCGGCCGCACGAGTCCATGGTGAAGCACGTTCTCGATCTCGAACCCGGCGTCGTGTACCAAGTCGGCCAACTCGGTCGTGTCGAACAAGCGGTAACGCAGCACGTAGACCGCACCGGTGTCGACGGTGAACCGTTCGGTCACGATCGACGACCGGGTGTCGAATCGGCGTATGACCTGGGTCGAGCCGAGTTGTTCGTGCTCGACCAGGGCCTCGATTGCTCGCTCGCGATCAGGTAGTTCGATGACCATCCGCCCGCCGGGGCGAAGCGCCTGCCGGGTCTGGCGAAGCAAGCCGACGTGAGACGCATCGTCGGATGTCGCCGCAGCCTGTTGGCCGAACGTGGTGAACAGACAAAGTGCCAGGTCATAGCGGGCGACCTCGCGCATGTCCTGGGCAGCAAGACAGACGAAGTCGGCGAACTGATCGGCTGCAGTAGCACGGGCCCGGGCGGCATCGATCATGGTGGGCGACGGGTCGATACCGGTGACGTCGGCTCCGCGAGATGCCAGTTCGATGCAGTGGCGGCCGAACCCGCAGCCGACGTCGAGCACCCGACCCGTCACCGAACCAACCAGACGTTCGACTTCGTCGATCTCCGTTGCGGTGCGCTCGGCGGTCAGCAGCGGATGGGTCAGGTACGGCGATCCATCGCTGAAGAAGCCAACGGGAGCGGCGCGATCAGACATCAGCCAAGACTAGCGGCACCGTTGCCGCCGATCGGTAGAGACCCACCTGTCCCTCCCCGTAAGAGCCTCGGCGCCCATGACGTGTTTTATCAGGCTTACCGATCTCGGGTCGGCTACTTTGACGATCATCGAGAACACACGGCGAATAGACGCAGAAAAATTCATGGCTGGGCTGCGCAAGCGCAACCCTCACGAACCCGAGTTCCATCAAGCGGTCGAAGAGGTGGTCAATTCGCTGGTGCCCTTCATTGCCGACAATCCCGAGTATGGGGCCGATGGCATCTTGGAACGAATGACCGAGCCCGACCGGACCATCATCTTCCGCGTGACCTGGGAAGACGACGACGGCAACATTCGCGCCAATCGTGCCTGGCGGGTCCAGTTCAACAACAGCATCGGCCCGTACAAGGGCGGCATGCGGTTTCACCCGAGCGTCACGCAGAGCGTGCTGAAGTTTCTCGGCTTCGAACAAACCTTCAAGAATGCGTTGACCACGCTGCCCATGGGTGGAGCCAAGGGTGGGTCGAACTTCAACCCCAAGGGTAAGAGCGATCGTGAAGTCATGCGGTTCTGCCAGTCGCTCATGATCGAGCTGCACCGCCACATCGGCGAAGACACCGACGTGCCCGCAGGCGACATCGGCGTGGGTGGCCGAGAGATTTCCTATCTGTTCGGCCAGTACAAGCGGCTGTCGAATCGTTTCGTCGGCACCCTGACGGGCAAGGGTCTGGCGTTCGGCGGGTCACTCGTGCGCACCGAGGCCACGGGCTACGGCGCCGTCTACTTCATGGAGAACATGCTCGAGAATGTGGGCGAGAGCGTCGAGGGCAAGACCGCACTGGTGTCGGGGTCGGGCAACGTGGCGTTGTACTGCATCGAGAAACTCACCGAACTCGGAAGCAAGGTCGTGACCGCGTCGGACTCAGGGGGCTTCCTCCACGATCCCGACGGCATCACACCCGAGAAGCTGGCCTGGCTGAAAGACCTGAAGGAGGTTCGGCGAGGCCGAATCAGTGAGTACGCCGAACACTTCGGTTGCGACTTCTCCGAAGGACGGCCATGGCATGTGCCGGCCGACATTGCCTTCCCCTGCGCGACCCAGAACGAAGTCGACGCATCCGACGCGCAAGCCATGGTCGACAATGGCGTGTCAGCGCTCGCCGAAGGCGCAAACATGCCGACCGAACTCGACGCTGTCCACGTGTTGCAGTCCGCAGACGTCTTGTTCGCCCCCGGCAAGGCAGCGAACGCTGGCGGTGTTGCCGTTTCGGGCCTGGAGCAGAGCCAGAATGCGTTGCGCATCTCGTGGGATCGCGAAGAAGTCGACAGCCGGCTCAAGGCAATCATGAGCGAGATCCATGCCACCTGCGTGGAACACGGCGCAAAGTCCGGCGGCCCGGTCGACTATGTGGCAGGCGCCAACATCGGCGGCTTCATCAAAGTCGCCGACGCCATGCTCGCCTACGGAGCGGTGTAGCGTCCACGGTGGCAGTCGGCCTGGCAAAGTAGGTTCGCCGTCATGCGAGATGAACTGACGAATCCTTCGGCTTCTCATGGGACGGTGGGATTGTCGAATGTGTTGTTGCGGGTTCGGCGGCCGCTCGACGGTGTTTGGCGGGCGATCGTCGACCCGTACGAGACCGGCTACGTGAGCATCCTTGGCACTCGCAATGAACGGGGCTGGTTCCGAGACTTCTCGCCTCGCAGCCCCAGCGACCGGGTCGAGTACGACTTCGACAACTCACTCGAGCTGGCTGTTCCCGGCGACTGGAGCACCCAGCACGAGTCACTGCATTTCTACGAGGGCACTGTTTGGTATCGCACCATATTCGAGGGTGCGGATTCAGCCGAATCGAAAATGCGGCGCCACTTCCTCCACTTCGGTGCGGTGAATCACACCGCCCGCGTCTTCCTGGATGGCGAGGAACTTGCCACCCATGTCGGCGGTTTCGGGCCGTTCGCCGTCGAGGTCACCGGCAAGGTCGGCCCCGGCGAACACACCCTGATCGTGCAGGTCAACAACCGCCGCGAACCCGATCGCATCCCGGCGATGCGCACCGACTGGTGGAACTTCGGCGGCATCACCCGCAGTGTCAGCCTGGTCTCGACTCCGCTCACCTTCTTGCGCGACGCCTGGCTCACCATGAACCCCGACGGCGAGCTCGTGGGTGGCGTGACCGTCGATGGCAAGGACTCGCCGACAGTGACCGTCGAGCTTCCCGACCTCGGCATCCATGCCACTGCGGCCGACGACGGTTCCGTGTTCATCGATCCCCCAGCCGACCTCGAGCGATGGAATCCAGGCGCCCCGGTGTTGCACACTGTCCGCTGGACGTGTGGCCCCGACGTGATCGAAGATCAGGTCGGGTTCCGCACCGTGCATGTCGAGGGCACCGAGATCTTCGTGAACGGCGAGCCGATATGGCTCAAAGGCATCTCGCTGCACGGTGAAGGACCCAGCGGCGGGCGACGCTCACACGGTCCCGCAGAAGCCGCCACCTTGCTCGACTGGGCGCAGGATCTCGACGTCAACTTCGTGCGCCTGGCCCACTATCAACACGATGAGCACATTGTGCGAGAAGCCGATCGTCGCGGCCTGCTGTCGTGGTGCGAGCTCCCGGTCTACTGGGGTATCGCGTTCCACGATCAAGCGGTGCTGGCGAATGCGCTCGACCAGACCGACGAGCTGATCATCCGCGACCGAAGCCGTGCTTCGACCATCTTGTGGTCGGTCGCCAACGAGACGCTGCCCGGCGAGGAACGCACGGCGTTCCTAACGACACTGGTCGACCGCGCCCGCGAGCTGGACCCCACGCGGCTTACGACCGCGGCGCTGCTCACGCTGCCGTCGGCTGATCCCGAAGTACACGTGACCGATCCCCTCGGCGAGGTCATCGATGTCGTGGCCATCAACCAGTATCTGGGCTGGTACTACGGCGATCGAGCCGATATCGCCAGCACCGAGTTCACGAGTGCGTTCGACAAACCGATCATCTTCAGCGAACTGGGTGCCGGCGCCAAGGCGGGACATCACGGAAGTGAAAACGAGATCTGGACCGAAGAGTTCCAGGCCGCCGTCTACCGAGAGCAGATCGCCATGATCGATGCCCAGACACAATGCGCTGGCATGTCGCCATGGATCCTCAAGGACTTCCGAACACCACTACGCGTGCTTCCCGGAATCCAGGACGGCTACAACCGCAAGGGCCTGTTCTCCGAAGAAGGCGAACCCAAGCTGGCGGCTGAGGTACTGCGGTCGTACTACCAGAGCCGCTGAACCGCCTCGGCTAGCCGCCGGTGTAGGTAGCGCACCAGATTTCTTCGGGTGGCCATTGTCTGGCCCAGGCGGCGTCGTAATACGAATAGCGCTCAGGTCCACCCGCTTGGGGAGCCGGTGCGTACAACTCGATCAGTCGGTCGACAACAAATCCATTCGTCGTGAGCAACGCGATCCAGTCACCGTGGCTGAGAGCGAACTGCACACCGTCGGTATCGGGAAACACGACCTGGTGTAGCCCCGCCTGGGGCCGCAGGAGCTGGGTCGACGTTCGCTCGTGTTCGAAGTCGGGCGCCGACATGCTCATCAAGGTCGACCACGCCAGGAACATCAGGCTGCCACCGGGACGAAGCACGCGGGCGGCCTCGGGAATCCATCGATGCGGGTCACACCACAGGCCGGCGCCGTATTCGTTCACGGCCACGTCGAACGAGTTGTCTGCCAGTGGCAGCTGCTCGGCGTTGGACCAGATCAGCGGGAAGGGTTGGTCGAACTCCTGCTGCAGCGCCTGCGCTGACCGCAGCTGGGCCAACGAGTTGTCCACGCCGGTGGCGCTTGCCGCGCCTGTCGCCAGACACCACGCAGACACGTATCCGGTGCCACAACCGAGTTCGACAACATCACGCCCAGCCAGATCCGGCAACGCCTGCACCGCGGATTCGGCGATGCTCATCTCGCCCCAATGCGGGGCGGCGGCCCACGATCTGCGACCTCGCTCGATCCAATTCGGCGCATCGTCGTCCCAGGTGGAGCGGTTGGACTCGATGTGTGACAGCGCGCCGAAGTCCTTGGTCATGATGTGTTCGGTGTACGACGACCCGTTCGGCAGATGATCGTCTTCGGTACGTTCAGTCAGCACCCAACCACACGCCTGATACAAACTGATGGCCGGGGTGTTGCCGACGATCGTGTGGAGCTGCGCTCGGCGATGACCCGTCTGCTTGATCAGCCGCTCGCCCACTGCGAGCAACTGACGACCCAGACCGCGCCGATGTTGTTGGGGGTCGATGAACAGATGCACCAGTTCGCTGCCGCTCACGGTGGCGTGACCAATGGGGTCGTCGTTCTCGTCGACGGCCACCACCGTGGTGAAGTCCGAACCCTCGCCAAGCCAATCGTTCCACCGCTCGACCCGGGGCTCGATGGCCTCCATCACGTCGGGTGTGACGAGAGGTTGAAAGGCCTGCAGCCAACACTCGTAGTGGTACTGCGCAATCCGTTCGGCGTCGCTCGGGCGACCCCACCGCATCTCTGGGGCATGAGAAGACATGCCGGAAGTCTTGCCGATCATTGACTGGTTCGCTGCGGCATTACCAGCTCGTCTCGTCCGATCCTGAATTCGTGATGCTCACGCAGGGCGAGTGGGCCATTCGACCTCGGCAACCAAGCCCCGGTGATCGCTCGCCTGCACGCCGGTGATGGGCTCGTTCGCTACCACCCGACAATCCACAACCCGGCCAGCGTTGGCGGCCCGGCGGAACGGATCGCCGACGAAGATGTAGTCGATCCGTTTGCGATGAATGTTCAACATCTCCGACAGCGGGTGGGTGCGCCAGTCGCACGTGTACCCGGGATCGTCGGCCCCAGCGACCGCCCATGCGTCTTGGTAAAACGTGGTGCGCTCGCCGAAGACCGTCAGGCCCTTGAGAAAACGAACCTCGTCGCTTTCGGGCTCGGCATTGAAATCGCCGGTCAGAATTGGTGGCATCGGCACGCGCTGCGCGCCCCACTCGAACCCGTCGAGATCACCTCGTGTCTCGCGAATCAACTTGTCGACCTCGAGTACCTGTACGCGGCGGTGGCGACCGTGGGTTGGCGCCGGCGCCAGATGAACCGTGAAGACGTCGAGGCCCGCCGTTCGTGCATGCACCATTTCCCACGGCATCATCGCCGGGATCGGGTCGTGCGGGTCTTCGGCAGTCGGTAGTGACCAGGTGTGCTGCTCATCGATCGGCCATCGACTCAGCACCGCAGAGCCGAAACGAAATTGCGGATTTTGTTCTGCCCAGAGTCCGAAGGGATGGCCACCGAATGCGAAGTGGTACTGCGCTCCTGCCTCAGCAAGCGCGTCGACGATCCATCGTGCTGTGCCGACCTGTTCGGACTCTCGCCACACCTCTTGCAGGCAGACCACATCAGGATCCGACTGCCGTATCTGCGCCACGACTTCGTGGCGCCGTGTGTCCCATTCGGGCTCGAACAAGGAGCCGACGTTCAACGACATGATGCGCAGCACGGCCCGGACTTTACTGTTTCGATCGACACGATGGGAGCAGGCTCAGTTGGCCCCGCTCGCTGATCGGTCAGTACGTTGGGTCCATTGGCCAATCCGCTCGAGGGGATCCATATGACGGCGACGACAGCAACAGACGAATGGCACAAGACGGTATGCATCTTGTGCTCGGCAAACTGCGGCGTCGAACTTCGGGTCGACGGACGTGAAATCACCCGCGTTCGTGGCAACAAGTCACATGTGGCATCGCTCGGTTATACATGCGAGAAGGCGCTGCGCCTGAACCACTATCAAAACGGCATGAAGCGGCTGCAGTCACCGATGCGTCGCGAACCTGACGGCAGCTACACGGCGGTCGACTGGGACACGGCGATTCGTGAGGTCGCCGCCGGCTTGCAGGCGGTCGGAAACGAGCATGGCCAAGACAAGGTCATGTATTACGGCGGGGGCGGTCAGGGCAATCATCTGGTGGGTGTCTATGGTTCGGCGACACGGCGAGCGCTGGGCATCACATTGCGATCGAACGCGCTCGCCCAGGAGAAGACGGGCGAGGCATGGGTCGAAGGGCGACTGACCGGCGCCCACACGCACGGTGACTTCCACCATGCCGAGGTGTCGATCTTTCTCGGCAAGAACCCATGGCACAGCCATGGCTTCAACGAAGCCCGGCGAGTGCTCAAGGACATCAGCAAGGATCCCGAACGGTCCATGATCGTGATCGACCCTCGGCGTAGCGAGACCGCCGATCTGGCCGACTTCCATCTTGCCGTCAAGCCCGGCACCGACGCATTCTGTGTAGCTGCCTTGCTCGGGGTGCTGGTGCAAGAAGACATGGTGAACCATGCCTGGCTGGCGGAGCATGCGACCGGCACCGACCGGGTGCTCGAAGAACTGACGAACGTCGATGTGGCCGACTTCTCACAACGGTGCGGCATCGACGAAGACCAGATCCGCGCCGCCGCTCGGCGCATCGGCATGGCCACGGGCGGCGTGTCGATCTATGAGGATCTGGGTATCGAGATGGCACCCCACTCCACGCTGGTCTCGTATCTGCAGCGGCTGATCTGGATCCTGGTCGGCAGCTTCAACGTGCCTGGCGGAACCACGACCCACTCGGGTATGGCCCCGATGTTCAGTTACGGCGCAACCGGCAACGAACCAGCGGCGCCGGTCACGGGCGGCCGCATCATCTCGGGACTCGTGCCATGCAACGAGATCCCCGACATGATCATGACCGACCACCCCGATCGCATACGGGCCATGTTCGTCGAGAGCGCCAACCCGGTGCACTCGCTGGCCGAGAGCCCCCGTTGGCGAGAAGCAATGCGCGCGCTCGAGTTCTCCGTGGTGATCGACATCGCCATGACCGAGACCGCCCGTGAAGCCAGCTACGTACTTCCTGCGTCGTCGCAGTACGAGAAGAGCGAAGCCACATTCTTCGGCGCATCGTTCCCCGAGAATCACTTCACGGTTCGCGCTCCGGTCTTCGAACCACTCGACGGCACTCTGCCCGAAGCCGAGATCCACGCCCGACTGGCTCGCGAGCTCGGCCTGATCGACGACGACATCATCGACGCGCTGAAAGAAGCCGCCCACGAAGGTCTCAAGCCATTCGGCGCCGCCCTGATCGGCGCCAGCAAGAGCAGTCCGCAGCTGGCTGCGATCGGGCCGATCATCATGTATCTGACCCTGGGCGATGCACTTCCTGACGGTATGGCCGACGCCGCACCGGTGTGGTTCTCGGCTCAGCAATGCGCCTTGCGCTTCACCGATGCCGTCAAGGCAGCTGGCTTCCAAGACGTCGACGATGCCGACCTGGGCGATGCGCTCTTCATCGCCATCATGGCCAGCCGCGATGGGGTCACGATCACCAAACACACCTATGACCAGGGTTGGTCAATGGTGCGCACCGACGATGGCAGGGTGCATGCGCAGATTCCCGAACTACTCGACGACCTCGCTGCGCTGGGCGACGCTCCCACCGACCACCGCACCGACGAGTTCCCGTTCATCTTGTCGGCTGGCGAGCGACGGGCGTTCACCGCCAACACGATCATGCGTGATGCCACCTGGCGCAAGAAGGACCCCGACGGGGCGCTGCGTCTCAGCCCAGCAGACGCCGACGACCTGGGTGTGATCGACGGCGACAAGATTCGTATCACCACCCGCGGCGGCTCTGCGGTTGCGCCTGTCGAAGTCAACGACACCATGCAGCAAGGACACATTTCGATCCCCAACGGCATGGGTTTGTACGCCGAAGCCGACAACGACAGCGACGTCGTCGGCGTGCCACCGAACGAGCTCACCACCCTGGACTGGAAAGACGACTACGCCGGCACGCCATGGCACAAACACGTGCCCGCCAAACTCGAAGGCATGCCGCCTATGGTGTAGCTATGTCGTCGATAACTTCGCTGCTGGATCCGAACTGGTGGCAGGGCGACCCGCAGGACTCGTATCGGGCACTGCTGGCGACGCCAGGGCTGCACCGAGACGAGGCCAGCGGAATCTGGTGCGTTGCTCGCCATGGCGACGTGATGACCGTCGAGCGCGACCCGGCAAGCTTCTCCAGCGAAGAGCACTACCGTCTCGAGCCCTCGCCGGGCGAAGCAACGATGATCGCCCAAGACGATCCGGGGCATCTGGCGCAGCGGCGCATCATCAACCGCCGCTTCACTCCCCGAGCCACACGGGAACACGCCGATCACTACCAACAACTCGTCGCCTCGTTGGTCGACCAGGCAATCGCCGGTCACCGCCTGGATGGTTCCGTCGAGGTCGTCGATGCATGGGCGGCGCAGTTGCCGTGCCGAGTCACTGCGGAACTGATCGGTTTCGGCCAAGAGCGATGGCGAGAAGTCAAGAGTTGGTCCGAGCGCCAGATGCGTATCGACCGCCGGTTCGCCGAGCCCGAGCTGTTGGACGACCTGCACGCCTCGATCGAAGAATGGGCGGCGGTCATGCAGGAGTTACTGCCCGACCGCGCGGTTGCACCCAAGGACGACCTGTTCAGCGACTGGCTTGGCGCCGGCATGGACGGCTTGACCATGGTGCAAGAGACCGGACTGATGATCGCAGGCGGCGCGGAAACGACCAGGACGGTCATCGCGCACGGGTTACGAGTTCTCGTAGACCATCCCGAAGCGTGGGAAGCAATGGCTACGGAGCCGGCGGTGGTCGTGACCGCGGTCGAGGAGATGATCCGATGGGTCACACCACTCAACAACATGTTCCGTCGGGTCACCGCCGACACCGAACTGGCCGGCACCCGGCTGCAAGCAGGCGATCGGGTGGTGCTGATCTACCCCGCTGCCAATCGAGACCCGGCCGTGTTCACCGATCCTGATCGCTTCGATGTCTTTCGCGACCCAAACCCGCATGTGGCGTTCGGCCATGGCACCCACTTCTGCCTAGGAGCCAATCTGGCTCGTATCGAACTACGGCTGCTCTTCGAAGAACTGACAAGTCGCATCACGAACCTGCGAGTCGTCAACGAACCCGACATCGAACCCAACATCTTCGCCCGTGCCGTGCGCAGCTTCGGTCTCGACTTCGACGTGCGAGCCAGCTAGCCGGCATGGCTAGCCTCTCTCCATGAACGCGGCGAACGAACCACCACAAGACGGAGCCAGCATCGCCCAGGCGAGCTTCCGCAAGCTCAATTCAATCGTCGAGCCAGCGGTGATGTTCGGGGTGGCGAACCCGTTGCCCCTGGGCAGCGGCGCCGTTGTACTCGAAACGGTGGGCCGCAAGTCAGGGAAAAAGCGTCGGGTGCCGTTGCTTGCGTCCCGGGTGTTCGACAAGCTCATCGTGTCCACCGTGCGGTCGAGCTCGCTGTGGTTGAAGAACATCGAAGCCGACCCAGCAATCACGGTCTACCTGTATGGCAAACCTCGAGCCGCCACTGCATCGGTGACTCGGGGTCCACTGAACGTGGTGATCATCGACCTCGAGTAGGCCTCACCGGCACCTATCCGCAGAGCCGCCCAAGCGCAGCGATGCAGCGATTGCGTGCAAAACGAACCAGTGCGCATCTGGGTTTATCATCTGGGTCTGACCCAGATGATACGCAGAGCCGCCCGAGCGCAGCGATGCAGCGATTGCGTACAAACGAACCAGTGCGCAATCATGGCTAACCACCACCTATCCGCAGAGCCGCCAGAGCGCAGCGATGCGGCGATTGCGAAGAAAACCGTGAAGCATGTGAAATTCGGACGTACCGGTCTCAAGGTCTCGGAGCTCTGTCTGGGCACCATGACATTCGGCTTCCAGTGCGACGAACCCGAGTCGGCGGCGATCATGGACACGGCCTTCGACGCCGGGATCACCTTCATCGACGCGGCAGACATGTACCCGAACGGCCATACCGGCGAGCTTGCGGGTGACACCGAACGGATCATCGGGCGGTGGATGCAGGCATCGCCGGGGCGTCGGGGCGACGTGGTGCTGGCGTCGAAGTTCTACGCGCCGATGGGCAAGAACCCGTGGGACATGGGCGGCAGTCGAAAGCACATTCTCAATGCCATCGATGGCTCGCTCGAGCGACTGCAGACCGACTATCTCGATCTGTATCAAATCCACTTCTGGGATCGTGAGACGCCCCTCGATGAAACCCTGGGTGCGCTCGACGATGTCGTTCGAGCCGGCAAGGTCCGCTACATCGGCTGCTCGAACTATGCCGCCTGGCAACTCGCCCGCGCCATCGGCCGCAGCGAGGCGCTCGGGATCGTGCGCTACGAGTCTGTGCAGCCTCGCTACAACCTGTTGTTTCGTAATGCCGAGCGTGAATTGTTCCCCCTGTGTGACCACGACGATGTTGCCGTCATTCCATATAACCCGCTGGCCGGGGGCTTCTTGACGGGCAAGCACAAGACGCTCGACGAGCCCACCGCTGGCGGTCGCTTCGAACACGGTTCCCAGGCCCAGCGTTACCGCGAGCGTTACTGGGCAGAAGACAAGTTCTCGATGGTCGAGCAGATGCGTCCGTTGGCCGAAGCGGCTGGAATCTCGATGGCGCAGATGGCGGTGGGCTGGACACTCGCCAACCCGACCGTGACGGCGCCCATCGTGGGCGCCAGCAAGCCAGAGCAGTTGGCCGATGCCGTCGCCGCCACCGAGTCACCGATCGACCCGGCACTCAAGGACGAGCTCGACGAGTTGACGCTGCACTACCGAGTCGTCGACGCACTTCGCTGACCAAACGTGACACAGACGCTCAAACCAACCGCGCTGCGCTGCCAGACAGACGAGTAGTGTCGGGCCCATGAGCAATGCGATGAAATTCGGGTGGTTGTCGCCGGTGATCGGCAACCGTTGGAGCGACCACCAGCCCATCGTGATGTACCAAGAGCGCAACATCTTGCCGACGGCGCTCGAGCACTTCGACTCGTTGTGGATCGCCGACCACTTCTATGGCTTCGACGCCAAGACGGACCCGTTCATGGAAGCATGGACGACGCTGACCTGGATGGCGGCCAAGTTCCCCGACGTCATGTTGTGCCATCACGTGCTGGGTCACGGCTATCGGCCGCCTGCCCTGACGGCCAAGATGGCTGCCACGCTGCAGGTCCTGTCGGGCAACCGGTTCATTCTGGGTATCGGTGCCGGCTGGCGCGAAGACGAGTACCTGGCGTACGGCTACGACTTCCCCAAGCCCTCGATCCGTTTCGCCGAACTCGACGAGATGCTGCAGATCTGCAAGCTCATGTGGACCGAAGACGAGCCATCGTTCAGCGGCACCCATTTCTCGATCGATGGTGCGTCGGCCCCGCCACTGCCCGACGTCGTGCCTCCGATCTGTATCGGTGCATCGGGTGAGAAGATCGGCCTTCCGCTCGCCGGGCGACACGCCGACATCTGGAACGGATTCGCTCGCGGCACCGACGACGATTGGCGCCGCAAGGTCGACATCGTACACCGCTCCGCATCCGACGCCGGTCGCGATCCCGGCGCCATCGAGATCTGCCAGACCGTCGAGCACGCGTTGCCCGAGACCGATGCCGAAGCGCGGGAGCTACTCGACAAGCTTGCCCGCCAGGCCGAGCTCGGCGTGACGTACTTCGTGATGGACTTCGGCAATCCACTCACGACCGAACATGTGAACCGGTTCGTCGAGCAAGTGAAGCAGCCACTCATGGCTGGCTGATCGGCCAGACGTGCGCGTAGCGTGGCGCGTCTATGCCAGGCTTCGAGGGCTCACACCTCGAATACGACCATCATGTCGAACGAGACGTGGCCGTCGCCATGCGCGACGGCACTGTTCTCTACCTCGAATATCGATACCATTACTTCCGCCAGACGATGCGCCATGGTGGCGCCAGTGAATACGGCATCGCCTTTCAATACGTCGTGTTCATGGCTCGGGTGAGCAAGCTCGCTCTGACCGACCGCGCAGTGGGCGCCCAGCTCGACGAAATGTGGGGCTCGCTCACCAACTGGATCGGTGAAAGCGAGCTCGAACCCGGGGCATCGCCGCTGGCGCTCACGCCGGACTACGAGCAGTGGTTCTTCGACATGCTCACGACATCGGACTATGGCGAGTATTGGATCTCGCCCGGGCAGGCAATCGAGGAGTTCATCGACGACCGACTACCCGAGCGGCTACGCCCTGAATCTGGGCGACTCGATTCTGCGCATGCGCTATCGCAACGGGTTCCGAGAAGCAGAGATGATGGAGCCCGGCGAGGTCTATGAGATCGAGCTACAGCTCCAGGCAACGAGCAACCTGTTCGTGCAGGGCCATTGCATCCGCATCGACACTTCGAGCAGCAACTTCCCGCACTACGACGTCAACCCCAATACCGGCGAGCCGCTCGGCCGAGCCCGTCACAGCGTGTTGCCAACCAGCAACTGTTCCACGACGCCACTCGCCCATCGCACGTCATGCTGCCAGTGATCCCGACTGGCTGAGCGCTACCAGCACGTCGATTCTGTTGTGTGAACCGCTTCACGGTCGACAGGAGCTTTCATGATCGATACTTGGTCGTCCCGCCAACAAAGGAGATGCGCACCCCACGCCGAGTCGGGTGACTGTCATGACCATTCACGTTCTACCCGCACAAACCCGAACTGAGCCAGCCAGCACCTGCAGCGCAGATTCTCTTCTCACTGTCGAGGGAGCGGATGGTAGTTTGACCATTGTGCCGAGTGCGGCGCGCGGGACAGATCAGGCCACAGGGACGGCAATGGCAACAGACGACGGCAAGATGCGGGGCCTTCCCTCGGGTCTTGTCACGTTCGTCTTCACCGATATCGAAGCGTCGACTCGGTTGTACAAGGTGCTGGGCGATCAGCTTGCCGGCGACGTATTCGACCTGCACAACATGGTGCTGCGGGCGGCGTGGGATGCCTTTGGCGGGCACGAAGTTCACACTGAAGGTGATTCATTCTTCGTGGTGTTCGAAGACCCCAACCAGGCCATTGCGGCATGCATCGATGTGCAAGAACGGTTGGCAGCCGTCGACTGGCCCCCGGGCGGCGATGTACGAGTCCGCATCGGTATTCATTGCGGCCTGGCAGCTCCGCGCAACGACGACTACATGGCACTCGCCGTGCATCAAGCAGCTCGCGTCATGTCCGCCGCCAATGGTGCTCAGATTCTGGTTACCGACACGATCTTGCAGCGACTCGACCCGTTCGAAGACGCCACGATCACCCGAGCAGGCCGCTTTCGCCTGCGCGACTTCGACGTAGCCCCCACCATCTTTCGTATCGACAGCACGCGGTTGGCGCCCAACGTCGACCCGCCTCGCGCCACGCCGGCGAGCCATCACAACCTGGTATCTCGACTGACATCATTCGTCGGACGCGATGGCGACCTCGAAGCCGTCGCCGAACTGCTTGCGCCTTCGACGGCCGTTACGGTGGCCGGCTTGGGCGGCATGGGCAAGACGCGCCTGGCGGTCGAGGTGGGCCTGCATGTGGCGCCGAGCTACGAGCATGGCGCATGGATGGTCGAACTCGCCGAAGTCGCTGAACCCGAACTCATCGCCGAGGAAGTCGCAGCTGCGATCGGTGTCGACTCGACGAGCGTCGGCGACCGCTGGGACGACGTGATCGACTTCATCGGTGACAAGGCCATGCTGTTGATACTCGACAACGCCGAGCACCTCGTGGGCGAGGTTGCCGAGCTGGTGCCACGGTTGCTCCGAGCCTGCACGAACATTGCCGTTCTCAGCACCACGCGCGAACCATTGAACTGCCAAGGCGAAGTCGTCTACCGGCTGAATCCGCTCGATGTGACACTCGACGGCGATGGTCCGTGCCTGGTCCCATCGGTCCAGCTTTTCGTTGACCGGGCCAAGGCCGTCGCCGCAGGCTTTGCGTGCGAAGACGAGCAACTCGACGAGGTGCTCGAGATCTGTCGGGACCTCGACGGACTCCCACTTGCCATCGAGATCGCCGCTGCCCAGGTGGGTGTGCTGCAGCTCAGTGAGATCCGATCTGGCCTGAACGACCGATTACGCTTGTTGCGAAGCCGCGACCGTGCACTGCCCGAACGGCAGCGCACCATGGAAGGTCTGCTCGGCTGGAGTTACCAGCTGCTCACCGAGACCGAACAGCGGGCCTTTCGCCGACTGGCCGTTTTCGGCGGCAGCTTTTCGAAGGAGGCAGCCGAAGCCGCACTGAAGGGCGAAGGGATCGATGGCGACGACGTTCCCGAACTCATCTGGACACTGGTCGACAAGTCTCTGGTCACGGCCGACCTGACCGATTCTGCCACCCGCTACCGCCTGCTAGATAGCGTGCAGCAGTACGCCATGAGGCTGCTCATCGACAACGACGACCCGGTACGTATCGCCGTCCAGCTCGCAGGGTGGCTGTTCGATCGTGTTGCGCCATGGCTTCCCAATGACCGAACCTGGCTCGGCAACGTAGCCGTCGAGCTCCCCAACATCCGTGCTGTCGTGGACTTCATTGCAGGTGCTGATCCCGAGACCGCACAGCAGCTTCTCTGCAGCGTTGCGCGCTATCGCGACTCGGTCCAGAGCTACCGAGCAGGAGTCGATGAACTCACGTCGGCCGCCAATCTGCTCCAGTTCGCCAGCCCATCGCGCGTCGCGCTGCTGTGCGAACTTGCTGACCTCCACCTGCGCATGGCAGACAACGACGCAGCCAACGTGGTGTTGGCCGAAGCCGCACAGCTCGAGGAAATTGTCGGCCCACCCGATTGGAACGATGTCGCGGTGCCGCGCTCACATGGCGAGGCTGCCAATCGCAAGGGAGATTTCGCCGAGGTCATTCGGATTGCCGAAGACGCGCTGAGCCGCAACCCGTCTGATCGTGGAACTGCACGCATGTGGAGCTTGATAGGCATCGCACAATGCTCGATGGGCGACCTTGCCACTGGACTCGTTTCACTGATGCAATGTCTCCAAACCTATTTGGATCTCGATGATGCGCCAGCGATTGCCATTGCTCATGGGAATGTGGCCGAAGCTGCGTGGCGTGGCGGGAACATCCCAGAGGCCGCACACCACCAACACGCGTGTCTCGATCATGGTTTGGCTATTGGACAGCAGGTAGCGGTAGCTCACTCGTTGATAATGGCCGCGCACATGGCGCGACTCCGAAGTCGGTGGTCGGCCTCGCTCCCGCTGTACTACTTCGCCGAGACGGTTCTGACAGAAGCGGGCCACAAGCTGTACTCCGATGAACAAGCGGTCATCAAAGACGCGTTCGAACGCGCAGAAGCAGCGCTCGGGACGAGCGAAGTCGATGGCCTGATCGAATCCGCACTCCAGATGTCGACAGTCACGGCCACCGAACTCGCAATCAAGATCTTTTGCGAAGAGGCCTCGACGGATTAACAGCTCGCAGACCACCCATAACCCCGGGAGCACCACGTGCAGAACAAACCTGACCCCAAAGACCCGTCCTCTCTGAGGCCGAGAGGACCTTGGAACCAATACCTCGCATTCGCCAAGGAGAGCCCGTACGCATTTCGGTCGGGTGAGATCATCGTGATGAATCGAGCGGCTGCCGACGAGGCGCGAGGCAGATTGGCAGACCGATTCAACATCGACCCCGAGCCACTCGTCGAGCTCGGCGGCGATGGCTTCCTGCTCCGCGTCGGCCCAGACCTCGACATAGAAGAGGCAGTGAGCAGTCTGCGCCAACTCGGCCTGCGGGCAGAACCCAACTACGCGTTCTTTGCGCACAGTCAGACCACATCGGGCTGTGGCGGCTGTGGTTGCGCACTATGCGGGTGTGGTGTCGGTGCCAACCCGTTTGCCGCCGATCCCTTTGCCGCCAACCCATTTGCTGCGAATCCGTTCGCAGCAAATCCATTTGCCGCGAACTCTGTAACCGCGAATCCCTTTGCCGCCAACCCTTTTGCGGCTAATCCGTTCGCAGCAAATCCATTTGCAGCAAATCCGTTCGCAGCAAACGGATTTGCGTCCTCCGGAATTCGCAGGACGAGCGCTGAGCCCGCCGATATCCCGAAACCTGATCCTGTCCCGGCAAGACTGCCCCAACACACCGCCGGACATGCAGTCATCTACGACACCGGCATCTCGATCAAAGAACACCTGCCCGCAGCATTGGAAGGACGACCACTGCTACGTGGGGCGAATGTCATCGATCGCGACGAACCCGACGAGAGCGGAGACAAGATCCTCGACCCAGTGGCAGGTCATGGAACGTTCATCGCCGGAATCATCGATCACTTCGCTCCGAAGCAGCGGGTCCGAGTGAGCGCGGTTCTCTCTACCTTCGGTCACGGTTTTGCGTCCAATATCGCCAACCGCATTCGAGCCGATGTCGCGCAGATGACTGACGAGATTGCAAGCCGGACAATCCTGAACATGTCCTTTGGTAGTTACGCCGACCAAGAGATGTATCTCCTGGCCGACGCCGTCTCCTTTGCCCAGTCCAAGGGGTGCGTCGTCGTTGCTTCGGCCGGAAACGATGGCACCTACCTACCGACATTCCCGGCAACGTTGCCCGGTGTGATCAGCGTGGCGTCGATCGACGAGTGCGGACGTGCCCCGTACTCGAACTACGGGCCGTGGGTGGTTGCCTGCGCTCCCGGTAGCGAGATCCTCAGCCCCTTCTACCACTCGATCAATGCTGATCAGCAGCCGACACCTGGTGCAGAAAAGATGCACATCAACGGGTTCAATGGCTGGGCAACATGGAGCGGCACCTCGTTCGCGGCTCCCGTGGTGGTGGCTGCCATACTGCGCCAGATGGCCCTCCACTCTCAGCCAGCCGCCGAGGCAGCGGAAGTCGTGATCAACGCGCCTGGACTCCTGAAACTGCCCGGCCTCGGCACGGTGGTCAACCTCGCAGCAGGCATGTAGCGCTCGGGCAAGTGCCCCGCCGATCAGGGCCGATCGCCTCTGACCGACTACATTCACTCCCAGACAAACGAATGAGTTCAGGGGGAGTTCATGGGAGATCTTGACGGGCGCGTTGCCTGCATCACCGGCGGCACGCGCGGTATCGGCCGCGCCATCGCCGAGGGGTTCTTGGCCGAAGGGGCCAAGGTCGTCATCAACGGCCGCACACCCGCCAAAGGCGAAGCGACCATGGCCGAGGTTGGCGCGGGCGACAATCTGCACTTCATCGCTGGCGATGTGACCGAGCAGGCGGTTTGTCGAAGCCTGGTCGATCAGACCGTCGAGCACTTCGGCAAGATCGACATCATGGTCAACAATGCGGGCGGTGGTGGTGACCCCGCTCCCCTAGCCGAGATGAGCAACGAAATCTGGCAGTTCGTGCTGAACTGGAACCTCAACCATCCGTTCTGGTGCACCCAGCAAGCGCTCAAGTACATGATCCCGCAAGAGTCCGGCCGCATCATCAACATCTCGTCGATGTACGGCAAGATGGCGTTGCCTGGCAGCTCGCATTACGTGACCACCAAGCACGGCTTGAACGGCATGACCAAGGCCGTTGCGCTCGAAGTCGGACAACTCGGAATCACCTGCAACGCATTGTGTCCCGGCGGCATCTTGACGGATGTCATGGAAGACCAGGGACCCGCGGCCGCCGAGGCGATCGGCATCGAGTTCGAAGACCTGTTGAACATGATGTCTGAGCCTTCGGCCATCAAGAAACTGAACGAGGTCGAAGACGTCGCCTTGGTCGCAAACCTGCTGGCATCCGATGCCGGCGCCGGCATAACCGGCTCTCTTATCAGCATCGACGGCGGCACCAGCCCCTACTAAGCAGGAGAACGAACATGGGAAAGCTTGACGGAAAAGTCGCGGTCATCACCGCCAGCACACGCAGCATCGGCCGAGGCATCGCCGAGAAATACCTGGCCGAGGGCGCCAAAGTGGTCATCAGCGGCCGCAGCGACGACAAGGGCGCAGCCGCACTCGAAGAGATGGGCGCCGGCGACAATGCACACTTCATCGCGTGCGACGCAACACAACAGGACCAGGTCGAAGCACTCATCGACGGCACCGTCGACCACTTCGGCCAGATCGATATCTCGGTGCTGAACGCAGGCGGCATCATGACGGCATCTTCGGTCGCCGAGATGAGCGACGAGAACTGGAATCACGCGCTCAACATCAACCTGAATCACACCTTCTGGGGCATGCGAAAGTCGCTGCAACATATGCAGAAGCAGCAATCGGGGCGCGTCATTGCGATCTCGTCGGTCGAGGGCAAGCTGTCCAAGCCCACCATCTCGCACTACTCCAGCAACAAGCACGCCATCAACGGCCTGGTCAAGGTGGCTGCGCATGAGAACGGCACGCAAGGCATCACCGTCAACGCCATTCTGCCTGGGCTCGTGCTGACCGACATGTTCTACGAGACCGGCCCGGCAACGGTCGACGCCATGCAACTCGAGGGCGGCCTCGATGCACTGGCATCGATGTTCTCTGCTGGTTCAGCGATCAAACGCCCCAACACCGTCGAAGAGGTCGCAGCCGTTGCGCTCATGCTCGCACGAGACGAAGCCAAGAACATCACCGGCTGTCTCTTCCCCTGCGACGGCGGGACCATGCCCTATTAAAACGCCGCGCTCAATGTGACGAACTGGTGATGTGATGGGGTTCGAGAAGCTTGGGTTGCGGGGGCCGGTGCAGGTGGCCTATGCCGTTGATGACGTGGTGGTCGCCGCTCAGTCCTGGGTGGGCCGGGGTGCGGGGCCGTTCTTCGTGCGCCAACACATCGGGGTCAAGAACAGCCGTATGCATGGGATATACAAGCCGTTCGATCATTCGTCGGCCTATGGCCAGTACGGCGATGTCATGGTCGAGCTGTTGTGTGAACACCACCCCGTGGCCGACCGCATCGGTCCGGTGGCAGGGGTCCATCACATGGCGTTCTTCGTCGACGATGTCGCCACCGCACAAACGACACTCGCCAATCACGGCTGGAACGAAGCTCTGTATGCCGAAGCTGGCACCACTGCTTTCGCCATGCACGACGCCCGCACCGAGCTGGGGCACTTGATCGAGATCTATCAAGACAGTCCGGGATTACTCGGCTTCTACGACATGGTGCGCGTTGCGGCCGCAGACTGGAACGGCACCGACCCGATCCGCATGCTCTAACACGAGCCAAATGCAGCGGTGCCAGGCACCGCTGCATTTACGACCGGTACGCTGCGGGTGTTGTGTCCTACCTCCGGAGCCTGAGCCGCGCAGTTCGCGATCCCATCATCTCGGCGCTTACCGGGCTGTTCTCGCATGGACCGACGCCGCTCGCCAACACGCTCGACTTCCCCGGTGACCCCGGACTTCTCGGACCCGACTCCGTGTCCTGGCGAGTCTTGGGAGACGCGTCGGTGTTCATTGGTGGCATCCGCGCACTCGTGATCCAGTCGGCGCACGCCGAAGTCGTCGCCGGCGTCGAAGACCATTCGACATATCGGACCGATCCGCTCGGCAGGCTGTCGCGGACCTCGGTCTATGTCACTGAAACCACCTATGGCGCCATGCCAGAAGTCGAAGCTGCGATCCAGGTCGTTCGCCACGCTCACCGCCCGGTGCACGGCACCTCGGAACGCAACCTGCCATACAGCGCAGGTCGATCCGAGATGGCGGCATGGGTGCACAACGTGCTGACTGATTCGTTCTTGGCCGCCTACCAGGCGTTCGGACCCGAACCGTTGACAACTGCCGAGGCTGATCAATTCGTGCTCGAGCAGACCCGCGTCGGCGGGCTCCTGAGCGCATCACCGCTACCGGAGACAGCACAAGAGCTGGCCGATTGGATCATCGACCACCCTGATCGGGTTGCGACCAACGCACAAACGAGCGCCGTTTCCTTTCTGCGTAACCCACCATTGAATCCGCCAGTCAAGCTCGGCTATCGACTGCTGTTCGACGCTGCGCTTTCAACCACTCCCGCCGACCTGCTCGACCAGCTCGGGGTCCAACCATCGAATCGAGCACGTCTGGCTGGCGAGAAGATGACCGGCACTCTCCGGTGGGCACTGGGTGCTTCTCCGTCGTGGCAATTGGCGTTGGTCCGCTGCGATGCTCCCATACCTGCAGGGATCTTTCGCCAACCCCTTCCGGCCGCAGCCACGTAGACATCGCCGCCAGCAGTGCGAGCTGCACGTGTCGGTGTCCGTGAATGTGTCCGTGCCAGGCACCGACACATTGAGACAAGTGCAGTGTCTCGAGCCTGCGAGTCACGCCTCCGGATGGCAGACTCGGGCTATGAAGAACTTTCACGGCAAGGTCGCAGCCATCACCGGCGCCGGATCTGGGATCGGCCGCGCCCTCGCCCGGGAACTCGCCCGCCGAGGAACACATCTGGCATTGAGCGACATCGATGAAACCGGCTTGGCCGAGACCGTCGGTCTGTGTGAAGGCTCGGGTGTGAAGGTCACGTCGCAGGTACTCGACGTGGCCGACAAGGACGCAATGTTTGCGTGGGCCGATCAGGCCGCAGATGAGCACGGCAAGATCAATCTGATCTTCAACAATGCCGGAGTGGACCTGAGTGCGACGTTCGAGGGCGCGAGCTACGACGACTTCGAGTGGCTGATGAACATCAACTTCTGGGGCGTGGTGCACGGCACCAAGGCGTTCCTGCCGCACCTGCGAGCCGCAGGCGCGGGCCACGTGGTGAACATCTCGAGTGTGTTCGGACTGGTGAGTATCCCTACCCAGTCGGCGTACAACGCCGCCAAGTTCGGCGTGCGTGGATTCACTGACGCCCTTCGCATCGAGCTCGACATCGAAGACTGTGGAGTGTCGGCCACCACCATTCATCCCGGTGGCATCAAGACCAACATCGCTCGCAACGCTCGGATCAGCCACAGCGCAGGCGCCTTTGGTGACGACCCGAGCGAGTTCGGGACCGAGTTCGACAAGATGGCTCGCACCACGCCGGAGAAGGCCGCCGGGCAGATTCTGCGAGCAGTCTCGCGCAACCGGCGTCGAGCCCTCATTGGTCCCGACGCCATTGTGTTCGATCTTGCGTCTCGGCTACCAGCGGGGTTGTATCAGCGGCTGCTCGCCGCCGGTGCCCGCAGAAATATGTCCAAGAGCTGAGTACGGCTTCAGGCGGAGCTGAGCTCCGACGCCGACTTGAGCACCTTGCCGCCGTCGTCTTGCTTGATCATGTACGCGGGTTCGTCTTCGCTCGCGTCACGAGTCACCTCGGTGCCGTCGATCGTGCGGGTCACCGTGGAGGTGAATCGTTCGTCGATCTTGCCCTCCCCGGTGCCATTTCCCCAATTCCATTCGACCTTGTCGCCGATGTGAAACTTGTAGCTCATCTTGTCTCCTTCGCCTGTGCTGGTGGCCTGCGGAAAGGCATACCCAGCCAGTGGACTGATGAAACGATGTCGACCACTACCCATCGACAATCGGGCGCAGGGTCTTTCGATAGTCCGCAAAGGCCCTCTTTCCACTCTTTGTCAGCGAGTACCACGTTTTGCCAGAACGCCCGCCGCCGGTCTTGTGGACCCGGACGAAGACAGCTCTCGCCAGCGTGCTCATCTGCTTGGAAAGGGTGCTGTCGCCCAGATCGAGGCGAACACGCAAGCAGGCAAAGTCTGCCTCGTTCACACTTTTGACTCTTTCTCTACCGTTCGGGAACCAGAACAGGAGCTCCCAACGTCTGAACCAGCATGACTCACTCTGTTGGCCCCATCACCGCCTCGGCGGGAACACTTCGCCGTCTACTCATTGCCTGCCTGGCGCTTGCCTTGTTGGCGACGGCCTGCGGTGGGACGAGCGACGGTGACTCGGCAGTCGCCGAATCCGACGATACAGCCACCGACGCAGCCGAAGCACCGCCCGAAAGCAGCGAAGAAGGGCTGGACTTCGACGATGCCGCGAACGAAGAGGCCATGGACGACGACGCCATGGAGGACGATGCCATGGACGAAGAAGGCAGCGTTTTCGCACTCGACAGTGGCGCAGGGATCGCGCCCGCCCCCACCGCCGGTCAACAGGGACGGGCTCAAGACAGTGCATCCAGCGATGCCGATGCCGAGAGTGAACAATTCGCTACCGACGACACAACCGACGATGGTGACGCCGAGGGTCTGTTCTCCCAACCTGCCGACGAGGATGAGGTCGACTTCACTGAAGCGCCTGAACAATCACGACTGACCGACAATCGCTTCACCGACTACGGCTACCGCCGGTTCATCGATGCCGGCGAAGATCCGTTCTCGACCTTTGCTCTCGATGTCGACACCGGCAGCTACACGGTCGCCCGTCGCTGGCTCGACGAAGGTGTGCTTCCTCCCCCAGAAGCGGTTCGGGCCGAAGAGTTCATCAACTGGTTCGACTACGACTACGAAGCACCGCGCCGAGGACTCGAGATCAGCGTGGACGGCGGCCCATCGCCATTCGACGCAGACAACATGTTGGTCCGAGTCGGTGTGCAAGCCGAGACGATTCCCGATGGCGAGCGCCCACCGGTCGCACTGACCTTCATCGTCGACACCTCGGGCTCGATGGATCAGGACAACCGCTTGGGGCTGGTCAAGGACTCGCTCGAAATCCTGGTCGACGAACTCGACGACGATGACACCGTCGCCATCGTGGTCTACTCGAACAATTCGGGAATCGTGCTCGAGCCCACCCCCGTCAGCGACAGCCGACGCATCTACGACGCCATCGACTCACTGCAAGCCGGAGGCTCCACCAACCTGGAATCCGGTCTGCGTGAAGGCTACGAACTCGCGGCACGAGCCTTCCGCTCCGACGGTGTCAACCGGGTGATCATCGCCAGCGACGGCGTGGCCAACGCCGGCATCACCGACCAGAACCAGCTCAGCAACTACATCCGTGACTTCGCCGACGATGGCATCCAGCTGGTCACCGTGGGCTACGGCATGGGCAACTTCAACGACACACTCATGGAACAGCTGGCCGACAACGGCGACGGATTCTATGCCTACATCGACACCGAGGACGAAGCCGAGCGCCTGTTCGAAGACGAGCTGACCTCGACGCTGATCACGGCGGCAATCGACGCCAAGATCCAGGTCGAATTCGACACCGACGTCGTCTCTGAATACCGCTTGATCGGGTTCGAGAACCGGGGCGTGCGTGACAACGACTTCCGCAACGACAACGTCGACGCCGGCGAACTCGGCGCCGGTCACCAGGTGACTGCCATGTACGAAGTCACCCTGCACCGAGACGTCGACCTCGACGACCGAGGCGACATCGGCGAAGTGTTCCTGCGCTGGGAACATCCTGAAACGGGTCAGGTCATCGAGATCGACGAAGATATCGACCTGCGAGATGTAGTCGAATCCTTCAGCCAAACCGCAGTCGACTTCCAGCTGGCCACCGTGGTAACCGCCTTCGCCGAAGTCATGCGAGACAACCCCTACGCCGACGACATCGACCTGAGCAACATCTACGTCGAAGCCCGCCGAGTAGCCGACCGCATAGACACCAACCAAGTCGACGAACTGGTAGACCTGCTGGCAGTAGCCCAAAACTTGAGCCGCTGAGTAGCGCCGCTCCGCTAGGGCGGTGTTCGTCGCACATGGCGTCGAGTCGGTAGCAGCAGCTCCTCCGTCGCTCGCCACCCGCTCGTTCCTCGCTCCCACGTGAGCACCAGCAGCACCAATTCGCTTCGCTCACCGCTCGCTTCCGGCCTTCGCCGGAACGACAACCAATACGCACTAAAGCCTTCGCCCCTCGGCATTGGCGGCGCCGTCGGGCTGTGCGTCGGGCTTCGGCCGCCGAGCTATAGCTAACGCCCTAGGCGTGCAGCAGGGCCAGCTTGGTCGAGTCGAGTGTGAGCCCAACCACGTCACCCGGCGCCCGCGATTCATCGTGAAAGAATCGCCAAGGCTGGCCGTCGACATCGACGAGTAACTCGTATCGATCGCCCTGAAATGCGCAGCCTCGGACGAGGCCGGAGTACTCACCGCCGCCGGCGACCAGCCGGACGGCATCGGGACGAACGGCGAAGCGCTGGCCATCGATGGCGATGATCGCGTTATGGCCCAGGAATCGCGCCACCGTCTCGGACCGAGGATCGCGCCACACCTGGTCGGGCGCACCGAGCCGAAGCAATTTGCCTGCGTACATCACTCCGACGACGTCGGCGACCGAGAACGCTTCGTCTTGGTCATGGGTGACGTAGATGGCGGTCTGCTCGAGTTCATGCAGCAACCTGGCGAGTTCTGCGTTGAGTTCGATGCGGCGCGCCCGATCGAGCGATGCCAGCGGTTCGTCGAGCAGTAACAACTCTGGCTGTGGCGCCAAGGCTCGAGCCAGGGCAACTCGCTGACCTTCGCCGCCCGACAGCCCTTCGACACTGCGTTCGCCGAAGCCGCTCAGTCCAACGAGCTCGAGCAGTTCGGCAGTGCGGGTCGCTCTGGTCTGTGCGTCGGCGCCAGCCATCTTCAGCCCGAAGCCGATGTTGTCGGCAACATCGCGATGGTTGAACAGCGCGTGGTCTTGGAACATCAACCCGATCCCACGCTCGTGCGTCGGCACCGGCGTCAGGTCGCGACCTTGCCACATGACTCGGCCGGCAGCTGGATCGTTGAGACCGGCGATTGCTCGCAACAGCGTCGACTTGCCGCAGCCGCTGGGGCCGACGAGCGCCAGCACGTCGCCCGCCTCGATCTCCAAGCTGACATCATCGACGGCCACGGTGTCGCCGAAGCGCACAGTGAGAGATTCGATCGACAGCGTCACAGCAGACCACCACCTTTGGGATGGAGTCGGTCGCCGATGAAGACCACTGCAGCGGTGACCAACATGAGAATGACCGACAGGGCCATTGCTTGGCCACGAAGAAGATCGCCCGGTGTACTCAGCAGTCGCTGTATCGCCAACGGCACCGTGAGCAGATCAGACCGCCGGCCGACGAACGAGGTCGCACCGAACTCTCCCAGGCTGATTGCGAACGCAAATCCGACGCCCGTTGCCAGTGCCCGAGCGCCGATACGCAGGTCGATCTCACGACGCACGCGCGACGGTGATGCACCGAGTGTTGCGGCTGCCTCGCGCCATGCGGGGTCGATGGCGCGCAAGACCGGCACCACACCTCGAACGACGAAGGGGATGGCGATGAGCGACTGGGTGATGGGCACGATCCACCACGAGCTGCGCAGGTCGAGCACGCCACGATCGAGTGAGATCAACACGCCGAAGCCCAGGGTGACCGCCGAGGTGCCGAGCGGCAGCAACATGCCCAGGTCGAGTACTCGACTCACCCAGCGCGTGCCGTGCACGATGGCGAGCGATGCCATACCACCGATGATCAGCGCGATCCCAGCAGCGACGATCGCAAAGGCCAACGAGTTCACGAGGGCATCGGCGGCGCTGATGGGCAACAACCGCGCCCGCTCGCCCAACGCCCGGTAGTTCGCGAGCGAGTAGCCGTCGCCGCTCGCGAACGAGCGTTCGACCAACACCGCTAGCGGAAGTCCCAGCACGACGAAGGTGCCGGTCAACGCCGTGCTCAGTCGCACGCGTTGGCGAGTCGTCTGCGCAGGCACACCACGATCAGCGACCAGACCTTGGCGCCCCGCGGCACGACGTTGCAGCCAGCCGTTGAGCACCACCAGCGCCACCACTGCCACCATCTGCACGATCGACAGCGCGGCCGCCGTTGAGATATCGGAGCGTGTCACGGCGTATCGGAAGATCTCGGTTTCGATGCTCGACCGGCGGGGCCCACCCAGAAGCAAGATGATGGCGAACGACGTGAAGGTGAACAAGAAGACCACCGACACCGCAGCGATCAACGACGGCCGCAGCCGAGGCAGCGTGACCTCACGGAATGTCTGCAGCGGCGAAGCACCCAGAGTACGAGCAGCTTCTTCGGGTCGTCGATCGAGCTGGCTCCAGAAGCCACCAACACTGCGAACGAACACGGCAATGTTGAAGAACGCATGTGCAAGCAGAATCGCCCACACGGTGTGGCGCAGGCGAATGGTGCCGTCGTCCAGCGAGAAGCGGTCCATCAAGCCGATGAATGCGCCTGCAACCACGACCGTCGGCAGCACGAAGGGCACGGTCACCAGCACCCGGGCGAGACGGCGGCCGACGAACTGACGATTGGCGATCGCCCAGGTCAGTGGAATCGCCAGTGTTCCTGCGAGCAGGGTCGACAGCGCCGCCTGCCAGGTCGTGAACCAGATGACCTTGAGAAACCGCGACCCCGTCAACACGTCGATCAGCCGATCCGCATCGAGCCCCAGGCCGCGTGCCAGCAACGTGGCCACTGGATAGCCGAAGAACACCGCGACGAACGCCGCCGGCACGGCAGCCCACGCAACGCTACGGATCGTCTTCATAGGCTTCTCTTTAGCAGAGCCATCACCAAGCCATCGCTGGGCACGCGTACTCCGAGGTCATGCCTCTTGGTACATGTGTCACGCGACGGCTGCTAGCCGAGAACGATCTCGACCCAGCGTTCGGTCCAGGCTTCGCGGTTGGCTTCGATCTCCTGGGGTGAGAGGGTGGCCGGGTTGTCGGCGAGCTGGCCGTACTCGACGAACGCCTCGGGCAGCTCAGCATCGCCGTTTGCCGGGTAGACGAACATATTCAGCGGGATGTCCTCTTGGAAGGTCGTGCTCAACATGAAGTCGATCAGCTGCTGGGCCTCGTCGGGGTGCTCGGTGCCAGCGAGAATGCCTGCGAATTCGACCTGGCGGAAGCAGCTGTCGAAGAGCACTGCGCTGGGCGCTGTGTCCACGGCAGGTTCGGCGAAGATGACCTCGGCAGGTGGGCTGGATGCATAGCTGGTCACGAGTGCGCGCTCGCCGCCACCGGCAATGTACTCGCCGTAGTAGGCGTCGCTCCAGCCGGCCGTGACCGAGACACCGTTGTCTACGAGTGACTGCCAGTAGTCCTCCCAGCCATCGCCGTAGCGAGTGATCGTTGCGAGCAGGAACGCAAAGCCAGGCGATGACGTCTCGGGGTTCATGGTCACGAAGCTGTTGGCGTTGGTCGGGTCGATCAGGTCGTCGAGCGTGGCAGGCGCGTCGCCTGGCAGTTGGTCGATCCAGTAGTTCACGCACACATCGCTGTAGTCGATGGGTGTGACCCGATTCTCGGGATCGAGCTGCAGTGCATCGTCGACCGTCGACAACATTGCAGACTCATATGGCATGAAGAGCTCCGCGTCGAGACCTCGTTGCAGAAAGGTGTTGTCGATGCCGAACATCACATCGGCCGTTGGGTTGTCCTTGGTCAAGATGGCTGCGCTGACCAGCTGTCCAGCGTCGCCGGCTGCTACCTGGGTGACCTCGATGCACGTGTCGGCGGCGAAGCTCTCGAGCGTGCCTTCGGACACGACGAACGAGTCGTAGGTGACGAGCGTGATCGACGTGGGCACGTCGCATCCTTCGTCGGCGAATCCCACGGCGGGGGCGTCGGGCTCGTCGCCGCCAGCCTCGCCGCCGGTTTCGGCGACTGCGTCGGTGGTGTCGCCCGTCGCGGCGGTGTCCCCGCCGTCGTCGCTGCTGCCGCAGGCGGCGGCGAACAGCGCGAGAAGTAGCAGCACGATGGCTGCACGAACAGCTGACTTGATGGTATTCACAATGTTCCTCCGCTGGCATTACCCAGATCAGGTGTGCGGGTCGACGATGCGATCGTCCTCTCAGCCCGGTGTTCTCCGAGCTCCCCGTTGTTGGTTGAGCCGCCAATATAGCGGCGTGCGCTCGCAGGGTGCGGAAAAACACATGCTGGCGGCATTCTTCCGCACCCTGCTACCCGTCGAGGTGTGCAATCACCGCATCGATGGCCAACTTATAGCTGGTCGCGCCGAATCCGCTGATGACACCGACACACACACCACTGAGCAGCGACGTGGCGCGGAACTCTTCGCGGGCATACACATTGCTCATGTGGGTCTCGATAACCGGTATGCCACACCCGGCAATGGCATCACGCAGCGCAACGCTGGTGTGGGTGTACCCGCCGGGGTTGAACACGATGCCGTCGGCCCACGTCATGGCTTCTTGAATGGCGTCGACCAGGTTGCCTTCGATATTGGACTGATGATCGCGCAGCGCTGCACCTCGCTCGCCGGCATAGGTCCGAAGGTCGGCGACGATGTCGTCGAGCGAGCGAGTGCCATAAACCTGGGGTTCGCGAGTGCCGAGCATGTTGAGGTTCGGCCCGTTGAGGAGACCAATCTTGCGCATGGTCAGAGGATACTCGGCCCGGCGGACCGCACCGGGACGCCTGATGCAAACCACCCGCCCCTCACCAGCAGACTACTGCAGGATCGGCAGCTCACCTTCGGTGAACACAGCAATCAGCACGATCGCTCCGACGACGATCAGGGTGAGCACGGCACCCACGATGTACCACTGCAGTTGCGCTTTGCGGTTGGCGGCCATCTGCGCTTCCTTCTTCTCGGCCGCCGTCAACTTGGTGGCCCGCTTCTTGGCGTGTGAATCAGCCGTGCTCATGATGTCCAAACCCAGTGTCGAGGAGATGTTCCGAAGTCTCTCAGAATACGAGCGTTGGCGGCATTCGGGAACCTCTGTTCCTAAACTCCTGTCATGTCGGATGCGCCAGATGGACCAACGGGACCGGGCCCTGACCGCGCCGCCAGCCGCGAAGGGGCGCCGTCGAGCTCCTACAACAACATCATTCTCACCGGCTTCATGGGCACCGGCAAGTCCACGGTTGGCCGCCTCCTGGCCCAACGCCTGGACCTGCAACATGTCGACACCGACAAGATGATCGAGCGCCGCCATGGCCCGATACCCCGTATCTTCGAGGAACAGGGCGAAGACGGTTTCCGGGAGATCGAGCGGGCGATCGCCGTCGAGCTGACGACCGATGTCGGCTTCGTTATCTCGACAGGCGGTCGCTTCATGCTCGATCCCACGAACGTCGCTGCCCTTCATGAAGGCAATCGCGTTTTCTGCCTTGTTGCCGAACTCGACGTCATCATGGACCGGGTCATGCACCGACGCTCGAGCCGACCATTGCTCGCCGGCAAGGACCCCCGAGCTCGTGTCGAAGAACTCTTGCAACAGCGCGCCGATGGCTATGCACAGTTCGAGTCGGTACCAACCGATCAGCGTCCGCCGAGTTCGGTCGTCAGCGACATCATCTCTCGTCTATGAGCAAGCCCAGTATCCGGCAGTCAATCTTGATGCGGTCTGTAGAACACCTGCTCGACGATGGCGAAGAAGCTCACGCGGTCGTCATGCTCTCAACCCGCCATCGTTGGTTCCTTCCCTATGCGATCATCGCTGGGCTGGCACTGTTCGCCGTCGCCTCCATCACGGGCATCGACAGCATGATGAACCGTGTCGTACTGGCCGCCAGCGGTGCCGCTATCGCCGGCATGGCGACCACGAACCACTCGGTGCTGGCCGAGACGACACGGGGACTGGTCTTGTGCCGATCGAGCCGGGTTCGCCAGTACGCCAAGGCAATCATCGACCGACTGCCTGCGGATACATCACTGACAATGGTCGGAAGCACCGTGATCACCAGTGACTGGAAAGTCGACGGTGTCGTGTACACGATGACCAAACGATGGGAGGCCACAATGCGCCAACTGTCGACTCGATACGACTAGCTGTACCTAGCGAACAGGGTGCGGAATAGGGCCTGAGTGCTCGACGAAACGTGCCGAGAAACGGTCAGCGCCAGACTGCAACCGAGCCAGGCGCATGTTGCACGGCGTAGTCGGCGAGCGACCCCAGCACCCATCGTGAGATGCCCGAGTGGCCTTGTGCCCCCAGAACGAGCAGCGCATCGGGATCGGCCTGATCGACCAAGGTGGTGCGGGGATCACCCTGCATGACTTGATGAACAACTCGGCTCGGGTCGACGCCTGCTGTTTTCACTGCGGTCGCGGTCGACTCGGCCAGCATTTCCTCGGCGCGGGCATTCAGACCTGTTCGTACCTCGTCATCGAGAGCGAGATCGTCGAGTTCCCACTCGTCGTGGGAGTACACCGCCCGCACTTGTGCATTGGTGAAGCTCAGCGCCCATGCGAGTGCTTCGATCGACGACGGTGACCCATCGACAGCCACGGTGATCATCTGTTCGGGCGCTATCGACTCGCGCACCACCACGACCGGCGACTCAGAATGTCGCACCACAAAGGCTGCGGTCGAACCCACGAAGATCTGGCGCAGTCGGCTGTTACCCGTGCGACCAAGCACCACGATGTCGTGGTCTTCGCTTTCGTCGGCGAGCACGGATCGAGCGGCGCCCATGACCACCCGTTCGTCGGTGATGAGTTCCGCTCGAGGGGTCCCCGCAACCGCGGTGCTGAGCTTTATCTGCGTCTTGTCGGACACGTAGTCGGGAAGAACGACTGGACCTCCGACAACCGGCACCAGCAGGGCCGGCGGAAAGCTCCACGTCGTGATGGCTGTGACCGACCCGGCGCGTTCCTCGGCCAGGGCTGTTGCCCACTGCAAGGCAACGAGGGAGCTTTCGGACCCGTCGACGCCAACCAAGATCTTGTAGCCGGTTTCGCCTGAACTCATGGGTGTCACTTTCTCTGGATTCACATTTGGTGTCTGGCCCGAGAAGCATCGGCAGCCCCGGCACTACCAGCAAGCAGTGCGACCGTACTTCGCCGAAGTTAGCAGGGCCGGTGTTCGGTACCCACGCCGGCGGTGATGAACACTGCGGTCCCCGCACTCTCTTCGTTCGCCGTGTGCCAGACACCCGGAGGATTGACCAGATACTGGCCCGCTTGCAGCACCGTGGTACTGGTTGCGCCGTCGGGGAACTCCTGGGTCAGCGACAATGTGCCAGCAGTACACAGCACGACCTCGGCGCCATTGGGATGCATCTCCCACATGCCCCAAGCTCCGTTGGTTTCCGACATCGACACCAGGCGCGCTTCGGTGCCGTCGGCCTCATGTCGTTCGGTGTATGCGGCGTACCAGGACATGTCGCCGGTGAAGAGCGGTTCGACTTCGGCGGTCGCTCCCAGGCCGAGATGGATGGGGTGTGCAGCCAGTGCAAATGCGGTGTCATTCATGACCACAGTGTCGCGCGACCCACGGGGATCGGTAGTGAACGAAGGGTGCTCGCTCGTGCCGGTTGCGGCGCTAGCTATAGCTAGACAGCAATGAGTTCGGCAAAGCGGGCGGCGGTGGTATTGCCGCCGCTGATGGTCACGGCAACCGTGCGTCCTTCGACCGGAATCTGGCCATGGACGACCGCCGCCAAAGCCGAAGCGCCGCTCGGCTCGGCGACGATTTTGAATTGCTCGAATAACAGTCGCATGGTGGCCACGATCTCGGCGTCACTCACGCCAAGGAATTCGCTCACGTGGCGATTGTTGATGGGCCAGGTGAGTTCGCCGGGTGATGTGGTCTGCTGGCCGTCGGCAATGGTGACCGGGACATCGATCGTGATCCGTTCGCCGGCAGCGCGCGACTTTTTGTGGTCATCACCGGCGTCGGGCTCGACACCGAAGATCTCGATGCCGGGCTGCAGGTTTTTCGCGATCGTGGCCGACCCCGACAGCAGACCGCCGCCACCCAGGCAGACCACGATGGTGTCGATTTCGGGAACATCGCGCAACGCTTCGAACATGGCGGTCCCCTGACCAGCCATGACCGCAGGATTGTCATAGGGCTTGATCAGCGCGCGGCCTTCGCGCTCGCTCAACCCGGCACCGATGTCTTCGCGACTCTCGTGGTAGCGGTCATAGGTGATGACCTCGGCGCCGTAGCCACGGGTAGCTGCCAGCTTGTTCGGTGGTGCGTCGGCAGGCATGACGATCTTGGCCGAGACCCCCAGGAGCTGAGCACCCAGCGCCACCCCCTGTGCGTGATTGCCCGACGAGAAAGCGACCACACCGGCTCGCTTCTGCTCGTCGGTCAATGTGGCCACGGCGTTGTAGCCCCCGCGGAACTTGAATGATCCGGTGCGTTGCAGATTCTCGGCCTTGAGCAGCACTCGCCCGCCGAGCTGTTCGTTCAGCCGGCGTGATTCCAGCAGCGGCGTGTGATGGGCAACACCTTCTAGTCGGCGGGCAGCATTGCGAACATCTTGGGGCCCAATAGCGAACGTCACGCCCGAAGACTAGGACATTGCTGCTGGTCCTTGTGTCCGGTTTTGGTGCCTCCTGCCGTTGCCAGGTCTTACAGTCACGACATGTCCTCGGTCGCGTCGTCGTTTGTCTTGTTGTCACAAAATACCTATCCCGACCCGACACAGGTGATTGCCGAAGCGGGCCGACTCGGCATAGGTCTCACCCATGAGATGGGCGAGCCGACCGTGTTGAACTTCAGCATCGACGGCGGGGGCATGTTGATCGTCATGCATGTCGATGCTGCGCACCCCGACGCGGCCGCCATGCCAGTCGGGCCGACCTCACCGGAGCCATCGGTGATAGCCAGCCATGTCGGGCACTATGTGGTCACGGCCATGGATCTTCCCGAGACCTCGGCACATCCCGACGGGCTCATGGGTATCGTGACCGCCGCCTTGATCCAATCGAGCCCGGCCGTGGCCGCGATGCTCGGCCATGGCGCGATCTTTCATCGCTCCGACGTGTTCGCCGCTTATGTCGAAGCCGCCGGATCACAGATCGCGTCGGAGATCGTGGTCGACATCACCGCGGCTCGCGAGCGCGACGACCGCATATCGTTCTTGACGCACGGGCTCGGTCGATACGGACGTGAAGAGTTCTACGTAACGTCGACGGCGCACAGTCAGGGTGCACTCGACTATGTGATGGCGCTCACCAAATGGATGATCGCCGACCCCGACAAGCAGTTACCGACCGGTGACACGGTCGGGCGCACCGCCGACGAACAGATCGTTGTGCATCGAGTGCCGAGCCCGATCGAAGGGCGGCCACCGGTGATCCGTCTCGACATCGATCTGGAATCACCCGTTCTCGAGCCATCGGCGACGCCTAAGAAAAAGGGTTGGTTCCGCCGCAGCTGATGCCAGCGACATCGTCTCGAAAACAGGCGAGGGGCTGCCTCGCATGCGAGACAGCCCCTCGTCGTTCTACTGGCGTTGGTTACAGCTCGGCGGCGCGACCCATAGAGGCCTCGGCCAGTGCGTGCCATTCCTGAATGCCATCGCGGAACTCGCGCCACGGACCAAGGATCGACGCAAAGTCGGCGTTCTCCGACGCAGCATTGTCGAGCACGTTCTCGGATTCTTCCTTGAACGCAGTCATGACATCTTCGGGGAACTCGCGTATGTCGGCAAACTGCTTGACCTGTTGCAATGCGGCCGGGTTGAGCGCGTCGTAGTTTGCCATCATGTTCACGTTGGCGTGAGCAGCCGCGTTCTCGACTGCCGCCTGGTACACCTCGGGCAGCTCGTTCCAGAACGACAACGGAAGCTCGACCTCGAGGGACGGACCTGGTTCCCACCAACCGGGGTGGTAGTAGAACAAGTCGCTACCGAGTTCGTCGAGACCGAGAATCAGGTCGTCGACCGGACCCACGAACTCGGCGGCATCGATGGCACCGCTTTGGATGTTGGTCAGGATTTCGCCGCCGGCCACGCTGACCTGCTCGCCACCCAGGTTGTTCAGCACCTGTCCGGCAATGCCGGGGATGCGCATCGTCAGGCCCTGGATGTCGTCGACGCTGTTGATCTGTTTGCTGAACCAGCCACCCATCTGCACGCCGGTGTTACCGGCAGGAAATTGGATGACACCGAATTCCTGGGCATAGAGCTCACGCATGAGTTCGAGCCCGCCACCGTGGTACAGCCATGCATTCTGCTGGCGACTCGTGAGACCGAACGGCACTGCGGTGCCGAACTGGGTGGCCGAGTTTTCACCGGTGTAGTAGTACGACGCCGTGTGACCGGCTTGAGCGCCACCGTCGCGCACCGCGGTCAGGACCTCGAGGCCACCCACGATCTCACCGGCAGGGCGTTCGGTGATCTTGAAGCGTCCACCGGTCAGACGACCAACCTCTTGGGCAAAGGTCGTTGCACCGCCAAAGATCGTGACCAGACCGGCCGGCCAGCTGGTGGCCATGTCGATCTCGATCTCGGGCAGGCCTTCGTCCTGGGCCAGTTCAACGGTTTCCTCGTCGCTGTCGGAACCTTCGGCAATCGTGCCTTCGTCACTGGCTTCTTCGGTGGCAGCTGTCGGGCTGTCACTGCCGCAGGCGGCCAACATGGCTGCTCCGGCAGCGAAGCCAGCAACACCGAGGCCTGCTTTTCCTATGAATGAGCGTCGTGATACGTCGGGTATCTGAAGCTCGGTTTCCTCAATTGTCATGTCCCCTCCTAATGGGTCAGAGCAGTACGCAACGTCAAACGCTGCTGGTTACAAATAAGTCGTATGAGAAATCGGTGATCTGGGGGAAGATGCCCAGGACCAGCAAAGCAATGCACTGCAACACCATGAACGGGATGGCGCCTTTGTGGATGTCGGCGGTCTTCACCTCGGGGGGCGCGACCGACTGCAGATAGAAGAGCGAGAAGCCCACGGGCGGCGAGATGAAGGCGATGTTCAGGTTCAGGGCCATCAGTACGGCGAACCACACGAACTCCTTTTCGGTGAAACCGAGCTCGACCATGGCGGGCACAAAGATTGGCACCACGATGAAGGTGATCTCGAGAAACTCGAGATTGATGCCCAGCAGAAACACGGCAATCATGGCCACGACGGTGAAGCCGACCTTGCCACCGCCAACGGCTTGAAGCCATTCGCTGGTCTTGTCGTTGCCGCCGAGTTCGCGGAACATCACGCTGAAGAACGTGGACGCAAAGATCAGTGTCAGCACCAGGATGGTGATGTTCGCGGTCGACGTGCCAGCTTCGCGAGCCGCCTGTGGCGTGAGCCGCCACTTGACGTCGATGTGATCACCGCCGTCGGCACTGAGCCGCTTGTCAAACCACCAATTCAAGATGCCGAGCAGCAGCGCGCCCAACACGCCAATGGCACCGGCTTCGGAAGGCGCCACGATTCCCTGAAAGATCGCCGCCAGTACGCCCATGATCAACAAGATGGTGGGCACCACGCCGACCAGCACCTCGGCAGCCAGCATCGAACCGGTACGAAGAATCAAGAAGATGCCCACGAACCCGACTGCGCCAAGCACCACCGAATAGAACGGGCTGAACGTGAGCATCACGACGAACAGGAGCACGCCCAGCACGGCCGACACGGCCAAGGCCGTGCCCGGCTCGACATGGCCGTTCAATGTGCGTTCTTCTTTGGGCATCGGTGGCCCGAGCTCGGGATTTCGCCACGACACGAGCAAGGCGTAGGCGGCATACATGCCGCTCACCATCAGGCCCGGAATCAGAGCGCCGGCGAACAGGCCAATGATGCCAACACCGTTGCCGAGCTGTTGCGCCAACAAGATGAGCACCAAGCTCGGCGGCAGCATTTGTGCCAGCGTTCCGGACGCGGTTATGGCACCCGTTGCCAGTTTGTGGTCGTAGCCGAGTTTGACCATGGCCGGCAATGACAGCAGCCCCATGACGATGACGGTGGCGGCGACCACCCCGGTCGCAGCTGCCAGCAGGGTTCCCACGATGACGACTGCGGCAGCCACCCCGCCCGGGAGGGGACCCATGAGCATGGCCAAGCCGGTCAACAGCCGCTCGGCAATACCAGATCGTTCCAAGATGGCACCCATCAACACGAATAGCGGCACGGCCAGCAGGGTGGAATTGGTGAGTTGCTCCGTCCACTTCTGCCCCAGCAGGTTCAAGGCACTGGGGTCGAACACGTCGAAAACATCGCCCAGGAACGCGAAGACCACGCCAGTGGCAGCGAAGGAAAAGGCCACGTTGTAGCCGGTCAAAATCATGGCCATGAAAACCAGGAACATGATCATGGCGAAGCCTTCGCCCAGGTCCATGCCCAGGAAGCCACCGATCAGTGGCGTGAGTGCGCCGTGCATCGTGGCCAGCATCACTCGACCCGCGTGGGGGCGTCTACGACTTTGAGTTCCGCCAGGTCTTCACGGCGAATCAACACGAATCCGCCCTTGATCATCTCGGAAATGATCTGCAATAAGAACAGCATGAAACCCACGAACAGCATGGCTCGGATGGGGCCGACCGGCAGGTTGCCCGCATCGGACGATTGGCTCCAGGTCTCCCAGACATGCCAGCTCGCCGGCCAATCACCGTTGCTCTCGCCACTGAAATCTTTCTTGAAACCAAGATTTGTCTTGGCATACCCGTGCAACAGCCGCAGCGCCGCCCACAGAAAGGGCACCAGCAGCAATGCATGCAGCACGAAGTCGAGCCATGCCTTGGTGCGGTTGCTGAAGTCGGCCCACCAAAAATCGATGCGAGGGTTCACGCCCGCCTTCACGCCGTAACCAACACCGAGCAGAGCCAACAAGCCGAAGAGCTGCAACCCCAGGCTGTTCACCTCGCCGATGATGATGCTGGCTTCGATGAAGCGGGCCGTGTATCGGGTGATCACATAGAAGAAGATCACGACGAAGATGCCCCAGGCCATGACCCACAGCGGCCCCATCGCCAAGCTCGCAGCCAGAATGCCCACGGCGAACCCCGTGGTCACGCCGTTCTGCCAACCGCTGAACGCCGTCACGATCAGGAAGGTGAGGGCGGCGGTCCCCAGCCCCAGCAGGGCGCCCTGCCTGACGGTGATTTCACCGCTCGGGAGCATGTTCACGAGGATGCGGTACAAGCCAACCAGTGCCGCTGCCACCACGACTGCAGCGATGATCGAGGTGATCCAGCCGCGGCTCGAGCTGCTGACCATGAACTCCGACGTGCCGACGGGCTCGACCTCGACGCCGAAGATCCAGTCGGCCAATCCCTGCAGTGGTCCAATCAACAGTGCAGCGAAACCGAACGCAGCACCGAAGACCGTGAGGCCCGCCAGAGGGTTGCCGAAGCTATTGGCGCCTTGTTCGAAGAAGTCGGACAACCGGTCGATCGCCATCGAGACTGCCTTGATGGGCCCTGGTCGCGCAGAGAGCGCCAGCACGGCGACCAGGCCGACCCAGTGCCACCATGCGAAGTTGCCGATCAGCCAGTCGGTGTCCAGGAAGGTGAAGATGACTGCTGCAAGCAGAAGCGCACCGACGACCCACCCGATGGGATGCACCTGCCCGAGGGCGCCGGCGTCTTTGCCCGACGTGTCGAGTTCGGCGACCTCGGTGACCTGATGCAGCTGGTCGAGTGTCTCGGCCACGTCGACCGACGTCTTGATGTTGTCAGGCATCTACAGCCTGCCGGTTGTGCATAGTTTCCCCCGACCAGTGCAGATGAACGCACCGGTTCGCCACCAGTGAAGTGCCAGAAGTCACACTGGTCAACTCTTCACGCAAAAAACTTTCCTATTTGCCGACTTTCCGGCAACCCGTCGATTCTTGACATCTCAGCGGTGTCAAGAAGTGCGGCTAGGCAGGTTGTACGTAATCGGGACCCAGTTCGCCGACGTTGGCAGCGCCGATGAGCTTCATCGTTCGTTCGAACTCGTCGTGCAAAAAGCCGAGCGCCTTGTCAACGCCACGCTCACCACCGGCACCGAGGCCGTAAAGATAGGCGCGCCCGACCATGCAGGCCGTGGCGCCGAGCGCAACCGCTTTGACGATGTCGGCGCCCCGGCGGATTCCGCCGTCGACCAGCACTTCGACCCGATCACCGACTGCATCGACCGTGGCGGGCAGCAGCTCGAACGGGGCCGGCGATGAGTCGAGTTGACGGCCTCCGTGGTTCGAGAGCGCTACGGCTTCGATGCCGATCTCTGCGGCCTGGCGCGCATCGTCGACGTCTTGCACACCCTTGAGCATGATCGGACCGGGCCAGATATCGCGAAAGATCTCGATGTCGGCCCACGAGAGAGAGGGGTCGAGCTGTTCGGCCACGTACGGCCCGAGCGCAACGGCGTCGGTGCCGTCGCGACCGTCGCCGGTGCCGGTCACGTTGGCGAACCGAATCGGGTCCGACGTGGCGAAATCGAGCGTCCATCGAGGGTGGCGGATGCCGTCGAAGATGGTGTCGAGCCCCAGCTTGGGCGGCAGGGTGAACCCGCGACGGATGTCGCGTTCACGACGCCCCAAGGTGGCGAAGTCCACCGTGATCACGATGGCCTCGTAGCCGGCGGCATCGGCGCGATTGATCATCTCCTTGACCAGACCGCGGTCTTTCCAGACATAAACCTGAAACCACTTGGGTCCGTCGCTGACCTCGGCAACTTCCTCGATCGATCGGGTGCCGAGTGTGGACAGTGTGTAGGGCAGGCCTCTTCGCGCCGCAGCCCGCGCGACTGCGAGTTCGCCCTGCGAGTCGGAGATGCGACCGAAACCGGTCGGCGAGAGTGCAAGCGGCATGGGGATCTTTTTGCCCAGCAGCGTGGAGGACAGATCGACATTGCTCATGTCGCGCAGCACCCGAGGCCGGAACAACACGTCGTCGAAGACGCGAATGCTGCGAGCCAGTGCCTCTTCGTCTTCGGCGGCGCCGTCGATGTAGTCAAAGACTCCACCGGGCAGATTGCCCTTGGCGATACGACGAAGGTCGTCGATGTTGGCCGCTCGTTCGAGCTTGCGTTCGACGGTGTCGAGCGTGAGCGTGCGGAACTTCATCGTGCTGCGAAGATTCTCGAACATGTCTCCAACTTACCCCGGACCGAAGATCGGGTGAGCGAGCGGCGCAAGCGTAGTCAGGCGATGGCGATCAAACCCACGGCAACAAGCGCCAGCAATACGCCCATCACCTGAACTCGCCTGAGTCGTTCGCCAAAGACTCGCCACGCCCAGATGACGGTGACGGCCGGGAACATCGAAGTGACCACGGCGGCAACGGTGGTCGAACCTGCTCTCGCCGCCAAAATGAACAACGCATTGGCGGTGGTGTTCAGCACCGCAATCGCCACCACGTACCCCAATACGGCACGCGGCACCGCGACCGGCTGGCGGGTTCCGAGCATCACCATGAGTAGCGCTGCGAATCCCGCAAAGCGCGCCGCAGCCAGCGGCCACATACCCGCGTCATCACCCGTTTGTGCCAGGCCGAGGAGCAACAGGCCGAGCCCGACAGCACCGCCCAGGCCATATAGCAAGCTCGATCCGACACTTGCCTCGACATCGGTTTTCGTCATGCTCACGAGTGCAATCGCGACCAGGCCTGTCGCTACGCCCGCCATGGCCACCGCAGAGAGCGAATCGCCGCCGGTCAAAGCGTCGACGAGTGCAGGAAGTGCCGCCGCGCCCACACCCGCTACCGGAGCCGCAATGGCCACACTCGCTCTTGCGTAACCGGCATAGATCGACAGGATCCCACCGGCACCGCCGACGCCAGCAACGGCACCCCAAGCCATGTCGGCCGAGGTTGGATCACCAATTATCACCAATGCCAACACCACACCGACAGCGGCACCGCCGAGATGCGAAAAAGTGGTGATTGAAAGTGCGGCCGCCCGTCGGCTCGCCAGGCCGCCGACAAAGTCCGATGTGCCTGCACCAATCGCCGAGAGGAGAGCGAAGATGACCGTCACGCCCTGCATAGTGCCACAAATGGACCGCCAGACCCGTTGTCGGGTTAGGGTCATGGGCGCCATGTCCAACCCCACTGCGGCCAGTCCAGAGATTCCCCGAAGTGCGTGGCGTACCCTGACGATCACGTCGGCCGTGGTGTTCATGGTCAGCCTGGAAATCACCATCATTGCGTTGGCACTTCCGGAGATTCGCGAGGCCTTCCCCGATGCGTCCGACTCGACGCTGTCGTGGATCTTGACCGTCTACAACATCGGTGTTGCATCACTGCTTCTGCTGGCCGGGTGGTGGGCCGACAAATCCGGCCGCAAGAAGGTCTTCGTCATCGGACTCTCGTTCTTCGCCGCAGGATCGGTCGTCGCCACCGTCGCCCCTACGGTCGAAGTGTTGATTGCCGCCCGAGCGATCCAGTCGATCGGTGGAGCGGTGCAGTACCCCGCCGGGCTGGCATTGCTGCTGCGGGCTTTTCCCGACGAGCGAAGGCAAATGGCTATCGGCGTCTGGGGTGCCATGGGTGCACTCGCTGCGGCAGTTGGCCCCTCTCTCGGCGCCATTCTGGTGCAAGCATTTGGCTGGCGGGCCATCTTCGGAATCAACATTCCGGTCGCGATCGTTGCCTTCATCGCCGGACGCTTCTATCTCGAAGAAAGCAGGGGAGAGGTTCCCGAGGGTCGGGTCGACCTGATCGGCGTGCCGTTGGCGTCCATAGGTGTGGGCGCAATCATTCTGGGCATCGTTCAGGCCGGTGAATGGGGACCCGGGTCGCCAGCCCAGATCCTCACGGTGGTGGCGGGCATTGTGCTCGTAGCCGCATTCATCATCCGATCCAAAACCCATCCTGCGCCGCTCTTCGACCTGAAGTTGCTGAAACTACGCTCGTTCAGCGACGCCAATATCGGCATGGTTGCGTTCACCATGGCGTTTTTCAGCTGGCTGGTCACATTCCCCACCTTCGTTCAAGAGGAATGGGGTTGGTCGGTACTCGAGACCGGATTCGCCATTGCTCCGGGACCACTGATCGCCATGGTGACATCACCGCCGTTCGGGCGGATCGCCGACCGTATTGGACCGGCTCCGGTCCTGATGCTCGGCGGCATCGCCGGCGCGATCGGGCTCCTGTTGCAGCGAGCCACCACCGCTCTCGACCCCAACTACCTGCTCATGGTGCTCTTGCCCGGTGCCTTCATCGGCATCGCCGCAGGAGCCAGCTTTGCCATGGTGGTAGGCGCGTCCATGCGCGACGTCACCCCCGCCCAGTACGGCATGGCTGGTGCAGGACGAAGCACCATGTTTCAGCTTGCCGTAGCGGTGGGTATCGCCTTTGGATTCGCCATGACGTTGGGGGCCGAGGGCAGCGACCAGACGCTCGCCTTCCATGGTCGGCTCTGGCTTGCCGGAGCCGCTCTGTACTTCTTGCAGTTCGTCGTGTTCTGGAAGCGCTACCCCCGCGAACTTCCCTCGAGCGTCGCTTCTTGACACATCGATCAGCCGAGAGGGTCAGGCGACGCACGTCAGGGGCAATAGGATCGGTGTGTTCACACTCTGGATGGAGCGCGGCATCCGTAGATCACTGTTAGCCCTAGTGGTGGCCTTGGCCATAGTTGGCGTTGCGTGCGCCGGCGGCGACTCCAGCAACAGCGCGAGCAGCCACGGCGGCGTTGGCGCGGTTGACAGCGCGGTGGAAAGCGCGATCGTTTGTGATGCGCCGCCACGAAAGACCGAGGGCACGCTCACCGTTGCCACCGGCGAACCTGTATTGGTGCCCTCCGACAAGGCACACGGGTACCCGAATCGGATGAGCGGCGGGCAGAATCAGCGAGCGGCGGTGGTGCGGGCGTTCATGACCGATCCCGAACTGCTCTTACTCGACGAAGTCACCTCGGCGCTCGACCCCGACTTCGTCGGCGAAGGGCTGTCGGTGATTCGCGAGTTCGCGGCAGGCGACATCACGATGGTAGTGGCGACACAAGACATGGTTTTCGCCTGCGAGGTGGCCTACACCGTCTACTTCTTGCATCAGGGTGAAGTGCTCGAGACTGAACCACCAGATCAGCTCTCCTTGGATCCGGTGCAGGACCGGACCAAACACTTTCTACAACGCGTCACCCAGGCCGGACGCTTGTGACCGTGCGAGTCGTCGACGAACCCAGCGAACTCGCCGCCCTATTTGAACGCGACCGACACAACCACATCTACGCACTCGCCGATCTCGACGAGCCCTTCTGGTCAGCAAGCACCTGGTGGCGAAGCGGCGACGCGGCGCTTGGTCTGGTCGGTCTGCCCGGAGGCCGGACCATCGTCTATGCCGTGTCGTCAGCGGATCCCGATGGCACCTTGGCACTCGCCGCCGAGCTGAACGATGAAATTCCCGCAACGCTGATCACCGGTTCCACGGGCATTGCAGCGGTGTTCGAACACGCGGGTCGTGCGCTTGTCTGGCAGCGCAGCTATCACCGGTTCCATCTCCCAGATCACGACCTGGTCCCTGAGGCAACCGATCGGGTGGTTGCGCTGGACCCCAGCGACGCCGACGCGGCCTTGGCGCTCTATGCAACCGTGCCCAATGCGGCGTTCTTTTCACCCAGCATGCTGCACGACGACACGTTCGTCGGCATCCTCGAGGCAGGGTCGCTGATTGCGATTGCTGGCACCCACGTGTTGAGCGAGAAGTACGACGTGGCTGCCATCGGCGCCGTGTTCACCCACCCCGACCATCGTGGTCGGGGTTGGGGAGCAGCGGTCACGGCAGGCGTGATCCATCGCATTGGTGATCGAGTACCGACGATCGGGCTCAACTGCACCGTGGCCAACGCATCAGCCCGCCAGATCTACACCACCATGGGGTTTGTCGAGTCGCTGGCCTACGACGAGTGCGAACTGGCTATCTAGCGGGGCCCACAAACATCTCGATGGCCTCGAGCGCGGCCGCCCACGAATCTGTCGCTGGCCTGATCAGATCGAAGTGGTTTTCGCCATCGATGGTCACGATGGGCACACCCGCATCCTGGGCGACCTGCAGCGACGCCGAGGAAACGACGTTGTCTTCGCTGCCTTGGACCAGCACGACCCGCTCGGGGTCCAGCACGGGCGCTGCGTCGGCGTAGACCTTGGGCACCTCATCGATCGTGCCGCCGAGCAGTGCCACGGTCTGGCTGAAGTACGCCAGGTCGACCACGGCGCCCATTCCGACCGACCCTCGTAGGTGCACTCGATCTTGCTCACCAAGCGCCCACAGGCCGAGATGTGCACCCGCCGAGTGTCCTAGCGAGACCACTCGATCGAGATCGATTGGCTGATCGGCGCGCATGTCCGCGAGCGAGTCGATGGCGGTCACCACGTCGTGGCCGGTTTCTGGCCAGCCACCTGCGCCCTGCACTCGCCGATATTCGATATTCCAACTGGCATAGCCTCGTTCGGCGAGGTCCTCGGCGACGTTGTCCATGAGGTCGAGGAAGAACATGTCTCGCCAGAAGCCTCCGTGAATGAGTACGACCACGGGGAAACCGTCGTTGGGTGCCGACCCGGCCGGGAGTTGCAGCCGGCCGAACTGATCGGGTTCGCTGCCGTACTCGATGCGAATGGACGGCGGCACGACCGCGGCCGTTTCGTCGCCGGGCGAGATGGCCGGTGCCGAGTCGGCCGATGAATCTTGCGAAGAAGCGCCACACGAGACGACAGCGATGAGCAGCACCAGTGAGGCGCCGACACGCCCCACGAACCGAGCACCCATCGCCAAGGGCGCTCGTAGATCTTGCATGACGATTATTCGGGCCTGAGCTCCAGGTGGATTGGCCCCCGCAGCGTCAGCGACTGCTTCCACTCGGTCTTGCTGCGGTCGATCGTGTAGTCGCCGAAGTGTGCGAGCAGCGCGGCCAGTGCTTTGCGCGTTTCCATCCGGGCCAGATTGGCACCCAAACAGTAATGAATGCCGTGCCCGAACGAGATCGGTTGAATGTCGGCCCGATCGAGCTTCAGCACGTTTGGATCGTCGTAGCGACGGGGATCGCGATTGGCCAGAGAGATCAAGACAGCAATGTTCGCCCCGGCGGGAATCGTCTTGCCTCCAACATGAATGTCGCGGGCCGCGGCACGAGGGTCCGAACGCACCGAGGTGTCGAAGCGCACGAGTTCGTCGACGGCGTTCGGCCAGCGGTCCGGATTGTCACGGATCCAGGCGCGCTGCTCGGGGAATTGTTCGAGAGCCAGCAGTGCGTTGCCGATCAGGCCGGCCGTGGTCTCGTGACCGGCGAACAAGATCATGCCGAAGACGGCGACGAGTTCGTCTTCGCTCAAACGGTCGCCATCTTGTTCGGCCAGCGCCAGGCCGGTCATGAGATCGTCTTTCGGTTCGGCTCGACGCTCGGCCGCCAGTTCCAACACAAAGTCATGGAGTTTCTGCAGGTCGCGATTCATCTCATCGGCATCGAATACGCGAAATACATCGAGCAGCTTGGTCATCGTGGCCGAGACTTCCCGCACCCATGGCCAATGCTCACCGGGCACACCAAGTATCTCGGCGATGACATGCACAGGGAATGCGATGTTGAAGCCATCGACCACGTCGGGCCGAGTCGGATCGAGATCAGCGATCAGGTCGGCAATGATCGTGTCCATGCGATCTTCGAGGCCCGCCACCTGGCGGGGCGTGAATGCCCGATTCACCAGCCCACGCAGCCGGCTGTGGTCTGGCGGGTCGATGAAGATCAGCAGGTTTTCGAGGAACAATCGGGCGCTGGGATCCAACTTGTTGTACGGCGACACATCGAGCACGACCTCGACCTGCGGGCGGACCACCGCATCGGGTGAGGACAGAACCGTCTTCACCTCTTCGTAGCCCGTTACGAACCATTGTTGATAGAGCCGCTTGTAATTGACCGGGCCCTCGGCGTGAACGATGTCGAGGATCGAGTAGGGGTCCGCGTTGTTCTCGGCGCTGAACGGATTACCCCACGAATCCAGCCCGAACAGCCGATCGGCAAGTCGTTCACGCTTGATGACCTGGCGCATCATCGGAAATACAATCGTCTCGAGTCGCATGATCAGGCTCTTACGGTGCTGCTGGTCTCATCTTTGTGAACACTTTCACAAACCCTGGCAACCGTCAAGAGAACGTCGCCCCGAGCGGAGCGGTGAAGCACACACGGGACGAGCGAAAAGCGCGGAGGCACGGAGCGCGGGTAGTACGCCTTGCTTCGCTGCGGCTCTCCGAGCCCCACGAGTCGACGGTCCCCGCAAGCCATGCGACGAACGTCTCGATGCAGAAGCACCAGAGAGGACCGTAGGCATGGAGGTCGCCAAACAGCGTTTGCGCGAGGAACGAGCCAAACGCGGACTACTCCCAAGCGGAGCGGAGAAACACAGCCAAGAGCGAGGGACGAGCCGAGCGAAAAGCGCGAAGCACGGAGCGCGGAGTAGTACGCCTTGCTTCGCTGCGGCTCTCCGAGCCCCACGAGTCGACGGTCCCCGCAAGCCACGCGACGAACGTCTCGATGCAGAAGCACCAGAGAGGACCGTAGGCATGGAGGTCGCCAAACAGCGTTTGCGCGAGGAACGAGCCAAACGCGGACTACTCCCAAGCGGAGCGGAGAAACACAGCTACCCTGCCGACCGTGACCACGCCTGTCGAGCGCCTCATTCATCGCCTGGATCTCGAGCAGGGCGATACCACCGAGGCCAGCACGAATGCGACCGAGCCACTTCGCTACCACGTGGAGCGTCTGTTCACCGGTCGCACCTATGCGTCGGCGCGGGTCGAAGTCCATCAGGGCGACCACATCATCAGTCATGCCCAGATCGGTTTCACCCACGGCATCGACGGGCCTGATCGCCAGGACGATCCACCGACGATGGTTCCCCTGGCAGAAACGGTGAACCGCGATCAGCTGCGCAACCGCGCAAATTGGGACGACCAGCCAGTCGAGATGTGGCTCGATCCAGCGACCGAGGGGGACGGCAACCCGGCAATGTCGACTTGGATACGTCCTGCGGGACCAATGCCCGACGATCCCATCATGCACAAGGCAGTGATCGGGTTCGTGAGCGATCGAGGGTTGATGAGTGTTGCCTGGCGCCCTCACGGGGCCAGCGGCACCTTCAAGGGTGCGACCTTGGACCACTCGATCTGGTTCCACCGTGCGCCGCACTTCGACGATTGGCACAGCTACGACATGCACAGCCCCACGATCGCCGGCGGTCGAGGCCTGAATCACGGCACCATCCACCGTCACGATGGCACCCACGTCGCTACCACTGTGCAACAGGGCACCTTCCGCCCGACCTAAGGTCGTTTCGATGCTGCGTCTTGCCCGACTCGGGACCATGTTGCTCGTCGTGCTGGTCGGCGTGGCTGCGTGCGGCGACCCCGGACCGTCGCCCGTACCCGTCGACGCGCAGGGGTTCCCGACCGATTGGCCCGTGGCGATACCTCCGGGTAACGTGACCGATTGCGCCAACGGCACTGTGAGCCAGGAAGACGATCTGTTCTCTGTCGTCATGTGCCTGGCCGATGAACCAGATTCATTCGCCGCAGCTGAACAGTACGTTGCCGCGCTCGAAGGCGACGGCTTCGTGGAGCGCGAACCCGGTGCGTTTGCGACCGAGCAAGTCACGTTCCTCGATGGCAACGGCATCGAGATCTACCTTCAGCTGGTCGACCGAGAAGCGACCATCGTCCTCATCAAACCCGCCGCATAGCTGCCTCGTTTATCATCTGGGTCAGACCCAGATGGTCCGCTTACCATCTGGGTCTGACCCAGATGGTCACGGCGGTTGAGCAAGGTCAGGGGCGAGGTTGACCGTCGACGTTGGCTTCGTAGTCGATCTGCCAGATGTTCTTGCTCGACTGCACCGCCAACACCAGGAATGCAACCGCGTTGAGCGCCACGATCACGGGGACCCCCCAGCTGAATATCTCGGTGCCGGCGAAGAACACGAACGTGTTGAGCACGATGTAGCCAATGCGGATCTCGGTTGGCCCGATGCCGTAGTAGGCGATCTGGAATTGGTTCGTTGCCGCGAATGACAGGAACGACACTGACATCGTCGACGAACTGATGAGTAGTAGCAAAAGGAACAAGAACTCGAGCCATTCGGCCTCGACCAGGAACGAGTATGCGATGACCAGTGCTCCTTGGAAGATGAAGTCGAGTAGATGGTCCATGTAGAAGCCCCACTTGACGAGCCCTTGTTTGCGGTACTTGCCGAGTGATCCGTCGAAGGAATCGGTCAGCCATTGGCCGAACACCATGACCGAGATGCCGTGCAGCCAGACCAGGTCCTTGGTGGCAAGCCAGCCGAACAGGATCGTGCCGGTAGACCAGAAGATCGTAACGTAGGTCAGGTGGTGACTCAAGATCGGCTTGGGAACCTTGGGGATGCCCCAGTTGATGAACCGTCGCTCGACGTTGCCGAGTAGCGACCGTCCCTTCTTCTTGTCTCCTGCGAACTGCGGTGTTGTCACTGTTGTCTTCCCAGTTCGATGGCGGCGTTCGTTGGTCTGCAGCGGGTTGCTGGCGATCGCTGCTCCGAGAGAGATGGCGCGCCGGGCGACTCGCCACTGTTCACAGCTGCATTACTAGCTCATTACGCGCACGAGTCGGGCGATTCCACTCATGACGCGCACGAGTCGGGCGATTCCAACGGAGGCACGACTGTTCGTTTCTGCCCGGATCGCACCGGCGAACGCCAGCTCGGTGATGGGACTGAGTGTGCTCGTCAGACGGTTGCAAGCGCAGGAGCGGCCAGAGCGGGTGCTTGGTCGTCGCTATTTGCGACGCGAGCGACGACCCGAAGGTCCGCTGCTCTCCGGCGTGTTCGCTCGGATGACTTCGGACAGGCGGGGGCGGTTCCCGGCGGGTTCTTCGGATCGGCCTAGTGCCGAACTCAGGTCCGGCACGAGCATTGTTTCGTCAGCGGCGGGTGGTGGCCAGCCAGCGCCGTCGGGCGCAGCGAGTGCTGCTGGTGTGTCGGGGGCTGAGACAATGGCGTCGGCGAACGACTCTGGTGGGGCCTGCGCGATGTACTCCGGCACCGACTCGGCGGCAGGTTGCTCGGCCACGGGCGTCAGCGCAACCACAGGATGCTGACCCGTCACCGGCTCCCCCACAACAGCGACTTGGTCGTCGGATTCGGCCCCGCGTTCATTCGCTACGGATGTCTTGAGCGAGTCGGCAACGATGTCGGCGGGCGCAAGCAGGTACGCCGCGAGCGACGACGAGGCTCGTACGGGTACAGACAAGGGGCGCTGAGCGAGCGAACGGTCTCGGTTCTGGCCAGCGACTTCTGCAACATGCTCTGCGGTTGCAGGCGCAACAACGTCAGCAACAGGCATGGCAACAACAGGCGCGACTGCGACGACAGGCCCCACGGTTGGAGAGACTGAGTCGGCAATGGGCACCTCACTTGCCGCGACTGCGTTGTTGTCAGGCTCCACGGTTGGAGAGACTGAGTCGGCAATGGGCAACTCACTTGCCGCGACTGCGTTGTTGTCAGGCTCCACGGTTGGAGAGACTGAGTCGGCAATGGGCAACTCACTTGCCGCGACTGCGTAGTTGACAGGCTCCACGGTTGGAGAGACTGAGTCGGCAATGGGCAACTCACTTGCCGCGACTGCGTTGACAGCGGGCACCGCTGCCGGCAATGCGATAGCACCGGTGAGGACGAGTGAGGCTGGCACGGATTCGCCGACAGCATCGGCGTCCGGTATGGCGTGGATAACCGACGCACCCGATGGCGGCGTGTCCGACATCGCTGCAACAGGCTCCATCGCTGCCTCAGCTGGGTCTGCCTGTTCAACCGGCTCGGCCCAGGGTGGCGCTGCTGACGCTTCGGCAACCGACTCTGGCGCATCGCCAAGATCCGGAACCGTTGCTTCAACTGGCTCGACCGATGAGACCTCGGGTGAAAGAGCCTCAAGTGGATCGCTCGGGAGAGGGGCTGTCGACGCCTCTGCAACCGGTACCTCGTCTCGGGCCAGATCCCGCGCCACGACATCAGCGGGAGTCATCGTTGGCTCTGTGATCTGTGGCGCAATCACCTGCGGGGCAATCACTTGCGGCGTGGTCAACTCCGCGTTGGTCGCACCCGACGGCTCTGGAGCTGACGGTGGCGATTCTTCGGTAACCAATCGAGCTTCGCCCGTTCGGGCGGCAGGCGCACCACGTTCGCCATTGGCGAAGTCTGGGCCCAGCCGCGTTGGCAGTCGGGTGACCTCGTCAGCATCGATCTTTGCCATGAGACGGGCTCGCGACGAGTTCGCGGGGTCGAGATCCAAGAATGGGCTGAGGAACGCACCGACGGTCACATACGATTCGTGCTCGACTGCCAGTGACTCGAGCACGACTTGGTGGGCGCTGGATGCAAGTTCGATGACATCGGTTCGGGCAGAGATGGCACGGCGATGGGTGTCGATGAGGGAGTCGATGCTCTTCTTCGGCGACACGTTCATGACAAGCCGCTCGTGTGGAGGCATCAGGCTGGTGTTGGTCACCAGGACTCGGTCATTCTTGAGCGAGGAAACGAGCGAGATCGCGCCGGTCGTTCGGTTGACCGAAGCAGCTACGAGCCGTGAGGGATCGTGGTAGATGTCGAAGACCGGCTCGGGGTGCGCGGCGTTGTCTCGAATCGAAGCGACTGGTTCGAAGCCGGGCAGCCGATCGGCTACGGGGTGGGCGCTCTCGGGGCCCTCGAATCGCGAGACCCGAAACGTGAAGGGGATGTCCACGTATCGACGCATAGAAGCGTAGTCGAGCGGGTTGCTGCGCACGGCGTGAACCACGCGAGCCAAAGCCACAAGTTGACCGACCACGAGAGAAATGAACACGGCGGCCAAGAAGCCAACGCCGGTACGCCATTGCAGAAGGGCGAACACCAGCACTGCTACGACGGCGAAAGCTAGAGCTGTCTGGGTGGCCACGGACGCAACGATGCGCCGGCGCAGCCACTTTGCGTGGCGATCCATCTTCCTCTATCGGACGCCGCGGCGCGAACTTGAGCCGTGCGAACTAGTGAATCGCCACAGGTGATTTTGGCTCTATGTCCAGCTACAGATCGATCTGGTTCGCCTGGGCCGTCAGGGCCTGCTGCAACCCGGTGACAATCGCATCTTCGACCGGACTCTCGAAGAGCTTTCCGGCCCAGCCGAGGTCGAGGTCGACCGAGCCTTGTATCAGGCGCTCGCTGCGACCTTGGTCGAAGGGCACCATCTCGATACGGCCGCTCGCCGCCAGCAGGTTGGCGTAGTGGTCGGGCACGATCTCGAATGAGCCCGAACCGTCGGCATGCAACGTGGTGATTTCGACAAAGGTCATTTTGTCGGCGTCGATGAAGTTCGATGCCAGCGGAGGCAGATCGATGGACACGCGATAGGCCGTGGAGATCACGGTTGGATCGCCACCAACGAACGACGTCACCACGGGATCGCCAACGAAGGGCAAATCCGAGAACGACTGCCACGTCTGCTTGCTGAGGAATGCCTGATGGACGGCGCCACTCGAGGCATCGAACTGCTGCGTGACCAAAAACTTCTTCATGTGCGCAGGGCCTCAGGACCGTTTCGACTTCAGATACATCAGGGCGCCTCCGGCGAGTACCGAGAGCAACAGTACAGGCCACAGGAAGCCATTTATCCACGTTGCGAGCAGGCCCAGGGGCAACCAGTTGACGATGCGAGTCACCACGAACAGACCCGCGCCGAAGCCTATGAGTTTGGGACCCACCGCCGGTCGCGAGGGCGAGAAGCGAGCATTTTGTTGGGCAGGTACCTTGGCCATGGCTGATTCAACACTACGTCATTCGCCACTATTTCAGCTGATGTTGGCACCGTCGTCGCGTGCAAGAGCACACTGTTTGTAACCGGTGCCGTCAGCCTGATGCGATGCGAGCAACGATCTGCGGGTTCACCAGGTCGCCGAGTTGCGAAGGTGACCACCCGTCGACGTGCCCACGGAGCCGCCGCCCAGACCGTTTCGATCGGTACCGAACGCCTCACCCTCAGGCACCAGATCCAACGGAGTGAACCGAGCCCATTGCGAAAGCAGCGCGTCGACCGTGTCGAGAATCGGGCCCTGCGTTTCGAGCGCGGTGAGCCACGGCCTTTTGATCTCGTCGAGACGGTCGGTGTCGACGGTCTCGCCGATTGGTAGCAGGCGCCCGGTGGTCAAGTCGAGAACGGCACCACCAGAATGACGTCATCGACGTCATCGCCTGTCACGTCGCCGAAGTTCACGTCGTGGACCGCGAACCTGAAGTACTCCGGATCACCGAAGGCGCCGTTCTCATGCCAGCCATCCTCGACCGTGACCTCGGCTGCTCTTAGACCCGAAATCGCTGACGAACGTGAACCCGCTGAGGAAGTCGACCTCGCGTATGGACTGATACGCCTCGCCTGAATGCTCGGTGGTTGACGGCTGGCGGCGACCAGGCGACGCAGCCGCAGCCGCAGCCGACTCCGTGGTCGCCGGTGGGTCCGACGGCGCTGGATCGGGATCATCGAGGACCGCAGGATCACCATCCTGGGCTGGAGCCTCGGCTGTGGCAGTGATCGGGGCTCGACGGGCTCCGTCACCGCTTCGCCGTCGCTGCTACATCTCGCGGCCGTCCACACCGTGACGGCGGCGACGAGACCAACGACGAGCCGACGAGGTGAACGCATGAGTCCATACTGACTCGCTTCTCTGGCCACGTCGTTAGGGGTCGCTCCCCCATGCGCACTGGGCCGAGATACTACGATCCAGGACGATGACGACGTTGTGGCTGGATCTAGCGGGTGTGGGGTACTCGGCAACAGAGTCATTGAGTTTCGGTCGCAGCGCACAACTTGCGCTCGACGAGGAAAACCAGTTCATGCATCGCATCACCGGCGAGTTCCGATGGAATGGCCTGGTGTGGTGGTTGCACAACGTCGGCACGTCGACCCGCCTGTTGGTCTTCGGCACCAATGGCGCCCGCATCGAGCTTCCGCCGGGCACCGAATGTGCGCTACCGATGCCGGCGGGGTCCGTGTCCTTCGTTGCTGGCCCAACGCCCTATCAACTGCTGTATCGAGCTGATGAACCGGTCGTTTCCATGCGTGCGCCCGATGCGCCGGGTGAGGCCACGATCGAATTCGGCACTACGTTGACCGATCGCGAGACCATCTACCTCACAACCTTCGCTCTCAGTCGCCTGCGGGGTTCGTCGGTCGCTCTGCTCAGCTACGCCGAGGTCGCCCAGCTCTGGAACGTTTCAGAAAAGACGGTCGACAACACGCTGCAACGAGTGCGCGGGCGCATGAAGCAGGAGGGCGTGCGCAACACCGAAACGCTCGAAGGGCTCGTGAATCATCTGTTGGCCCACGGACGCATCGGCCTGTCGACCCTGCACGCAATCGAAGAGGCTCACCCCGGCAGTTTGCCCAGGTAGTGCGCCTTTGGCTCGTTGCGTGTGCGGCGTGCGCTAGCTGTTGGGCTTGACGAGGATCTTCACGTGCTGTTCGGGATCGGCGAGATCCTCGAATGCCTGGGGCACACCGTCTATGTCCACCCGGCCGGTGATGAGCTGTGCACCGTCGATGCGACCTTCGGACAGGTTGTGCAGCGACTGGGCAAACTCCTCGGGTGACCAGCCGAGCACAAAGCGCAGTGACAGATGCTTGTAGATGCCGATCGATGGTCGGAAGTTGTCGGGCGGAAAGCACACCCCTGCGATCAGGATCTCGCTGTGCGCGGGAGCCTGCACCATGAGCTGGTCGATCATGCCGGGAACACCAACGGCGTCGTAGAGCACGGGTGGGGTGATGCCGTCGCTGGCCGCCCGCCAGGCATCGATGAGCGATTCGCTCGCCGGGTCCACCACCTGGTGCGCACCCATCTGCATGGCGACGCCTCGCCGAGTGGGCGAGAAATCAGAGGCGATGATCGCCTCGATTCCGGCGGCGGCCAGCGAAGCAATGATCGCCAGCCCCACGGGTCCGGCGCCCACGACCAACGCCACCCGGTCGGGGCTGATCGAAGATTCGTTGACTGCATGCAGGCCAACGGCCATGGGTTCGGTCAACGCCGCAAGATCTGGGTCAAGGCCGTTGGGTATGGGCAGCAGCGCTTCGGGACTCAGCAGCATCTGCGAGCTGTAGCCACCGGGGAAGCGGTTGTTGTACCCCGGAACAACGCGCCCGTCGGGAGTCTCGAGGTACGGCATGGCTGCGAACTCGTCACCCTCGGCAATGGTGGTGACACCCGCGCCGAGTCCAATGACCCGACACGACAGTTCATGACCCATGACCAGATCCTGATCTGGGTCGAAACCTTCGGCGAAGGAAGCAACTCCTGCGGCCGCTGCCGCCTCGACCATGTCGTGCGCATGGTCAACGGTGTGCAGGTCCGAGCCGCAGATTCCGCATGCCAGCGGTTCGACCAGCACCTGGCCGGGACCCGGTGTCAGGTCAGCAAGGTCCTCGACGACCATCTGTCCACGGCGAAGAATGGCTGCTCTCATCGCTCTACCCTGTCACCTGCGCTGCGCCCTCAGTTTGTCGACACTCGCACCAGAGACTCGTCGAACGGATCGAGCAGGTCGGCGACTTGCTTCGATGCCGTAACCAGCCCATCGAGCGTCAACGCTTCGTTGTTGTCGGCGATGTCCTGGCCCGAGTACAGATAGTTCACGAGCAGGCCGTGCGACTCGGCCCACCCTTTCGGTGAGGTGTCACCCTGCCAATTGATCTGTTCGACTCGAGCACCATTGCGCAGGTGGAAGCGGGCAACAGCATCATGGGGCAACCCTCGTCGCCGGACCGTGAGCAGATAGCGCGCGCACAATGCGACCATCTGAGATTCGTCACTCGTGTCGACCTGCGGATGCTGCTGCGTCAACCAGGATGCCAAACCGGGAACAGGTGACAACGTGGAGAACGTGGTGATGGTCGGCTGTTCCGCCGCCAGCCGTTCGGTGACCTGTTTGATCAAAAAGCTGCCAAATGAGATTCCGCGCAGGCCCGTCTGGCAATTCGTGATCGAATAGAAAATCGCAGTGTCGGCCTGGGCGGTCTCGGGTGCGAACGGCTCGGGAGTGGGCGCATCGATGACATCTTGAATCGAGGTGGCCAAGCCTTTGGTCAGGGCAACGGTGACGAAAATGATGGGCTCGTCGGGCAGCGCGGGGTGGAAGAATCCGAATGAGCGCCGGTCGGGAGCGAGCCGCCGACGAAGGTCGCTCCATCCTCGAATCTCATGGACGGCTTCGTACCTGATCAGGCTTTCGAGAATATGGGCTGGCGTCTGCCAGCTGAGTTGCTCGAGCCGCAAGAACCCACGATTGAACCATGAGGTGAGCAGGTACTTGAGGTCCTGCTCGACCGGTATCAACTCCGGCATTTCATGGCGATGCGTGAGCAAGACGGTGCGCATGTCGAGCAATACCGCAATGCCGCCGGGCGCGGTATTGATGGCACGAAACAAGTCGAGACGTTGCGAATCCGCTGCCTCGGCCAGCGCCACCATGGTCTGCTCGCCGGGTTCGTCTTGGTAGGCAGCTATCGCAGCATCGACGACGGAGCGATCCGCACCGAACTCGTCGAGAAGCACGCGGAAGAAGTCGATCTTCTGCAAGTCGGTCAGCGCTTGATAGCGCCGCACCAAGAGCTCCGCGAGAGCACGGCCAGCGGTCTCGCCACGTAGTCGAAGCAAAGCCCGAGCCGCGTTAGCAGTGACGGCGCCGATCTCTGCTGCCTCGTTCACGCCCGCAAGGGTAGCTCTCACAGATTTGCGCACGAGATGTGCCCGCTCCGCTGCGGCTATCACAGCCATACACACCCACAATTCCTGCGAGCCATGCGACCACGTCGCCCCGAGCGCAGCGGAGAGAAACTCAGTGGCTGGAGACTTTGCCCGTGGCGTTGGTGTGCAGTCGTTCGGCGTGGCGGTTGAGGCCGATGAGTTCGGCTTCGATGCCGCGCTCGGCGAACTTGGCGACGACGTCGTCGAGTGCCGCCACCGCGCTGGTGTCCCAGATTCGGGCATTGCTCAGGTCGATTTCGACTCGTTCCATCTTGACGGCGTCGTAGTCAAACGAGTGCACCAGATCATTGGTCGAGGCAAAGAACAGCTCGCCGCGGACGTCGTACAACCGCTCGTGGTTGCTCGGGTCGACGACGCTGGTCACTCGCACGACGTGCGATACATGGCGAACGAAGAAGATTGCCGACAACAACACACCAGCGGCTACGCCCCAGGCCAGGTTGTGGGTCACGACCACCACGAGAACGGTTGCGAGCATCACTGCCGTCTCGGTGCGAGGCATGGTCTTCAACGCATCGGGACCAACGCTGCGCCAATTGAACGTGCCGATCGAGACCATGATCATCACTGCCACGAGTGCGGCCATCGGAATCACGGCGACGACGTCGCCGAGGACCAAAATCAAGATGAGCAGAAACACGCCGGATGCGAGTGTCGAGAGCCGGGTGCGTCCACCCTGGGAGTGGTTGATCATCGACTGACCAATCATTGCGCAACCTGCCATGCCGCCGAAGAACCCGGTGGCCACGTTGGCCACTCCCTGGCCGCGCGCCTCGACGTTCTTGTCGGAGTCGGTGTCGGTCATGTCGTCGAGCATCTGTGCCGTGAGCAGCGACTCGAGCAGGCCGACCAGGGCAAGCGTCAGTGCGTACGGGAAGATGATCTGCAGCGTTTCGAAGGTGAACGGCACGTCGGGAAGCGCAACCCATGGCAGGGCGCTCGGCAACTCTCCCTCATCGCCGACGGTTGGCAGGTCGAGATTCATGGCGTAGGCAACCGCGGTCAGACCAGCAATGGCGACCAGGGGCGAAGGCACGACCTTGGTAAGCCGAGGCAGCATGTAGATGACGAACAAGCCGAGGCCAATGAACAGAAGATTGAGCAAGCGCTTGCCACCGAGACCATCGTCGTTCGAGAAGATGGTCGACAGTTGCGAGAAGAAGCCAGCGTCTTCGTCGAGATCCTTGTCCAACATGATCGCGGGGAGCTGGGCGAGGAAGATCAGAATCGCCAGCGCGTTCACGAAGCCAAGCATGACCGTGCGGGGCACGAAACGCATGAGTGAGCCCACGCGCATGGCCCCGAAGAGCATCTGAATGATTCCGCACAGAATCGTGGCTGCAAACAGATGGCCGAGACCGTGATCGGCCACCAGATTCACGACTACCAACGCCATGGCACCGGTTGCCGCGGAGATCATGCCGGTTCGGCCGCCGGCTATCGAAATGACGATGGCCATCGTGAACGATGCGTACAGGCCGACCTTGGGGTCGACGCCGGCAATGATGGAGAACGAAATCGCCTCGGGAATCAGCGCCAGGGCTACCACGAGCCCGGACATGAGATTGACCCTTGGCTGTGAAAGCCAGTGCGCAGGCCCGATTTCGGCGGGGCGCGCAGCGGGAGCAGCGATTGATGAGGACATGCGTGCCTTCGAGGGTGGGGGAGGACGTCGCTTGCGGGCGGCGCGCAGCGCCGGATCATACGAGCGTTTTTGCCTCAGTCCTATGTACCTCTTGTCACAGATCGAACCGGGGCATCACCGTGCGTGCTTCCGTGCGGCCTTCTCCTATCGGCGGCGCCCCGACTACGTTGAGTACATGTCCAAAATCTCACTCATCGCGAAGCTCCCATGTGCCGAAGGCCAGAACGAAGGATTCGAGGCTGCGTTGGCCGACATGATCACGGCCAGCAACGAAGAAGCCGGGCTCGAGATCTATTCCGCACACAAGGGCGACGACAACAACTACTGGTTCTTCGAGCTCTACACCGACCAGGCTGCGGTCGATGTGCACGGCAAGGGCGATGGCATGAAGGCCGCCATGCGCGCCATTGGTGCGTTCATGGCCGGTGCTCCCGAAGTCCACAAGCTCGAGCCCGTGGTGGCCAAGGGCATGGAAATCTGACGCACTCATAGCAAGCGCATGAACCGATAGTCGATCCGGTTCGCCGAGCACTGGGTACCCTTGAGCGGCAATTCAGCACTACCGGGCAGGACTCGCGATGCCAACCGCATTCATCACCGGCGTGTCCGGTCAAGACGGCAGTTACCTCGCCGAGCTCCTGTTAACCAAGGGCTACCAGGTCCACGGGCTGATTCGTCGGTCCTCGTCCATCAACACATGGCGCCTCGATGGCATCTACCGAGGCCCACAGGACCGCAACAAGAACTTCTTTCTCCACTACGGCGACCTTGCGGATAGCTCGGCCCTGGCCCGCCTGGTGCGAGAGATCCAGCCCGACGAGGTCTACAACCTGGCGGCACAATCCCATGTGAAGGTCAGCTTCGAGATACCCGAGTTCACCGCCGACATCACCGGCACCGGCACGCTGCGTTTGCTCGAAGCGGTGCGTATGAACTCTCGCAGCACGCGCTTCTATCAGGCGTCATCGTCTGAGATGTTCGGTGCGTCGCCGCCGCCGCAGAGCGAGAAGACGCCGTTCCATCCGCGAAGCCCTTATTCCTGTGCCAAGGCATTCGCCCACATGTTGTGCGTGAACTACCGCGAGAGCTACGACATGTTCGCGGTCAGCGGTATCTTGTTCAATCACGAGAGCCCACGACGCGGCGAGACGTTCGTTACTCGCAAGATCACGCGAGCTGCGGCAAACATCAAGGTCGGCAAGCAAGACCTGCTGTATCTGGGCAACCTGGACGCCAAACGCGACTGGGGATACGCCGGCGATTACGTCGAGGCAATGTGGCTCATGCTGCAGCAAGATGAGCCCCGCGACTACGTGATCGGCACCGGCCAGGCTCACAGCGTGCGCGACTTTTGCGAGACGGCTTTCGGCTACCTCGACATGAACTGGCAGGACTTCGTGCGCCACGACCAGCGCTACGAACGCCCGGCCGAGGTCGACTACCTACTCGGCGACCCCACGCTGGCTCGCGAGGAACTCGGATGGTCGTCCAAGGTGAGCTTCGAAGAACTCGTGGCCATGATGGTCGACAGCGACTTGGCCGCCGTGAGCACCTGAGCCGCTTTCAGAGCTTGTATCGATACACGTTGGTTTCGCGCTGCTCGAAGCCGATGCGCTTGTACAACCGGTTGGCGGCTTCGCGACTCGGCCGGCTGGTCAGATCCACGGTGCTGGCGCCTGCGGTTCGGGCTCGTTCGAGCGCAACGCGGTTGAGCTTGTCGCCGATGCCGCGCCCCCGAACAGCCGTGTCAACCACGACATCTTCGATCCACGCCCGGTAGCCGGTGGGGATCCGGAACATCGCCAGCGTGAGTGAGCCCACAATGCGATCGCTGTCTCGTTCGTCGCGAGCGATCAGCAATACCGAGTCGGGCGCGTCGACAATGGCTTGCAGGTCTTTGGCCGGCGGCGGCGGGTTCGAAGAGGAAAGCTGTGGAATGAGCAACTCGAACGCGGCCACCAACTCGTCATCGACTGCGGTGACTTCTTCGATAAGGACGTCATCTTCAGACACGCTCGCAGCCTAGAAGAATCGAGCGTTGAGGCGGGTGTTGCTGTTGTGATTCTGCGGTTGCAGAAGTCGACATCACAGATAGTGTGAGCTTTGTGACGGAGCAACGGGGCGGGTCGCAGACCCGACACTTGGACTGGTATCAGCGCCGCTCGGCGCAGAATCCTGTCATGGTGGTCGCGTTCGCTGGCTGGAACGACGCCGGCAACGCTGCATCGTCGGCTGCTGAGTATCTCGAACAAACGTGGAGCGCGGCACCGTTCGCCGCCATCGATGCCGAAGAGTTCTTCGACTTTACCGCTATCCGCCCATCGATCGAGTTGACCCAAACAGGCGAGCGTCGCATTTCGTGGCCCTCGACCACCTTCGCGATTGCCGAAGGAGCCCTCGAAGGCCGGGATCTCATCATCGTGCGCGGCACCGAGCCGCAGCTGAAATGGCGTTCGTTCACCGAGACCATCCTGGGTGTGGCCCATGACATGGGCGTGTCCACGATTGTCAGCTTCGGCGCATTGCTGGCCGACGTGCCTCATACCCGCCCAACGGTGGTGTACGGCTCATCGTCGGGTGATCTCGAGGCCCTCAGCGATCTCGAGGCATCGACCTACGAGGGCCCTACCGGCATCATCGGCGTCATCCATTCCGCCTGCAGCGTTGCCGGTATCCCGTACGCATCGCTGTGGGCGGCCGTGCCGACCTATGTGCCGGGCGCGGTGTCGCCCAAGGCAGCACTGGCATTGCTCAAGAAACTGCGTGTCCTGCTGGGTGCTGAGTTCGAGACCGACGAGTTGCAGCGCGAAAGCGTCGAGTACGTTCGCCAGGTCGACGCCTATGTCGAAGAAGATCCCGAGACCGTCGAGTTCATTGCCGAACTCGAACGGCACTACGACGCCAACCATGACGCGTCACCCGAACAACTCGTCGCCGAAGTCGAGCAGTTCCTGCGCCAACGCGGCGATCACTGAAGTCGGTCACCCCCGGGTCGCTCCGGGCGCTCTGCAGGGCTGTCCGGGCAACAACGAAATCCGTGCGATCTGGCACAAACCGTCCGCCCACGCCAGTTGGTACGTAGGGTCTCGTGATGGACAAACATACGGCGAAGCTATGGGCGGCCCAAGATCGCCATCCCGGCGACCGCGAACGGCTGTTTCGTACCGTTGCTCGTTCGATAGACGCCAACAAGGTTCTCTACCCCGGCTCCTTTGTCGACATCGCCCCGTCGATGGTCTTCGACAACGTGATCTATGTCGACAATGACAAGCGCTTTCCCAAGTTCTTCGCCGACGAATCCGGCGTGCGCGAAATCATCGACGCCCACCGCGACGATGACACCAAGTACAAGCTGCAGGCCATCCACGCGGATTACACCGACGACCTCGATGTGCGCGACCGTTCGGTCGATCTGCTGATCTCGCTCTATGCCGGGTTCGTATCCGAGCACTGCACACGGCACCTCAAGGTCGGCGGGTCGCTGCTCGTCAATGCCAGCCACGGCGATGCATCTATGGCTTCGATCGACTACCGCTACGAGCTGACCGGCGTGATCACTGCCCGCGACAACAAGTACTTGTTCGCAACTACGAACCTGGCCAGCTACTTCATGCCCAAGAAGGACGAAGAGGTGACCGCTGCCCGCCTGCATGAACTCGGACGCGGGGTGCCGTACAAGAAGTCCGCATTCGCGTATCTGTTCACCCGCACCGGCTGATCGAGCTGATCGAGCGGACCCACCTGATCGCCTGGATCAAACTGCTGCGAGTTGGGTATCGATCCAATCGACAACCGAGGCCACCAGCGCAGGCCCTTCGGGCTCGTTGAAGACCTCGTGACGCAGGTTGGGAAGTACTCGTCTTTCGACCCCCGGTACGCCTTCGAGAACCTCTGAACCCGATACCGGAACCAGTTCGTCTTCAGCACCGTGCAGGCACAACGTGGGCACGGCGAGTTCGTTCACGCGTGCGGCCGTGGCCTTCATGGTCGACATCAACTCGGCAAGCAGGTTCGAACTGCCGCCGGGCTTCACCAACGGATCCGCGTCGTATGCCTTGCCGACCTCGGGGTCTCGCGACAGCACCTTGGTGTCGAACGGCGGTCCGATGAAGAGCTTGGGTGCCAACTGCGCGAACTTGCTCACGGCGGTGATTTGCCAGCCCGGCAGATCGGTGCCAAGTGCCGGGCCGCTCAGCACGAGTAGGTCAGGAGAAGGTCGGTCGCTGATCGTGTACGAGGTGGCGACCAGACCACCCATCGAATGTCCGAGCAAGATCACGGACACACCCATTGCTCGTAGCTCGGCGAGCTGATCCTCGACATCATCGAGAAACCCGTCGAAAGAGTCGACGTAGCCCTTGGTGCCCTCGGTGGTGCCGTGGCCCCGCTGGTCGATGGCAACGGCACCAATCCCGGCGGCTGCGAACTGCGCACCGACGGCTTCGTAGCGACCAGAGTGTTCCGAGATGCCGTGAATCATCAACACGAGCGCTCGAGGTGGGCCATCGGTCAACCACTGCCGTCGCGTCTGGCGGTGGCCTTTTCGGTTGACGCCATAGTCGATCAAACTCGCTGCACTCATCCCCCGAGCGTACGCGCACCGCAGCCAACCTGCGAAGCGGCTCGGGATCGCACAGATCGTTTTGCGGTACATGAACCTGCCAGCCCCGACCATTGGCCATGTGCTTGTTCCCGAAGGCGTCCTACCCGACTATTCGAGGTCGACGCCGAGTGCTGCCATCTGGTTGACGATGTCGGGGAACGTTGGCAGGAAGGCGGCGACGAAGTCGTCGGCGGTGGCGATCTGATGGGCGTTCTGGGTGACGTAGCGAGCGAGTGCACAGTCGACATCGGCCTGCGGGCCCAACAGCTGCAACGCAAACCCCGTCTGGGCATAGACCGAGCGGTAGTAGATGTCGGCTCGTTGCTCCCAGAAGGTCATGGGTTCG
>Ga0209187_1000393_pt1 | contig 80874 bp, 61 predicted proteins | sample BantaG_FD_187430 | JGI IMG/M metagenome (GOLD analysis project Ga0209187, IMG submission 187430) | Marine algal microbial communities from Bantry Bay, Ireland - BantryBay_4 metaG (SPAdes) (version 2) | ecosystem: Host-associated > Algae > Red algae > Unclassified | place: Bantry Bay, Ireland...
TGTCCGATTACTTTGTTGGAGAACATCCAGCGTAGCTACGGCTATGCTGAATAACCTCCGCCTCGTACTCGAAAAAATTTCACTCAAAGCAACATATCATAATTAGATTGACTTACTACTAAGTAAAAACGATTTAATAAATTGTTTTTACTAAGCGCACCAAAGACACTAAAATCGAATAGACGCATAGTTCACAAATCATTTCTAAGTAATTAATAATGAATTTCTTACACTATCTTAGTTTTCTTAATTCGCTCATTCGACTTTTGTGTACTTGGTGTCCTTCGTGGTTTCAGCATTACATCTGTGGCACTACCCGCGAGGGCTTTTTTATCGGTCATAGATTATATTTGAACGTTCCTAATTCGTTTGTCCAAAGGTAAATAAAAAATGGATGTCAGGGGAGTTTATTTCACATCCACCAATGCAATTCTATTTCTTGATATGGCGATTCTCTGGATGTTATTGATGCCGTAGTCGCTAAAATCGGCTACTTTGCGCCAGTCGTTGTCAAGTCTCGAATTGAATCTATATAGTTTACTACCTTTTGCCATGTATAATGTCCCATCAGTTCCCCATGCAAAATCTTCGCTGTCAGGCAAGGTTTTGATAATAGGACGAATAGATGAATTTCTCGGATTAACGGATTTAATGTACCAGCCTTCCAACTCGCTTTTGTGAACGAAAGTGAGTTTTCCGTCAGGATTCATCCGCAGACAACGCCCAATGTCAGAGCGTACCTCTCTAATCTCACCCGTCTCTGTATCAACCAAAAACAAAGTATGCGGTTCTCCGACAATAAAGAGCGCGACCATCGACTCTGATAGCCATTCGTGGTAGCCAATTTGGGCAATATCATTCAGCATAAGTGTGGCTTCTCCGCCATTTAACGGAACTTTCCAAAGTTGTTGATTATCAAGCCCATCGGCTGATACACGAACAACCGAAATGTGCTGACCGTCGGGCATTGGGGTAGGGGAGTACTCACTCTCTGCAGTACGGGTGACTTGTGTCTGCATTCTCCGGTCAAGATTGAACTTATAAATATCCGTTTGTTTGCCGTCTCTTTGGGAGGAAATGTAGAGCTGCCCTTTGATGAATTTAGGTTGATTATTGTAGCCACCCAAATTATTTCCATTAATTAATTTGGGCTTAGTAAAGCGATAAACATCGCGCGTAGCAGATGCCTCCATGTCAAATACATAAATATTATTGGAAGGCAATTGAGCAAAAATTAACAAAGAGAAGCAACAGGAAAATAATGTTAGTATATATCTCATTTTATGTAATGATTTTTATTTTTAAAAAGTATAGAAGATTTCAAATATAATAAATTTTGTCAAGGTTTTGCAATACTCCCTAAAGATAATGATTTAAATGACTGTAAATCAGCTTTGAATACGACTGTTTTTGATATAGTTATTTATTTTAAATTCAATAAGTAAAAGTTTCTATTTTCTCCAAAAAATAACTTTCACTTATGGTGAATAATATTGATAATCTTAATCTATTATTAATTCATTAATAGAATCTTTTGCAAAAATATAAGATAAAATTCAATTAATGAAAAATATTCATACAATACTTGCAAGTTAGACAAATTTAAAGTAAATTTATACTTGGAAATAGATGTGACCCTGAAAAAAAAGTCATGTCTAAACGAATGTAACGAGTTTGGGAGGACTCATCATCTAAAACGACAAAAAACAACACACACTACACTGCACCAGAATTTGTTTAGAACCTAATCCTTACTTACTGACTTAAATGGTATTGTATTCTCAATACTACATGTGTTTTATAGTTTCCTTCCAATGTGATAGAATTATTCAAGTTATTAGTGGCTTGAATTGATTAGTGAATTAGTTACAGGCTTAATCAGGTCTCATATCTCATCGTATGGCTATCTGATTAACTAATACATTAATTAGCCAATCACTAAGTGTATTCAAATACATAATTGGTTTAGTGAGTTGACTTGTACATAGTATTTACATTTAAAAATACTATCACAAATAGATTGATTCTTAATTATTTTTAAATTTTAATAAAGATTATATTTTTATATTTATTATTTAATAACAAAGTAGGTTTTATACTTTTAGATTTACTCATAAACACACCCGTGGCTCCGTATAAGGCTACACAAAACATGTATCAAAATGATTTTCTTCTACTCTCCCTCGCACAAGGGATTGGCTAAGGCTTGCCTTGCTAAGCTATGTGCTTTTACGTTTTTACTCTTATTATTTGCGAGTACGAATTCATTGCTCGCACAATGTAATACACCCGAAACCCTTGACTTTTCTGCTGTTGAAGGTAGCAGTGATGTTGTCAATGACATCAATAATGCAGGTCTTACCCTTGCAGGTGGGCGTGTGTTGGTCAGCCGTACTTTTGCTGGCAATGCTACTGCGGATGAATACAATGTTCACGACTTTCATTTGACGGGATTTGTAGGTCCACATGTAGGCGTTCTTAATTCTGCTGATGTGAATGATCACGCGAACCTGACCTTCAAATTTACCAATGACATACAAGGTCTAAGTTTCAGATTTTTGGATTTGGATCGCCACGATGAGGTGATAGTAAATGCCAAATACAACGGTTCAATTATTCCGATTACGGCAAGTCACTACACCTTTCCCGGAGCTAATCCTTGCCCTGCTTATTTGGGCAACAATCTCTTTGAGTCCACTTGTCTCGGAACTAACCTTGACAACAGTATGGGCAATAGCATCGAAGGTGTTATTGACTTTAATTTCTCGGAACCCGTTGACGAATTAGAATTTATTTTTTACCACGATTCGGCTGCTGCCGGATTTATTGGAGGCGGTTCATTTACCGTTGCGAGCATTTCGGCTTGTGCCTATACACCCGGCGTAGTTTTGGGTGATTTTGATGGTGATGGTATAGAAGATGAAGACGACCTTGATGACGATAATGATGGTATTCCTGATGCCATTGAAAAAGATTGTGAAAATAATACAGTAGTTTTCGACTTCATCGAAGATGACCTCAACACCAATCCTTCTGCTGCTATCAATGATGGTATCGGAACTACCGGCGTACCTTACACCGTAGGTGATGCGGTATTGACGCTTGATCCGCCTGTATTTGTGGGTGGTGCAGCTCAAGATGAATATCAAATTAATAACACGCACCTCAATACGACTTATGCGGTAAGAACTGGAGTGGACCAAACTGCTCCCGGTCCCGGACAAAATGTAACGACAACTTACCGACTATCTGAACCGGTTGAAGATTTTTGTTTCTTCTTCAATGATTTGGATAGAAATGACGAAGTCATTATCAACGGTAAATTGCAAGGTACTACGGTCAACCTTTCTACCAATGATTTTACATTGACCAATACGACACCAGACCCGGCTTGTCCGGTTTGGCAAGGCAATAATACATGGCGTTCGCAATGTGCTCCGCCAGCAGCCAATCTAAATGACAGCGATAGGGGTGGAATTCAAATTTGTTTTCCTTCTATCGTAGATGAAATCGAAATTATCTTTTATGATTATACTGCAGGACTTGCGGACGGTACTGAAGGAGGTTCTTTCTCTGTTTCTGATTTTGAAGTATGTACGCCTGTCGATACAGACGGAGATGGAATCCCTGATTACCAAGATACTGATTCGGACAATGACGGCTGCCCCGATGCTGCCGAAGCTTGTCACGAGCAACCCATTGATGCGAATGGTATGATTGCTGGTCCTTACGGCGAAAATGGTTTGGCGGATATCGTCGAAACTACGCCCGAATCCGGTATATTAAATTGTACTTTGATAGATGCTGACAATGACGGCATTCCGGCTTATATTGATGAAGACGAAAGCAATTGCCAAGACAAAGACGGTGACGGTGTACCTGATTCACAAGATTTAGATGATGATGGTGACGGTATCATGGACATCAACGAAGGTGCTTGTGTAGGTGGTCCTGCGGAAGTGGTTGATTTTACGCCTTTTATTGGTGTTGCAGGTGATTTGTTTTCTGCCATTAATAATGCTGACCTCGAACTCGGCGGTTGCGATATGACCTTTACCAGAGATTTTGGTGGCAATGCCGTACCGGACGAATACCTCATAGATGATGTACATTTAAATGGTACTTTCGGACCACATATCGGTGTTGCAAGTTCAGAAGGACCGGGCGACTTTGTACGTGTGAATGTAGATTGGGCTTGCCCGATTGATAATTTCTGTTTCTTATTGAATGATTTGGATAGAAATGACGAAATGGTCGTCAATGCCTATTTGAATGGCAACTTAATCACTCTGACTCAGGCTGATTATGAGTTACTTGGAAATTGTGCTGCGCCTACAGGTGTACCAAACACATTTGAATCTGTATGTACACCTGATAATTTGAATAACAGTACAGATGGTGCTGTTAGAATATGTTTCCCTGGAGATATTGACCAATTAGAAGTTTTCTATTATAATGTTTCTACACCTGCTGCGGGTGGTTCGTTTACTTTAGCAATTTTTGAACGCGCTTGTGTGCCGGATGATTGCGATGGTGATGGTATCCCGAATTACTGTGATTTGGATAGTGACAATGACGGTATCCCGGATGTCATAGATGCAAATGGTAGTATTCAACGCACTGTTGACAGTCCCAACCCGACTCCCGGAGAAGAGTGTGAACACATCGGTTTTGAAGATGCGAATGGTGACGGTATGATTGATGACATGACCGATACGGACGGCGATGGTCTGCCTGATGTCGTTGATCCTGACAATGGCGGTATTCTTCACGGACTCGTTGATATGGACGGTGACGGAATCCCAGACATTTGCGATTTGGATAGTGATAATGACGGCATTCCAGACATCATCGAAGCCGACGGTACTGACGTAAATGGTGATGGTATGGTGGATGATTATAATCCGGGTACAGGCACTTTCACACCTGCCGAAAACGGCAACGGCTGGTCGGCGATTTATGATGCCACAGAAGGCGGTGTACCAATGCCAGTTGGTGATTTTGACGGTGACGGCCTGGCGGATTTAGATGATAGTGACAGTGATAATGACGGTTTGCCTGACCTCGTAGAAGTTGGTGGTATTGACGCTAATAATGACGGCTATGTTGACAATTTCGATGACCCGGATGGTGACGGTTGGACATCGGCTTATGACGGTGATAATGACAACGACGGTACAAGCGAAAATCTCGGCAACCAACTCGTAGAAGAAAGCCTCACGGCGATTAACGCGACGAATAATGCCATTAATCCTGACGGTACAGGCGGTTTGAACCACTTAGATTTAGATTCGGATGATGACGACTGTTATGATACCGTAGAAGCTGATACGCAAAACCGTGACCTTGATGACGATGGTATCGTCGGTGGTGCGGATGATGGCAGCGAACCGTTTACAGATAGCGATTGCGACGGAATGTCTGACCTCGTTGATCCAGACAGCGGTGACAATGATTTCTTGGTCAATGACAATCCGTTTACCGACCTTTATACCAATGCCGATTCATTCCCACAGCATTGCGAAGAACCATTACCGGTAGAATTGGTATCGTTTTCAGGCTTTGACAATCACTGTTCTGTCAAACTAAAATGGGAGACAGCAACCGAGACTAATTTTAATCATTTTATAGTAGAAAGAAGTCACGACGGTACAAATTTCGTGACCATAGAAAAAATAATTGCTACGGGCAATCTTGCTGCCGGAGCAAAATACGATTATACAGATAGAGACATCAAACCGGTGAATTATTACCGTTTGAAGATTTTGGACAATGACGGTACTTACGAATATTCGGGTATCCGTGCCGTGAAATCGAAGTGCTTTGGCGCAGGCGATGTCACCATCACTGATGTATATCCTAATCCTGTCAAAGATGTATTATTTATTCAAATGACCGTTCCTAATGCAGCGAATGATGTAACCGCATACATTCATGATGAATTGGGTAGAACAGTCAGTCAACAAGAAGTTTCTTTAACCGAAGGCGCGAATCTTGTGGAAATCAAAACGAACAAGCTACATGCCGGTTCGACCTATTTCCTCAAAATTCAAAGTGGAGCATGGATGACGGAGGTTCAGAAATTTATAAAAGCGGAGTAGAGGAATTCGTTAATAAATCTATGTCGAATAGATTGACTACGAAAACCAAGCCCTTCCGAGTATTCGGAAGGGTTTTTTTCGTATCCTTTTGGATAATTTGAATATATAATGTATTTTTATGCCTGTTGATAAGTGAAATCGAAAAAATAAGTTGAACCACTAAGCCCATGAAAGACACGAAAACCAAACAGGCGCAGAGTACACAAAATAGCTCTAAGGAATGAAAAAACAATAAACACTACATTTTGACTTGTTCTTTTTCCCTTATACTTCATCAAATTCTCCTTAATCCCGATAGCTATCGGGAGAAGATGTAGCGTTTATTATCTTTTCCCCTAACCTTTAAAAAGGGAGAAAACTAACGAGAATTACCGTGTCAATAAAATATAAAATTCAGAAAAATGTATATAATATTTATTTTTAATAAATTACAAATATTTTTATTTGTTTTGTTTTTTCAAGTCACTTTATAAAGCACTGTAAATCAAATTGTTACTTTCATAACAAGTCCATTTATGGTTAATCTTCCACAGGTAAGCCGAGTTTTTCAGCGCGAACTTTCCATATTTTACGGGCATGTGCTTGCATATCTTCTTCATTATCAAACTCATCTACGATTTCCATGCCGAGCAGTGTTTCTATGATGTCTTCTATGGTGACGAGTCCTGTTATGCCACCAAAGTCACCGACTGAAAGCGCGATATGTTCGCGTTTTTCCATCAATTTATTGAACAGTTGAGGGATAGGTTCGTCGTTTTGAGTCATCGTTATTTCGCGTCGAAGTGTGGAGAGTGGCTCGTTACCCTTCTCTTGGATGAGACTCAACAAAACCTGATCTTTCAGGACATAACCTGTAATCTCATCGGGCGTATTTTTGTAAATCGGAATACGCGAAAAACGCAACTCATTTTTATCATAAAACTCCTGTATTGTCATACTTTCAGGTACAGAAAAGACGACCGTTCGGGGAGTCATCACATCGTTTACACGAATATTGTCGAATCGTAAAAGGTTTTGCATAATATTGGACTCACCTTCTTTAAATATACCTTGAGTTCGGGCGATTTCAGCCATGATCAGAAAATCAGCACGACTGAGTACACTTTTATCTTTTTCCTTTTTAAATGTCTTCGTAATCAACTGACTTAAACTCACCAAAGGATATAATATCCAATTCAAAAAACCCAATGTACGAACAGTGAATGGTGTGAGTCGTTTCCAATTGTTTGCCCCGATGGTTTTCGGTATGATTTCGGAGAAAATCAAGATAGCCAATGTCATAAATGTAGCAATAGCTGCCTCCCATAATTCGCTGTTACCGACCACTTTAGCGGCATATTTACCCACCATAATCGCACCCAATGTATGCGCGATGGTATTGAGTGTCAATATTGCGGAAAGTGGTCGGTCGATGTCTTCTTTGAAGCCTTTGAGCTTAGTGGCTACCGGACTGCCTTCTTGTTCTTTTATGCTTACATAAGAAGGTGTAATACTTAGTAGTACTGCCTCCAAAATAGAACAAAGAAATGAAAATCCTATTGAAAATGTAAAGGCAATTATAAGTATAATTAGGTCTGTCGTCATGATTGAAAATTTTTAAAAGGCAAAGGTAAGTGAAATAAAGGAAATCGACAAACCTTAGGAATGAGTGAGTATGGCAATCGCATAAAAAATCATACGGCTAAAACTTTGAGTAGATACTCTTCATTCCATCCTGCTTTCCTTCTTTTTGGGCTACCCGTCTAACGTTGGACACTTTGATAATCAGTGAGTTATAAAGGTGTTGAAATTCAAGCGATTGTAACAACTGCGGACTGTCCAACTGCGAACTGATAGCCTTCTTTTTGCTTTGATACCTCTCTTACAAAAGGTCTCGTTTTTAAGTTTATTCGAGGCGATATGCCTTTCAATGGCAAGGTTTTCGTCAGCGAATCCTTTTTCAACTCTTGAATCACCTTCTCTAAAGGTCACATCAAGAACCCAGTGTAGCTTGGTTTCAATACCCCAATGACTTTTTACAGCATAATTTAATTGTTTTGCATCAGGAGGTAGGATGAAAAGATAATAATCTACCCCAAATGAAGCCGTTATTTTTTTCGTCTTCCCTTAACTCACGTTGCGCAGTAACGTGTCCGCAGTTTTTCAGTCGGTGGTCAGCAGTTGAGCGCGAGCTTGTTTCACGCATGGCTGCGGTCTGATAAACTGATGACTATTTCAGAATAAAGTCTATTTACAGAACAGAAACTGAATTCAGACAAGAAGAGGGATAAAATTGGCACTCAACCAACTTTATCCCTCTTTATTTTCTTTCACTAATGCTTCGACTCATAAATAATGGTTGCAGGACAAATTTTAATCTGCCTCGTACCGACGACTTCAGTCGTCAAGTGAATTTTATTTTAATTTTTAAATAAATAAAATTCAATTACTTATAAATATTTTTTCATGCCCTGCGACGGATAGAGTCGTCGGTACGGTATTCGCGGTCAGCCTGTAAAGTCATCAATACAGTGGCACTTCAAAATAAAATTAAAAGTTTGTTTTGCACCCTAATCGACAATTATAGGTCGCTTATTTTTTCGTTGGTCAAGGCGTGAAGAAGGGTAATTTTTGTCTTAATAGCTATCGGGATGACTAACGAACAACGCAGAATAACGGAAAAAGAAGCAGATATTTCATCAAGTACTTGTGAATAGAAGCACTAATATCTTTTTTCATTTATCAATCTAATCTGCTACGTGCGATTCCATCGTAACGATAGCTTATCATTTCTTTTAACTCCTTTCGTGCAAAAAATATTCGACTTTTCACCGTTCCCAAAGGCAAACTGAGTTCATCGGCAATCTCTTGATATTTATATCCTTCATAATGCATTTGGAAAGGAATACGAGTACTCTCATCCAACCCATCTACCATTCCGGTTAGCTCTGTCAGCATTATGTTGGAGTATGCGCCATTTCTGACTGTATTTTTACCTGAATTGATATAATATTGGTTTTCGGTCGTATCAATAATAGTATTCGCTTTCATTTTTCTACGATAATTATTGATAAAAATATTTTTCATAATCGTAAAAAGCCACGCTTTAAGATTTGTACCCGGACTAAATTTCTCCTTATTCTTAATCGCACGGTAAGCTGTTTCTTGGTACAGGTCTCTGGCTGCCTCACTATCCTTTGTCAAATTATAAGCAAACGAGTGAAGAATGGCAGACAACTGGTCTAATCGAGTAGTAAATTCCATTGTTGACATATCTTTATGTGTTTTGTTTAATCAAAGATAGTGTTTTATTAAACAAAATGCAAATTATTGTTTAACTTTTTTTGTTCAAAAAGGGTAAAAGGTTAAACGGAATAAATCAAAGTTAGATGCTTTTTCATTTAAAATATTTCTTATGAGTTTCTTATAAAAATAATTATTAAATATATTTAAATATAAATAATTCAATAATTTTTGAAAATTTATAGAATGGAAAATGACATCATTTTTATTTGGAAATGTTAAATACATTAAATGATGATTTATTTTTAATTGTATTAAAACTTATTAAACTTGTTGGGAACTATATATTTTTTTTATAGTTATTGCCTTGACTTAATTTAATATTTATTTTATATTTGTGAAGCGAGAAGAATCTGTTAATATCTATATTCTCAACTTTTGCGTTTTTTGGGCAAAAAATGAGTGAATGAATGAATTTTGAATGAATGAATATGTCGATAATATTCGCTCATTCAAAATTCATTCATAATACTTTAGAGTTCCAATATGCTCTTAGATATTCACACACTCAGAAGCAAATAAACACCTACAAAAGAATGAATGTGAATTAACTCAGTTCATTCTCCACTGGAATAAAGCAAGAAGTACATTTAATTTTGCCTCATTCCTTATTATCTACTTAATTAAAACTAGTTCACATGCCAAAACAGATTAATGTTGAAATTAAGGAGTCTAAAGCAAGACTCGCCGAACTACTAAAAGATGAATGGGATAAGAAAAAAGCCCATCGGATAGAAATGCTCTATCTCATCAAATCAAATGAGGAAAGCTACAAGCGAAACCTCGCACAACGACTCGGATACAGTCGCACGACCATCGATGAGTGGCTCAGAAGGTATGAAGAGAAAGGCTTAAAAGGCTTACTCAGTATATCCAAAAGCCCCGGCGCACCGACCAAGTTTCCAAAAAACGTGAGACAAGCTCTCGTGAAAAAACTCAGTTCAAAACACACCTTTAGAACATACGTGGACATCCAACGCTATCTAAAAGACAAGTACGATTTGGACTTGCCTTATAGTACGGTACACGATTATGTTCGTTACCAACTCAATTTTGACCTGAAAGCCGAGTTGAAGACTAGTGTAGCGGGAGGTCGATAAATTATTGACTATTAGTTATTTATAACCTTCATTGACATCATGTCAATGAAGGGCTAATGTATTTTGCAATTTTTTGCGAACCGCAAACGGATGTCCTTACTCTATATTGAAATTTCTTTCCTATTTTTGCATCTGCAAATTTTCCCACCAATTATTTTTTTGAAAAACAAACAAAAATCTTGTAATTTCACGGCAAAACAATTACCATTGAGCATTTTTAATTAGCATTGAACAAATTAGGCTAACTGAAAAATACTCAATGGCAATTATTATGTCAGGTAATAAATGATAAATGCTCAATGTTAAATGAAAAAATAGCCCAACAACTCCGCCTACGTCCCAAATCAGTTCAAAACACGATTACTCTGCTTGAAGATAAAGCAACGATCCCTTTCATTGCGCGGTATCGGAAGGAGATGACAGGTAGTTTGGATGAAGTACAAATCGCTGCAATTCGTGACCTGCGCGACAAGCTCCTTGAAATGGACAAACGCCGAGAAACCATTCTCAAGACCATCGAAGAGCAAGGCAAACTCACACCCGAACTCCGCCGAAAAATCGAACAAGCCGATACCCTCACGGAACTTGAAGACCTTTATTTGCCTTATAAACCCAAACGAAAAACTCGCGCTACAAAAGCTCGTGAACGAGGACTCGAACCACTCGCGGAAATACTCATGAAGCAGCGTGAAAATGATGTCGAACATCGTGCCGAGGCTTTCCTCACCGATGAAGTTGAATCGGTAGAAGATGCTTTGCAAGGCGCACGCGACATTATCGCCGAGCATATAAGTGAAAATACCGAAGTACGCAACCGGACTCGCCGTTTATTTGAAAAAAACGCAAGCGTAAAAGCCCGATTGGTGAAGGGAAAAGAGGAAGAAGGCGCGAAATATCGAGATTATTTTGACTTTGAAGAACCACTACACAAATGCCCGTCACACAGGCTTTTAGCAATACGTCGCGGTGAAGAAGAAGGCATCTTGCGCGTTGGTATCGCACCGGAGGCAGAACATGCTTTTGAAGGATTGACACGTATGTTTGTGGAGAATAATTCGGCTGCCGCCGAACAGGTCGAAATAGCGGTAAAAGATAGTTACAAACGCCTCATTCAACCTTCTATCGAAACCGAATTTCGCAATATATCTAAAGCAAAAGCTGACGAAGAAGCCATCCGTGTTTTTGCGGAAAATCTACGACAGTTACTACTCGCTTCTCCGCTCGGACAAAAGCGAGTAATGGCGATTGACCCCGGCTATCGTACCGGTTGCAAGGTGGTTTGTTTGGATCAACAAGGCGAACTACTCCACTACTCTAATATCTTTCCGCACCCACCACAGCGTCAGTATTTGCAAGCTATGAGTGACATCATGGAGCTTGCCGATAAATACCAAATCGAAGCCGTAGCTATCGGCAATGGAACTGCCGGACGTGAAACTGAACAACTGGTCAATGAAGCGGATTTTGGGAATGACGTACATGTATTTATGGTCAACGAAAACGGAGCTTCGGTGTATTCGGCATCTGCAGTAGCGCGCGAAGAATTTCCCGATAAAGACGTGACAGTAAGAGGCGCGGTATCAATCGGAAGGAGACTCATGGATCCGCTTGCCGAATTGGTCAAAATAGACGCAAAATCCATCGGCGTAGGGCAATATCAGCATGATGTGGATCAGGTTTTATTAAAGAAAAAATTGGATGAAGTCGTAGGAAGTAGCGTGAATAGGGTAGGGGTCAACCTCAATACTGCAAGCAAACATTTGTTGACCTATATCTCCGGTCTCGGTCCGAGATTGGCACAAAATGTCGTCGAATATCGTGCCGAAAACGGTGCTTTTTCCTCTCGGTCCGAAATCAAAAAAGTAGCACGAATGGGCGCGAAAGCCTACGAACAAAGTGCCGGATTTTTGCGTATTCGCGATGCCAAAAATCCGCTTGATAATACGGCGGTTCACCCAGAAAGTTATCCGATAGTTCGACAAATGGCAAAAGACCTTAACTGCTCGGTCAGTGATTTGATTGACTCGAAAGAAATGAGACAACAGATTGATATTCAGCGATATGTAAACGAATTGGTTGGCTTGCCGACTTTGAAAGATATTCTAAAAGAACTCGAAAAACCCGGACTCGATCCACGTGGTGAGGCGCAAGCGTTTTCATTTGCCGAAGGCATCAAAAAAATAGAAGATGTCGAAGAAGGAATGATAGTACCGGGCATTGTGACGAACATCACGAACTTCGGTTGTTTTGTCGATATTGGCGTGAAGCAAGATGGTATGGTGCATATTTCGCAATTGGCAAATAAATTTGTAAAAGACCCAAATGATATCGTCAAATTGAACCAACATGTAGAGGTAAAAGTCTTGGAAGTCGATATAGATAGAAGTCGTATTAATTTGAGTATGAAAGAAGTTGTGTGAAATTCAGTCTCATTGCTTTTGTGAATGACAATATTTGTTTAAATTCATGCGTTATTTGAGAAGGTTTATCTATCATCACAAAACAAATATTATGAATAAGGTTAACATCATTTCGATATTCACACTGACGTTATTTCTATGCACATTAATCAGTTGTGGCAATAAGGATGACAATACAACAACTGAAACACCTCCGGAAGAATTAATTATCGGAAAATGGCAGTCAGAAGTGCATCGCGAGGACGGAGCGGTCATAGCAGATTCGGACTACCGTGAATTTGAATTTAAAGAGGATGGTACAGTCCAGATAGAACAATTTGAAAGTGATGGTTCGCCAGCTGATAGCACTGAAGATAATTGGACAATGACGAGTAGTAGTGACGAAACTACGATTGAATTTGATGGGGAAGATAGACCATATAAAATCATTAGTATTAGTAATAATGCAATGACTTTAGAATATGAAAAGGAAGATGAGTTTGAGCCGGGTACCTTTGTTGATCGTTTGGATGATTTTGTGAGAATAGACCCTTAGAATCCTAACATATTCGACATTCCAAAACACCCTTTTTTACCCACTAACCAGTGGGCAGCCATGAGTGCGCCTCGTGCGAATCCTTCACGACTTCGAGCGGTATGTATCAATTCAATATCGTCAATATCGGAAGTATATTTGACGATATGTGTGCCGGGTGTATCGTCTATTCGAGCAGAACTGATGGGGAGTTCGTCGGACTTATGCGTTTGGCTTGTCCATGAATTCAAACGAGTGATTTTTTCGACAATTCCCTCGCCGAGTGTGATGGCTGTGCCACTCGGCGCGTCCAGTTTTTGTGTATGGTGTATTTCGTGAATCGAAGGTTTGTAGGAGTTTTGTTTATTCATCATATCGGCGAGTTGTTTATTGATAGCAAAAAATATATTCACGCCGATGCTAAAATTAGACGCATAAAAAAATGCGCCTTTTTGTTGATGTGTATATTGCTGAATGTCAGATATTCTATCGACCCAACCCGTAGTGCCACAGACCACAGGCGTACCCGCTTCAAGACACATTTTAATATTATCAAAAGCTGCTTCGGGATGCGTAAATTCAATTGCCACATCTGCTTTTTGTAAATTCTCTCTCGTCAGTTCCGCTACATTTTCATCTGTAATACGCAACACAATTTTGTCGCCTTCCGCAAGGGCAATTCCTTCAATGGTTTTACCCATTTTTCCGTATCCTATAATGGCTATTTTCATAAAAATATGACTGTACTGACGACTTTAGCCGTCAAGTAATTTCCGTGAGACGGTTAAAACCGTCTGTACGGGTTTTACTTAAAATTTTGCGAGAAAATCACTCGTTCATGTTTCTCGTCTGCTTCCTTCATAAAAAGAAGGGGGTAATATTCACCGTTCATCCATTTCTCCGTAAAATCATCAAAATACGGACTGCCCGGATTGCCGGATTGTCCACCCGGATACACGCCATAAGCGCGAATGGGATCGCCCATTTCTACGACCATTCGCCACGACGGACCATGCCGTTCACTCAAAGCATTGGGCGAGTAGCGATGTCCGTCTGCTTCAATTTCACGCAATGAAAAAGCGGGTATTCGTGCCAAATGTTCAATATCCGTATCCCGATAATCGCTCCATGTCGGAGCTTGATTGTGTTTACTTTTCCATGCCCTTATTTTTTTACAAGCTACTCGGAAAGCGGTATTGATCACTTCATTTGCGGTCTCTTTTAAGGTCGTATTTTGCACATCAAAATAACGATTTTCAGGGTCTTTTTCGAGCAATTGGATAGTGCGCCACATTTCAGGAAAAACAATATCTATCGAATCTTTTACAGCATAAAATTCATCCCAAGTTCGGCTATAAAATTCATCATACCAAATCGAAAAAATCGTCGGGGCAACTTGGTCTTTGTGATACACATAATCCCAATTTTTCAATTGTTGTAATGCCTCCAATTCATCTTCGGCGAGTGTCGATCTATCCAAATATTGAAGCATAAGTGGCAGACATTCAGCAGCATGTAAACCGTAGCTGTCATTCTGCAAATCCATCATGTTATCAATACTGACTTGCTCGGCATCGTCCAATATTTGATTGATATATCGACCACGATAATCCCCAAAACTACCACAGTAATAATACGGATAATCCTCAGCAGTTGAGTGTTGATTAGCAGACGACACATAGCCTCTTGGCGGGTTGAATACATGCGGATTATGCTCACGCGGAATGTAGCCCTGCCACTGCGTAGCATCGCTATTGCCGACCTGCAAAAACCGTCCCTGCTCTTCATTTTTTAGCGGAAATTTGCCTTGCACCCATATTGCAACATCCTTGCGGTCGGCAAAAACAAAATTCTGTGCCGGACAACCGTAATCGGCTATCGCGGCTTGATATTCATCGTAATTTTTAGCTTGATTTAATTTAAAAAACGCCGACATATCATTTCCTGCTTCGTGCGCCATCCAGCGCAAGGCGAGGTCATCTTCGCCAGATTTTCCGCTATATGCTACTGGTCCAAAATGAGTATAAAGTACCGTATCTTTGACCGTAGTTCCATTTTTCACTTGATACTCTTCCACTTTAAATGTGGTCTTTCTGTACGTACCATTATACAAATATTCTTTTCGGCTATCATCTTTCCAATCCACTATATACCAATCACTTACGTCGTGTCCTACATTGGTCATTCCCCATGCAATATGTTCATTAAAACCAATAATCACACCCGGACTACCGGGCAAAGAAACACCATACACATTAAAATTCGGCGCATGTAATTGTATCTCATACCATATCGAAGGCACAGACAAACGAAGGTGCGGATCGCTACACAAAATCGGATAACCACTCGACGTTTTTTTACCTGATACCGCCCAGTTATTACTACCGATTCCTTCATAAGGTTTTTCGTATAAATCATGCTTTAGTTGACCGATTTTTGGAATAGTTTGAGATGTTTTTGTGACAGGTTTTGGCGCAAAATCCCACTTACGTGAAGTCGGAATAATAGGTGACTGTTTCGGATTATTTTCAGGAAACAAAAAATCAAATTCGGCTTCGCCAAGCCACTCGCGAGTAAGGGTATTTTCGACATCATACTCATGACTTGCAAGGGTGCGCGACATCTCTTTTTGTAGCAAAGCACACTTTAAAGGTGTCCACGCTTCAGGGACATAATTGAGTAGTTTGTATTCAAGCGGATAATCGGTAGAAGAGAGGCTTTTAATATAAGCATTTATACCTTCAATATATGCTTCAATGTATTGATATTCAGGTAATTGCTTCCAATGTTCTAATTCTTTTTCGGCTGCCCAAACCATACCTCTTCGTCGTGCTGATTTGTCGATTTTCAAACCTCTTTCTCCTATGATTTCGGACAAACGCCCTGCGGCGGCATGTGTTTGAAATTCCATTTGCCAGAGCCGATGCTGTGCCGTCACATATCCTTGTGCGAATACTACATCGCGCACACTTTCTGCAAAAATATGTGGAATCATACGGTCGTCATACAATACCTTTACAGCTTGTGAAAGTTCCGAAAATTCGATGGTTTCAGCATAGTTGAGTTCTTTGCTTTCTCCATTCTGCCAAAAACCCGTAAAGGGACTCAATAATTTGCCCAAAGGAGGTAAGCTGGCTTTACCGATTTTGAAGCTACTCGAAAACAAGATCGTACATCCGACGGTCAGCAAGAGCATAAAAATGAATTTGAACAGTCTCATTTATTTGCATGTTAAGGAATGATGAGAGAATAAATTTACATTCTTGGGTAGATAGTTTTGCGCTTAGTTTTTGCCTTGAAAGCATGAGTTTATCGGGATAAATGATTGATTTCAAAGTGAAAAATAAGTGCAAAAGAAACAGTCAAGAATGTAAATTTATTTTGTCATCATTCCTAATTATAGTCTGGAGATAATTTTTACCACGAAGAACACTAAAAACACTAATGTCGAACTGATGCGAAAGAGAACTAAGTTTGTTAAGAAAATTCTTCATAATTTCTTACGTTCTCCACGCTTGTTTCGATTTTAGTGTTTTTAGTGGACTTAGTGGTAAGTAATTACATTTGGAGTTGAAATATAGCACACAAATTATGAAAAAATATTTAATTATAGGATGTCTTTTAACTTTATTTAGTTGTGATGCACCGGAGGCGCAAAAAGAATTTAGAGGAGACAAGCAATATCGTACCACTGAGCCTTCACGGTTATATTTTAAAAATATGCGGAGTGTCTATTATTTTCGGAATCGAAAACCGCGTTCTAAAAAAGATATTTATACGCTCAAACGCGTCTCCCGCGATAGAGACCGCCCCTTATTATATCCGACGATTATCAACAATTGGTTGGCAGACGAGGCGTATATTTTTATTGAAAAAAACGCTTATTCTTACTTTCCTGAAGATAGTCTTCACATCAAATGGCAAAGCGTGGATTCGACGGGTACTTTCGTACTTGGTGTACCTACTAAAAAGGCACAGTACGAATTTGCGGGTGCTTTGTACGATTGTTTGAGGCAGGGGCATCAACTTTCATTCGAATCAAAAAAGGGAGATACGGTGTCTTTATTTGATGGACATCAAGACCGCAAAGATTTCCTTATCGTCATGCGTGATTATTACAAATTGACTGAACGATAAATACAGAAACTGTACTGACTGCTTTAGCTGTCAAGTAATTAATAAAAATATTTGTAAATAATTGTTTATGAAGTTATTGAAAGTAAAATTACACTTGACAACTAAAGCAGTCAGTACGGTATTCGCGGTCAGCCAAAAAAGAAAACGTCTTTCTGAAACCAGTTCAGCAAGACAGTTACTTTTTGGTTTTTTTAATCGCACAGCTCAATTGAAACCGCCTGTACAAAATTTTACGAACTGAATTAATTATCTTTGAGCATGAATTTTGCAAAACATATAGCTACCCTTTTCATTTGTATGACATTGACAATAACGAGTTACACCCAATGCTGGAACTTGGTTTTTGAAGAAGAATTTAATGGAACTTCTCTTGATTTGACAACATGGGAATATCAAATCGGTGGTGGCGGTTGGGGCAATAACGAACTTCAATATTACACCAATGGCGCGAATATAGAAGTATCGGGCGGTACACTCAAAATTATCGCCAAAAAAGACCTGACCAATCAGTATCCTTCCAATGGCTATACTTCAAGCCGTATTCGTACCAAAGATAAGGCAGATTTCAAATATGGTAGGATGAAAACTCGTATCAAAATGCCGATAGGACAAGGCATTTGGCCCGCCTTCTGGATGATGCCGACCGACAATGTCTATGGTACTTGGCCCTCAAGTGGTGAGATAGACATCGTAGAATATCTTGGGAATGAATCGAACACCATTCACGGGACTTGTCACTATGGTCATTCGCCGGGAGATAAGAGTAGTTCGGGGAATTCTTACGACTTACCATCGGGTGATTTTCATACGAGTTTTCATGTGTTTGCTATTGAGTGGGAATCGAATGTAATGCGTTGGTATATGGATGGACAATTGTATCATGCGATTAGTGATTCTCATCCTGATTTTTCATATTATAATTGGGTTTTTACAGAGGATTTTCATTTTATTCTCAATCTCGCGGTAGGTGGAAATTGGCCCGGTTCGCCCAATGCCGCTACGGTTTTTCCACAGACTTATGAGGTAGATTGGGTACGTGTATATCAGGAATTGACCGATGTACAAATCGCTGGACCTGCTACAATTGAGCCTTACACAACGGCACAAACTTACACGGTACTTGATGTATCGGGCGCGACTTATAATTGGTCAGTACCTGCTGATGCTCAGATTATTAGCGGACAAGGAACGCATGAAATTGTGGTAAATTTGGGTAATACGAGTGGCGATATTGAGGTGGATGTCAATACAGCGTGTGGTACGGTTTCGCAAAGTTTTTATACGGAAATTAGCCCGAATATGTTGCCCAATTACGGCTTTGAAGATGGCACTCAAAACTGGGGAACAAATCAATTCAATGGCGCATCAGCCAGTTTCAACCTTGATAATACACAAGCGCAGGAAGGCAATACTGCTTTATGCGTAGATGTACAAAATACTGGAAATAATTTTTGGGATATACAACTCGGACGTAATGATGTCAACCTCGTGGCAGGGGAACATTATACGCTGAGTTTTTGGGCGAAAGCTGACCAAAACGGCAAAGACCTTGATATTTCGTTTATTCATCCAACTACTTATGTGTCATATATTTATCGGAATATCAACATAACAAGTTCGTGGACAGAATACACGATTGAATTTACCTCCCCCGTGACCAGAAATGTTCTTTTTAATGTTGATTTAGGTGATGAGCTGGGCGAGACTTGTTTCGATGATTTTTCTTTTGCAAAAACGGCTTTGGTATCGCCTCATGTCACAGGTACAAGTGATTGTCTGGCTTTATGGGCTACGCCCAATAATGCAATTTATCATTTGGTAGGTTGGCTTGACCAATATACAATTGAGATTTTGGATGCGAATGAAAACACGATTAGTACTCATACGAATGTTGGTAATACCTTTTCAATAGACACTGCTCAACTCCCCGTCGGATTGCATTTTGTGCGTGTGACTTATCAGAGTAATGGATTGGTGGCTTTGCAGCAGATTATTAAGGAGTGAGTGCTTTTATGGACTTTACCGTGTGAATTGTTTATCTTTGAGTATTATTTATCTGGTAATATTTTTTTTGAATGAAATTAGTTGAGTTTTCTTACGATGACGGGAATTGGAAATTGGAAAATTTGCGTTTGAAAGATGTGAATTTGCTGGTGGGGAGGAATGCTGTGGGGAAGTCGCGGACGTTGACTATGATTAACCAATTTTATAAGTTTATCGCCGGAAAAAGAAATATAGATACAGGCAACTCATGGCATGCAAAATTCATTAATAATCAAGGACAAATTATTGATTTTGAATTTAAAACAGATGATGAATTTGAAGTGATTAGTTATGAATTAATTACGATTGATAGCGAAGTTGTATTATCTCGAAATTTTAATAAAAAAGAAGAAATCAGTATTGCTCAAGTTAAATCAGAAGTTACAGGTAAATTAGAAGAAATTTATCCGCCAAATGATAAATTAACATTGCATGCACGACGTGATGTGCGAGCCTATCCGTATTTTGAAGAATTGATTGAGTGGGCAGAACAATCTAACGGTTTCGATTTTGGGCATTTTAATGTGTTGGAACTGACAAAAAATGGTTCTGCCTCACTAACAACATCAGAGGGTGCGCCTACTATTTTTGAACGACTCAATGAATCAGACAGGGCTAAGGTTTTATCAGAAATTAATCAACTGGATTTTAATTTTTCAAAGATATTTAGCAAGGAAGAACCTATTCCAATGTTTTATTTAATTGAAAAAGGAGTTAATTCTGAATTATCATACGCCGAACTGTCTCAAGGTTTGATACGTTCGTTCGCTATTTTAATTTATTTTCATGTATTAATTTCTGAAAGAAAACCAGCTACTATTATTATTGACAACCTCTGCGAAGGGCTTGATTATGAACGAGCTATAAAACTCGGTAAACTCATTTTCGAGAAATGTAAAGAAAACGACATCCAACTCATTGCCACAACAAATGATAATTTCATTATGGACGTAGTCGATATCGAACATTGGAATGTACTCACTCGCGAAGGCAGTACTGTCACCGCGATGAACTACGATACTCACCGCGAATTATTCGACGATTTCCGCTTGACGGGACTTTCTAATTTTGATTTCTTTTCCTCTGATTATCTCCAGCAAAAAGTATGAAAACCGCGATTTTTGTAGAAGGACAAACCGAGTTGATATTGGTTAGAGAAATGCTATTGAGACTGTTTGAATATCAAAATATTCACTTGGAATGTTATACACTTTTTGCAGATAGCAGGTTTCAATCTACTGAATATTCGGTTGAGAATGATACCGCAGCTTACTATTTTCAAATTATCAATGTAGGCAATGACAATGCCGTAATAAAGCGACTATTGAATCGTGAAAAGTATCTTTGGAATGCCGGATTTGATAGAATTATAGGTTTGCGAGATATGTATTCGAGGGATTATCGCATACTTTCCAATGGACGAAAAATAGATGAAATCCTCAATCAGAAATTTATCCGACGCAGCCGTCAAACGATTGATGAAAAAGCGGAACAACCGGACAGGATATTTTTCTCATTTGCCATTATGGAAGCCGAAGCATGGCTACTCGGTATGCCCATAGTTTTTGAACGTATAAATGAAGATTTAACTGTAGAAAATATTGCTAAGTCTCTGAATATCAATTTAAACGAAACAGACCCTGAGAACGAATTTTTCCAACCTGCAACTGAAATAGAAGCGATTTTTGAATTAGCAGGAAGAAATTACAATAAAAGTAAAGGAGATTCCTACGCATTAGTCAGCCGTATCGAAAAAGAAGATTACGAAACCCTCAACGAAAGCGAAAAATGCGCGTCATTCTCGACATTTTACCAGCATTTGTCAAATATAGAAACCTCCGAAAATGAATCATCAAATTAGATATTTCCATTTCATATAAAGTAACTCAAATTTAATGGGTGCTGATTAGTTGAGAATATATTTAAAAATCCCAAACTAATACGGTATCTTAGACACCGCTTTTTACCCATTGACGATTAATCATTATGAAAGAAGAAATTATAGAGTTACACGAAGACCTCTCCGGTTCGGATTTGTACAGCGAAGACCTTGCGCCCGTACCCAAAAATAAACGTACTTGGAGTATGTGGCATCTATCCGCTTTGTGGGTCGGTATGGCGGTTTGTATTCCGACGTATTTGCTGGCATCTTATATGATATTGGACGGAATGAGCTGGTTGGAAGCCTTGATTATTATAGGTTTAGCCAATTTGATTATCACCATTCCGATGGTACTCAACGGTCATGCAGGGGTGAAATACGGGGTGCCGTTTCCGGTTATCGGACGTTCGTCATTTGGTATCAATGGCATACATATTCCCTCTGTGGTGCGGGGCATTGTTGCCTGTGGTTGGTTTGGGATTCAGACGTGGATAGGTGGTTTGGCGATTTATGCCATTTTCAATGCTGCGACAGGTGGAGAAGGAGAAATGGGTTTGTCTATCGGGAAATTTGTCAGTTTTGGGATTTTCTGGTTGATTAACATGTATTTTATTTGGAAAGGGACGGAAAGTATTAAATTTTTGGAACAGTACTCTGCGCCGATTTTGATATTAATGGGCTTGTTTTTGATTGTTTGGGGCGCGATGAGAGTAGGTGGATTTACGGAGGTGCTCGACCAGAGTACTCAACTTGAACGCCCTGCCGCCGAGACTTATGTTGAAGGCAATAATACTTTCCTCCAAATCAATCCGATAAAAGATAAAACGGGTACAATCAAAGCTGAAGAATATCGCTTGATAGTCAATGATAAAGAAGGCTCGTGGACACCGTTAAGTACTTCTCCGATTGCTTTGTCTGACCCGACAGCGACTACAAAAATACAGCTCCGCAAAAAGTCCGGTAACGATTATATGACTTCAAGTGCTGTCGCAACTACTCCGAGAAAGACCGAACAGAAAGCCTTGGGTTCAAAGCTCTGGTCGTATCTACTTTGGCTAACAATTATGGTTGGTTTTTGGGCAACTATGTCTTTGAGTATTGCGGATATTACGCGCTATGCTGCTACGCAAAAGGCACAAGTTATGGGTCAATTTATCGGCTTGCCGGGTACGATGATGTTGTATTCTTTTGTTGGAATTTTCGTGACCTGTGCGGCAGCGATTAATTTTGATGACATCTTGATTGCGAATGATGCGCCCTGGGATCCTGTATCGCTACTCGCCAAATTCAGTAGCCCAGCGGTGGTGATTGTATCGCAGATTTTTATGATTATTGCGACTTTGAGTACCAATATTGCGGCTAATGTCATCGCGCCTTCCAATGCTTTTTCCAATATTGCTCCGAAAGCGATTAGTTTTCGGATGGGTGGTTTGATTACGGGTATTCTCGGAATTTTAATCTGTCCGTGGTATTTGTTGAACGAAATTAGCGGAGTCTTGATTTTTATTAGTGGCTTGCTTGGTCCTGTATTGGGTGTGATGCTGGCGGATTATTATGTGATTCGTAAAAAGGAAATTCGGCTTGCCGAATTGTATAAAAGAGATGGTGCGTATAGTTATTCCAGTGGTTTTAATATCGCTGCAATGGTCGCACTCGCAGTTGGCGTAGGCGTTGCTTTGATAGGATATTTTGTTCCTGCCTTGGCTGCTTTATACAAATTATCTTGGTTCTCAGGATTTTTGGTGTCTTTTGTGATTTATTGGTTGATGATGAGGCGACACCAAAGTGTGTTAGAGAAAAGGGTGTTCTAATTTTCTTGTTCCCTTACTTCCGCTTTTTGGGAATCCAAGCCCACAACATTTCACTTTCGATAGGCGATTCGCCACTTTCATCGGTGATTTTTACAGGCACGAGGATTTCGCCTTTGTCAGTGTTCAGTATCTGTTGTATTTGGTCTTCGGTGAGCCATGCTTCTGCACGCATTGCACCTTTTGAACGTCGTACAAAGTCGGTTTTTAGTGATTTTATCAAAGGAATTTTATCGTCAGGAATGTTCATACCGACAACCATACCTGTAGCAGTTTCTGCCAGTAAAACCATAGCTGCAGCATGTATTTGCTGGATGTGATTTCGTACTTTTCGACGATTTTTGACAGTGACAATGACGCGGTTTTTAGTCATTTCTTCAAAACGAAGACCGGACGTTCCGACGAATGGTACGACTCGCCCAATGGCAAAAGACAATACGGATTTTGGATATTTTGATAGTCGATTGACGGTTTTTTCTAAACGATTCATAATGTTGTAATTCGTTGGTTAGTGATTCGTTTTCATTGAATTCGGATGATTACTTCTACATTAAGACTTTAAAAGAACTTGATTATCAGTTATTTATGTGTGTTTTAGTTGATTTCATTTAAATGAAAAATAAATACATTTAAATAATTTAAATTTAAAATACACACTGTACGAATTGGTTAGTTTTTGTAGTCGTCTTATTATTAAAAAATAACATTTAAATCGCACTGATAGGGTGCAGGACAAATTTTTAATCTGCCTCGTACCGACGACTTTAGCCGTCGCGAGAAAGTACCGAGCCACTTGACGGCTAAAGTCAACCTGTGCGATTGAAATGCGTTAGTTCAAAAGGTACGTTAGTAGCGTTCCCGTTCGTAGTAAAATAGTTCCCAAAACCTCCAAAGCTCCATAGGAGTGACACCGTTTGTACGCGAAATGGTGTCGGTACTACGTACCTTAATTGGTTTTTGCTTAAATCTTACTACAAACGGGGTCAATGTTAACGCATCTTGGATAATTAAAGCCGAAATTTATGGCTAACTATTTCAATCGCACAGCTCGGCTAAAGTCGTCAGTACAGTGGCATTTCAAAATAAAATTAAAAATTTGTCCTGCACCCCACTGATATAACTCTCTGAAGGTCAGTAAATCAAGAATCTTAATGTAGAATTACCTAATAAACTTTATAAACTCAATAAACTAATCACACTCTTCCAAATTTGCTTTGACTTCGTCGTAAGATACATAGCCGTAATTATTTCCCCAAGCATTATTGATATAATTGATGACATTGGCGATTTCGATTTCGCTGAATGTTGGGTTAGCGGGCATTTCGTGGTCGTAAGGAAGGTTATTGACGATGATTTCGCCTTTCAGACCATGACGAACGATGCAAGGCAAGTCGGCTTGATGGTCTCGAAGATAGTCTGAATTTTTGAGCGGTGGAATAAGTCCGAGTAATGCCTCGCCATTTTCCTGATGGCAGTTTTGACAAAAATTTTCGTATAATAGTTTGCCTTGTTTATACGGATTTCTATCACAAGAAGTCGGTAGAATAATTACACACATCAGCATGAAAATACAAGCAACCACATGCAATTTTTTTTGAACCACTAAGCGCACTAAGGACACGAAAGTCGAACAGATGAAAGAGAACACAAAAAATGATTTTAGATTTCGATTGTTGTGTACTTTATGCCTATTTGATTTTAGTGTTTTTAATGGTTCAAATCGACTTTTAAAATTCTTCATTCAGCAGCTTGTCTATGTCTTTCAATAATTGGGTGACTTGTTTTGCTTCCGTTCCATCAGCATAAGTTCGTATGCGTTTCTGCTTGTCTATCAATACAATTTTGCCACTATGTGTGATGCCACCGGGTGCGTCCGCATCTTCGCTGGCAGCAACGAGGTATTTCATCGCCATATCGTATAATTCCTCTTTATCGCCCGTTACAAAATTCCATTTGTCGCCTTCGAGTTGGAGTTTTTTAGCGTATTTATGTAGCTTTTCTACATTATCTCGTTTGGGGTCAAGCGTATGGGAAAGCATCAATAATCTGTCATCGTTTTGATACTTTTCATAAATTCTGTGCATCTGTGCTTTTACGGTTGGACAAATAGTCGGGCAACTCGTAAAGAAAAAATCGGATACATAAATTTTGTCCTCAAAGGTAGCCGGAGTCACTGCCTTGCCATATTGATTCGTAAATTTAAAATTGGGAATGGTGTGATAAATGGTGTCTTTGACGACCTGACCGTTGACTGTTTTTTCTACAATATCTTTGTGTCCGAGTATTGGCAGGGGTGTATTATCGGATTGGCAAGCCGCAAACAGTATAATTAATGCGACTCCAAATAGGTATTTTTTCATAAAATATGTTCAGCAATTTAAATTTAATATTGAGGGAAGAGGAAGAGAATAATCTACCCGTCTGAATCGTTCTTTTTCCTATATGTTTCACTAAGTTTTCCTTACGTAGCCCGGCTATGTGCGTCAAATTTAGCCAAACATATAGAAAAAATAACTTCTTCATTTGGGGTAGATTATTTTCTTCCTCTTCCCTTAAACCGCAAAAGTAGAACTAAAGTTGATTTTTAAAACAAATTTTGTAAAAAGACCGTTTTAAAAGCCTAATAATTTTACTGCTTTAAGAGTTTGTAAAAATGGCTTTTCCATTTTTTGAATTAAAATCTATGAAAACACTATCTTTGCAAACTATTTTCCCTTAGATAATTCATTGATAAACAAAATAATCTACGATTAAAACCTATAAAGTTTTGAAAACTTTATAGGTTTTGAATTGATTATCAGGTTTTTACAAAAAAAAGAAAATAGAAATTTTGCCGAAGGCAAAAACAAAAAAACACCTCAATGAGTTAGGAATAATGGATAAACGAATCACGAATTACTGATCCCCAATCACAAATCACGACAAAAAATGTTTGATAATTTATCAGATAAACTCGAATCCGCCTTTAAGGACCTGTCCGGTCAGGGGCGCATCACGGAGTTGAATATTGCGAATTCTGTCAAAGAAATTCGTCGCGCTTTGGTCGGCGCAGATGTGAATTATAAAATAGCTAAAGAATTTACAGACAAAATAAAAGACCAAGCACTGGGCGAAAAAAACGTCTTGAAATCGGTTTCTCCCGGTCAATTGATGGTGAAAATTGTGCAGGACGAACTCATCGAATTGATGGGCGGTCAGAGTGTCGGTATCAATATCAAAGCCAATCCGGGTATCATATTGATTTCGGGTTTGCAAGGGTCGGGTAAGACGACTTTTTCGGCAAAATTGGCGAAATACCTCAAAGAGAAAAAGAACAAAACGCCGCTCATGGTTGCCTGCGATGTCTATCGTCCGGCTGCTGTTGATCAGTTGGAAGTTTTGGGTGGTCAGATAGGCGTTCCGGTCTATAAAAATTTGGAGAGTAAAGACCCTGTACAGATTGCTCAAGAAGCCATACAGATGGCGAAGGGTAAGCATGATGTAGTGATTGTCGATACGGCGGGACGCTTGGCTGTGGATGAGGCGATGATGACCGAAATCGGGAATATCAAATCTGGAATCAATCCTACGGAGACCTTATTTGTGGTGGATTCGATGACGGGGCAAGATGCTGTCAATACGGCTAAGGCGTTCAACGACATCATCAATTTTGACGGTGTAGTACTCACCAAACTCGACGGTGATACGCGCGGTGGTGCGGCATTGACGATCAAATATACGGTCGGCAAACCCATCAAATTCGTAAGTACGGGAGAGACATTGGAGACGATAGATGTTTTTCACCCGGACAGAATGGCGCAGCGTATCCTCGGCATGGGTGATATTGTTTCTTTCGTGGAAAAAGCGCAAGAACAATTTGACGAAAAAGAAGCGGCTCGTCTCGAAAAGAAAATTCGTAAAAATAAATTTGATTTTAATGATTTTAAGTCTCAAATTGCCCAAATCAAACGAATGGGTAATATCAAAGATTTGATGAAAATGATACCGGGTTTTAATAAAATCGCCAAGCAAGTTGGCGAAATCGACGATAGTGCTTTCAATAAAGTAGAAGCCATCATCGACTCAATGACACCCTACGAACGAGAGCATCCAGAAGCTATTGATACCAGTCGAAAAAATCGTCTTGCCAAAGGAAGTGGCAACGGTATTATAGAAGTCAATCAGTTTTTAAAACAGTTTGATGAAATGCGTAAGATGATGCACCAATTTACCAAACAACAAGGTGGCGGTCCGGGGGGCGGAGCTCCCGGAGGTACTTCTCGTCGCAAATTGAAAAGGAAGAAAAAGAGAAGGTAGAACGGTGATTGGTGACTGGTCAATACATAATTTTGCTTCGTAAAATCTAATAAAAATCAATCACCCAAGTTGCTCTGCAACTTAATCCGTAAGAGAAAACAGATGACATTCAAAATATTAGACAAGACAGATACGCCATCTATGAAAGTCGCTATTGCAGATTTGTTACTCGTTCAACGACGGACACATGGTGTTGAATCTTCGGTGGAACATATCATGAAAGGCATTGAAAATGCTTTGGATAATGCAGTTTTTACAAAAATATTTTATGTAGAAGAAGACGATGTTATCTGTGGGGTATCTTTCGGAAATGTAGGAAGCAGTATAGCGAAGGCGGGTAATTATATCTGGATTAACGAGCTTTTTGTTGCTGAAAAATATCGAAGAAAAGGAGTCGCTGCTTTTATGTTGGGAGAGTTGATAGCTTGGTGTAGAAAGCACGACATAAAAGGTATTGAACTGGAAACAACGGTAGATAATGAACCTGCTATTAATTTGTACCAACAATTCAATTTCGTGTTTGACCAATACGCATTTAGGTGTACGTTGCTTTTACCTTGATTTGCATTTAAATCATATTAGTTTTTTAATAATAAAAGGACATTTTGCATAAGCAAAATGTCCTTTTTCATTGTATTTCTTTTTAAAAATCACTCTAACGCCTCGTGAAGTAATACTGATCTCCGGTCTGGCTGTCTTGGAGTAAGAGTTGTTTTTCATTGATGTTGACAACTCGACGAATGATATTCGGACAACCCGGATAGTAGGCATCCATCACATGAATATCGATACCGTCGGCGGTTTGTTTGACATCCCATGAGCCGGACACATCCCAGTCATTAATGATAACTTGACCATCGGGGTTTTCCCAATTGACGGTGTATTTCGTGCGCCCTCTATCGTCTATACGATAAGTATGAATACTCATAGTATCTACGTGGAGTTGCATTGTACTGGTTTGGTTATTGAGTTGGTAGCGTCTGTCATAGATGACATTTCCGTCAATGATTTTGTACATCATGCGCCACTGTCCGTCAATAAGTTTGAGTGTTTCGGATACCGTTTTACCTTCCTTTGAGGTTTGGGCTATACTTATCGAATATCCCATGACAAGTATTGTTAGCGTAATAATTACTTTATACATTCTGATTCGTTATTTTTTTGCTATTAATGAAAGGGTTTGGCAAACATGTTGTAAATATTGTGCCAAAATGGAAAATTGGTGTAGTTAAACAAATAATATTTAATTTGCCTAATGCTTATTAGTTGCGAATGGCGCAAATAGTCCGTAGTTAGTGGTCGATAGTCGATGGGCAGTCGTGAATTTCTACCGCGTTTCACGTTTTCCTATGGACTATGGACTACTAACTATCGACTGTTGCGGTTTCCGCAACTATTCTACAAAATCACCATTTGCCCAGGTTCCTTCTCGGTACAATTTGCCATCCGGGTCATATACTTTACCTTTTCCGTGTTTGACATTGTCTTTCCATTCGCCGTCGTAGCGAGAGCGATCGGCATAGTAAAAAGAACCCTGTCCATTGAAACGGTCTTTTTTAAATTCGCCTTCATAATAACCAACATTAGGAATCGTAAATCTTCCTTTTCCGCCACGCACACCTTTTTCCCATTGTCCGGCATATCGTGTACCGTTTGGATAGTGGTAAATGCCGTAACCACTCTGCACGTCTTCTTTCCAATTGCCATCATAGGTGAGCTTTCCTTCAACGCTAAAAAACTGTCCTTCACCGTCACGCTGATTGGCTATCCAACTACCGACATATTTTTCTCCCGTTTCATAAAAAAACGTTCCTTCGCCGTCAAATAAGCCATTGCGCCAACTACCTTCAAAACGACGACCACGACTGTATTGGTATTCGCCGTAGCCGTTTTTGCAATTGCCCATTTTGCAGCCTACGCCAGAAGATTTTTTATCTTTGGAGAAAACACTACCGTCCAAATAACGGTATTCGCCTGAGCAGCAGGGCTTATCACTTTTCCATCCGCCTACGTATAGATGATCTTCCCATTCGGTGGTCTTATTGTGTTTGTATGTTCCTTTTCCGTGTTTGAGATTGGCACGCCACTCGCCATCATACCACTCACCACTGCTTCTGTATAATTTACCTTTTCCATCCATGCGGTCACTTTTCCATTGTCCTTCATATACATCTCCGTTCGACCATGAATAAATACCCTTTCCGTGTCGCATATTTTCTTTCCATGTACCGTCGTAAATATCACCCCTTCGGGCAGCACTGCCTTCATAAGTGATTGTACCTTCTCCGTGTCGCATATTGTCAAGCCACTCACCTTTATAAATATCTCCATTTGGATAGATAAATATGCCTGTGCCGTCTTCACAATTGCCTTTGATACAACCTTCTTGCTGGGGCGATACAGCTATTTTTGTTTCGTCATTCGCATAGATAGATATTGCGAAAAACATCAAAAAAGCAATTAAAATATTTTTTATAAAATACATTGATAATATTTTCTGTTAAAATTGAATGATTGTAAAATTGTGAAATTGTATGATTGAATAATTGTATAATTGTATGATTGTAATACGTTGATTATCAGTAATTACACAATTTTACAATCATTCAATTTCACAATTACACAATCCCAAATGGTTCAGCAAATTTCATGATTTCACCGATGTTACTGATTTTGAGTTTGCCACCCATGACAGCCATCGTTGGGTTCATTTTACCGGTCATGACCATTTCAAAAACTTCGGCAGAACTTTTTACAGTGCATTTAGCGTCTTTAGTTAGTCCCTCTATGATTTTGCAAGTATCATTTTCAATTAATACTGTGAAATCACCACCGTTTTTTCCATTAATTATGAAATGAAATACAGAATTTACACCCGGTACTTTTGAAGCATCGAATTGACTTTCTACATCTTTTAGTAATTCTTTTGCTGTCTTCATTCTTTTATTTATGATTGTTAGATTGTTTCGCTGCGCTGATTGTTAGATTGTTAAATGATTTTTTTGCGTAGCAAAAAACCGTAATAACAATTTAACAGTCAAGCAATTTAACAATTAACTTAATTGACTAAGCTGTTCATCCAATCCAAAGTGTATTGTAATACGTCTTCTTTATTGGTTTCATTATGTATTTCGTGATACGCGCCTTCCCACTCTTTAAAGGTAATATCGCCGCTTGATTTTTGTACAAATTCGCGCGTACCACCTATCGAAATAATCTTATCGTCAGTACCGTGCATGACCAACAAAGGGCGATGAACTTCTCCTGCATTGGAAAGTAGCCAATTACAAGATTCTAACATATCTATACCAGTTGCCGAAGTGATTTTATTGTGTACCAAAGGGTCTGCGACATAGCGTTCGCCGACGGATGCATCTCGTGATAAATGTTTGGTATCAAGTTGATTATCTTGTGTGAAGCCGGGCATCAATCGCCGAGTTAATTTACCAATAGCAATTAGGGCAGCAGGTGGTGAAAATGCGAGACGAATCCAAGGCGCAGAGGCAACGATGCCTTTAATATCCGGCTTGCGTCGCAGCATGTATGAAAGGACGAGATTGCCGCCCATGCTATGTCCATACAAAATGATAGGTTTGTTCGGATAGCGTTTTCTGATATAGTCGAGTAGTTCGTCGATTTCTTCTAAAAATGCTTCGTAGTTGGTCGTATGTCCGCGTTTACCTTCTGACTTTCCATGTCCACGACGATCATAGCCGACGGTATCATAATTGTCTCGCCCAAAAAATTCGGCGACATGATGATAGCGTTCGACATGCTCGGCGAAGCCATGCACTAAAGCAATAATGGCTTTAGGCTCGGCTTCGGGATGCCAATCTACTGCGTGAATATTGAGTCTATCTTTGGTTCTCCAGCTAAATTTTGTTACTTGCACGTGCTTTGAGTTTGTTGAATAGGCGAAAATACAACTTTTTCCGCTTAATTGGTGGAGGAAGTTTATAGAGTTTGTAGAGTTTGTGAAGTTTATAAGGTTTATAAAGGGGGAATTTGTAAGCAATTAAATTTGAAAGTGAAAAAATGTTGTAAATAAAATGCTGATTATTAGGTGTTTGTGTTTGTGTTGTTTGGATAATGAATGATTAGCTACAAAAAAGTGAAAGATAGTTTTACGAAGTAAAATTATCTTAGCTAACTACCAAATAAACTTTATAAACACTGTAAACTTCATAAACTAATAAATTACACCCCAACCAAGTCTGCAAATCCGTCTGAACCGTTTAGTTCGGCTTCGAGTTCCATGTCAAGGGCTTTTTCACGTTTGAGACGGATGAGCCATTGTTCTAAATGTTGACCGACGAGTTCTGGTTGTGTAGCTGGGCTGAAGTGATTACCGGGAAGTTGGATGTGTGGTTCGTCTGGTGAGGCTACGATGCTATCTTTTATAGGATGTAGGATGAGCGATGGGGTGATTTGGATAGGGTCGGGGAGCAGCCATTTCAGGAAACTCTTGCGTTTTGGCTGCAACAAGAGCAAGAGTTTGTAAATGTCTTTTTTGCCATATTGCTCGAATACTTCAAGCGAATTTTCGAGTTCGGGCATTGCAGGGTGATTATGGTATTTGAGCCGTATAATATTTTTGAAAGTACCGGATGTAAACAAGCCTTTATTTTTCGTAATCCACTTGGTAAGTTTACGATAATTATAGGGCAGTTTTATCTTTTTCGGATTGGTAAATGAAGCAATTAAACAATTGTCGCAACCAAGTAGTTGACGAAATTGATGAGCAATAAAACCACCCAAAGAATGACCTATTAGAATGTCATCCTTCGTAATGTTGTATTGCTGTCGGAGTGCTTCTATAAAATGTTTCATCTCAATATCTTCGGGCGTAAACCTATCCAAGACGCTTCGATAATCAATATGTAGCAGCTCGTAATTGCTCAAATACGGGGCAATTTTTCTAAAAATTCGCTTATCTTCACCAAATCCGGGTAATAGTACGATGCGTTTCCTGTAACTCATTTTCTTTCACATTAGGCGTTTGTTATTTACTCCAGTAAAATGAGTGAATTTTGAATGAGCGAATGACGAATCCATATAATATAATTTGATTCATTCATTCGAAATTCACTCACTCACTCATCGTAGTGGCTTCGCCACATAGAGCAGAACAAGTAGCAAATATACAAACATCGTGCAAAATTTGAATTTTATGCGACTTTTTTTCGCAAAATTTTCTAAGGTCTTTAACGTACTTTTGTGTATAAATGTTTGATTTGGTGCATTTAAACGAACATTATTTTATATAACATTTTTTTATGTCGCTATGAATGAAAGGATAATTTCGGATTCTGGGTGGCTTATCTCCAGTATTGGGTTTGTGAGTTCAAGTCTCACTCGGAGTACAGAGTAATGAGATAATGCTTAAATGTGGCAATTAATGAGTGAATTTTGAATGACTGAATGAATCGAGGTGAAATTCACTCATTCTCATTGTAGCATTTAAAAGGTAGGTAAATGAGTCATTGGGACAAGCCCGGTCTTGAAAACCGGTGGTACCTTCGGATATGGGGTTCGAACCCTCTGCCTACCTCTTTTTTTCAAAAAAGCAAATTTTCTCCATCCATTTCTTCTGGTTGTTCGATACCCATAATTTGTAATATCGTAGGTGCAATGTCTGCTAATTTACCATTTTTTAAATGGACGTTTTTCATATTTTTATTAATAAAAAAACAAGGGACGGGATTTGTTGTATGTGCAGTGTGTGGCGTTTTATCCTCATTGACCATGATGTCCGCATTGCCATGGTCGGCAATGACGATGGCGGTGTAGTCGTTTGCTATCGCGCTGTTAATCAAGCGTTTAAGCGACGTATCGACGATTTCAACAGCTTTAATAGCAGCCTCGAAAATGCCGGTGTGTCCAACCATATCCGTATTTGCATAATTCAGACAAATAAAATCAGCTTGGTTTTGTTCGATGTCTTTGATGATGGCATCGGTGATTTCGATGGCACTCATTTCGGGTTGGAGGTCGTAGGTGTTGACCTTTGGAGATGGGATGAGAATACGCCTTTCGCCTTGATATTCTGCCTCGCGTCCACCGGAAAAAAAGAAGGTGACATGTGGATATTTTTCGGTTTCGGCAATGCGAACTTGCGTACGTCCGGCTTCCGCGAGCACCTCGCCGAGTGTATTTTTAATATCTTCTTTTTTAAATAAAATACCGACATTTTTAAAGCCTTCACCGTAGCGAGTCATGGTGAGGTAGGTGAGGTCAAGGCGGTGCATATCGTGTTCGGGCATATCCGCTTGGGTCAGTACTTGCGAGATTTGACGGGGGCGATCTGTCCGAAAGTTAAAACAAATTAATACATCTCCATCTTGAATCGTGGCAATGGGTTTGCCCATTGCATTGATACCTACGAGTGGCGGAAGAAATTCGTCGGTAGTGTATTTCCCATCTTTATCTTTCGTTTGGTAAGACTGACGAATCGCTGCACCAAAATCGCGTACAGGCGTACCGATTCCTTTGGTCAATAGATTATATGCGAGCTTAATGCGTTCCCAACGATTATCTCTATCCATCGCATAATATCGTCCGATGACTGTCGATAGTTTTGTTTTTTTATGATGTAAAAACTCTTGTAAATCAGTAATATAATCAATGCCACTTGTGGGAGCTACGTCGCGACCATCTGTAAAGGCATGTATGTATGACCTGCCAGGTCCGTGTGTCTCAATGATGTCGCAGAGGGCTTTGAGGTGATTGATGTGGGAGTGTACGCCGCCGTCAGAAAGTAAGCCCATGAGGTGAACGGCTTTGTTTTCTTGATGTGCTTTTTGTAAGGTCTTTATCAGAAGTGGATGCTCGTGTAAGGTGCGCTCACGAATGGCTTTGTTGATACGCGCTAATTCTTGATAGACGACTCGCCCGGCGCCGAGATTCAAATGTCCGACTTCTGAGTTGCCCATTTGCCCGTAGGGTAGCCCAACTTCTTCGCCGTAAGTTACGAGTTCGGAATTTGGATAGTCACGGTATAAACTATCCACAAAAGGTGTATTGGCTTGAGTTATGGCACTGGCTTTGGGGTCTTTGCCATGCCCCCAACCATCCAAAATGACGAGTAAAACGCGCTTTTCCATGCGGTAAAGATACCGATTAAGAAGGGGTTTCATAGAAAAGGAAATCAAATAAAATTTTAAAAAGCAATGTCTTTCCGAATTTATTTCGGAATCTCCCGAACAACAGGACAGAATTTTGGATAGAAGCTACTGTTTAAAATCGTTTTTCATTGCTTGGGAGATGCTGAAACAAGTTCAGCAAGACGTTTTCTTTTTGGGTTTTATAAGAAACCCTTTACCATTATATTTATGGAGAAAGAACCTATTTTAACCTCCTTTTGCTATCCGGTTAAATATTCTACGAATCGGCGCGATGTAGGTATCAATGTTCAGAACTTTTGAGTCGCGCATTGCCTGACGAGTAAGGATAATACCAACTGGACTAAGTACAATGCAAGGCAACCACATACCAAGCGATGAGCTGATTGCCATTATTTTTGCTGATTTTTCGCCCATAATCATCATCATTATAAAGGTGACGAAAAAGAAAATGGAGACGAGCATGGGCCAACCAAATCCTCCTTTTCGTATGATGGCTCCCATCGGCGCACCGATGAAGAGAAACATCAGACAGGCATAAGCCATGCTGAATTTGCGATGCCATTCTATGGAGTGACGGGCAATGGATTCGTCGATTCTCGGTAGGTCGTTGATGGTTGTTTCTGCGTAGTTTTTTACGTTGCGGGCGAGGGTGATGGCGCGGTTGGTGAAGCGACCTCTATCGCCTTCACGAAAGAGGTTAATCAAGGTATCGACTTTGGCGCGTGGCGTGGTGTCAGCGTCGATGTGTTCGGCGATAGCTTGTCGTATGCTATCAGGACGACGACTGATGTAGAAGTAGGGAGAAGTGTTTTTGAAAAGTTGTTGGTTGCGTTTGCTTTTTCGTCGTTCTAATGAATCTAAGGCTATGTTTAATTGACTGGTATTCAACATGCTATGGTGACTTTTGAATTGTTCAATATTGGTTTGATTCAAGTCAAATTCGCTCATATCAAAAACCTTTTCCCATTCTTTGAAACGAATGTGTAAGTGTTCGTAATTGTCTGATTTGTCGCGACTGCCGGGCTTGATTTCTTGGTATTGTTCGCCATTATATAGTTTCAAAACAAGGAATTGTTTGTCGGTTGTAGAGTACATTTCTCCTTGATCGGCTTGCATTTGATTGACGTTGCCACGACTTTCGCTGTGGTCATATATCATTACATCGTGGAGTTTGTCACCGTCCTCGCTTTTACTGCCGATTCGAATGACGGTTTCTCCAAAATCATCATTAAATATGCCTGCATCGAGGTCAAACGTAGGTTTTTGTTTGCGAATATCGTAGAGGCGTGATTTGAATTTTAGGTTGGAATAAGGTATCAGATAATCGGATGCCATAAAAGAGCCGATGCTGACTAAGCCGGTCAAAAATATCAAAGGCAACATGACTCGTAGGAGTGGGATACCGGCAGACTTGATACTGGCGAGTTCGTAACGTTCGCCAAGATTGCCCATGACCATGACAGAGGAAATCAATACGGCAATGGGTAATGCCATTGGAATGAGTGAGGTGGACAGGTAAAATAGTAATTCGAGGATGACCGAGACATCCAAACCTTTGCCTACAATGTCGTCAATGTATTTCCACAAAAACTGCATAATCAACACAAACAACGCAATAAAGAACGTCATTATAAATGGCGGAATGAAACTCGTGATGATTAATTTGTCCAGTTTTTTCATTATAAATAAGCCCAAAGATAGGACTTTTGAGCTTTATTTTCAGTTATTTAAATGTTAATCTGTGCGGTATGATAGAAGTAGTCTTTCAATGAATGAAGCCTTATGTTTTTTCTTCATTAATTAGCTGCCCAAAGCCCGTCATACGTGATATACGCTGTTTTTCGTCCTTAATGATATTACCATAATTTTCAAACCATAGATAATGTCCGCCTTTGTGGCGCAGTCTGGCTTTCATATTGAATTCTGTATGATTTTGAAAACTATCCATGAGAATATGTAATGCTTGTTTCACATCATCAGGGTGTATCAGTTGATAAAAATTTTCTACTTTAGGTTCTATGTCATCCGGTTGGTAGCCTAGTAGTTCGGTCATGTTTTCGGACCACCACAAATCATTGGTATTCATATCTTTCCAATCCCAAAAAATATGATTCATACTTTTTGTTGCCAGTTCAAGGCGTTCTTGTGCGGTGATTATATCTGTAATGTCAAAGGCAAAGCCAAGATGTTTGATGACTTCATTTTGTTTATTTCGCTCAAATACAGTATCCAAAGAAAGTAGCCAACGGTAGGTGCCGTCTTTGTGTTTTATACGATATTGAAGGCGACTCATCTCACCATCTTTCATCGGTTTGATAGTTTGCTCAAAATATTTCATGATTTGGGGTAGATCTTCGGGATGTGCCATTTTAGCCATGAAACCCTCACCCAACTCTTGTATTTCTTTCACACTATAGTCCAATATAATACCTACTTCTTTATTGGCATATTCATTAGACATGGTTTCAAGATTGAAAATATAAATAATGCCGGGCATGACCCTTACTATTTTTTCTAACATCCGTTTTGCATCTGCCAAGCCATTCACTATTTTGACATTCTCTTTCATAGCGAGTTGTAGTTGTTCTTCGCTTTCTTTTAGTGCTTTTTGCTTTCTTTTGGCTGCTGTCAAATCTACATAAGTGACTACTACACCTTCTACTTTATTATCTTCAACGAAGTATGGTATTATTTTTCGCTGAAACCACCAATTTCCTTTTTCTTCCAGTTCTTCATAAGCGGGCATAAAAGTTTTCAGCACTTCTCTGGATTGTTTTGCGATAATTTCTCCATTTTTAAAATCAGTAATCGGTCGTCCGGTGTCTTGTGGCATAAAATTAAAATGTACCTGCATAGAACTATTGAACCGCCTGATATTCAGATTTTTATCTAACAACAGTGTACCAATTTGTGCATTTTCCATAAAATACTCCATGTCATTATTCATGTCGGCAAGTTCTTTATTTTTCGCTTGAAATTCGGAATTCATGCTCATGAGTTCTTCATTGGCGGCTTGGAGTTCTTCGTTGGAAGCGGAGAGTTCTTCATTGATAGCTTTGAGTTCTTCATTAGAAATGTCCACTTCTTCCATAATAGCCTGAAGCGTTTTTTTGTACTCAGTCAGTTCTGTTTCCAGTTCCGTTACTTTGAGTTCGGGGTCAGAAACGACATGGGGTGTTCTGGGTTGCCATTCAGATGGAGTGCCGGATGTATCATTATTAAAAACAATCAGATAGCCTTCTTCCCGATTGAGCGGATTGAGTAAAAGCGGCTTGACCAGTATGCGGATAGATTTTAACTTGTCCTGATGTTCTACCCGAATTTTCTTTTGAATAGCCGCCTCATTTTGCTTTTTTGCTTTGCTGATAGTGGCGACTATAATGGCAGAAAGGTCGGAAGAGACCATTTTTAAAAGATTCAGCACCAGTTTATTTTCCGAAAAACTCAGGTATTCTTTGTACGCCCCGAGTGCTTCTACAATATTATAATTGGCATCAATCAATACGCAGGCAGCTTGCGAATCCTGCAATAATGCCATACAAATCAACTCAAAGGTCGTTCTGTTTTTCAAGCCGGATTGTATGGGTTTTATCTTGGCACTATCATTAAAAGATTGCAGCATATTTGTTTTTTGGAGGATAAGGCGTTTGGATGGGTCGGTATTTTTATACAATTTCCATTTGATACTGATGATTTGGAAGGCATGACTCAACTCCTGTGCCGATTCGCTATTGCCCAGTAGCATATAGCCACTCAGTTTCAAAGAAAACTGGATAATAGTCAGCACTTTTTTTTGGAGTACAGGCTGCATATAAATCAGCATATTTCTACAAACGACCAAGTCTAATCCACTATAAGGCGGGTCTTGTGTCACATCATGTACACTAAATACGAGTGATGTACGAATACTCTGTCGGGCGACAAAATTCTTCCCCTCTCGTTTAAAATATTTTTTTAATAAATGCTCAGGAATATTTTTGACACTATTTTCAGAATATATGCCTTTTCTGGCAGTCAAAATTGCTTGTTTGTTGATGTCCGTTGCAAAAATTCGGAGATTTGCATTAATATTATGTTCTTCGATATATTCATTGAGCAAAATAGCAAGCGAATACACCTCTTCACCCGTAGAACAAGCAATTAACCATACTTTTACAAATCCATCTTTGTCTATATTTTTAAATAATTCGGGCAATACTTTTTCAGTTATTAAAGCAAAAGCAGATTCATCCCTGAAAAAGTGCGTTGTTCCGATTAGAAATTGTTGAGCAAGAACCACCGCTTCATCATCATTTTTAATCAAATAATTCAAATAATCTTCCACGACATCTATCCCCAACATACCCATACGCTTGACGATAGTTCTATGAATCGTCGGATGTTTATAATAGGTAAAATCCATACCATTGGTACTCTTTATCAAAGCTAAAATCTTGAGTACCGTTTCCGTCTGTCCTTTCAAAAGTACCTCTTGTTCGGTTCTTACTATATCAGGATGAATAATGGACTCTAACAGCTCTTTATACATATTTTGAGGTGTCAATATATAATCAGTCAATCCGGCTTCAATGACACTCGTGGGCATACCTGTAAACTCTGCCGATTCCGGCGATTGTACGATAAGTAAACCGCCATGCTCCTGAATGGCTGTCATACCCAGCGTACCGTCCGAGCCTGTACCGGAAAGAATAATACCTACCGCTTTGACTTTCCGGTCGATTGCCAAAGATTGAAAAAAACGGTCTATCGGCAAGTTCAAACGACGTTCTGTACTCTTTTCGGTAAGTCGTAATTTGCCATATTTTATCGTCATATCGTACTGATTGGGCATCAGATATATATGATTGGCTTTGACCAACATACCGTCTTCGGCTGTCTGTACCAGAATTTTAGTGTGTCGTGACAATAGCTCCGGTAGCATACTTTTATAATCCGGTGGCAAATGCTGTACAACCACATAAGCAATATAATCCGAAGGTTCGGCATGTTCAAAATAATCACCCAATGCTTGCAAACCGCCCGCAGATGCACCAATAGCCACAATAAAAGGTGTTGTGCTAAAATTGCTTGCGCTTTCATTTTTTAATGTTAATGTATTATTAGCGTCCATATTTTATGTGTATAAAATTTCGGAATTATCCCTTAATTGGAATTTGCCCACTCACACCCCAACCCTAAAGGGCTATGGCTTCAACACAAGTCGTATTAACTTATTTTTTACTGTATAAAAGTCGATAATTAACGACAAAGTACAGTTCGCATTTTTTTGGTAAATTTTTATTGCCGAAACATAACTATAAAATCATTCTATTATTCATTGATAAACAATATTATAGAGAAATAATTATTTTTTAATGCGACTTGTGTTGAAGCCATAGCCCTAAAGGGAGTCAGCCCAAAAACACCCTGTGGGTGAGCCTTCCTTTAGGAAAATAAGGTGCGCGAAGGCTTTTATTTTGATTGTTCCAATTAAGGGATAATTCCGTAAAATTTTAGGCAGGTTAGGTGTTCAAAAAATAAAGTTAGTGTTTATTATTTTATTTTTTTTAAAATAACATGAAAAACACTGAGTGTATTTTCATATTTATTAATGTGTGTATTTGTAGTAACTTCATTTGTAGAAAAATGAGTGATAGAATTATTATAGAATCGTTTAAGGAGGAATTAGCAATGTTTAGTGTTAGGTTTATGTCATTAGGAAATCTAAACAATATTTATTATATTTATGTTCCTTTCTATCTTAATGTGTGATTAAGTTTTATATAACTTTTTTAATATACTGTAAACAAAGTAACCTATATCTAATAAGGAACGGTCAAATAAGTTCCTAATTTTGCCCTACTACTCATGATTCCCAAACATGTTTTAAGGAAATTTATTTTACAGTATATTGACATATATAATATACTATGAATACCGATATTAACATTGATAGAAGTAAAGATGTAAACATTAGTCCAGATTCAAAAAAAGATAATTTCCCGATTGTTGGAATAGGTGCTTCCGCCGGAGGTTTGGAGGCACTTCAAGAGTTTTTCGATCAGATGTCGCCAAAGACAGACATGGCATTTGTCGTGATTCAGCACCTTTCACCTGATTTTGAAAGCCTGATGAAAGAGCTTTTGGCAAAACGTACCCAAATGGTGGTACAAAAAGTAGAAAAACCCACCAAAGTCAAGTCCAACCACGTCTATTTATTGCCTCGCCGAAAAGATATTATCATAAAAGGACGAGTACTTTCGACACTTGACCGAGATCCGAACATCCGACTCAATCTTCCTATTGATATTTTTTTTAATTCTTTAGGAAACGAAATCAAAGAAAATGCCGTAGCTGTCATACTCTCCGGTTCAGGAACGGATGGTTCGCGTGGTGTGCGGGCAATAAAAGAAAACGGTGGTATTGTGTTCGTACAATCTCCCGAATCAGCCCAATTCAATGGTATGCCCAATGCAGCGATTACGCTTAATATTGCTGATAAGGTACTTCCTCCGCACCAGATAGCGAGCGAGCTGAATCGTATATTTGGAAGACGTGAGGATAATATTGAAATAGGGGCGCATTTGAATGATATTTTGTCAGATGTATTGCAGAAGGTAAAGGAAGTGACCAATGTAGATTTTAGATTGTATCGACAACAAACGCTGTGCAGACGAATAGAGAAAAGAATGAGCATTAGTGGTGCCAAATCACCACAAAAATATCTAGAATTTCTGCAAACTAACCCGGATGAACCAACCACGCTTTTTTATGAATTTCTGATCGGTGTAACCGCTTTTTTTCGAGATAAAAAGTCATTTGATTCCTTACATAAAAACGTCATTCCCGAATTATTCAAAAAGAAATCGCCACATGATAAAATCAGGGTTTGGATAGCGGGTTGTTCTACCGGAGAAGAAGCTTACACGATAGCTATTTTATTGAATGAATATATTGAAAAAAATAAGCTCAAACACGATTTTAAAATTTTTGCTACCGACATTAACAAACACTCCATTGACTATGCCAGTCAGGGTGTATATTACAGCAATATCGCCGGAGATATTTCTAATCATCGTATTGAACACAATTTTGTCCCCGCAGGCAGTACAGCCTATCAAATCAATAAAAAAATACGTGAAAAAATCGTATTCACAGTACATGATGTTACCAAAGACCCACCTTTTATCAAAGTTGACTTAGTGGTTTGTCGCAATATGTTGATATATTTTAATGCCTCTGTACAGAAAAAATTATTAATTAATTTTCACTTTGCTTTAAACAATGATGGTTACCTTTTTTTAGGTCCGAGCGAATCTATCGGAGGATTAAAAAATGCCTTCGCACCAATAGATAAAAATTGGAATATTTTTAAAAATATACTGGAGGTAAAAATTGCACCGAGGCGATTGAATCACGAATTTAAGAAGCGTGAAAGCCACAGCCGTATCAAACCTTATGTTGAAAATATTGTCAAAGAACAGTACTTTGAACAGCGTACCACCGATTATTTCTCATCTATTTTAATTAAAGAATTTTCGCCGATATGTATATTTTTAAGTAAAAATCTGGACATCTTATATATCAATGGCTCCTTAGAGCAAATCATGAAATTTCCACAGCGATTTGCAGAACTTAATATACGAAACATGACTGGCTCTGATGAGTCACTCCTATTTAGAGACGGTATTAGAAAAGTGGACGAAGAAGGGAAAACCGTATTTTATAAAGATATTATTTTTAATAAAGAAGAGACGAGTTTTTTGATGAATTTGCGATTCAAAAAATTTCATGTCAAAGAAACACAAAACGATGTATATTTGGCTGAAATTTATTTGAAAGGGCAAGCCAAAAAAGAAGAAGCACAGGCAGAAGTAACGGAGCAAAAATACAGAGACGAGCGACTCAAGACCCTCGAATTGGAATTGCAGGAAGCCCGTCAGGAATCGCAAGCTCTGGTAGAACAACTCGAAACTGCCAACGAAGAACTACAAGCCTCCAATGAAGAACTTTTGGCAGCGAATGAGGAACTACAATCTACGAATGAAGAGCTACAATCCGTCAATGAAGAACTCTACACCGTCAATACCGAACTCCAAACAAAAATAGAAGAACTCACGATAGTCAATAATGATATTGATAACCTTTTGAAGAGTACAGCGATTGGTACAATATTCTTAGACAATGAATTATGTATTAGAAAATTTACACCTGCAATAGAAGAACAATTTAGCTTGGTAGAGACGGATATTGGTCGTCCGATTGCCAATTTTACTAGTAAGTTTGAGGATAAGGAAGTTTATACAGATGCACAAAATGTACTGAAAACACTGACTCCGATAGAACGTGAAATTGTTACCAAAGAAGGCAAAACCTTCCTCATGCGGATACTGCCTTATCGTACTTCTGAGAATATTATTGAAGGTGTGGTACTCACTTTTGTGGATGTACATGAGATAGTCAATGCCCGACAAGAAATCGTGAATTTCAATAAATCGCTTGAATCTAAAGTCGCCGGACGCACGATGGAGCTCAAAAAAACAAACGAAGATCTGGCGCGTGCCAACTCTTATTTGGATAGCTTCGTATTTGCTACGGCGCACGATTTGCGCTCGCCTGTACTCAACCTCAAATCATTCACAACACTATTCAATCGGGTAGATTCGATCGAACAAAAAGAGCAAATCGTGAAACAAATCGGAGAAGCCGTAGAACGACTTTCGCAGACCCTCGACGGCTTGATAGAAATGGTAGATTTTCAGAAAAATAATGAACGTATCGCACAAGAACTCAATTTTTCGACCATACTCGAAACCCTCAAAATCGACCTCAAACCACAAATAGAAGAATGTACACCTACGCCTATAATTACCGATGATTTTAAAGTTGAAAATATAAAATATGTTCCTGCCTTTTTATACAGCATCATGTACAATTTGGTGAGTAATGCCATTAAATACCGTGATTATGACCGACCTTTACAGATTCATATTTCTACTACATCAGATGACCATTTTATCGTATTACAAATCACAGATAATGGTATCGGAATCGACCTCAAAAAATATGGCGATCAACTCTTTAAGCCCTTCAAACGCCTAAGTATTGAACGCGAAGGCAGAGGCATCGGACTTAGCTTGATTAATGAAGCCATTGCTAAAAACAGTGGCTCAATCAATGTGGAAAGTACGCCAGGAGTGGGCAGTAAATTTATTATACGTTTAGTCCATTATTAAGGAGTAACGAGTATTGAGTGACGAGTAGCGAGTATCAGTATATAAAATCTTGACTCACTACTCCATTTAATTCCTCTCACTCAAAGGTATAAATATTATCAAATATTAAATTTTAAAATTCACGCAACACTCTCATAAGCTCTCCGTATAATCATAACAAGGAAACATTATTTTTACTGATACTGATAAAAAAGAAAGAGCTATGTCGGCGCAGAAAGTGAATAAAAGTTTAAAGCAGATTATATCTTCAAAAAGAAAAGTCCTCGAAATACAACAAGTCATCCTAAAAAAGAAGCAAACAGATAGACAAAACTCGCGTGTTTCTTTTTTTTATAAAATGAAAAACCTCTATAAAGACACCCATAAATGCGAATTATCTATTCGTAAATTAGACCTTATAGAACGTTGTATCTCAGAAGATAGCCAATATATGGTTATTAATTTATTAAAACACGACCGCTACGAGGCACTTTCCATCAGCGAAATATACGATGAGCTATACCAGGACTTCCATAGAGAGGTTGCTGTCGCGCCCCAGTATAGATACATTTCCCAAACAGGTTAAACAGAATATTCGGTATCACAGGATACATCTAATGTGTATGAAATAAGTTCGCATTTTGTGTCCTGATACCTAATACATTTTGTCCAAATACTCCTCAAAAAATTACCGTGAGAGGTACAAAATAGTTGGCATCATTTAAAGTCTAAAGTAGGAACGGCTAAAAATCTTTCTTTAGGCACATTATAATATTCAATTATTTAAAAACCTAAGCATGGTAATATCTATCTCACACAACACTCAGCAACAAAACAGAACTACCTCTTTGCTTCCCCATGTCCTTTTTATTGACGATAATCGTGCAAATAATTATCTGATAAAAGCATATATCGAATTGGATAATATTCCGATTATTTCAGATTTTGAACTCAATGCCATCCACGCCATAGACAATTTAGCGAAGCTGGAAGAAGCAGATTTTCCTGATATTATTTTTGTGGATATTAATATGCCACTCAAAAACGGCTTTGAATTTGTAGAGGATTTTGTAACACAATTTCCTAATGTCAAGACGGAAATTTACATCATGAGTTCGTCGATACGCCCATCCGACAAAGAAAAAATTAATCAATACGACATCATCAAGGCTTATATAGAAAAGCCGATAACTGCCGATATTTTGAAACCTTTAATCGAAAACAAGTGATATAACATTGTCACATTTGTCGCTTATTTTAATATTTATATTACGCCTTTTAATACAAATTGAAGTCACAACAAATCGTATTAAAAGGCTTTAATATTACATGAAAAATAGGATTGAGACAATTGTTTATTCCAAAATAAAAATGTTGGAAATAGAACAAGTTATTACCGATGAAAGGATGAGAGATATAGGCAGTAACTACAATTTTTTACCACTTTTGGAGTTACAACTTTGGGCTAAAATCTCCGATATACAACTGTACGCTAAAAAATTAGATTACATTTTCGCACAAATAGGAAATGATAATCATTACAATATTATTAATCTATTGGTGCAAGACCGATACCAGCATCTTTCTATTGATGAGATTGATGCGGAATTGAATATTTGAACCTAAAAATACATTGCATGAAAACGTAGTTTTCCTTGTGTATTATACTCAATTGCGGGAGAAGGTATTTTTACAATATTTAATATACCAAAAACGATTTTCAGCGCTTTTGACTTCGTCGGAATACGTGTAAAATCCACATCCGGCGCAAGTAAAAACTGCCTGTAACGAGGATATTGCTCTGCGGGTGCCATGAAGCGATTGCCTGCATCGTCCGTCCACGCATTTCCAAAACCACCATATACATTTTCTGCGCTGTATCCAACGGCAACGTTTAACCATTTCGGAAAACGTGAATCTTCTTTTTTAATAAAAGCGGAAATATTGCCCGATGCCCATAACGTCAAACCATTGTATTCCTTGAGCATAACAGAAGGGATGCTTGTACCAAATAGCGCATTAGCGCGTTCTTTTACAGTCGTGGTAGCTGTCGAATTGAGGGCTTGAAGCGGTGTCGTATCGTATCGTGGCAAATGCGCGGAAAGTTTCAAGTGAATTCGTTGTTCTTCCCACAATAACTCTTGGCTCAAAAAAGTCGCAGCACCTGCTGTATTGAAGGCAATATCCCATACAGAGAAGCCCCATTTTTCCGAAAAACCATCTAACACTTCGATGCCCGCCTGATAGACCATTCCGCCTATCGCACCCGCATAAGCTGCTTTTCTATCTTCCACACCCGTCCATCTGTATAGGTCTTTTGTCCATTTACTTTCAAAATAAGTAGAGAAAAAATGCCCTGCTTTATCTACGTCCATCCACTCACCGGAATCATCAAAAAGATGGAATTTGGAGCGTTCATAATCTGCATACCACGCTATGCTCAATAGGGACATTGTACCGACATAACCCGATGCTATTGAGCCGTTTAGTGTCCAAAAGCGTGCTTTGTTAAGCGTATCAGGAATCTCAAAGAGGCGTAGTTTTTCTTGTCGCTGCGCGAAAGTATTTATTGAAAATAATATAAAAACAAACGAAAGTAAAATGTGTCTTTTTTTCATAATCTGAACGCAAATTAGTAAAAAATCAACGTATGGTATAATTCTTTGTGTTAGCATTTCTTTTCTTAACTATATGAAAGGTCGATAGCGCAATAATTTGTGTAAGTCATATTGTGATTTCATGTAAAACGTTAAAGTGTAATTTGAAGTTGGATGCTGTCATTTTAAATTAATTGGTACGAAAATTTATATTATTCAATAAAAAATGGAGTTCGATATTTATCGAACTCCATTTTTTTAAAAGATGTATAATCTCTATTTTCTTAATCAAGAATAACGATCATTTTACGCGCACCTACGATGACATCATCCACATAGAGTGTATATGAATAAGTACCTGCATCAAGGTTAGTTTGATTAAGTTCAAAACTTCCTGCACCTCTTACTTGAATGTCGTGATTAACGACCATGCGACCATTTAAATCATTGATGGCTAATCGTGCATTTTGAGCATCCTTATGAATATAATAAGGTATAGTCAACTTTTCATGTTCAGGTGTCGGGTTTGGAATGTTTTGATACAAAGCAGATTGATGAACAGTTTCGCTATCATGGATAGTATCGTCCGCGCCAAACGTGTCATCACCTCTATCTTCAATATCTCCAAGTACATCTACGGCACTGCAATCACCTTCGCAAACTCTTCTGACAACATCTTTAATCGCTTCCAATTTCTCTTGTAGGTTTTCTTCGAGCGTCATTAATTCATCTTCTACCTGCTCCAACTTTGAAGATAGAGTGCTATTTTCTTCCAATAACTCCTCCATCATTTCTTCTTTCTCTTCTGCCAATTCAGTGATGGCATCAGTAAGGACGGGAATTAATGATACATAATCAACAGACATATATCCTTCGTCATCAGTATAAACAAGTTCGGGAAAGACTGCTTTTAACTCTTGAGCAATAAATCCAATTTGTTTTCTATCATCAAAATTAAATGCTTTTTTATCTTGGTTAAAATTATAATTAACTCCTTTTAGTCGAGACAGTTTTTTCAAACTACCTTTCAATGTATTGACGTTGTTTTTAAATCGACCATCAGAGTAATGGAGAAATTTATTAGCACGTACTATTCCATGAACATCTATATGGTAATATGGATTTGTATTTAAAATACCAACTTTGCTACCTTTTGCACAAAAAGCCGGGGCATCGTGAAGGGATTTATTAAATCCTATTCTAATGCTGTTATGCGTATTATTGATAATATTTTTACCAATTGCAAAAGAATGGTCATTATTTGCATAAACATTGTAACCAATAGCGACTGCATTTTCACCATTTGCTTCCAATTCTCTACCGATAGCTACGGAGTTTTCACCATTGGCTTCTGCCAATCTACCTGCTGCGAATGCTTCGTCATTATTTGCTAAAGTTTGATAACCAAATGCGGTAGAGTGTTTGCCCAATGCTTCTACTTCTCTTCCCATAGCAACTGCTGCTACGCCATCAGCAATAGCATCTTGACCCATAGCTATTGAGTTGACGGCTCTGGCTTCACTGTCTGTACCAAAGGCGATAGCATTATCGCCGGATGAGGTGGACTGGTTGCCTCCTGCGAGTGAGTTTTCACCCGTTGCTTGTGTATTTGTGCCTGTTGCAAATGAAGCATCTCCACTGGCTGTAGTACTTGTCCCCATTGCAAAAGAAGTTGAACCCGAAGCTGTTGTTCCATCACCCGAAGCTACTGAATTGTTTGCGCTGGCGGTAGTGTTTGTACCCATTGTTGTGGATGCTGTACCGGATGCTGTTGTTTGAACACCTGATGCACTGGCATTTTCGCCACTTGCTAAAGTAGCTTCTCCCGAAGCAGTAGAGTTGTCACCACTTGCGGTTGTGGATAATCCGGTAGATGTAGAATTAGTACCGGAAGCCGTTGTATTATTTCCCATTGCTGTGGAATTAACACCACTTGCGAGCGTCTCAAATCCCATTGCAGTTGTACTTGTACTATTTGCTTCTGTATTTGTACCCATTGCGGTAGAATTAGTACCACTTGCTACCGTCGAAAATCCTGTTGATGTGGCGTTCATTCCACTGGCTTCTGTGCTACTACCCATTGCGGTGGCATTCATTCCGCTTGCTAAAGTTGACAAACCAGTTGCTGTTGAATTTAAGCCTTCAGCTGTGGTAGTGTTGCCCGTTGCGGTTGAGTTATCGCCAGTTGCGGTTGTTGACAATCCCATTGAAGTGGAATTTAAACCAGTTGCAGTTGAACTGTTACCCATTGCAGTTGAGTTTTCTCCATTGGCTAAAGTGGATAAACCAGTTGCGGTTGAATTTAAACCTTCTGCTATGGTAGTATTACCCGTTGCGGTTGAGTTATCGCCAGTTGCGGTTGTTGACAATCCCATTGAAGTGGAATTTAAACCAATTGCAGTTGAACTGTTACCCATTGCAGTTGCGTTTTCTCCATTGGCTAAAGTGGATAAACCAGTTGCAGTTGAATTTAAGCCTTCTGCTATGGTAGTGTTGCCCGTTGCGGTTGAGTTATCGCCAGTTGCGGTTGTTGACAAACCCATTGAAGTGGAATTTAAACCAATTGCAGTTGAACTGTTACCCATTGCAGTTGCGTTTTCTCCATTGGCTAAAGTTGACAAACCAGTTGCAGTTGAATTTAAGCCTTCTGCTATGGTAGTGTTGCCCGTTGCGGTTGAGTTATCGCCAGTTGCAGTTGTTGACAAACCCATTGAAGTGGAATTTAAACCAATTGCAGTTGAACTGTTACCCATTGCAGTTGCGTTTTCTCCATTGGCTAAAGTGGATAAACCAGTTGCGGTTGAATTTAAACCTTCTGCTATGGTAGTATTACCCGTTGCGGTTGAGTTATCGCCAGTTGCGGTTGTTGACAATCCCATTGAAGTGGAATTTAAACCAATTGCAGTTGAACTGTTACCCATTGCAGTTGCGTTTTCTCCATTGGCTAAAGTTGACAAACCAGTTGCAGTTGAATTTAAATTATTTGCTTCTGTATTATTACCCATTGCCGTAGCATTTTCACCACTTGCCAAAGTTTCTAAACCTGTTGCTAAAGAGTTTAAACCACTTGCTTCTGAATTGTTGCCCATTGCTGTGGAATTAACTCCACTCGCGAGTGTTTCAAAACCGATTGAAGTTGCGTTGCTGTCTATGGCTTCAGTATTATTACCCATTGCTGTGGCATTGACTCCGCTTGCGAGAGTTTCTAAACCCATAGAAGTGGTATTTAAATTGTTCGCTTCTGTACTATTACCCATTGCGGTGGATTGTGAGCCACTTGCTAAGGTGGATAATCCCGTAGAAGTAGAGTTGACTCCACTCGCGGTGGTATTATTTCCCATTGCGGTAGATTGGCTGCCACTTGCTAAAGTTGATAATCCGGTAGAAGTAGCGTTTGTACCGCTTGCAGCAGAGTTATTGCCCATTGCAGTAGCATTTTCGCCACTTGCTAAAGTGGATAAACCCGTTGCAGTTGTATTCAAATTATTTGCTTCTGTATTGTTACCCATTGCAGTGGATTGATCACCACTGGCTAATGTAGATAGTCCGGTAGAGGTGGAATTGACACCGCTTGCAGTTGTGCTGTTACCCATAGCAGTAGATTGTGCGCCATCTGCTAAAGTAGAAAGACCAGTGGAAGTTGAATTTACGCCATTTGCAGTTGAGTTATTACCCATTGCGGTAGATTGGTCGCCACTTGCTAAAGTAGAAAGTCCGGCAGAGGTAGAATTGACTCCACTGGCGGTTGAGTTATTACCCATTGCGGTAGATTGAAAACCACTGGCAAGGGTTTCTAAGCCCATTGAAGTCGCATTGAAACCACGAGCTTCTGTGTTGTTGCCCATTGCTGTGGATTGTGCGCCGCTTGCTTTTGTATTTAGACCCATCGAAGTGGAGTTTACTTCATTCGCTTCGGTATTATTACCTATTGCAGTGGATTGGTCTCCCACGGCTTTCGTTGTTAAACCTGTTGACATAGAATTATCTCCCGAAGCAGTTGTTTGATTTCCCATGGCAGTAGCTATTACTCCCGACGCAGTTGTACTATTTCCTGTTGCAGTTGCACCCTCTGCCGTTGCTTTTGAGTTTCTTCCTGTTGCTGTAGTATAGTCTTCTTTTGCTGATGTATTATTTCCAATTGCTACAGAATAATCTCCTTCTGCCTTCACTTCAGTTCCCATAGCTATTGCCGCAATACCTTCTGCCTTTGCATCAAAACCAAAAGCAGTTGAATTGATACCTATTGCTTTAGACAATTGACCTGATGCTACTGCATTAAGTCCTTTTGCCTCAGTTTTTGTACCCGAAGCTGTAGAGTTGACACCAAGTGCTTTAGACAATTGACCTGACGCTACCGCATTAAGTCCTTTTGCTTCAGTTTTTGTACCCGAAGCTACCGTGTTAGGTCCTATCGCTTTAGTACCATCTCCTGACGCTGTGGCATTAATACTCAAAATTCCTGAAAACGCATCACTTCCGGCTGAGGTATTAGTGCCTGAAGCATGGGAATTTGTACCATAAGCTTTCGTACCGCTGCCAAGTGCTGTAGATCCCTTACCGACAGCACTTACATTGATTCCTATGGCAGTAGATCTTTTTCCTTCTGCCTTAGCATTTTCTCCAAAGGCAAAAGCCAGAGAGTCTTTTGCTTCTGTATTTTTTAGTCCAAACGCAAAACCAAAATCTCCACTGACTGTTACCTCATCTCCAAATGCAAAGGCGTAAGTTTTGTCAGTTTTGATTTTATTACCAAAAGCAAAAGAATGTAGCTTTGTTACCTCAATATCCTTTCCAAACCCAAAAGCTCTTGCACCTGAGACTTTTGTATTCTCGCCAAAACCCATTGAGAGGTTGCCAACACTTGACCAAGGTTGATCTTTACCTACTACAAAAGCTCGTTGTCCTGGAATCCACATAAATCTTGTGGGTCCACTTCCTGATACACCGCCAGTTTCGCCAGAAATTACAAGAGTACCATCTTTACTTTGTAGCTTACCAGTATTTTCAATTCCTCCGATAGTATTTTCAATTCCGACGGTTTTGATCTTTCCACCAGCTGTATTACTTGTTACTACCGGAGCGGGACCGCCACCTGCTCCCGTAGCAAATCCCGGTGTTATTGGTTGTTGCCCATGCCCCAAAAACGGCACCATCAAAAGTACTACAATAATGTATAAAAAATTCTTATTCATAATGATTAAATTTAAAAATGTGTTTAATAAAAAAATATAGTTCGATAAATAAGCAACAGCTAAATTTGAACACAAAAAGTGAAATTCAAAATATATCTATCACTTAAATATACTTTCTTTACGAGCATAGTTGTTTTCTTCACGAACTATGTCTTAAGTTTTGATAATCAATAAAAAATGTAAAAAAAGAGAAATGCTTTTCTATGAAGACGGATGAGTTGTTATCCGTAAAAAAGGAAGCATAAAAGCAATGCAATGCAATACGATGAGAGTGTGTGATTTTTTCATAATGTGATGTAGTTTAAATTAAAAAATATGTCGTGGATAATGAGTGGTGTCGTCACAACACTCAATTGTATGCTAAAAGGAAATTGAAGCCTTCTTCCAAATACTTTACATCACAAAAGTAGAAGGCTTTTTTCGGATTTTTTTGAGTAAATAATAGTTTTTTTGAAGTTTAAAACTATTCAAATAATTGATTGTCAATGAATTAACGCATTAAACGATACTGCTCAAATAAGAAAAAATGCTTTCTCTTACCGCCAAAATAAGCACAAAAAATATCAAATATTAGCAAATTATATGCTTTTACACCTGAATTAATCCATCATCAAACGCTGAATATTGGAGACCAAAAAAGAAAAGACATCTTCCTGATAGGTTGTACCGATGGGGATTTTTAGGGTCTCTCCGTTTGTATTTATGTGTATTGTATTTTTTGTAAAAGAGTTTATATGCAATACATTGATAATGTATGAACGATGCACTCGTAGAAGTAAAGGGTGATTCATCTGGTAGTCAAAACTTTTGATTTTCAAGGGCAAACTACGATAGATTCCATCTATCGTGTGTAAATCAAGATAGCTTTGCTTCGCTTCTATATGTCGTATATCAGCGATACGTATTATTTTAAATAAACCTTTTGAACGAAAATAAAATCGGTCTGCAATAGAAGGAGTTTCCACAATAGAAAGTGGCGAAGAAGTGGTGTTCTTGGAGATAATGGCTTTAGGTGAAGTCATGTCGTTGGTGTTTTAGGTGTAAAATAATTGAGTAGCTTGTTACTTATATATGTCTGTTTGATTAATAAAAGTAAACATGCAACAAGTATTATTTCGCTAAAATACATATTATTATTCAAACTTATTAAATATATTATGTAGAATATCTCATTGCCAAAGGTCTTTTTTCATTATTCGTTCAAATAAAAAATATTATATAACTAACTGAAAATCATTTTTAAAACATGAAATACATGTTAAACTTAAAAGTGAGAAAATTTGCATCCTAAACCCATTTTTTTCTTATAAAAATAATGACAATAGACAAAATAAATGGAAATCGAACTATTATCTCCCAAAAAACGTTTCTCCCAAAACATGGCAATATTCCCACAACATATCACCACGCCCACCCACATTATGCGCCCTTGCGGTGCATAATCTCTTTCCTATTCTTCGTCATCAAACAAAAAATCCGTGCAAATCTGTTAAATTCGCAAAATCTGCGTTCCAACTACGTATATTTGCACGAATTATTCATTCTCAATTCTCCATTATCAATTAAATGAAAAGATATACAGTCACCGCTGCCCTACCCTACGCCAATGGTCCGCTACACATCGGACACTTGGCTGGAGCTTATTTATCCTCTGATATTTACGTGCGTTATTTGCGCCTTGTGGGGCGTGATGTTGCGTACATCTGCGGCTCGGACGAACACGGGGCAGCCATCACTATACGTGCCAAAAAAGAAGGCACGACACCACAGGAAATTGTCGATAAATACAATGCACAAATCAAAGATACTTTTGAAAAATTGGGCGTTTCATTCGACATGTACCACCGCACGAGTGCGCCAATACATCACGAAACTTCGCAAGAGTTTTTCCGTATTTTATTGGAGAAAGGCGAGTTTGAAAAAAAGACGACCGAACAGTATTACGATGCGTCGGCAAATCAATTTCTGGCGGATAGATACATCAAAGGTACTTGCCCGAAATGCAGCTATGATGCGGCTTTCGGCGACCAATGTGAAAATTGTGGCAGTACACTCAGTCCGACCGAATTGATAAATCCGGTCTCTACGATTACGGGCGAAAAACCTGTTTTGCGCGAGACTTCACACTGGTATTTATCGCTCGACAAACACGCCGAATGGCTCGCCGAATGGATTGACAACGGCAAACTCAACGGCGAACAACACCACGACCCGAAGGAGTGGAAAAACCACGTTTTGGGGCAGTGCCGTTCATGGGTCGGCGACCTCCAACCTCGCGCCATGACTCGCGACCTCGAATGGGGCATCGACGTACCGCCCGAAGTCGAAGGTTCGGAAGGCAAAAAACTATATGTATGGCTTGATGCGCCGATTGGCTACATCTCCGCGACCAAGCAATGGGCAGCCGATACAGGCAAAGATTGGGAACTGTATTGGAAGGATAAGGAAACCAAATTGGTACACTTTATTGGCAAGGATAATATCGTGTTTCACTGCATTATTTTCCCTGCGATTTTGAAGGCTACGGGCGATTATATTCTACCGGAAAATGTCCCTGCAAATCAGTTTATGAACCTCGAAGGCGATAAAATTTCGACCTCGCGCAACTGGGCAGTATGGGCGCATGAATACGTAGAAGATTGTGCAGAAACGGTTGAAAATCATATAGACGTATTGCGCTATGTGTTGATAAAAAACATGCCGGAACAAAAGGACAGCGAGTTTACATGGAGCAATTTTCAGGAGTTGAATAATAGTGATTTGGTCGGCAAATTTGCGAATTTTATTAATCGCGTTTTGGTGCTGACGAATAAGTATTACGAAGGTGCGGTGCCGGATTTTGATGGGTCGATTTCGGTAGCGGGTTCGCAAGAAGAAGGGACGACTTCGACTTATACGACAGAGTTGAAAATTTTGCATGAAAAGTTGGTTGAATTAACGAATTTTATTGAAGCGTATGAGTTTCGTGCAGCCTTGAAAGCCTTGATTGAAATATCGACGCTCGGCAATCAATTTTTACAATTCAACGCACCCTGGAAGCAAATTAAAACGGACGAAAATGCGGTAAAAGTCGTCATGAATTTGGCTTTGCAGATTGTGGCGGTATTGAGCGTAGCGAGTCAGCCGTTTTTGCCATTTACCAGTAAAAAAATACGTGACTTGCTGAATTTGAAGGACTTAGAGAATGGTGGTTTGCAAGAAATGCTGACGACCTTAGAAAAAGGCGAAGCCCTTTTGTCGGCAGGACATAAAATAAATACACCGTCGCATCTATTTACTCGCATACCCGATGAAGTGATTGAAGCGCAAATTGATAAGTTGAAAAATAGCCGCTTACAAACTGTTGAATACGCCCCCATAAAGGAGGAAACGACCTTCGATGATTTCTCAAAAATCGACTTGCGTAGTGGCACAATTACAGCTGCCGAAAAAGTACCAAAAGCGAAGAAATTACTGAAATTGACCGTCGATTTGGGCTTTGAATTGCGTACTGTGGTGTCGGGTATCGCGGAGTTTTATGAGGCAAAAAATGTGGTCGGTCAACAGGTCGTTGTAGTCGCAAATCTTGCGCCGCGTAAGCTGCGTGGCGTGATGTCGGAAGGGATGATTTTGATGGCGGAAAATGAGAAAGGGGAGTTGGTCTTTGTGCGTCCGGAGGAAGGTTTTGGGAATGGATTTGTAGTGCGGTAGAACGCGGATTTTCTGCAAAGTTAACGCGAGAATGGAATGCGGATTTGGCGGATTGAACAGATTTCGCGGATTTTTTGTTGGAAAATTTGTATCTTGAAGAACGTAAAACGATTTTGCAAATCGTTCTGGTAGTACGTGACGATTTACAAAATCGTTTTACGTTGGTATTACGTTCATAAAATAAATTAATTATGACTGCATTTCTTGATTTAAAAGCACAAATAAAGGCGCGAGTAGATTTTATCCCTGATGATAAATTGGAGGATGTATTGGCGTATTTGGGACAGTTTGAGCTTGAAAATAAATCTCAACATATCATGAAACATGTTGAGGCTTGGAATGGGATGTCGGAGCATGATTTCGAGGAATACTTGAAAGCGTTTAGAAGCGATATGTCTGAAAAAAATGTATGGAGGGATATGGCAAAGAGCGATTTTGAAGCATGTATGAAAGTGGCTAAAGAGAGTGGCATAGATAATTATGAGGAATTTAAAAAGAAAATACGAATAGAATATATTATGGCATTCGCCGGGTTCGGTGAAGATTTAGGTAATGAGTTTTTTGATAATTTAAGCGTTAATCTGCACAAAAATCGCTTAAAAGAGACATCCAAACTTATAGAATTTTAATAATTTACCATGAAAATATCAGTCAAAAATTTGGGTCCCATAAAAAGCGGTACGGTCAATTTGGACGAGCGATTTACCGTTTTTGTGGGTTATAATAATTCAGGTAAGACGTATATGGCGAACACGATTTGGTCGTTTTATCATCATTATTTAAAAACTGATTTGGAAAATAATAATGGCGCATTTCAGCAATTCGCAGAAGCACTTCCGGCGAAAATTATTGATGATTATTTTGTAGTACCGACACATCATTCATTTAAAAATTTTAATTTAAAAATAACTGATAACGAGGGGAATAACGCATTTTACAAGCCGTATTTTTTACCTGCCAGTCGCATTTTTTATCCGTCTTTTTATAAATATATTTTTCAGGTGAAAAAAAATGAAGTGGATACAATTGAAGAAATATTAAGAAGAGGAGAGGAGATAAATAAAACCGAGTTGTCGGAGATATTGCACAAACCCTACCATCAGAGTGCCAATCATTTAATGGATGATACTTTTATGCTTGACCCTACAAATCCTAAGCGCGTAAGAAAAGAATACACGGATTTAGCCCTTGAATTAGAACGAATAGTGGAAGGACAATTTATACTGAAAAGTGTGGCGAGTATTGGTCCGGTACAGATTTACAAACAACTCAAAAACGGTAAGGAAATTCCAATACATTTAGCTTCTTCTTCTGATAATCAATTGGTTACACTTTTTTTGTATTTAAAATATTTTTCCTTAAAAAATCAAAATCTCCTAATCATAGACGAACCCGAAGAAAACCTCCACCCCAAGCACCAAGCTGCCCTTGCGAAGTTGTTGGTACAATTTGCCAATCGAAACAATAATAAGGTGATAGTGACGACGCATAGTTCGTTTTTTACGGATTGCATTAATAATTATATCAGACTTGCACACCTCACAAATGAAGGCGCAGAACTGCCCGATGATATACGAGAAGAAATGCTATCGGGCATGGAAGATTACAGTTTGAAGGGAGAAGATTTTGGGGTGTATTTCTTTGACGGTGAGCAAATTAAACAATATAGAACTCAGAAATATGGGGTCTATTTTGAGGATTTTGTAAAGGCGGAAGTGGACATGAAAGACATGAGAGACAGATTAAATTCCATTATACACCAAAATGAAGCCGTCCATGTCTAATTTTTTTAAGCGAAACAGGGCGCGAGTGCAGGAGTTTTTGTATGATATAAAATACATCACTCCTTTGCGCGATGATTCCTACGAATTAATCGAACCGAAAGCTAAAGGGAGCGAGCTAAAAAAAGTAACAATCAGTGATATTCCCTTCAACGATATGTATCCTATTTCGTGGATAATTGATTTGGAAACCAATCATCCTACGCTCTATACTACACGAAAAAAGCCCGAAAAAGCCCTTATTTTTTTCACCCCAACTAATGTAGAAATTATCTTATTTGAATTAAAAACTTCATTAAATATTTACGAAGAAAGAGAATCACAAGCTCCCGGCAATTTGTTTACTATTTTAGAAAAATATCAATCCGGGATAGAGCAAATTCTACTGCGACTTCCGGTTTTTTTGTTTGATAATGAGGTCAATATAGATAAAGTTAATTTCAGAACGGTCACATTTTATAATCAAGAGTTTATTAGCCAAGCACTGAAAAGACTGCCCTTTTACGAGGCTGATGACCAAGTAAGACTTTTCACAAGCAAGTATAAAAATCCATATATTTCCAACGTCATAAAAGAACAATATCCAACCGAATTTCACTGGATTCAAAACCCTGTCGTGATGGGTTCTCCCTCTGAATTTGAATTTAGCTTATACGATATAATCCCCGACTACGAACTACAATACGCCCAATCCACCGAAATAAAATGTCCACGCGAATACGTATGAACAACAAACTAAAACTCCCCCTACTCCTCACCTCAATCGCTGTCACTGTCGTCAGCGGATGGCAGATGTATAGCCGTTTTCAAGTCGATGAACTGTGGGGGCATCGTCCTTTATTTTTGTATTTAGGTTTGGTGGCTACGGTGCTGTTGCTCTTGGAAGGGCGATTTGAACGTAAGATGAAAAGCGGGCGTAAGTTGCTATTAATCAGCTTATTGAGTGGCGTATTACTTGCCGGAGGCTTTACGCCGATGCCATTTTTTCCTTTGATGTTTGTGGGTTTTGTACCGCTTTTAATCGTAGAAAAACGTATCACCGATGAGCGTGGTATGGCGCGTGGCGCGATGTTCAAATACGCCTTTTGGGGCTTGTTGCTCTGGAATATTTTGAGTACCTATTGGGTGACAAATACGCTGTTTATGGCGGGGCTTTTGGCGGTCTTGCCGGGTACTTTGTTGATGACGATTCCGTGGGTTTTGTTTCATCATACGAGGGTGCGGCTTGGCGATAGATTGGGTTATGCCTCGCTGCCTGCATATTGGATGGTACTCGAATTGGCGCATTTACATTGGAAAGATATGAGCTGGCCCTGGCTCAATTTGGGCAATAGCTTTGCACGATTTCCCGAAATTGTTCAATGGTACGACATTACCGGAACTTTTGGTGGTTCTCTGTGGATATGGGTGCTTAATTTGTTGATTTTCTTTTTAGTAGATAATTATTTTTATAAAAAAGAAAAAATAAATATATCGAAATTTATATTGCCTGCGGCAATATTTTTATTACCTATCATTTTTTCCTTCATAAAATATTTCACCTATAAGGAAACAGGCAAACAAATCGAAGTGGTCGTTGTCAACCCAAATTACGAACCGCATTATGAGAAATTTGAGGCGAATCAGCCGACACAATTGAAGCGATTTTTTGAGATTTCGCGCGAAGGTCTGACCCCTGAAACGGATTATTTGGTCTTTCCTGAAACGAGCTTTGGAAATGTATGGCATGATAGAATTGAGGACAGCAGAGCGATTAAAGCCCTTCGTGGTTTTTTACGAGATTATCCCAACACAAAATTGGTAACGGGCTTGAGTTCGTACCGTCAATTTAAGAAAGACGAACCACTACCAAAAGCTCCACGTTTTCACATCAGCAGAGATAAACGAGATACAACGGTGTATGAAAGCTACAACTCTGCCGTACAAATCGCTGCAAATGACACGGTTATACAAGATTATTTCAAAGCCAAACTCGTACCGGGTGCAGAGTATCCGCCTTTTGCAAGATTGACGATTTTCCGTCCGATAGTGAATGCGCTAGGTGGTTCGATGTCTGGTTTGGGGACACAGCCAGAGCGCGAAGCCTTTTTTAATGAAGATAAAATGGTGGGAATTGGACCTGTAATTTGTTACGAATCGGTCTTTGGTGAATATGTAACGGGCTACGTGCGTGCGGGGGCGAATGCTTTGTTTATCGTGACCAATGATGGCTGGTGGGACAACACTGCCGGGCATGTACAGCACAATCATTTTGCTTCAATTCGCGCTATCGAAACACGACGTAGCATCGCTCGTAGTGCAAATCTCGGTACTTGTGGATTCATCAATCAACGTGGCGATAGGTCAGTGGGTAATCCGTATGATGAAATGGGATTTAGGCGTGGTAAAATTACGCTGAATAATAAGGTGACTTTTTATGTCCGCTATGGTGATTTGATTGCGCGAATAGCTTTGTTCTTATCAGCGATTTTGTTGCTGTTGAGTTTTGTGCGAGGGCGATTAAAAAAGTTAGAGGCAAAGCATTAGTTCTTTTCTAATTTTGTACAAACCTTTTCAAATCACCTCGCGTAAATGTCCACTCAGGCGTATGCAAATCTCCTTGAAAATCAATAGAATACCACGGACTCAATGTCGCATTATTCGGATTAATCAGAATGTGCATATCTTGTGCAGGCATATAGCTTTGCGCCAATAAAAATAGACGTTTACCCGTATCAGCGTGTACCGCTATATCCACTACAATAACGGCATGACCAGGAAAACCACCTTGTATAAACACATCACCTATCTGCATATCATTTAATGGAACATTAAGCATTTCTTTTGACAAAGAATACGTCCCTGCATAATTAAAAATGGCTCTCATATATTTTTTGAAATTTTTATATGAATTATCAGCCTGTTTTTTACGTGCTGTGAAGGTGACATCGCTACCCGCTACGATGGGTTTGCGCCCGTATCGCCAGTCATCAAAACTCACTAAATCACCACTCGTATAATTAAAATGTATCTGTCTATATTCCTCTAAACCATAATGATACTCTGCTTTAAGGCGCATAACGGCATCCGCGCATTGCTGCAAATCTTTTTTGCCGGTATCTATGTCAATCACAGCAGTATGTACACCTTGATTTGGTTTGGGTATATCATTAAAATAACGGACATTTGTACCGTCGGGCTTGAGCGGTAAGTGACGTAACCAATCGGCAAAAGAACTTTTCTTGATACTTTTACGTTCGTATCTGGCAGGTACAGGGATTCGATTGACGAGTGCATTTTCAGGCGCAAAATTCTCTATCCATGTATAAATATTATATATTTTTGTATCAATTATTGTTGGCGAAGGTACAGAAGAAATCATCCGGCTCTGAACCGGAGAGGGTGGGAGAGTGGTATCAGCTTTTTCCGATGTATTGACATCGCAAGCAATACCACCCATAACAATGCCCACGATTAAAAAGAGTTTGATATTCATATTTTTTTAACGTGTATAAAAGCCTTAATATTGTTATGGCTTTTATAGAAATTGGTATGAAGATTGGCTGTATTTACAACAATTGAAAGGGTAAATAAGTTAGTGAAAGTAAAATAAAGATTTATTGAAATTTTAAAATTAATTAATATATATGCGTTTAAAAAACATTTTAATAACTATATTGGCTGCTATCAGCCTAATGACTTTTACGGGCTGTATCGACATTATCGAAGAAATGACACTTCGTAAAAACGGCACGGGAAACTACACTATGCGAATGGATATGAGCGGTATGATGGGCATGATGCAAATGATGTCAGAATTTGGTGGAGAGATGGAAGGTGGCGAAGAAAATGGAACTCCAGAAGATTTGTTCAAAAATCTAATGGCGAATGAAGAAGCTTTTGACAGCACGGTTTATCTGAAAAACGCTGACCCTGAATTACTCGCACAATTTTCGGATAATCCGGGCTTTGCTGAAAAAGTCAATATACATATAAAAGCTGATCCTACCGAAAATGAGTTTTTGCTGGATTTTAACGTTGATTTTAGGAATATGGATGACCTTGATTATTTTTTCAAAAATTTTGATAAAATAGCTTCTATGATGGGCGAAGGTGACGAAAGTAGTGAACTTGATATGATGAGTATGGGAGGGGCAAGTCCGCTTGGTGGCATTATGGGTGGTGGATTGACCCGCTATTTTGACCTCAAAAAACGGACACTTATTCGTCGGGATGCTGTGCCGCAAGAAGCCAGCGATGAACTGAAAAACATGAGTGGTGAAGAGCGACAAATGATGGAAATGATGTTTGGAGATGCTTCTTATAAGGTGATTTATAACCTGCCTGGGAAGGTCAAAAAGATGACGAGTAAAGACGCAACATTAAGCTCAGATAAGAAAACCGTTATGCTCCAAGGAGATTTGATGGATTATATGACAGGCGATTTTAAAGTGGCAAATATTATTCAATTCGGTAGAAAATAAAACTGAAATAGAAGTATAAAAAAATGGAAGATAAATTAATTTATCTTCCATTTTTTTATATACTAAATTCTGAAACAGTGTACTTAGTATATAAAATATTCGATTAATAACTTACGAAGCGCGTTCTTTAGTAATCATGGATTTCGCCAGCTCAATAATTTTCGGATTATCAATTTCAATAATACCGCCACTCGGTCCCGGTTGTACATGTAAGTCTATGACTTCCCCTCCTTCCGAATACTTCTTTGCACCAAAATAATTGCGAACAGTTTGTTCAGGCAATTCTAATGTCTCAGCAATTTTTGTGATGCTTCCAGTAGGGAGCTTGTGCTTGATTTTTCTTAACTCTTTGAATGTTATTAGCATAGTGAAATATATTAAATGAAAGAATGGATTTACTATAATATTGTACGTCATTACAGCATTAATTGTTATTGGGCGAAATATTATGTTTCGTATTGTGAGATAAATGTAAGACAAAATTTCTTATTAAGCAAAAAATAATTTAATAAAATTTTGTATTCTCTTGACTTTATACTTCAAAAATCCGTAAAAGACTCGGCAGACACATAAAAACCAGCAAAAAGGCAAGCTATCCGAAATAAGGCAAGGCTATTTTTAAACATCACCTAATACAAAAGTTCCGTTAATTCATTTATCTTTGACAAATGAAAAAACAGTTCACACATATAGACTCTAAAGGCAATCCCTCTATGGTAGATGTCGGAAAAAAAGCACCTACACATCGCATGGCGAAGGCGCAAAGCATCATTGAAGTAGATAAAGCGATTATGGACTTATTAGAAAATGATGAAATACATACTAAAAAAGGACCGGTCTTTCAGACGGCGATTATAGCCGGAGTCATGGCAGCCAAAAAAACAGGTGAACTCATCCCACTATGTCATCCCATTGGAATGGATAATTGTCAGATAGATATTTATATTAATAAAAATAAGCAAATTTTAATTAACTGTACAGCAAGTGTTTATGCCAAGACAGGCATTGAAATGGAAGCACTCACGGGCGCGAGCGTAGCAGCACTCACGATATACGATATGTGCAAAGCATTTTCGCATAATATTATTATTAAAGAAACCAAACTCATAGAAAAAACAGGCGGCAAAAAAGACTTTAAAAGATAAAGCAACTCGCAACTCTATACTTATGAAAGCACATACAAAACATGCTCAAATCAAACGCCCCAATCTCGGTCAATTTGGGAGAAATGAATGGGCAATACTCGGCACAAATTGCAGTAACATACAGCAGTTGGCAAATGAAGTGATTAATAAGCTTTCACCAAAATACCAACTTGCTTATATAGATGCCGACCATAAAAGTCAGGATGAAAATGGACTGGACGATTTGCCAAAAGCAATGATTTATACCGACAAGATAGCTTATCACCGTTTTGATTTTCAGGCTTCAATGGAGACCTATCATTATCGAATGTGGCTCAATGAAGCAGATGTCATACTTGTCAATGGCAACCACTTTAAAGCTAATAAACAGATTGTGGTGATAGACCCTAAGAAAACCGAATCATTAAGCCGTAAACTTGACCGACTCACTGATGTTCAAGCATTTATAATGACTGAAAATACGGATGATATTTTTGATTTTTTAAAAAAACACATACCACATCATGCCGATACTCCTGTTTTTCGCCTAAGCGAAATTAATACTATTGCACATTTTTTACAAGAAAAAATAACGAAAAATACTCCGACACTTAAAGGACTCATTCTTGCAGGAGGACGCAGCACACGCATGGGTCAGGACAAGGGATTAATCAAATATTTCGGTCAACCTCACCGTGAATATATGCACCAATTGATTGCACCGTTTTGTGAAACAACTTACCTTTCTTGTCGCCCCGATCAAGCGACTGATATAGGCGATTTTCCGACGATACAAGATACCTTTTACGGACTCGGTCCTATGGGCGCGATACTTTCCGCTTTTCGCGAAGACCCCGACGCAGCGTGGCTCGTTTTGGCATGTGATTATCCTTTGATGAACGAAGCGACTATCCGACAATTGGTGGACAGTAGAAACTCCGCACAAGTCGCAACAGCATTTAAAAGTCCGCACAATGAATTCCCTGAACCTTTGATTAGTATTTGGGAATCAAAGAGTTATCCGATTTTACTCCAATTTTTGGCACAGGGATATGCTTGTCCGCGTAAAGTTTTAATTAACTCACGAGTAGAGTTAATTGACCCTTCACAACCGGAGGTTTTTCAAAATATAAATCATAAAAAAGAATACATCGAAATATTGAAAACATTGAACATTTAACGTTAGGGTGCAGGACAAATCTTTAATTAGTACCCTCGTACCGACGACTTTAGCCGTCGCAGGGTGCGGACTCACCTGACGGCTAAAGTCGTCAGTACAGTGACAAATGAAAAATATCGACATATTATTAAGTGAGACACCTCTGGATGTCAATCACTGTATCCAATTTGTACAAAAGCCTGATTGTGGTGGCATCAATGTATTTATAGGTACGGTGCGAAACAATACGAAAGGGAAAGCTGTCTCACGCTTGGAGTTTGAGGCTTACCTGCCAATGGCAGTTTCTGAAATGCGAAAAATAGCAAACAATGCGCTCAAGATTTGGGATGTACAACGTATTGCAATACATCATCGAACAGGCGTGTTGGATATTGGCGACATTCCGGTGGTGATTGCAGTGGCTTGTCCACATCGTAAAGCTGCTTTTGAAGCCTGTCAATTTGTGATCGATACACTCAAACAGACCGTTCCGATTTGGAAAAAAGAAGTCTATGAAGATGGAGGAATTTGGGTAGCGGCACATCCTTGACATTGAGCATTTAACATTTATTACGGCGCAAAAATTTTGAATAAAGATACATATACACAAATAATTCGTCAAGAAGCACTTGATTTGGGCTTTTCGCATATTGGTATTGCGAAGGCAGAACAAATGGACGAGGAGGCGCGACGACTGGAGGCGTGGTTGAATCAAGGACATCATGGAAAAATGTCGTATATGGCAAATCATTTTGATAAACGTATAGATCCGCGCAAATTGGTAGAGGGGGCAAAATCAGTGATTTCGCTGACCTATAATTACCATAATGAAACCGAACAAACCGACCCCGAAGCCCCGAAAATCAGCCAATACGCTTATGGAAAAGACTATCATTTTGTGGTCAAAAACAAGTTGAAAAACCTCTTGACTTACATTCGTGAGGAGGTTGGAGAAGTGAATGGAAGGTGCTTTGTAGATAGTGCGCCAGTCTTGGAACGCGACTGGGCGAAGCGCAGTGGTGTGGGTTGGGTTGGTAAACATACCTTGTTGATTCATCCAAAAGTAGGCTCGTATTTTTTTCTTGCTGAGTTGATTATTGACCTTGATTTGACGACCGATAATCCGATACGCGACCACTGCGGTACATGTACACGCTGCATAGATGCTTGCCCGACGGAGGCAATTTCGCCGGAAGGATATGTAATGGATGGAAGTAAGTGTATTTCCTATCTGACCATTGAATTAAAGGACGCAATACCGACAGAATTTGAGGATAAAATGGAAGGTTGGATGTTTGGTTGTGATATTTGTCAGCAGGTCTGCCCGTGGAATCGTTTTGCACGTCCACACAATGAACCTGAGTTTGAACCGCACCCGGATTTATTGGATATGACAAAGCAAGATTGGGTCGAAATTACGGAAGAAGTTTTTAGAAAAGTATTTAAAAAATCAGCCGTGAAACGAACAAAATACGCAGGATTAAAACGCAATATTGATTTTTTGAATTTGAAATGAATTGAAGCAACCATCATTTTCATATAAAAAATAACCTGCCCACTGATTTTCTTCTATTACGAATAACATTTTTTCATTTAAATATTATATAATTTCAAAAAATTTCAGTTCTTTGTTTGTGGAAAACAATGAGTAGATGAATAAATGAGTAAATGTGTTGATAAAACAAACATTGTCGCATCAACGCATTTCAGCATTATCGCATTAATATTCACTCATTCAAAATTCACTCACTCATTCATTATAAAAGGTATGTTCAAAGATATTCTTTCAAAAATAGAAACTGCACTTGATCCATCCGTAAAGTCAATTTCGGGTTATGATGCGGCATTTTTATATTCTGATTCACCTAAAAGTCCGATGCACATTTCTTCGCTTGTTGTGGTAGAGGGTTCGATTGACTTTGAGGGTTTCAGACATAATATTGCGACCAAACTACATCAGATACCGAAATTTCGTCAGCGGCTTGTCAATGTGCCGATGAACCTCGGCTATCCCTATTGGGCGGATGACCCGAATTTTGACATAGATTTGCACATTCAACGTATCAAACTGCCTGACCCCGCCGATTGGGAGACGCTTCGCAACCTGACCGCTTCGATTTCCAGTACACCTTTGGACTTGCGTCGTCCGCTTTGGAGCATGACTTTTATTGAAGGTTTGGACAATGTATCACAAGTCCCAAAAGGCTCTGTCGCGCTCGTTTCCAAAGTACATCATGTGATGATAGATGGCATGTCAGGTATGGGTATTATGGGCGTATTATTGAGTTTTGACCCTAGCGACAAGCCCGATATGAGCGAACAACCGCGCGTATATAAACCCGAACCGTTGCCCAACGAATTGACTTTACTCGCCAAAAGTGGTGTTGATTTTCTCAAAAACCCTTTGAAGATTCCGCGAGTAGCCGGGCGTACACTCGTCAAGGTCGCACAAAGTCAAATGAGTAGTCGGATGCAGGTAAAAAGCGACATCCCGAAATCCGCAGGCGCACCCAAAACTATCTTTAATCAATCCATTTCGCCGCGCCGAACTTGGGGAACGGCATTGCTTTCATTGGCTCGAATTAAAGCCCTCAAAAAAGCGATGGACGCTACTGTCAACGATGTCATTCTGGCGATTTGTGCAGGTGGGATTCGTAAATATTTGGTAGAAAAAGACAAACTACCGGCGCAGTCGCTCATTGCGAATGTTCCGATTTCTATACGGAAAGAGAAAGATGGAGAAATTGAAAATAAAATTTCCAATATGCTCATTCCCATCGCCACTCAGATAGAAGACCCGATAGAACGCCTCGAAGCCATACAAGAACAAACTTCGATAGGTAAAGTGCGACACAAAGCGATGGGTGCAAAAACCCTTGCAAAACTTGCCGATGCCGTACCTTTTGGCCTCGCCAATCTCGCCGCAGGTGTGTATAGCCGTTATAATCTCAACGAATACCACCGCCCACCATTTAATGTGACGATTACGAATGTGCCGGGACCGCAATTTCCTTTGTACATGAATGGTCATAAGATACTTTCGATATTTGCGCTGACACCTGTGGTGGATGGTTTGGGTTTGATTATCGCAGTATTGAGTTATAATGGTCAGGTGAGCATCACCGCGACTTCCGATGCCAAAACGATGCCCGATGCCGACCAGTTTGCCCGCTACATCCGCGAATCTGCAAATGAATTAGAAGCTATTATCTTAAAAAGAGAAAAACTAAAAGAAGTCAAAAAGAAAGCCAAACCCAAATCTAATCCGTTTTTTACTGCGCTTCGAAAACGCTTTAAAACAAAATCAAAATGGGAAAAAAAATTCATAGGTATATATCAGGTCAGGGTGAACGGTTGTACGGAGCAAGTTTGCCAACAAATTATTGTTACCGAAAAATCAGCTATCATCAAAAAGGGTGTTACTAAAAACCCAAAAGCGACCTTGATTATTGATGATGAATATTTGTATCGTATCCATAAAAAAGAATTGAGAATAGAAGAAGCGCAAATTCAAGGACGCATTAAAATGGAAGGCGGCGCAAGAAATCAGAAATATTTTATAACGTTATTATCATAAATGGACTTTGGGTATTGAGAAATTGGGTAATTAGGTAAATCACTCATTATCAATAATTTATATTGATTTACATTTTATTACACTTTATTTCAAGTTAAATTAATTTAAAACGGAATTGGCCATTAATTGGGCAGCACTGTTAAGTGCAAAATATCGGTAGCTTTTTTGGGATGAAAATTTGTTTTGAGTGCCTCTATGTACTCCATATTACGAATCCAAAGGCTCGTTTGACGTATTTTTATTGAAAAACTCTACCAATATTCGACCTCTAACGAGGTCATGTAACATTTTACCCAATACCCAAAGTCCAGCTTAATATAAATAAATGGGAAGAAGAAATAGAAGAAAAATCGAACTCAGTCAACTGAAGTTTTTATCTTATGCGGCATTCTTAATAGCCTTTCTGATTACCTTTGCCATATTGGCAAAAGTAATACTTGTTCCATTGGCTTTTGCGGCTATTATTGCAGTACAAATGTCGCCGGTGAGTAGTTATTTGGAGCGCAAAGGACTCAATAGATTTTGGTCTATTTTCTTATCTATTATAGGTCTTGTCACGGTGGTTTCCTCACTTTTAGTTGGCATTTCGATGATGTTCACCAATGTATATGAGAATCTGCCTTTACTGAAAAGTGATTTAAAAAACGGAGTAGATGTTTTATTAAATAAAGTATCTAATTTCACCAATATTCCTAAAGAAACCCTATCCGGCTATACGGAAGTAGATGGTGGTTCTTGGGCGGGGTCGGCATTTAACCTCATAGAAGTTATACTCTCCAACTCTATCGGAACACTAACAAGTGTATCTCTTGCCTTACTCTTTTGTTTCTTTTTTCTACTGTATAGAAGTGGCATAAAGTATATTTTACTCTATAAACGCTCGGCAAAAGAGAAAGGAAAATGGAAAGAAATGATTAAGAAATTGAAAAATATGATACAAGGCTATATAAATGGTCTATTCATTATTTCTGTATTAATTGGTACGCTCAATAGTCTTTCACTTTGGATTATAGGCATTGATTATCCATTTTTCTGGGGTTATTTGGGGGGATTGTTGATTATCATTCCCTATATTGGCACTTTAGTCGGAGGCTTATTGCCCTTTCTGTATGCCCTTGCCACGACTTCTACATTTTGGCAGCCGGTGTCTATCATCATATTTTACGCGCTTATCCAACAGCTTGAAGGCAACTTTATTACGCCCAAAATCATAGGGGATAAAATAAATGTGAATCCATTTGCTGTAATCATTGCTATGTTGTCCGGTGGATTGATTTGGGGTATCGCCGGTGTCATTCTGGCAATACCTATCGTCGGTGTCTTGAAAATATTACTTCTAAAATATAAATCTACCTATAAAATAGCTTATTTATTAAGTGGTGATTTGTATGATTTGGAGCATGTAATTCCCGAAAAGGAGAGGCATCAAGGCACTGATTTGAGTGCTAGCGAAGGATGATAACCGGGTATTAGGTAATTAGGTAATTGGACTAAAGAATACGTAATTCGTTATTTATCAGTAGAATAAAAATTATAATAAAAAAAATATTTTACCGAATTTCGAATTACTCAATGTCCAAAAATCCAGCTATTTCCTATCCACAAAGTTTTGAACCGCCCCCTTTCAAATTATCATGGCAATCGCATAAAAATAATATTTTGATTCTTTTATAAAAAACTTCAACCTCAACCGCAAAATTAACTTCAATTTGAAGTTGAAGTTGAAGTTGAAAAAAACTAAGCAAAATATTTTATACGATTGCCATATTCAAATTATAAGTATTATTTATGAAATTAAAATTTTATTGGAAAATTATCAAAAGAACGGTTAGTAAATTTATAGACGATAATGTTTTTACACAAGCTGCGGCTTTGGCATATTATACGACTTTATCTCTGGCACCGATGCTACTTGTGATTATTTTCACGGCAACCCAATTTTATAGCAGGGCAGAAATAGAGGCTTTACTTTATGGTCAAATCGGTGAATTGCTCGGACAGGATGCCGCTATGGAAATCAGTAAATCTTTGGATAATTTCGAAGTTTTTTCTCCTTCAATCTGGGCAACAGTTTCAGGAATTGGTGTTTTATTATTTACGTCTACTACGGTCTTTATTACTATGCAAGATGCACTCAACAAAATTTTTAAAGTAAAACCCAAACCCAAAGGCATGGGTATTTTAAAATTGGTCAAAGACAGGGTGCTTTCTTTCTCAATTTTGGTAGGTATAGCCTTCATTATGTTGGTTTCTTTGACAGTAAACGCAGTTATTTCTGCACTCTCTACGGAGTTGGAAAGTTTGATAGGCGGCATCTCTATGTTACTTACCAAGGTTACTTCTCTCGTGCTTCCACTCGTGGTAATTACCTTGCTTTTTGCTATGATTTTTAAAGTTTTGCCGGATGCCAGAGTGCAGTGGCGAGATACTTGGGTGGGCGCAGGCGTTACAGCTGTTTTATTTTCTATTGGTCGTTATTTTATTGGTATTTATATTAAAAACGGCAATGTCGGTGGCTTGTATGATACCGCAGGGAGCATTATGATTGTTATGGTTTGGGTATTTTATGCTTCTATTATTGTGTTTTTTGGAGCAGTTTTTACCTATGTTTTTGCAGACGAAATGAATACCACTATCAAGCCCTCAGATTATGCGGTACGAGTAGAACAAAAAGAAATTATTACGGAAAAAGGTAAGCAGACAAAGTGAAGTTGTTTTTTGTTCTTTCTAAATAATCGGTCTAAATTTTCTCAAAAAAAAATGAGTAATAAAGAAAAGTTGTATAAGTCTTTTGCAAAGTTATTTTTCGCATTAATTGGAAAAGACGATACAATTCAACAAGCGGATGCAAGGCAAATAGAGGAGAAACTCATTAAACATAAGTGGCGAGGAAATGTACCCTGGGCTTTCAATGCACACACAGAACGCAATGAAAACATGGATGAGGTTTTTGATAAATTAATAAAAAATTGTGAAAAAAACGGCGCAGACCGTGAGTACGAATTTTTTATTTTTATATTAAAAAATGTAGTGGAATCAAGTAAAGACAAAACACTCGCTACGGATATTCTTCAAAAATTTAAAGCGGAACGAAAGCGCATCAATCGCGAATATGCCAAGCCGCCGAATCTGTTGAATGTGTTATTAGAAGGGAGGTTACTCTTGGAGTGGCCCTCTATGGCATTGATGTACAATTTTTTACCTAAGCGCATTGAAGGAAAAAATCATCCTGTACTGCTCTTGCCACCATTCTTGTGGACAGATTCTGTCAATGTTTTTATCCGAAAATACCTAAGCAAACAAGGCTTTACGACTTATAAATGGGAATTGGGCATCAACCTCATTCGCGCACACAACATACCGCCATTGGAACAAAAACTGGATGCACTTTTCAAAAAACACAAAGAAAAAATTAGCCTTGTGGGTTGGAGCGGTGGTGGTATTTTGGGAAAGGTATTAGCCAATCGTCACCCGGATAAAGTGGCGCAACTCATCACCATCGGCACACCGATATGGGGCTTGGAAGATATGAAAACCTTTGCCGGCATAGTACATCAGCGACTCGGTGGCAACCCCGCTCCGAAGGTCAAAAATGAAGCCTTTTACGAGGAATTGCACGCAATTCCCGATGTGCCTGTGACTTGCATTTATACGAAAACAGACGGCATCGTACCGTGGAAACACTGCCTTGAAGCCGCGAGTCTTCGCCCTGATATTCAAAACATCGAAGTCTATGGCAGCCATAATGGTTTGGGCGCGAATGTTACGGTTTTATTAGCCGTCGCGCAGGCTTTGCATCAAAATTTGAACGGAAAAGAAGTGCGAGAAATTCCTGAACACATAGAGCGCGTATTTTATCCTGCCTATTGGAAAAATCGTTTTATGTCTAAAAAAAAATCTGGCAACTAATTTGCTAATAAATTGTTTTTGATTTTTCTATGAAATATTTTATTTTAGTATTATTATTACTCATACCAATCGTACTGATAGCACAAGACAACGAAGCTCGAAAAACGGAATGGGGCTTCCGTACAGGTACAACATTGGAGTATGAACTGACGAAAGGTTGGTCGGTAGAAGCAAGTTGGGAATCGAGAATTAAAGATGATTTAAAAAAATACGATAAATCTATTTTTGAAATTGCATCTTCCTACAAAATGCCTTGGGATTTGAAAGTTCATAGTATTTATCGACATTATATGGAGCCGGGAGACGATGCCAAATATCGCTATACGTTTGGTGCGGCTTATGATAGGTATTTTGGAGATACTGACTTGGAATGGGCAATACGGGCGCGGTGGCAAAGGGAGAACGTTTATGCCCGAGAGGAGAAAGATATAGAAACGGTGTGGCGATTCAAATTTAGCCTTGGATATGAGTTAAATTCCAACTGGGGTGTGGCATTGGAAAACGAACTGTTTTATGAAGCGGACGACAAAGATAGATGGGATAAAAACCGAATAACGGCAGGACTTGAGTTTGAATTGACTGACGGACTGGAACTTGCAGCTTTTTATCGCTTTGAAAATGAATTGAGCCGTGATGTTTCCGATTTTGAATATACACTTGGGCTGTATTTGGATTATAAAATTGAACGAAAAAAAGATAAGGACCGCAATGAGGATAGAAAATTCAGGCATCGTTTGAAGGATATTCATTAAAATTGTGCTTTGTCATTCAAGTTAATATTCAATGTATTTAGAGAAAGTTATATTTTATACATTAATAATACTTTTATTAATAAGTTGCGAAAGAAAAAGCAAAACAGCTTCTTTGGTTTCGATGGATTATGGGTATAAATTCAGTATAAACGCGCCTTCCGAAACTTTTTATTTGCCTAAAAAATTAAGAGAAATTTCAGGGCTTAGTTTTGATGATGCCGGACAATTGTTGGCGATAAATGACGAGAAAGCGATTATATTTAAAATAGACACAACATCGGGGGAAATTATTGAAAAAATAGACTTTGGCAAGAGTGATGACTACGAGGGTATCGCTTTTGGTGATGACCGAATATACGTGGTTGAAAGTAATGGCAATATAAAAGTCGTTGATAATAAATCAACTAAAAAGATTGACGAATATAATACGAAATTATCGGTCAAACACGATATTGAAGGGGCATTTTATGAGCATGAGCGGAAGAGACTATTGATGGCAAGCAAATCGGCATCGAAAAAAGGGCTGGTGCGGGTGTTTCAATTTGATTGTAGGGAAGAAAAAGTGATGGATTCGCTCAAGTTTGAAATAGACATCAAAATGGATGCAGATTCGTTGCGGCTTTATAATATGGTTAAACATTTTATGGTAGATGTCACTATCAATCATCGGCTTCGGGAGTTTGCCCCTTCGGGTATTGCAATTGATCCGCTTACGGGCGAATACTATATCCTTTCGAGTCGCGGCAAATTGTTGGTGATACTTACCGAAAAGGGAAAAATATTAGCCATCAAGTTTTTGTCAAAAAAAGTATTTGGACAGCCCGAAGGCATCGTTTTTGATACTGCCGGCAATCTGTATATCAGCAATGAAGCCAAATCACACAAAGCCAATATCCTAAAATTTAACCGAATCACAAACTGATGTCGTGTATTCGTTATTCGTTATTTGTAGAACCACTAAATATCGAAATAAATCACACAAAACATAAAGCTCAATAAAGTTAAAACTATCCCCAGAGCAAATACCGTATAACACCAACGCAATCGCTTAAATTTTATACTCAATATTATACCCGTATCATACAAATCAGTATATATTGCTTTTTCCAAATAAGATGATTTGACAATCAACTCATTGATGACTTCTACATATTCTTCTTTTTCCAATTCTCTAAAATTATCAAAGTAAAAAAGACTCCGCTTCCCCTCAAGCATATCAACTTTTGTTGCTGCCTGGCTACTGATGGGTTTTGTCGCCAAAGTTGCCAATACAATAGCGCAGCCACTCGTTATTATCAGAATAAACATAGGCACTATAAAACTCGATACATCAAAAATATAACTGGCAAATAAGGGGATCATCAAGGTCAGCAAAATAGCATTTACCGTAATCATTATCCCTGCCCGTTTGTCGGCAATATTAATCAGATCAATTTGGTTTCGGGAGCTGGTTTTTATCATTGTCATGGCTTCTTTGTTGGATAATAAGGAGTTCTCCTGCTTTTCTTGCTTAATGAATCGCCCCATTCTTATCGAAGCATTCACACTTTTTTCACGCCATAGTTTTTCTGCAAATTTGGTCTTGAACTGATAATCATTCATCTGCTTGAAAATATTTTCCAGCACCACTAACCTGTCAATACCATCATCTTCAGAAAGCATCCTTTCGCTATACATTTCCTCCTGTCGCAAAAAGTATTTCTTCGTCAATTTTTGTCGATATTTAATATCCGAAGCGATACACAAGGCGATTTCGGGCGTAGCCTCATTTTTATCAATTCTCCGAACCGCATTTATCAAAAACTTGAGCTTTATAGGAGTTATTTTTAGATTTTCAAAAAACTCCTTTTTCAATTTTGCCCGGAAAGCAGGTTCAAAATGGTCAAGCGTAAAAATATGCAGCATAATTTTCACTAATACCAACTCATCCTTTGTTGGTTTCAATGCTTTCCTAAAGGATATAAGATGCTCAAAATCCTTAAATAAATCTACGTAAGACCAATTATCTAAAGTCTCTAAAGCATACGAAGCCGTCAGGTATCGCAGTTGTTTTTTTACTTCTGTCAAGTCATCGTGGTCAAATTTTATATCCTGATTTACTAATTCTACCATTTCTAAAAAATAAAGTATTGTTCCATTATAATGCCAAATCACAAATGTAAATGTAGTGTTTTTTTTTTGCAAAAGTCAATACTTTAATAACCTCTTGTATTAAGGGGTTTATCGAAAAAAAAACGTAAAACGATTTTGTAAATCGTTCTGCCCGTATTGAGCGATGATTTGCAAAATCGTTTTACGTTTTAACTGAGACAGTTTTACCTGACTTATCCAATTTGTGCACAATCCGTCGCTAACACGCGAGGTCGTTTCACGTTAGGCTATGGACTACGGACTATCGTCTATGGACTATTCTACATTTTAATAATTCGTTTACTTATCACTTCATTTTCCTTATGAATAGAAATAAAATACACCCCTCGCGCTTCCTGTGAAATGTTGATGGAAAGGTTGTTTTGCATATTGCCGCTTTGGATGGTGCGTCCTGTGGTGTCGTGGATTTGGTAGGTGCCTTGTGGGATACCGTTTACTTGAAAAATACCTGTGCTTGGATTGGAAGAAATTGTGATATGAGGTAAATTATCGGGTGTGGTGGTGGAGACCGTGCAAAGGGCAAGGATTGCTTCGGCACTATTGCAGTTGGGCGCATTATCGTATATTTCTGATACGCTGCCACTTTCTAAGTAATCACAAATGGGTGGAACTGCACAAATAGATAGTGCTGGATTATCAATAATCCTCAAATTACCCCCAATAGAGGTCACATTTTCCAAGCCACTTAAATCCGCTAATTCGTTATTACCACGAATAATCAAATAATCCCCAATAGAGGTTACATTTTCCAAACCACTTAAATCTGTTAAGGCATCATTATACCGAATCTGCAAATTCCCCCCAATAGAGGTCACATTTTCCAAGCTACTTAAATCAGTAACATTAGAAAAACCAATATGCAAGCTACCCCCAATAAAGGTCATATTTTCCAAGCCAATTAGATCCGTTAATTTATCATTACCGTAAATGGTAAACCCCCCCCCAATAGAAGTCACATTTTCCAAGTTACTTAAATCCGTTAATTCGTCATTACCGAAAATGATCAAATCCCCCCCAATAGAAGTCACATTTTCCAAACCACTTAAATCTGTTAAGGCAGCATTAAGACCAATCCTCAAATTCCCCCCAATAGAGGTTACATTATCCAAGCTACTTAAATCAGTAATATTAGAATAATTATACAAAAAACCTATTTGCAATATACCAGTAATCTCTGTGCAAGCAGGGTAAGCTGCAGCAAAATCATCAACCTCAGCCTGTGTAGTTAAAATGACATCTCCCTGCGGGCATTGCGCCTGTATGATATTGTTACAAAAAATTAAAGCAAAAAAACAAAGGAATAGATATTTTACGGTTTTCATATTTGTTATTTTTAAAATTAAAAAAGGCATCAAAACAAGTGAGTTTGCTTTGATGCCTCTAATTTACTAAAAATATATAAACGGAGTGTTTACAACCTTAATCTTAACAAATTACCGAACAAAATCTCATGATTATAAAATTTTTCATCCCAAAAGAAATTATAAAATATCTATTTGTTGTACATTTGAATCTCAAACGTTTACGAAGCGATGAATGAATAATGAACTGAACACGCAGGACACAAAAGATAAGAAAACCCAACTAACTCGAAAAAAAACTAAATTTGACTAAAAACCTCATTACAAAACACTTCGTGTCCTCTACGTACTAATTGCTTTTCGTGTTCTTCGTGCGCTTAGTGGTTCAATATTACACACATGGAAAAAATAATAAAAGATTCAAAATTCCAAGCTGTCTTAAAAGAGATTGCGGAGGCGGAAGGGCGCAGCTTTTTGGAAGTACAAAAAGAAGGTGCGGACTGCATCGCAGAACTATACGCACAGCAACATCCGGTGGCGACCATGCTCGGCGCACAGACCATTCAATACATCGTATCGCGGGCTTATGAAAATAAAATCGACGTTGACCCAAAGGGCGTTCAAGCCCTTATGAAATTGGTGCGTAAACATTCCGTGGCGTTTATCATGACCCACAAAACCTATCTCGATACCATGATTTTAGCATTGACCTTGGTGCGTTATGGGATGCCTGTGCCGTATGCTTTTGGTGGCGACAATATGGCGTTTTTGGGACTGAAACAACTCGGAAAAGCGGCGGGTTTGATATTCATTCGACGCGATTTTAAGAGCGATAAAGTCTATAAAGCTGCCTTGCGTCACTTCATCGCTTTCCTCATAGATGACGGGCAACATTTCACTTGGAACATCGAAGGTACACGCTCTCGTACAGGCAAAATCGTATGGCCTCAAATGGGTATTTTGAAGTACATCATGGATGGTGAGCGAAACAGCAAACGCGAAATAAAATACATTCCCGTCTCGATAGTTTACGACCTCATTCCCGACGTAAAAGAGATGACAGAGCAAGGAAAAGGCAAGGCAAAAAACTCAGAAAATCTGATATGGTTTACCAACTATGTCAAAAAACTCGGCAACCAATTCGGGCGAGCTGCCATTCGATTTGGCGAGCCTGTGGATGCTGACGGCTTGCATCAGGCAATCATCCCAGACATGGAAGAAGATAGCTATGCCGACAAAAATACCTTACCGCGATTTGCCTTTGAAGTCATCCATAAAGCCAACCGCATTACGCCTGTCACGACGGTTTCGCTCATTTGCCACCTCTTGCTCAATCATTTTTCATTGACCAAAAAAGAAATGGAAATTCGCGTATCCAAACTCATGCGTTTTATCGAAAAACGACGCGAAGATGTCCTCTTGGATAGAGGAAAACCAATTGGTAAAAGTATTCAAAGAGCCTTAAATTTGCTGATAAAAGGCGGCATCGTAGAAAAGACCCAATCGGGCTTGCACGCCCAATATTGCTTGGCTTCGTCGGAGTATTTACCCGCCAATTATTACGCCAATATGTCGTCGGGACATCTGTACCATCGCGCCTTCATTGAGTTGGCTTTGGTCAAAATAGCCGACGACACTTCCAATGACCGTATCATCAATTTTTGGACAGAAATCATGCGCCTGCGCGACCTATTCAAATTTGAATTCTTTTATACTAATAAAGAAAATTTCTCCAACGAAATAGAAGAAGAGTTACAACGCTTCGACTCCAAATGGCGCGACATTATCAGCAATCCGAAAGGCGACATTAAGGCATTGCTTCGCCGACAGAATTTGTTTGTTTCCGAATCTGTCGTATTAATTTACCTCGAAGCCTATCAAGTCGTTTGTACAACTTTAATAGGTTGGGATGTTGAAAACGAATTTACCGAAAAGGGCTTCATTGATGCCTGTTTGTTCAAAGGAAAAGACCTGCATTGGCAAGGCAAAATCCGTCGTTTGGATAGCGTCTCCAAGCCCTTTCTCATCAATGGTTATCGCTTGGCAAAAAATCGTCAATTAACCCCTTGCGAAGATGGAAAAATAGACCAAAAAGGAATCAAAGATTGCATTGACACCCTAAAAGCAACCAACAATCGTTTGTCGCAACTACACAATTTAGAAGAAGTGATTGTGATAGAAGAAAACCAAGCGGTGCCGCTTGAAATGTCGGTCGTACCCGGCTCGGCTTTGGCAGATGTCGCGATAGATGTTTTACAAGCTGAAGAAGGCTCGCAAATTGCTGCATTTTTCGATTTAGACCGTACTTTGATTGATGATTTTTCGGTCAAACAATTCATGCGCTCGCGTGTCTTTAGCGGCAGAACATCTCCGAGAGAGTTCTTGTCACAATTTGCGGCTGTATTGTACTACGCCTCTGGCAATCGAGATTTTGGCAGGCTCACCAATATCTCCGCAAAAGGCATAAAAGGACTTAAAGAAAAGGACTTTGTAGAGCTGGGTGAAGATGTCTATTTACGATACTTAGCTGGTGCAATTTATCCCGAATCACGGGCTTTGGTGGATTCGCATTTAGCGAAAGGGCATAAGGTAGCCATCATTTCTGCCGCTACGCCGTATCAGGTCGATCCCATTGCGAGAGATTTAGGTATAAAAAATGTTTTTTGTACACGAATGCAAGTAGTTAATGGAAAATTTACAGGAGAAATCGAAGAAATGTGTTGGGCAGAAGGCAAGGCAAACGCTGCGCGCGAGTTCTCCGAAAAGCATAATATTGACCTCTCGAAAAGCTATTTTTATACCGATTCTATCGACGATTATCCGCTGCTGGAAATCGTAGGAAACCCGCAAGCTGTCAATCCCGACAAAGAGCTTTCGCAACGGGCTTTTGAGAACAATTGGCAGATTCGTCGTTTTGACCACGCCGTAGGCACGCCACTCGTCAACAGCATGCGAACCGTCCTCGCGATAGGTAGTTTTTATCCTGCGGCGATGAAAGGGCTGGCAGTCGGCGCGATGAATATGTCCCAACGAAAAGGCATCAACACGACCATCGAAAGCGTTGGCGATTTGGGCTGTCGTATGGCGGGCTTGGAAGTATCGGTACGCGGTATCGAAAATCTGGAAGTTGCCCGACCTGCCGTTGTTTGCTTCAATCACCAGAGCAATGTCGATATGTTTATCCTCTCTAAAATCGTCAAAAGAGACCTCACCGCTATCGCCAAAAAAGAACTCGCCTCCACGCCACTCGGTCCGCTATTCAAAGCGATGGGTGCGATTTTCATTGACCGTAGCAACAAAAACAAAGCCCTCAAAGCCTTCGAACCCGCCATCGAAGCCCTCAAAAGTGGTATCTGCGTTGCCATCGCACCCGAAGGTACACGCAGTCGCACACGCAAGCTCGGCAAGTTCAAAAAAGGCGCATTTCACCTCGCCATGCAGGCGGGTGTGCCTATCGTTCCTATCGTCATCAAAAATGCTCACGATGCCATGCCGAGAGGTAGCGGACTGATGCAAGCGACTCATATTGAGGTAGTTGTGCTGGAAGCGGTGGATACTTCCAAATGGAAAGTGGAGACTATCAAGGAGCATATCAAAGAGGTGCGAGGCTTGTATTTGGAGACGCTTGGGCAGGTGGAATAACGTAGCGTAATGCCTCCGGCTTGCGTTTGCGTACTACTTGCACAATCGAGATGTTTTTAAAGGTAACGGATTCGTTACCTTTCTGAAAAAACGTACGTGTATAATTCATATTATTTGTATTTTCGCAACGTTTTTCATCATTAAATTATACTCAAAATGTGGACTTTCTTTAAAACACTTTTTAATATTTTACGAAATATCAGCCTTGCGATTGTATTGGCAGTCGTGGGTTGTTTTGCTTGGATTTGGACGGATGAGGAATTAAAAGAGGGTCTTGTAGAAGCGATTAACGAAGAAAGAAGCCTTGCAAATGAAACTTACTCAGAGGACGAAGAAGTATTTGGTATTCAATCTTTTACGAATGAAGATAATGCATCCAAAATCTCAAAAATTGAAATTAAAAAAGCCAACGGAGGTTCTCTTTATTTAACTCCTGATGAAATCATGTATCTCAACAAACATGGAGATGATGAATATTTAATTACGAATGATAATGAGAAAATAAGAACAAACATTAGCTTGATTAATGAATATCGAAAATTAGAAAGGTTTGGTGAATTTTACTTTTTCAAAACCAAAAATAACATCATTAATTGCGAGATGATTAGAGGTATTACACCTGAAAATAAAAATGAATTGGGGAATAATTATGTTTATAAAATTGAAATGAAAAATGGCGATATTATCAATGTCAACAAAAACAAAATTGCCGATTTAAGAAGAATAATGGATAAAATTTCAAATTAAATAAATTCATTAATTATCCGTTTCGCCAACGAATATTTCCGTTTCAGTATCTAAGTCATAATATAATTTGTAATTCCTAAAAAATACACTCACCTTCGTATTGTTAATCATTTTTAATCATACGAGATTCTTCTCATAAATCAATTTTATTATGCCTTTCAAGGATGACTATCAACCAACACAAGATGATTTAGACAATCATTCTGACCAATTGAACCCTAATAATGATAAATATCAAGGGTCAAAAGACGATTGATTTACTTCATTCAAATCTTATTTTTTCACCAATTAGAAATTAATAATCATGGCAAGAACGAAGCCTAAACAGCCAAACTGGCCGAGTAAAAAGCCCGGCAAAAAATCGGGAGGTGGTCGAGATGTAAATCCACCAAAGCCTAAACCAAAAAGCAATTAAAATCAAGGGCTGCACTTTGCAGCCCTTTTTATTTGCCGAAACGTAAAACGATTTTGCAAATCGTCCGTAGCATAATGCGTCTCGCTTGCGTTACGTGTAGTACGCGGGCGCAAGCCGGAGGCATTACGCTACGTTTCGCATTTGCAAATCCCCCAATTTTTCCCTAATTTTATCATTGAAAAAATACATATTTAATCAAATATATATGAATTTATGAAAATCGCCAGTTTGGACAATGAAGTGCATTTTAAAAAAGTCTTTACGGATGTAGAGATTTTTACGGCATTTGTGAAAGACGTATTGGGGATTGACATTGAAATTGATAAGGTAGAAACCGAAAAAATATTACCAAGTAAAGTAAGTCCTATCAGATTTAGAATGGATTTATTTGCCGAAGATGTCAATAATCGTACTGTCGTCGAAATCCAAAAAATGGATTACGACTATGCTTACAACCGTTTCTCTCATTATTT
>Ga0209187_1000394_pt1 | contig 80744 bp, 41 predicted proteins | sample BantaG_FD_187430 | JGI IMG/M metagenome (GOLD analysis project Ga0209187, IMG submission 187430) | Marine algal microbial communities from Bantry Bay, Ireland - BantryBay_4 metaG (SPAdes) (version 2) | ecosystem: Host-associated > Algae > Red algae > Unclassified | place: Bantry Bay, Ireland...
CCTTTTTGCCCCATACTTCTTCAAAAATACTCGCCGTAGCTAAGGCTATGGCTGTGTTTTTTGAATCGTCTGAAACAAAAATATCTATCAAGCCTATTCTAAAAATAATTAAGTCATCCTACTTGAGTAGTTTGACGGAATTATTTAGATTACTATGTATTAGGTACACCCTGACAACTTCTCATCCTGATACAATGATAATAATAATACCGTCAATAATAAAATAGCCCCTCCTTGACAATTCCTCATTTTGGGATAAAGCTCCGGTAGATTTTAAATCCATACCAGATATAGTGTTAAGAAAGAGTACTTTTTCAGCGCGCTTACTCATCTATTGAATCATTGGGCAGCCTAAAAATTTTCTTGTCTTGAGGATCACCGGGCTCATGCAACGATTGCCAGATAGCAATCCTCATCCTCCATCATTTGAAGAAGCTATTTGGTTTTATCGAAAGAGAAATTTATTTAAAAAAACAGAATAATAGATCATTCAAATATAAGAAAAAACGGCTCTTCCCTTCCCTAAATTCCCGTTTTTACACTTTCCAAGCGACTTTTGACCCTGTAACCAGGTACATAGAAGCCCATAGATTGCCTACTAAATTTGACGACGAACCTAATTTTTATTGAATAAAAATCATTAGAACAGGATATCATACTACGGTATGCATTCACTGACAAAAAGCTACATGATGTGGATAAAATTCTAAATTTTAAGATGGGCAGCGCAGGAAAGCCAGGTGGGAAAGATTGCAGCTAAGTCATTGAAAAAAGTAGTTTAAAACTTGCAAAAGCGATAGTGATACAGTTATATTCGCATTTAATGAAAAATCTTTGAACCATATCAATGTTAGGCCAGATAGCTATATTTTATACCCGACAGGTATTGAAGCTGTTTAAAGTTATTGAGAAATGAAGCGAAAAGCGACCTATGGAAATTGCACCAAAAGAAGGCTTTCAGGGATTAATTGAAAATTGGAAAAGTGATTTAATTGCAGCAGTGAGTGTCTCACTCATTGCGTTACCTCTTTCATTAGGAATTGCTTTAGCAGCGGGTGCACCAGCGATGGCAGGCATCTTTTCAGCAATTGTTGGCGGTGTTGTCACCACCTTTTATCGTGGTGGACACATATCCGTCAACGGACCTGCTAAAGGTGTTATTGCGGTCATTCTTTTGGGTATTGCATTGATGGATGATGGTTCTGGGCAAGCCTTTAATTATGTACTGGCAGCAGTAGTTGTTTCAGGTGCTATTCAGGTAATATTAGGTTTATTGAAGTTGGGACGTTTAGCAGATACCTTCCATTCTTCCGTGATTCATGGCCTTTTGGCAGCCATCGGAATTATCATTTTTGCGAAACAAATCCATGTTGCCATGGGCACGTATTCTGATAGTCCGAGTATTATACAAAACCTCATTGATGCGGTTCTGTACTTACCGAAAGCCAATCCTTTTGTGGTGATCATTGCCTTGGCAGGCTTACTTCTATTATTGTTTCATTCCAAAATCAGTTATCGGGTTTTCCATATTTTGCCTGCGCCAATGTGGGTCATTGGCCTTTCCATTCCGTTTGTTTATTTTTTCAACTTCTTTGAGCAACATACCCTTTCATTCTTTGGAAAGTCATATGAGGTAGGACCTACTCTACTGCTGGACATTCCCAATAACATCATGGATTCAGTAATGCATCCTAATTTCAGTAAAATTAATACTATTGAGTTCTGGACAACCGTATTGTCCATATTAATCATCACAAGTATTGAATCATTAGCTATTGCAAAAGCTGTTGACAAAATTGATCCTTATAAACGAAAGACGGATTTGAATAAGGATTTGACAGGCATTGGTTTGAGTACAATTGCAGCTGGTTTGATTGGAGGCCTGCCAATTATTGCTGTGATTATTCGAAGCACGGTTAATATCCATAATGGAGCAAAAACAAAGTGGTCTAATATGTATCAAGGACTTTTGTTGTTAATTTTCATTGTGGTATTGAGCCCAATAATGCGGCAAGTCCCCTTATGTGCTTTTGCTATTTTACTCGTTTATACTGGATTTAAATTGGCTTCACCTTCCGTCTTCAAACAAATTTATAATCAAGGAACAGAGCAATTAATATTCTTTGTTGGTACGATGGTTTTAACCCTTTATACTAATTTATTAATTGGATTATTGGGTGGCTTAATATTAGCAATGGTCGCTCACATGCTATTGACGAAGGTGTCTATTCCTCAATTTTTTAAAATGATTTATAAATCGGGTTCAAATTTGATTATAAACTCAGATGGCAGTTACGATTTAAAAATCAAAGGGATTGCAAATTTTTTAGGCATCTTAAAAATCGATAAATTAGTGTCTCAGATTCCTTCGGGAGCAGATGTCAATATTGATCTTTCGGAAACGAAATTGGTCGGCATAACCTATATGGATTATCTGGTAAATTACTTAAAAACGCAAAAAGATTCGGGAGGTAAAGTTATCATAAAAGGATTGGATTCGCATGTTTCATCAACTACCTATAACAGGGGTTTAAAAATTTCTTTAAATAATTTTGCCCCTAAGTTATCGCCCAGGCAAATTCGATTACAAAATTTGGCCAATGAAAAAGGTTATCAATACACAAGGAAAGTAGATTGGGATACCACTTATCTAAAGAACTTTCACTTCTTTGAAATTAGGCCTATCGAACGTAAATCAAATTGTCTCAAAGGAACATTTAAAGATTTGGATGTGTCTTGGGAAATTAATGATGTAACGTTCAATGAAGGTGGGGCTTTTACGGCTGAGACATTTACTACCACTCTAATGGTCTTAAGGTTAAATAAAAAAATACCCGTTTTCACCATGGAAAAAGAAGGTGTATTTGAAAAATTATTTGATCGGGTGATGGCCTTTACGGGATATAAAGATATTGATTTTGAGATGTATCCAGATTTTTCTAATAAATTCCTGATTATGGGAAATAAGGAGTCTGAAATTCGCTCCTTTTTTACCCCTGAAATTATTCGCTTTTTCGAAAATCAACAGATTTATCATTTAGAAAGTAATGGAGAGGCGCTAGTCATTTTTGATAAAATCAAATTGGCGCGGACAGATGAAACCATGGCATTTATAGATTATGGTAAAGAATTGGCCATGCTCTTAAATGAAAAGACAATATAATGAGGGAATGTATGGAATACTGCATGAACATGACTTATCTACCACATGTAACCATCACTCCAAATTCCTCAACTGCTCCGCCGCCATCTCCGCACTAATGTCACGCTGAGGACTACCAAACATTTCATAACCAACCATAAATTTCTTAACGGTAGCTGAACGCAATAAGGGCGGATAAAAAGACATGTGAAAATGCCACTCAGGATGGTCTGCTCCGTCCGTAGGACTTTGATGAATACCTGATGAGTATGGAAAGGAAGTATCAAAAAGTCGGTCAAATCGCTGTGTCAGGTCTTTTAGAATAGTAGCGAAAGCCTCTTTTTCCAGAGCGTTCATTTGGCCAATATGTTGAAAATGGCGCCTTGGAATAAGCATGGCCTCATAAGGCCAGACTGCCCAGAACGGGACTAAAGCAACAAAATGATCGTTCTCAAAAACAATACGTTTTCGGGACTCTAGTTCTTGTTCCAGATAGTCAAGTAGAAGGCTTCTTTGATTGGCTTTCCAATACTTCTTTTGCTGTTTTGATTTTTTGACCACTTCTTGTGGAATAGAACTTTGTGCCCATATCTGACCATGTGGGTGTGGATTACTACATCCCATGATGGCGCCTTTATTTTCGAAAATTTGAACATGCTTAATAAAAGATTTACTGCCCAATTCCATGTATTGTTCTTGCCACATGTCCACCACTTTTTCAATATCTTTAATTTCCATGTCTGGCAATGTCTTCGAATGGTCTGGTGAGAAACAGAGTACCCGGCATATTCCTTTTTCGCCTTTGGCCTTTAGCAAACCATTCTTATAGCTTGCTGACTTCGTACCTGGTATTAATGCACCAAAATCATTATCAAAAACATAAGTGTTTTCATAGACCGGATTTTGCGTACCGTTGGCGCGAGTATTACCAGAGCATAGATAGCAACTAGGATCATGACTGGGCCGAATCTCCGTATCCTTTGCTTCTTGTTTTCCCTGCCAGGGACGTTTGGTACGGTGGGGCGAAACGAGCACCCATTCGTCGGTTAGAATGTTATATCGTTTGTGTGGATCTTCTGAAAAGTTAAGTGGCATTTTATCGTTTTTTATTTGACTAATGTTGCTCCATCTTCAATGGATACGGTATAAGGTGTTAAATCAATTCCAAATTGCCTGCGATAAAGCTCAGCCGCCAGCTCCGTGAAATTAGCAACTTGTTTTTTGTCAATTATATTTATGGTGCAACCTCCAAAACCACCTCCCATCATCCGGCTACCCAAAATGTACTCTTTATCTAAAGTCAGCTCGACCAGGTAATCCAGTTCGGGGCAACTAACAGCATAATCATTTTGCAAACTGAGATGAGACTGATACACGAGTTGGCCCAAAGTAGTAAAATCGCCTTTTTGCAATGCTTCGGTTGCCTGTAAAACCCGATTGTTTTCCGTGACAACGTGGTGGCATCGCTTAAAAACAGTATCCGACATGCTGGGTTTGCTTTGTTGGAGCATATCTGCAGTAACGTCTCTGAGGTTTTTTACTTCGGGAAATATTTTTCGAATCAGCGTAGTCCCCTTTTCACATTCTGTTCTTCTGGTGTTGTATTCTGAAGAAGCTAAGGCATGAGAGATATTAGTGTTCAAAAGCAGCAATTGATAATCACCTAAATCGAAGGGAAAATATTGAAATTCCAATGACCTGCAATCCAGTAGCATCACCTGATTTTTCTTTCCCATCACACTGGCAAACTGATCCATGATACCACATCTGATGCCTACGAAATTGTGCTCTGCCATTTGACTGGCTTTGATCAACTGCCATTTGTCAAAACCCAGGTGAAATAATTCATTTAACCCAAAAGCTAAACTACATTCCAAAGCAGCAGAGGAACTCATACCTCCTCCAATGGGTACATCTCCTTCAAACCAAGCATCAAAGCCTGAAAACTCAGCGCCTAATTTTTGCAATTCCCGCACGACTCCCATGACGTAATTTTGCCATCCCCCTTCTGAAAGGGGCTGAAATTCAGTTAGGTCAAACGAATAGACCTCCTCCATGTTAGACGCGGTGAAGGACGCTGTCTTTTCACTTCCATTTCGCTTAAGTTTAAAAACAGACTTTTTATCAATGGCAGCTGGCAGGACAAAGCCATCATTGTAATCGGTGTGTTCTCCGATGATGTTTATGCGGCCTGGGGACTGGACTATTATTTCTTGATTTTGCATTTATTGAGTTAAAACAGTAAGATGAGCGGATATTCCAATTAAAGAAGTTATTGAATGTTTCTAAGAAAAGCAAATCGAATTAATCTCCTCCAATTCCGAAGTCGTAAAACTCAAATTATCTAAAGCTGCTACATTCTCTTTAATCTGCTCTGCTTTACTTGCACCTATCAGTACACTTGTAAGGTTATCATCTTTCAGCAACCAGGCAATGGCTAGTTGAGCTACAGACTGCCCTCTCCTACCGGCTATTGATCTGAGTAATCTTACCTTTTCGATTTCTTGTTCGACCTGGGTTTTATTTAGATAGCGTCCGTCGGCAGCTACACGAGAATCCTCAGGGATTTTTGTCAAATACCTGTCGGTTAAAATGCCTTGAGCCAAGGGTGAAAAGGCAATGCTTCCCATACCTTTTTCTTTCAAAGTGGGGAGCAAGGCAGCTTCACTCCACCGGTCAATCATATTGTATCGAGGTTGGTGAATGAGTAGGCGAATGCCTTTATCCTTTAAAATATCATAGGCCTTAGCCGTTCGTTCAGCAGGATAATTAGAGATACCGACATAAAGGGCTTTCCCAGAACGCACGATTTGATATAAGGCGTCCATTGTTTCTTCAAGCGGTGTTTCCTCATCGGGACGATGGTGATAAAAAATATCTACATAGTCCAGGCCCATTCTTTTCAAACTCTGATTAAGACTTGCTATCAAATATTTTCGGGAACCAAAGTTTCCGTAAGGACCCGCCCACATGTCATAACCCGCTTTAGAAGAAATAATCAATTCATCTCTATAAGTCGCAAAATCTTTTTTTAGAACTTTACCAAGGGTCGTTTCTGCCGAACCGTAAGGTGGTCCATAATTATTGGCTAAATCAAAATGGGTGATCCCCAGGTCAAAAGATGTTCTCAATAATGTACGCGCATTTGTAAAATCCGCATTTTCTCCGAAATTATGCCAAAGCCCAAACGAAAGTGCTGACAATAACAAGCCACTGTTACCACACCTTCTATATATCATTTTCGAATAGCGATCATTATTGGGCAAATAATTTTCAGGTTGTGAAATATCGTTGATTTTCATCTTTTTTGATGCTTTAGTAGATCAAGGTATAAAATAATCTCAAGTTCCAATATTTCATTTAGCACACAAGAAAAGAAGTAAACACAGAAAGAGCAATTCTGTATGCCAAACAAAAACTAGACATCAGTAAATGGAATGAGAAAGGTTTAAAGGTAAGTAAAATTGTCAATTCCCTTATTTTGTAAAATGGATCCGCCTTGTCCAGTTTTTGTCTAGACAAGTCTCTCTTTTATTGCTGTGAATGTGTATTTATTACAGAGCAGTTTTTTTTAACAAAAAAAGCTGAAATAAACCTGCTTACCTGATTTATCGAAACAAACAACTCAACTATGCAAAAAGCCTCATTACAACGCAATTCATTCCTATTTGCATCTATCGTCGCGTTTGGCGGGTTTGTATTCGGATTGGATGCTGCCCTGATTTCGGGTACCGTTAAATTTATTACTGCAGATTTTGGATTATCCGACTTACAAGTAGGAACAGTGGTCAGTGCTCCTGGCTTCGGGGTTATTTTCGCGCTGTTAGCCACTGGCTATTTTGCAGATTTATTAGGTAGAAAACGAACCTTGCAAATCATAGCCGCATTATATTTGGTTTCCGCGGTTTGCTCTACTTTTGCTCCTAGTTTTGAAACTTTAGTCGCCGCTCGTTTTTTAGGTGGTCTGGCATTTACCTCTCTATCATTAGCGGCCATGTATATTGGAGAAATCGCCCCACCCGACATGCGGGGAAAATTGGTGGCCATGAACCAAATCAATATCGTGGTGGGACTTTCCGCTGCTTATTTTATCAATTACTGGGTGCTGCAAGCCTCCCAATCATCTGCTGCCTGGGTAACAGAATGGGGATTCAGTACCAGCACCTGGCGTTGGATGCTTGGTTCCGAAATAATACCTGCTTTACTGTGGTCCATGCTGCTACTATTCATTCCGGAGAGTCCACGTTGGCTGGTGTTAAAAGGCAGAGAGACAGAAGCAAAATCTGTTTTAACAAAACTTCTTCCTTTCGAAAAAATAGCACCCGAAATCACAGGTATTCAGGAAAGCCTCAAAAATGAAAGTAATAAAACATCTGTTGCCCAGCAATTAAAAAGCCTTTTTGATTCTAAAATTAGAATAGCTCTTATTCTGGGAATCACCTTTGCCATCGTTCAACAAATAACGGGGATAAATGCGATCCTTTTTTATGCACCTACAGTATTTGAACAATTGGGCCTGGGAACTGATGCGGCTTTTAGTCAAGCTGTTTGGGTGGGTATTTGCAGCGTATTTTTCACCGTATTAGCGCTGCTGTTAATCGATAGAATTGGTCGCCGTCCAATGACTATTTTTGGCTTATTATGGGCAGTATTAAGCTTGGCACTTTGTGCTTATGGTTTCCATCAGGCAACTTATACTTTGACTGCAGATGATATAAGCGCACTTGAAAATCTGGAGCCTTCCAAACTACAATCTATGGTCGGAATCGTATACGAATCTGATGTAGCATTTAAAGAGGCACTCCGGGAAATACTAGGGAGTATGGATGCCAAGAAGTTTGAAAGTGTTTTGATTCAAAAAGCAGGAACGCTTCCCTCTACTCTGATCTTGTTCGGAATTATGAGTTTTATTGCTGCCTTTCAATTTTCGGTTGGACCGATTATGTGGATCGTATTTTCTGAAGTTTTCCCTACTAGAGTTCGAGGAATTGCTATCCCTGCCTGCGCACTTGTTACGAGTATTGTAAGTTATCTGATACAGCAATTTTTTCCCTGGCAGCTGACCAATATGGGAGCAAGAGATATCTTCCTCTTCTATGCGGTGACCAGTGCCATTGGTTTGATTGCCTTATTTAAATTATTACCAGAGACTAAAAACAAAACGCTAGAAGAGATTGAGGCGACTCTGGCGGGCAAGTGATGAGCGCCAGGAGTCAGGGTCGGAATCGTCGTATCCACCAAATTTATTTCACTGGATACCAACTAACGGGTTTGCAAGTAGTTAAAACCAACCCTGCCCGATCTAACGGTCCTCAGGGAGGCTAGCAAATAGATGTCGTGCCCTGTAATGCAATGTTGTGCCTCTTAAATCGTCAATAAGTTGTGTCCTTTCCCATAAAGTGCTTACACGATGTAGTTCTGACGCTTTTTTGGGTATTATTTATCTTCTGTGCAGAGGAACACTTACTAGAGTTCACCAGTAGACGAGAGCCAACACTTGTGTTGCCCGCGTGCCGCCGAAGCTTTTCTTAGGAGCCGAAGCCTTGGCGTAGGATCTAGCGGAGGAGCAGCGGAGCCGAAATATCCTTTACGGCGCAAAGCGCTCGTAAAAAAACATCCACCTAAAATTCATCAATAGGGTCACTGAAATATAGGGTCTCTGAATAGTGACCAAAAAACATAACATAGACCTTGACTTCCACTAAACATAAACTCAATTTGAAGCAAGCACCTATAAAAAAGCTGTCTTGAAAAACATTTCCAAGACAGCTTTAGTACATTATGTATTTAATACATGGCAGGTTAAAAACGAATAATAAACACCGCTAAGCATTCATCATTCATTGAAGTTGTTTAAAGTTATCTACTAAAGTCGAGGATAAGGGCTTGATGCTCCGGGCAAAGTTCATTTGCCCTCCCATCCGCAAGCGGGAAATTCCTTTCAGAATTTATGTAGCCATTCGCGTGCCACCGACGTCTTTCTCAGGATCTAGCGGAGGAGCAAGCTACGGCGACGAGGAATAGCTGAGGCCTGGGGATCAATGCCTTATCCGCAGGCATAGGAAATAACTTTAAGCAACTTCATACTTATAATTTATTTTATCATAATTTTTTGACCTCCATACTTTCCATCTTGCTCTATTTTGATAAAATGGAAACCTGATGCCAATTGACTCACATCAAGTCGGTTGTCCTGCGTATCCAGATTAAGAACCAGCTTACCTGTCATGTCATAAACCTGAACATTTTTCATCAAGTCCAGAGGCGTCTCAATCATAACTTCGTTGTCGGCAGGATTAGGATAAATCTCCAGTCCATCTATTTTTTCTAAAATATCCGTTGAAGTAATAGTTCCTGCGGGGCGAATCTGAACAAATTCATACCAGAATACATCCGGGAAACCATCCGTACCAGGAAGTGTTTCAAAAACTACCCTGCACTGCATATAGGCAATTTGCGTCGCTCCCGTACCACTGTCATCATGCATTCCGAAAGTATCTGCATCCATAGGAATGGTGTAATCAAAGTCTATTTGTCCATCAAGAGAACCGACAGTAGCGTCAGCAAAAATTTGCTTATCTTCGTAAGCAGTTCCGCCCCAACCAGGCAGAAAAATGGTGTAGTTGATGTTGACCTCAGTCGCATCCTCCGTTCCATTAGGCCCCTCAGCAGTAGTCGTATACATACCCTGCCAATTCACGGTCTGCCCTTGCTCAAACTGAAGTTGGGAAAATTCACCTGCGGCACCTGTTGTATAAACAGAATCAGCATAACTAGTAATAACAAGAGCACCCGCATTTTGCTGTGCAAAGGTGGTCGTAATGGAAAACACCATTAAAAGAATAAATAAAATGTAACTATTTTTGTTCATAATAATAGATTTTAATTTTATAAACAGTATGACTTAATTGTTTTGAAAAGAAGCTTAATAAATATTTTTAGTTCAGACGATTCAAAAAACGCAGCCGTAGGCTTAGCTATGGTGAGTATTTTTGAAGAAGTGTGAAGTAAAAAGGTCATCAAGATTATATCTAAATAATTTGGTCAGACTATTTAACATGAAAAAATGAAATAGATTTAGGCTTTTATAAGAATACCCAAATATTGCCATTACTTATTTTTTTACCGCATAAGCATACTTGACAAAAACTGAACATATCATCATATTTTATCAATTATCAGGTTCTTGTCGAGTTTTTGTCAAGTTCAACTAGCCTTAAGGAAAGTACTCAATTCCTATATTGTGAGTAGAGCTATGGACAAGTATCCGATTTTTTCAAAACTATGGATAATTAGCTGTAAGTCAATAAGATAAACTCTTTTGTATATAAATCACGCCCATGTGGAAATCTATTCAATTTTTCATTCTTTTCTTTTGTGCAGCCTCACTTCCGGGTCAAACCTTTGAAAGAATTGAAAATACCGCACAATTAGCCTTTCTGACCAATACGACGGGTATAGCTGTAGCTGATTTTGACAGAGATGAGGATCTGGACATTTTTGTAGTAGGCAAAAATGACCATTCAGCTATTGAACCCAGTACCTGGAGCCGGCTTTTTAGCAACAACAACGACGGGACTTTTGAAGATGTAACCCTCGAAGCGGGTTTGGGCACCCTATATGATCGTGACCTGACGGACCCGGGCTGGAACCTAGGCGTAAAAATGGGTGCTTCATGGGGTGATTATGACAATGATGGCTATCCTGATTTGTTTTTGACCAACTACAATGGATTTCAGTTATTTCAGAATCAGGGAGACGGGACTTTTCAGGAAAAAACGGAGGCGGCTGGTCTTCCAACAACTGATTCATGTTACTACTTCACAGCCCTTTGGTGGGATTTGAATAAGGATGGTTTCTTAGATCTTTTTGTTCCAAACTGGCTAGGCTGTACGCGAAACAAGTTTTATCAAAATAATGGCGATGGTACTTTTTCAGAAAAAACGGACGAACTCAACTTAGCAGGAACCAGAGAAGGAAGTCTCATGAGCATTCCCATTGATGCCAACCAAGACGGACTTTGGGACCTGTATATTGCTAATGATTTTGCTGAAAATGAGTTATTTATTCAAAACCCCGACCATACCTTCACAGATAAGGCAGTGCAATATTCCGTAAACTACAATGGCAACGATATGGGCATTGCAATTGGTGATTACAATAATAATGGAGATTTTGATATCTATGTAAGTAACATTTCTGAAAACCGATTACTCACACCAACTGGTAATAACACGTACGAAAATCTGGCAGAGGCCAAAAATATACTCAACACTTTTTGGGGCTGGGATACCCGGTTCACCGATTTTGATTTAGATGGGGATGAAGATTTATTTGTATTAAATGGTTACGAAAATGATTTCATTTATTATCCGGTTTGGAAAGAAAATTTTTATTTCAAAAACCGCTTGATGGAAGGAGAAGAAACCTTTTTGGATTGGTCTGAAGAAGCTCAGGTATACGAAAATTCCAATAGCATCAGCATGGGCGTTTTTGATTACGACAATGATGGCGACCAGGATGTTTTAATTTCCAACACAGATAATACTCCTTTTTTTTATGAAAATCGAATAACCAATGGCGATGCCCAAAATGAACCACATTGGACCAACATACGACTGGAAGGTACGGTTTCGAATCGGGATGGATTAGGAAGTTATTTGAATATTTGGAGTGGAGGACAAGAGCAACATCGCTTGTATTACGGAGCAGGTTTTCTTTCGCAAAGTTTGCAAGCCGTTCATTTTGGGTTGGGCGATGCCACCGTGATTGACAGTCTAGAAATTATTTGGAATTCAGGAATTCAGGAGATGTTTTACGACCTTCCTGCCAATCAGCATTTGCACATCGTAGAAAACGAAGGTTACACCATGCTGGATATTGGCCATCAAAAAATATTCGGCTGTACCGATCCTGCCTCTTGTGATTTTGATCCGAGTGCAACCGTGGACAATGGCATCTGTTCCTACCTTCCGAGGCCATCCATTTCTGGAAATACCGAATCAGGCTATTTGAAAATAGAACCATATTCCGTTCCTGACAATTCGGGAAGCACCTATCATTGGTCTGTTGAGCATGGAGAAATACTAAGCGGACAAGGAACTGCTCAGATTACCATTAAGTGGGGATTAGAAAAAAAAGGAACGCTTTCAGCACAAGAATTCAATACCTGTGAAAGTGAAATAGCTACTATTTATATCGACTTAACATTGGATAATGTTGCGCACAAACACTCCGTTGCCAGACTTTGGAATGAGGCACTCTTAGTTGCAATTCGAAATGATTATGCACGTCCAACGGTACACGCTCGCAACCTCTTCCACACCTCTGTAGCCATGTATGATGCCTGGGCCGCTTACGATACGGAGGCCCAAACTTTTTTATTGGGAAAAAATGTTCATGGTTTTGAAAACCCCTTCGAAGGTTTTTCAACTACTGAGAATATAGAAGACGCCAGAAAAGAAACCATTAGTTTTGCAGCCTACCGCCTGCTCATTCATCGGTTTTCACCATCACCCGGCTACGATGCCGTGTCTAAAAGAATTTTCGGACGCCTTATGGAAGAACTAGGTTATGACAAAAACAATACTTCCACAGATTATACCAACGGTGACCCGGCAACATTGGGCAATCACATTGCTCAAACCCTCATTGACTTTGGAAGGCAGGATGGTGCAGCAGAAATGCAAGACTATGTGAACGCTTATTATGAAACGGTCAATTCACCGCTCATCACCAACAACCCAGGCAACCCCATTTTTGAAAATCCCAATCGCTGGCAACCATTAGCCTTAGAAACATTTATTGACCAGGCTGGAAATCTGATTGATGGCTCAACACCTGACTTTTTAAGTCCGGAATGGGGAAACGTCATTCCTTTTTCCTTAAAGGAAAATGTACGAACCGACTACGATCGAATGGGCCCCTACCCGGTCTATCACGACCCCGGCACTCCTCCATATCTTGATACTTTAGCAGAAACCGAAAGCAGCGAGCAATATAAATGGGGCTTCTCGATGGTTTCTATTTGGGGATCGCATTTGTCTCCTCATGACGGTGTGCTATGGGATATATCTCCAAATTCAATCGGCGACATTGCTTTGTCCGAATATCCTCGCGATTTTTCTGACTTTTCAGATTTTTACAAATTACTGGAAGGTGGGGATATTGGAAAAGGCAGAAGTTTAAACCCCGTTACCAACAATCCATATCCTCAACAAATAGTACCGCGAGGCGACTACACCCGCGTACTCGCTGAATTTTGGGCAGATGGTCCTGACTCAGAAACGCCTCCGGGGCATTGGTTTGTACTCTTAAATACGGTCAGTGATCATCCTTTAACAGAAAAAAAATTGGGGGCCAAAGGCAACACACTCTCTAATTTGGAGTGGGATGTAAAATCCTATTTCATTCTGGGTGGAACGATGCATGATGCAGCAATATCAGCCTGGGGCATCAAAGGATGGTATGATTATCTCCGTCCAATTTCTGCCATCCGATACATGGCTGAACGAGGGCAAAGTAGTGATCCCAACTTAGCAAATTACGATGTCGCTGGCATTCCTCTTTTATCTGGATGGGTGGAAGTTGTTCAACCTGATGATGAATTAGCAGGAGTGACGGGTCAGCATATCGGCAAAATAAAACTATACACCTGGAAGGGACCTAACTTCATTTTAGATCCGGAAACGGATGAAGGAGGAGTAGATTGGATTTTAGCGGAAAACTGGATGCCCTACCAACGACCATCTTTCGTCACACCACCCTTTGCAGGTTATGTTTCAGGGCACTCTACTTATTCGCGTGCTGCTGCAGAGATAATGACCTTGTTAACTGGAGATGAATATTTTCCGGGCGGAGTAGGTGAATTTGTAGCTTACAAAAATGAGTTTCTCGTTTTTGAAGAGGGCCCTAGTCAGGATATTATTTTACAATGGGCCACTTACCGGGATGCTTCTGACCAATGTAGTTTGTCTCGAATCTGGGGAGGCATTCATCCGCCTGCCGATGATATTCCCGGGCGTTTGATTGGGGAGAAAATTGGAAAGGAAGCCTTTGCGTTTGCTATACCCTACTTTTCATCAAATAGTGGTGATGATAAATTACCTGTGGTTCTTTATCCTAACCCGGTCGGAAATAAGGGCGTTGTAACGCTTACAAATACAACAGAGGACATGAGCTTCAAGGTGGTAAATGCACAAGGGAAGGAAATTCCTTTTTCTGATGTAAAGTACGATCCAAATTTTAAATGCACCAGCTTGAGATTAGGTGACCTGCCTTCAGGTGTGTACATCATTTTTTCTGAGCTAAAAAAAAGTTGGAAATTGGTGGTGATGTGATCCAGTAAAAGTATCGGTATCTGGTATCCGGTTTCAGGCGAATGCGTATCCGGTAGCACCCAAGCTTGCCGGATGCCGGATACCAAAAACCGGATACCTATTCATTTTCTACTCCAACTATTGTTTTGACAACTGAAATACCCTTAATAATGACAAAGGAGTCCAATCTTTAGGCAAGATTAGGTTAAAAAACTAGATGTGTACAGTTTTAGTCAAGTTGGTTTTACTGGTTTTTCTTTGCTTTCGTTTTATGTTTGGAAGGAATTCACCATATAATTGACAGACATGAAAAATAAACCTCTCTTCTTCTCTTTTATCATACTTGCGATTGCCTTATTAGGTTTTTTTACTTTCCAGCCTTCCAGCAGCCATAAGGTTCAAAGTGATACTTTTTGGAATGGCAAAAAGCAGGTCATGCTTTTAGATTTTGAAAATCAACTCACTCCTGAAATTAAGCCCATCTATCAGGTAAAAACCGAATTAACATCTGATAATGGTGTGACCCAGGGCAAACAAGCGCTGAAAATCAAGTTTCATGGTGATGAGAAACAGACGGGTATTACATTCAGACCAACAACTCCAATTGATGCTTCCGAATTTAAGAACTTCTGCTTAGTCTTTGATGCGACTAATGTAACAGACGATTACTCGCTACAATTCTTTGTTACCGTCGAGAATGAAAAAGGGCACACGATTAGACGTTCCGACGTCATTCCTATCGGAGAGACTAAAACCTGCTTTTTTGAATTAGCTGGCAAATATGTCGGTGAAGATACCGGATTGAGAGACGACCCAAAGCCTTGGGATAACAACTCCGTTCATATGAAGATTAGTGGTTTAAAAACCGATATTAATTTCTCCAAAATCGCTTCCATCAAGTTCTATTCACAACACTTAATTGATGATAAAACCATTATTCTGGACAATATCAGACTGGTCGAAAGCCCTCCCGTAGATGACGACTACCTGGTCAGTATTTTTGATAAATATGGCCAGGCTGCAAAACTAGAGTTTGAAGGAAAAATTACTTCGGACGAGCAATTAAAAACACTCGCAGAGGCCGAATTAAAGCAATTGGCGGACGAAGGAACCATGTCTGGCAGAAGCAAATTTGGAGGCTGGTCAGATGGCCCAAAACTAAAGGCTACTGGTTTCTTCAGAACAGAAAAGGTAAACGGGAAATGGGCCATGGTTGACCCCGAAGGTTATTTATTTTTCTCCACGGGCCTAGCTAATGCTCGAATGGCAAACACTACTACTTTCACAGGTATCGATTTTAAAAATGATAAAGTCCGCTACCGTGACCCCGAAGATGTAACACCAGAAGATTCTCGTGGCATGGTAAAGTTAGACACAGATGTTACCAGCACAGCCTACGTTGCTTACCCTGAACGAAATAAAATGTTTTTGGACTTACCTAGCTATGATAGTCCTTTGGCTAATCATTATAGTTACCGACGAGAACAACACATTGGCCCTTTCAAACATGGAGAAACATTTAGTCACTACCAAGCTAACCTGGAAAGGCGATATGGCGAAAAAACGGAAGACGCTCATTTGAAAAAATGGATAGACGTTACCCAGGATCGATTTTTAAATTGGGGATTTACTTCTTTTGGAAACTGGGCAGGCTACGAATTTTATCACGAAAACCGAATGCCTTATTTTGCTAACGGCTGGGTCATCGGTGATTTCAAAACAGTTTCTTCTGGATACTGGGGACCAATGCCAGATGTTTTTGATCCTGAGTTTAAACGACGGGCAGATGTAACTGTAAAAGTTATTGCCGAAGAAGTAAAAGGCAACCCCTGGTGCATCGGTGTTTTTATTGATAATGAAAAAAGTTGGGGTCAACCTGGATCTATTGCAGGAGAGCATACCATCGTATTAGACGCCCTATCAATGGATGCTGCTGAGCATCCAGTCAAAGCAGCATTTATGCAGCTGTTAAAAAACAAGCATAAAAATATTGCCACTTTAAATCAAGCCTGGGGAAAAAATATTAGCAGTTGGGATGAACTAGCAAAAGGAATCGATTACAAAAAAGTAGCCGCACTCAGCGAAGGCATGGCGGCAGATTTTTCAATGATGCTGGAAGCTTATTCAAATAAGTATTTCCAAACAGTACACGATGCTTTAGCAGAAGTTATGCCCAATCATATGTACATGGGGTGCCGCTTTGCAACCTGGGGAATGAGCAACGAGGTTCGTTCTGGTGCTCAAAAATATGTGGATGTTTTTAGCTACAATTTTTACGACGAGGCTATTAACAAAAACTATTGGAAATTCTTAGAAGACATTGACCGCCCAAGTCTCATCGGTGAGTTTCATATCGGAACTACAGACGCAGGACTTTTCCATCCAGGACTCGTCATCGCCTCCGATCAGGAAGACAGAGCAAAGATGTATAAAAACTATATGGAATCTGTTATTGATAATCCTTATTTTGTCGGAGCACATTGGTTCCAATATCTGGACTCTCCTACTTCAGGACGTGCCCATGATGGAGAAAATTATAATGTTGGATATGTAAGAATAACGGATGTCCCTTATGCTCCAATGGTAAAAACTACCAAGGAGTTGAATCGCAATTTATATCAGAGACGATTTGGAAATTAACTTCTCCAACAGTCTTGATTAAGACAAAATGGTACACACTCTGCATAAAATCAAGGGGTATATTTTTTTTTGTAGCCCTTAACTATTAAATTTCTGTTGACATAGGTTACATTGTGAAGCTGTTTAAAGTTATCGCCTAAAGTCGAACATAAGTGCTTGATGCTCTGGCGAAGCTTCCCGTCATTCGACGGGACAGGCTATTTTATTTTTCGTAGCCATCCGCGTACCGCCGAAGCCTTTCTTAGGAGGTGTAGGATCTGGCGTAGGAGCAAGCTACGGAAAGTAAAATAGCTAAAGATCCACGGGATCAATGACTTATGTGTAGCCATAGGGAATAACTTCAAACAACTTCTGTACTAAACATGTAGCCTATATCGTATTTCAAAATAAAAAAATAATCTATGAAATTAGAATCTACTTCAAAATGGAAAGCTAAATACTACCATGTATTTTGGCTATTATTACTTAGCATAAATCTCTCTTATGCTCAAAGCACCACAATAACTGGTATCGTATCAGGAGATGGTGAAGCGCTAATAGGCGTAAATATTTTAGTCAAAGGTGAAGGCCGGGGAACTGTTACTGACATATATGGAAAGTATGAAGTAATTGCCGCCCCTACTGACATTTTGCTCTTTTCCTATACAGGTTATGTAACCAGCGAAGTACCTGTAGATAACCGAACCATCATTGATCTTAATTTGAAACAAAACAGTTCCATCCTTGATGAAGTTGTTGTTGTCGGTTATGGAACACAAAAGAAGAAAGAAGTGACAGGTGCTGTGGTACAGGTTGAATCAAAAATGATTCTAAAAACGGCTACCGCTGACCTAGGTGACGCACTACAAGGTAATGTAGCTGGAGTAAATGTGCAAGCCAGCAGTGGTCGGCCAGGTGATGCAGCTAATATACAAATAAGAGGTTTGGGATCCATCAATTCTAATGCACTGGGGCCACTCTATGTGGTAGATGGAATTCCTTATGATAGAAATCCTAATATCGCTCCTGAGCAAATCGAATCACTTGACATTTTGAAAGATGGTGCAGCGGCTTCTATTTATGGTACTAGAGCTTCCAATGGTGTTATTTTGATTACCACCAAGAAAGGAGTTGCAGGAGAATTAAAGGTAGACTTTAATGCCTATGGTGGTGTTCAAAACATTACCTCAGGTACATCTTTAATGAATGCCAATCAACAAATGTATGTGGAAGAAGTACGACTGGAAGCATTGGGCAGAGATCCTTTGATATTTTTCTTTAACCCCAGAGCTCTGGAATACGATTCTGATTTCGTAGGAGATGTACAAAATAATAATGCCTTCATTCAAAACTATGGATTAGGTATTTCTGGTGGTGTCAAGAACCTGACCCTTAGTTTCAACACCAACTACTTCAACCAGGATGGTGTGTTAATTAATTCTGGCTTCGACCGGTTTTCCAACCGAGTTAGTGGAGAGTTTACAAAAGGTAAATTCAAAGCATTCGCAACCATGGCTTTTACAGAAGAGAATAGAGAACAGGAGCCCTGGGCTTTATATGAGTATTCAATCGTACAAACACCTTGGCAACCACCACTTGCGATTATTGAATCCGTAGGAGAAAATACCGTTGAAATTCCAGTTAGAAATGCCATCCAATACAGCTTTCTATCCTCTCAATTAGAGAATGTAGATGAACGAAACACAAACAGTAACAACCTCGCGATTAACCTGGAGTATGAAATTTTAAAAGGATTAAAATACAGAGTCAACATTGGTAGAAACACCTGGGACTATAAACGAAAGTTTTTCCGCCCTCAGTACATAGTTAATAATACCGATGGCACGATCAATCCCACAGCTTCCAGACCACAAGCTGTTTTAAGTGAAGATTTTATTTTTACAAAAAAACTAGCTTTAGAGAATGTGCTGAATTATGAGCTATTAAAGGGCAAGCATAAAGTAACCCTACTTGGCGTTCTTTCTTATGAACAATTTAATTCCAAATCACTTGGTGTCGGTTCCATTTTTAGTGAATCCTCTAGCAATGACATTCAAACACTTGGTGCAGGTAGCGAAGGGATTACGCCTTATAGTAACGACCTGAAACGAACCCTAACCGGAAAACTTTTTAGAACCCAATATAATTACGACGACAAATACCTCTTCTCTGCCAGCATTAGAAGAGACGGTTCTTCTAAATTCTCGGAATCTAACCGTTACGGTAATTTCTTAGGATTCTCTTCAGGCTGGAACGTCACTTCAGAAGAATTCTTCAACGTTAAAGAAATAGATGCCCTAAAAATAAGAGCCAGTTGGGCGGAAGTCGGAAATCAGGATATTCCTGCTTATTCTTTTTCCGCGGTTATTGAAAGTGGAGTCAACTATCCATTTGGTCCTAACGAAAATCTGAATTTTGGTTTCATTCAACGGTCTTATGTCAATTCCAACATCAAATGGGAAACCACCGTTTCACGTAATCTTGGTTTAGACTTGAGCTTGCTTAACTACCGATTGAACTTTACCGCAGATGTTTATCTAAATGAAAAACGAGATATGCTACTGCAAGAAAGACTCCCTCCCTCATCCGGTACACACCAACCTCGTGCAGAAACCATTTATTCTGTCAAAGTGACCAACGCAGGAAACATGTCTAACAAAGGAATTGAGTTAGCACTAAACTACCAGAATAAAGCAGGCCAAAGGGTAAAGTATAGAATTGGCTCTACCTTTACCAAAAATGTCAACACAGTCACTGACCTGAACGGTGTTGACATTGGGTATGCCAACGGTCGCCCGCTTACTTCTTCTGGAACCAATGTAGATTACACAACTTTTCTCGCAGAAGGCTATGAAGCAGGAGCCTTCTTCCTGGTTGAACATGCAGGTGTGATAAAAACGCAGGAGCAGTTAGATACCTATAAAGCAATTGATGCCTCCGCACAAGTAGGAGATATGATGTTTGTTGACCAAAATGAAGATGGAATCATCAACGATGATGATCGAGTATATTCCGGTTCAGGACAAGCAGAATTTGAAGCAGGCCTGAGCTTAAATCTTGAGTATAAAAACTTTGATTTTTTCATTCAGGGTTACCTTTCTTATGGCGCCGAAATTTATAATGGCGCAAAGCTATTTGCTTATGCAAATGGCAGACATACTGATATATATAGTATGTGGAGCCCTCAAAACCCTAACTCAGATGTCCCCACAGACCGACAAAATGCATTTCATAATAACGTGCGGGCTCGTTCTGATTATTTCCTGGAAGATGGTAGCTACCTCCGTATTCGAAATATCAATTTTGGCTACACCTTTCCAGATTTAAAAGGAGCCGGTTTTGAAAGATTGAGACTCTATGTATCTGCGATGAACCCTTTTACGTTTACCAACTATGAAGGCTACGACCCTGAAGTAGGTGGAGATGGTTTATTCCTTAGAGGTGTTGACCGAGGAAATTACCCAGTCTCTCGCCGATTTATTTTTGGTATTCAAGCTGGTTTTTAAGCAGAGCTGCTAAAATTATTTAGGAAATGACATTAAAATTAATACGATGAAAATATTTAAATTTATAAACATATTTGCCCTTATGACCCTCTTATTCTTAGGTTGTAAGGAAGAAGAATTTCTGGACGAAACAAATCCCAACGCAATTACAACAGCTACTTTCTGGAAAACAGAAAGTCATTACACAAGTGCTTTGAACACCGTTTATAGTGCCTTACAATTTCAAAGTGTAAGTGGTGGGGAATTAGTTTATGAAATGGTGATGGGTGACATTGGAGGAACAGAAACATGGTATCGTCCAACCGCTTTCCGTAATCTTACTTTCAATGATGGCATTTATCACGTTACCGATAAATGGGATGAATTGTACGTAGGTATTTTTCGGGCCAATCAGGTCATCCAAAACATTGCAGAAGCAGACCCTAATATTTTTACGGATAATAACATGGAAGAAATAGAAGCGCAAGCACGATTTCTTCGGGCATGGTTTTATTGGCAACTAGCGCATACCTATGGTGGAGCAGTCATGCATACTACCGTGATAGAAAACGATGAAGATTTCCACAAACCGTTCTCTACAATAGATGAAGTGACCAGCTCTATCATTAAACCCGATTTAGATTTCGCCATGAAAAATTTACCCCAAACATGGTCAGGCGATGATTTGGGTAGAGTGACTTGGGGCTCTGCAACTTCCTTAATGGGCAAGGTGCATCTATATGCCAAAGAGTGGACAGAAGCTGCTAATTTATTTAAAGAAGTGATTGATTCTGGTATTTATGGTTTGACTGCAAATGTTAGAGATAATTATTCTGAAGAAAATGAATTGAATGAAGAGTCTATTTTCGAAACGGTTTACTCCGCTGACATTGCCCCAGGCATATCTGGCGAGGCGGTGGACAATAATACCTTTGAATCAGGAGCTGAAGCCTCTGCTCTGGCTAGAGGTTTGGGCCAACTAAGTTTTGGTGCTTTCAACGTAGTTTTACCTTCTTATTTTTTACATGAAATGTTTGTTTATGATGAGGTAGACCCTGATAATCCGCTCAATGATGGGAATACCCAATCAAAGCGAATGTCTGCGAGTATCTGCCCACTTAATGGAGAAACGGACTTCTACCAATTGCCGATTGGAGCAAGTGGTGGCTGGGCTTTTGGACAAAGCGCTTATGTAAAAAAACACACGAACTGGTACCACCTGCCATCAGAAGATGTGATGGGACGTTCCGGTATTAATTTCCGGCACATCCGTTTGGCAGATGTTTATCTGATGTATGCCGAAGCTGTTTTGGAAGCTAGTGGTGATGTACCTACTGCCATTGAATATATTGATTATATAAGAAGCAGATCTGGTGTTATTACTTTGCAAGATTATATAGAGGACAATGGAGGTAGCATCCCAGAGTTGCACATTAGTACACAGGTAAATGGGTCACGTTCGTTTACACCAGCTACCCCTCAAAGTATAATGACTCATATTCGAAGAGTAGAGCGCCCCTTAGAATTGTGCTTTGAAGGACACCGATGGAAAGACCTCGTTCGCTGGGGTATCGTATCAGAAGTTTTCAATGAGCTTCAAGCGGAGGAACAATGGAGGCTAACCTTTGCTGCCCTTATGAATTTGAACAATGGAGGCACTCCACCCATTTTTATTCAAGAAAGAATTCGACCTGACTTTTTGCTCGCTACACAAAATTACAACTCAGATCAGCACAATTACTTTCCGATTCCTACGCAGGAACGTCAAATTAATAACATGATTAACTAATACAGCATATAATTATGAAAAATATAACATTCAAAATATTTACAACCATTTTACTTGTAGCCCTATTCATTACGGCTTGCAAGAAAAAGGAGGACGATAATTTAGAAACTCCCAGCCATCAAGTAATTTTTACTTCAGAAATGGATTTTGAAAATACCATACAAATAAACGGAAAGATTTCTTTTGGGGATGTTTCAGCGGGCGTAGCTTCCCGAACCTGGACCTTCCCGGAAGGAGTAGTTGACATTATTGATTCAGATAATGATGTTACTTCCACTGAAGCCAATGTCCACACTATTTTTACAGAAGTAGGAGTGTATGAAGTTAAGCTTTATCAATTGTTCGAAAAAGAGGCTTATGTTGGAACCAACTTGGAAGGCAAAGAATTCAATTCGACTATTATAATCACCGTCTTAGATTCCATTAATGTTCAGATTGAAGCACACTATCTTGATGAGAATGATATGCCTGGTGACCCTTTGGTGATTGCCGATAATGCAGAAAATGAAATACCTGCTGCCCGCTCCGTTAGATTTACCTGGACAGGTGAAGGAGAACCTGAATTTATCTTATGGGATTTTGAAAGAGCAGGCCCTGATTTTTATTATGGGATGGAAACAGAGACCGATGTAAAGTATAAATTTTTGGGAACTTATGACCTCATGGTAATTGGTTCCAGAGGCAGACCTTTTGGAAGAGATACTTTAATTTTAGAAAATTTCATAAAAGTTATCCCCTCTACTGACCCTGTCTTAGTCGAAGAGATATTCGAAAAAGGTGGAAAAATTGCAGTAGCTTTTGGTAGGGAACTAGACGAAAATACTTTACAGGATATTGACTTTTCAGTATCCGTTGAAAATAATGGATTAATCACCAACTCCTTCCAATCTATCTCTCTGGATCCTGAGGAAGGAAATGTGGCATTAATTGATTTGGGGCAACCGATTTATAACAATGACACCATTCGCGTTTCTTTCACGGAGGGAACTCTAAATTCCTTAGATGGTGTGGCAGCAACAGGATTCACGGACGAATGGCTAGTATTCAGAAAAACCAACATCCTGGAAACCAACTCTGAGTTTGATTTCGGTTTTGAAAACACTACATCTAACAGTTGGGTCTATTCGGGCTGGGGCGATAACTGGGGCGATTATACCCTGGAAGTAAATTCAGACAACCCATACGAAGGCGAACAGTCTGCTTATGTAGTACTTGATCCTATGGGTGGAATGGTATGCGAGCAAAAAGATTTGAATGATTACAATGTCACCTTCCCTGCTAGTGCCAGTAAAACCTATGAGCTAGGTGTTTGGGTATTTGTTGAAGACCTGGGGAATACAGATCCCAACATACTACTTCAACCTAATCTTCGATTTTTCTGGACTCCTAATTTTCCAAACGCTTTGGATAATCCGGAATTCCCAGCTACTTTTCCAGTTGGAGAATGGGTCTATAGTTCTAACTATGTAACCTTCGATGGTACGGATGATTATTTTTTCCAAATCCGTGCTTACAATGCTATGAACCCTGAACCACTTAAGTTCTATTTTGATAACATTGGCTTGTATGAGGTGGAATTGAGGCCTTAGTAAATTTGAAAAATCGTTTTATTTTAACGAATAGTAGTGCTGCCAGGACTAAAACCCTTGGCAGCACTTTTTTTATGGGATTGTTTTGAATTTGTTAGATTGTAGTAGCCTTTTGTTTTCTATTTTTCAAAATTATATTCAATTCCTGCTTCCTACATTTTTCCCAAAAACCGCTTCCGATACTTAGAAGGCGACTCCCCCTTAAATTTATTAAACTGCTTATGAAAAAAAGGCAACGACTCATAACCGCAAGCAAACCCAATCTCCGCCACCGATCGGTCCGTATCAATTAACATCCGACTCGACATATTTATCCGGTATTCATTCAGAAATGTAAAAAAGGGCCGACCCATCATTTTGCTAAAAAAACGGGAAAAGGATTGCTCCGACATATTCACCAAAACAGCTACTTCCTTTAAGTAAATTTTTGAATGAAAATGAACTTCTACGAAGTCATGGATTTTCGAAATCCTATTGCTATGCGATGTCGGTAAGTCATCCGTAAAACTATTTTCAGAAAGGGTATCATATTTACAATAAGACAATTGAATTAGCAGTGAAAGAAGTTGAAGATACAAAGCACCTCCCCTAAGAGATGGTAATTGTTGTACGATTGGAATCAGTGGTACCACACCTTCTCTGGAAAAAACAAGCCCTTTGGAAGCCATTTTTAGCATATCAAAAACAGAGGCCAATTCCGGTACCTTAGCGAAAATACCTTTGTTCCAATGAACAACAGTAGATTGAGATTTTCCATTTTTCTGAACATAATTTTTCCAACAATGAGGAAGGTTCGACCTGAGCAGCACCAATTCACCTGCTTCATAAGCGCCAACATAATCTCCTATAAACTTTGTACCCAAGCTTTCTTCAATATATGTCAATTCATGCTGCGGATGAAAGTGCCAAGGCCTTTCAAAATTCTCTTTGGAATAACAAAAGGCAGAAATCGTTTGCGCTTGCCCTAAATGAAGTTTTTCTAAAATTGCTTTCACAAATACTCTATTTTGATTAAAAAACTGAAAATTACCACTTTAAATGACAAAATAGTTTACTTTTTGGTTAAAAAAAGATAAGACTATTTGATAATGAATAGCTACTTTTGGTAGTATCAATTAAGGGAAAAACGATATTTTGAAATGTAACTTACACTAAATACACGGTGTACTAAATCAATAGCAATCATATGAAACAAAGTGACTTCCCCGACCCATTTGAGCAAGCACGACTCGAAAAAGGCTTTGGCGACATGGACGACCAGGACGATCCGGTCACCATGATTTTTCGCCATAAAGAAGTACGTAAATGTGCACACAACTGGAAGACCTTTCAATCAGGTGCCAAACCAGGGCGAATTGTAGTCCCATCCGAAGTTAATATCCGGGACACCCGCCAAATTCCTTTCGAGGTTGACCCTCCCATGCACGGTGAATATCGCAAGCTCGTTGAAGATTGGTTTAGACGTCCTTTGCAACCGGACTACGAAAAAAAATTAACCTCCCAAATACATGCCATCGTTGAGGAGGTTCTATCTAAAGATTCCGTAGAAGTAGTAAGCGAATTTGCGCTCGTACTTCAGTCGCGAGCACTTACTCTCTTACTCAACATCCCATTTGAAGAAGCAAAAACATGGATTTCATGGGGCATCCATGTATTCCGTAGCGAAGATAATCCACTTGATGGAGCCAAAGCCAACATCCTTTACGATTATCTTGATAAACAGATTGATCATGCAATTGCAAATCCTGGCGAAGACCTTTACTCGGTTTTGCTGGCATCGGAAGTGCAAGGCCGAAAGCTAAACAAAGAAGAAGTAAAAGGCGTCATGATTTTGACTTTCGCAGGAGGCCGTGATACGGTCATCAATGCCGTTACCAACTCAATAGCCTACTTTGCTGATCATCCTGATTCGCTCAACCGTTTACGCAATGAACCCGAAATTATAGGTAAGGCCGTTGAAGAACTGGTTCGTTACTTTTCTCCATTGACCCATATGGGGCGAGTAGTCACGGAAGATACTCAAGTATGCGAGCATGCCATAAAAAAAGACAGCAGGATCTCTCTTTGCTGGGCTTCAGCCAACCGGGATGCTACTGTTTTTGAAAACCCAAACAAGGTCGTTATTGATCGTAAAATGAATCCGCACGTTGCATTTGGCTTCAGTCATCATAACTGCTTAGGGGCGCATCATGCCCGCCAGATTTTGAAAGTTTTAGTGACAACTTTAGCCGAAAAAGTTCAATCCATTGATGTTCATGACTACACTGAAAAGATGGAAAGCTTGGGCGAATTTAATCGTAAAGTTGGCTACGACCAAATAAGCGTAAAGTTTAACGCTCTAACTAAATAAAAAACGTAATTGTTCAGTTACTTTATTATTGGCTATTGGCCAACTACTGAATAGTTAATAAAAAACTAATTATGACAAAAATTACTTTTATTACCAAAGATAATGAAACCATAATTGCAGCAGGCAAAACTGGTTCTGTAATGGAACTAGCTGTTGAAAATAACGTCAAGGGTATTGATGGAGACTGCGGAGGCGTTTGTTCCTGCGCAACTTGCCATGTTCATGTGGCGCCCGATTTTATGGATAAGTTGGAAACACAAAGTGAAATCGAAAAAGATATGCTCGAATTCGATGATAATACTAACGAGTATAGCCGCTTGTGTTGTCAGTTAAAAGTTAGTGAGGCACTGGATGGAATAATATTAAAAGTAGCTAATTAGCACGTATGTCTGAACATTTTACCAAGAATGAAATCTGTGTCATTATCGGAGCCAGCCACGCCGGAGTCAATTGTGCATTTGCATTGCGCAAGGAAGGCTGGGAAGGTGACGTTATTCTCTTCGATACAGACCCACTGCTCCCCTACCATCGCCCTCCTTTGTCAAAAACATATCTGACCAGCGGAGAGGAGATCGAAAAAAATCTATTGAAGTCAAGCGAAAGTTATGAAAAGGAGCGGATTATTTTGCAGCTTGGCACCACTGTTAGTACGATCAATCGAGCGGAAAAAAATATCAGCCTGAGCAATGGTTCTATTCAAAAGTATGACAAACTAGTGATCGCAACAGGTGCTCGCCCCATCATTCCACCTATCCCAGGCATTGACACCGCCAACAATCTTTTTCCAATGCGAACGGCAGCAGATGCCATCAACATTCGCAATGCTTTTCAGAAAATGGAAAGTAAAAGAGTTGTCGTTATCGGAGGTGGTTACATTGGCTTGGAGACTGCCGCTTCTTTAAGAAAAATCGGTGCGGAAGTTAATCTGCTTGAAAGAGAAGAACGAATTTTAGCAAGAGTAACTGCCCCTGAAATGTCTGCCTTTTTCCAAAAATTACATACCGATAATGGGGTACATATTTTTACAAATAAAAATGTACTCTCAATAAAAACTACCGCTGATCAAAACGAAGTGATCTGCTCCGATGGTAGTTCTTACTTTGCAGATATGATTGTCATAGGAGTTGGTATTCAGGTCAATACAGAATTGGCGGAGCTGGCTGGCTTGACCATCGAAAATGGCATTCGCGTAGATACCACTACTCGTACCAACGACGAAAATATTTATGCTATTGGGGATTGCACCTTCCACCACAACCGACACTACGATCGATTTGTCCGACTAGAGTCGGTGCAAAATGCGGTAGACCAGGCAAAGATTGCGGCCACAGCTATTTGCGGAAAACAGTCAGCTTACGACAGCATCCCCTGGTTTTGGTCAGACCAATTTGATGTCAAGTTACAAATGGTTGGACTTGCTCAAGGCTACAGTCATACGGTGGTGAGAAAAGAAGAAGGTGAAGGACATCGTTTTTCTGTTTGGTATTTTAAAGACAATATATTGCTGGCCGTAGATGCTGTCAATAATGCCAAAGCTTACGTGTTGGGAACAAAATTTATCAAAGGCCATCAAAAAATAGACCAGTCAAAATTGATTGACCCTTCGGTAATATTTAAACCTGCCAACCTTTTGGTGGGATAACTTTTCTGAAAAAATAAACTATGCCCATACAATCCAAAAGCGCCATCGCCAAAGGAGACGGAACCTTCATTATTGAAAATGTAACCTTAGCTAACCCACAGCCCGATGAAGTTTTAGTGAAGATGAAAGCAGCAGGATTATGCCATACCGATTATGATTCGCTCAACTGGGGCAAGCCCATTGTGATGGGTCATGAAGGAGCAGGTATCGTTGCAAAAGTTGGATCAGACATTACCGAACTTTCCGAGGGTGATCAAGTGATTCTAAACTGGGCAACACCCTGCATGACGTGCTTTCAATGCCAGGAAGGCTATCAAAACATTTGTGAAAACAACTCACCTGTCGTAGCAGGAGGCAATGGCCACACGCCCGGACATGCACATATAGAAGGCACCAAATGGAGTGGAGAAAATATCGAACGTTCTTTTAATTTAGGAACGCTTAGTGAATATGCCCTGGTCAAACAATCCGCTCTTGTAAAAGTGGAAGAAGAAAGTTTGAATTTTTCTGCGGCAGCGATTATCAGTTGCGGTGTGATGACTGGCTATGGTTCTGTAGTTAATACGGCGAAATTAGAAACAGGAAGTTCAGCCGTAGTTTTGGGCTGTGGAGGCGTAGGTTTGAATGTTATTCAGGCTTGTAGAATAGCTGGGGCAGGAAGTATTATTGCAGTGGATATAAACCTTTCGAAAATGGAATTGGCAAAGCAATTCGGGGCAACCCATTTTATCCAGGCTGAAAAAAGCGATGTAGGTTTACACCAAGTGGCTGAAAAAGTAAAAAAAATGTTAGGTGGACGAGGAGCTGATTATGCATTTGAATGCACCGCTATCCCTGCTTTGGGTGCTGCTCCTTTAGCTATGATTCGAAATGCAGGAACGGCTGTTCAGGTCAGTGGCATTGAGGAAGAAATAACGATAGATATGCGATTATTTGAGTGGGATAAAATTTACATCAATCCCCTCTATGGAAAATGCCGACCACAGATTGATTTTCCAAAATTGATGCGCTTATACAAAAAAGGAGATTTGAAATTAGATGAAATGATTACCCGCGAATATCGCCTGGAAGAATTGGAAACGGCATTCGATGATTTGCTGAAGGGTAGAAATGCGAAAGGAGTGGTTGTTTTTGATTGAGCAGCCTATCGTATCTGCCAATTTTAATTGACTGGATTAACGCGTCCTTTCAAAATCCAGCCAATTAAAATTAGCGGATACGAAGCTAACTATTTTTATCCCGTCCATTAATCCAAACCAACACCAATGAGTAGTTTCAGAACCATAGAACTTTCCGACAGTCCATATGAAAACAACGGCCTCCGCTTTTTAACCATCAAAACACCAAACCTTCAAGGACGTGGCGACATCTGCTTGTTTATCCCAAAAGTTGAAAAAGGAACAAGCCACCTCCCCATTTATATTTTACTGCACGGCGTTTATGGATCTGCCTGGATTTGGGCGATGAAGGGCGGTGCCGCACAAACGGCACAACGACTAATGGATACCCAGCAAATTCAACCGGCCATTATCGCTATGCCATCCGACGGACTTTGGGGCGATGGCTCTGCTTTTTTTTCACATCATGATAAAAATTTTGACCAATGGATTGTCAACGATGTGCCAAAAGCAATTGTTGAAAACATTCCGGAGGCAGGAGAAAAGTCAGCTTTGTGCATCGGAGGATTATCCATGGGTGGATATGGCGCTTTAATGTTAGGCAGCCGATTCCCTGAAAGGTTTAAAGCGATTTCAGGGCATAGTTCCATTACAAAATTGGAACAGATGACACTCTTTGTGGAAGAATCTCTGAGCGAATATACTGCCTCATGTGATTTACCCAATGTCATTGATGCGGTAAAAATGAATCAGGACAAACTGCCGCCTATACGTTTTGATTGTGGAGTAGCAGATGATTTGATAGCACCGAATCGATTATTGCATCAGCAGCTGACTGGCTTGGGTATTTCCCATATTTATCAGGAATTTCAAGGAGGGCACGAATGGCCTTACTGGCAGGAGCAGGTGGAGAAGACCTTTCTGTTTTTTGATGAAAGTTGTTGCGTTTTATGATGAAGTTACCTTTAAGTTTTGCAGTTTTAGAAATAAAAAAAACTGCCTCACAAAATTAATCATGAGACAGTTCTTCATTTCGCACTCTTTAATTAAGAATGCAAAACATAACAACACGATTGTATTATTCCAAAACAATCATCTTTTTCGTTCCTTCAAAGCCATCCGTAGTCAGGCGGTAGTACAATACTCCGCTGGTTCCCCAAATCGCTTTATCCAGAGATACTTCGTTATAGCCTTTGTCGTAATCGCCAGCAAATTGTTTTAGCAATCGACCAGAGATATCGTATACAGCTAGCGTAGCCGATGCTGCTTTCGGTAAATTGAACCCAATGACAGTCTGCTGGTCAAATGGATTCGGTTGGTTTTGATACAACTGGAATTCGCCAGCAACAGTTGCCACTTCTTCAAATCGTAACGAAACATTCAACAAATTCAACTGACCATTTTCCGTGTGTACGCCATAAGCTTCAGCTGCCGTGTAACGAGAGTTGATACTCAGGGCATCACTCAATAGTGTCGCAGACTTCGCTTTGAAAGTAATTCGGAATAATTCCGTATCTGCTCGCATACTTACTGGTGCATCATTCGTCCAACTGGTCGTAATCGCTCCTTCATCCAGCAAGCTCAATCCAAAGTTTGATTCGTTTACACCAGCTAATTTGCCAGCAGTTACGTTTACAAACTCTAGCAAGTCCGTGTTGAAGTTTAGCGTATACTGGTAACCAGCTATTGCTTCAAATTCGCTGGAGCTAAATGTTACTTCATAGGTCTCTCCTACTTGCATCAATCTATCTTGTACATTGAAAGGCAGGTCACCATTAAAGCTTCTCTCATCTACAGCAGTCAGATTATTTGGAACGGCTGTACCATTTACATCACCCGTCTTCACACCTACAAAGTCTTGTACAATTGATTCCTGCAAACCATTGATCGTAACGATCTCAGGGAAAACGGTTGCAAATGGATGATCAACATCAGGGAATACAAAATTGGCATCCACAAAACGCCAGGAAGTATTGTTCGGAAATGCTGTATTGGTGTAAAGGATCATCTTCCGTAGTTCCACCATATCAAATGTAGTGATAGAACCTGAACGGTTAACATCTGCTGCAATCATCTTATAAGGTGAATCCAATTGGTTCATATTCAGGATGTGCTGCGCGATCAAGATCAGGTCATATGAGCTCACCCCATTCATTGGGAACTGGTCGAGCATGGGTGTAATGGAGTAGTTCTGCTCCAATGGTACATTGTTGAATGCATAGATTCCATCGTTAGCAGTAATGAACTGCTGGAAGAAACTCGCGCCACCAGCAAGGTAAACTTCCACATCTTCTACTGCCTCCATTTCTTCCGTATGCATCATACCAGCAACAGAAGCCTGAGGTTCTGGTGATTCCACAGCTGTTACATAAAAGCTGTATGGGATGAAAGAGGTGTTACCGCAGTTATCTGTTGCCACAAAGTTCACAACTGTTTCCGTTGTTTCATCCGGACAGTTTTGAGCTGGGGAGTTTGGTCCTTGTGCTGAGATACTTACGTTGGTATCACAATCATCCGTTGCAGACAAGCCTTCGATTACTTTATCTTTCCAGAAGTTGTAGAAGAAGTTTAGGTTTGAACCACAAACTGCTTCATTACAAATACCATCTTCATAAACAGAAGCTAACTCCGGAGGTGTATTGTCAGAAACATTGACAATGCTGGTTGCAATAGCAGTACGCCCACAAGCATCAATGGCCGTAAATTCTATGGTTGTTGAACCGTTACAAGTAATGTTATTGAAACTTGACGGGAGGGAGTTGATGTTTACATCCTGTTCACAAGAAGCATTAGCAGTAGCTAAGGCAACATACGCAGCAAAATAATCTGCATTATTGGCATCTCCACATTCCAGAAACAGCGTAAAAGCAGGCACTTCAATAGTAGGATCATCATTACCGATGATGAAGTCGCGGGTAACTGGCGCTGAAGTACGTCCACAGTCATCTGTTACGGTATAAGTGTATCGATAAATAGTACCTGGACAATTGTCCGCTCCAATTCGAGTTGGACCATCAATATTTACCATTGCACCGAAGCTACAATCTGTTGTAAACGTAATGTCTGCTTCCATTGGGTTAGCGAAATCTGCACAGAACTTAAAGCAAGTAGGTAGGATTGATGTAATCACTGGACCTGTGTTACTTGCTGAGTAAGTGAAAGTTTGCGTACAAGTAGAAGTGTTACCACAAGCATCTGCTATGAAATAAGTTCGAACGACTTCTCTGGCATTACCCGGACAGTTGTCACCGCCGTTGTCATCATTCTGAGCGATGACAGTAAAATCATCCAGATCAGAAGTACAGTTATCTGCAATGGTACCACCGGCTGCGATAAAGTCAGCGGCATTGGTAAATGGCGCTGGGACCGATTCAAAACAAGTCAACATTTGATCGGTAGGGCAAGAGATTACTGGTGCTTCTGTATCAGATACCGCGATCGATTGTACGCAGGTAGCTGTGTTACCACAGGCATCAGTTGCAGTCCATGTTCTTAAAATTTCAAAAGTAGACATACTACAACCCTCCGTTCCTTCTGTTGATACATCTTCAAATGTAATTGCCGGAGCCGGATCACAATTATCTGTCGCTGTTGCTGCTCCTGTATCTCCTGGATCTGTTGAGGCAGTACATGCTAATGAAACATCTGCCGGGCAAGAAGTAATGACAGGATCTTCTACGTCATTGATTTCTACGGATTGCATGACTTCCTGAATACATCCCGGTTGAGCTGGAGTTGTTCCTCCATCTGGAGATAAACCTCCATTTCCATCATCTGCTCCATCAAAAGTCATCAAAACCGTATAAGTTCCTTTTGGTAAAGCCGATGGATTAAACTCAGTTGCAGGGGCACCATCTACCGTAAAGGTCACTCCATCAGCTCCTACTCCATTTTGATCAGTACCTCCTAGTGTCACTGCCGCTGCATTAGGGCAATATAAAGACTGCAGCATTGGGTCAAAGACCGGTGAAGGATAAATACAATTATTTCCTACAGGGCCTAAGGTTTGACCTGGAGCTCCTGCTATCATTTGCTGAACAGTTATCGAATACCCTACGCCATCGTAGTGGTAAAATGGTAGTTCATAATGCATCGTTGCCGGATTATATACCAGTTGTGTTCCAAGAGGAATCGGTACACCAGCCGTTTGAGCTGGAGGTGTTGGTGGGGCTGCAAAGGCATCTACACCACCTGTAGCTGCAATGACTTCAAATATAAGGTTTGGATCATTGACTGGACCTCCATTTGGGCCTGTAACGGATACCAGTTCAGAAAACTGTCCGTCTCCTCCTCCTAGCCCGGTATCTAAATCAATAACTGAAGCGTTATTCACACAAACGCAAGGATCCTCTATTGCAAAATCACATGCTTCTACGGTAATCGTTTGTAGACAAGAATCTATATTACCACAAGCATCTGTAGCAAACCAAGTTCTGGAAATGGAATACCCTTCCATAAGTGGGTTCAATACATCTGTATAAGTAATCGTTACATCAGGATCGCAAACATCTGCTGCGGTAGCTGATGGTCCGGCATCTCCTCCAGGCGCAGGCAGAAACCAATCTACTGCAACGGAGAAGTTTTCTAAACAGCCTCCATCACCACCAGTATCATCATTTATATTTAGAGTCCAGGTTCCGTTTGCAGTTTCGCCATTTAGCGTAGCAAGAGGAACATTAGGCAGCACTAAGCCGCTAACAGAAGCTCCTGCTGTGTAAGAACCAATACAATCTTCATGGGCTGATGGTGTCACAACACCTGTATTACAAGGATTGGCAACACCAGCATCAGTGAAGGTAGCAGAGACATTGTCAGAATTAATATTACAATCGTTTGGAGCCATTAATTCGATTACTGTTCCATCTGGACTAACTAGCTCTATACCAATGTCACCCACCCAAGAATGGCTTAGGTCAAGATCAACGGTTACCCCTGTTATTTCTGCTCCTGCCGGGGCTCCAGCTGTTGGGGCTGTTAAACTACCGACTGCTAGTCCAGTCGTTCCATCTGTCCAGGAAGAGTTTCCAGTACTTGCTCCTGCAATCATTCCTGTCATTTCATCACCCTCACTTGGATCTGTATCCTGGTCACAGGTTAATGTTATATCATCAGGACAAGCTATAACTGGTGGCGTAGTATCATCAATATTAATAATCTGATCACAGCTACTTGGGTTTGCGCCGCAAGCATCTGTTATCGTCCATGTTCTGGTTACTACAATTGGACAAGTACCAGAAGCGACATCTATATAAGAGGCGTCTGCCGCACATTCATCTGCCATACCTCCTGAGTCTGTAAAGTCAGTTAATGAAGTTGGTGTATCTACCGTTGCGAATACTGGAACAAGACCATCCGTGGTACAATCTTCAATAGTTGTCATGGACGGACAAGTAATCACTGGTGCAACGCCTCCATTAATGGCGACATAGGCCGTGCAGCTACCAAGAACGGTACCATTTGCATCCGTTGCAACTAACGTAACAATTGATGGCGGATCAGAACCATTATTTAGTGGTGCATCACAAGCAATCGTATGCTCCAAATTAAAAGGTGATGTTGGATTAGGATGGTCTGTAAATGATTCATGCACCGGAGTTCCAAAAAAGAAATCCATATACACCTGATGTCTAATTGTTATGTTGGCAATCGGACCTGTAAAGGTTCCCTCTACTGTGAATGGTTTGCCTTGGGCTAAAGAAGTAATACCAGGATATCCGTTACAATTGTCAGGAACATCAGTCATGTTGAGTAAATCCCAGGTAAAGGACGTTGCTGCCATTGGAGCGACAACCTCAATCTGAAAATTACAGAAATCCGTTCCTCCTCCAGAGTAAAAAACACGTACCTGTATAATGTGGTAAGGAAAGTCTGCCGTAGTTAGAGCAGTAGGATCAATCGTATGCATTAAATTAAACGGGCTGGTGGGGTTTGTGTAAGTTGTCAAGCTGCTGTGCTGCAAGGTAAAAGGACCAAAACTGTACACCTCATGCTTGATGTCTATGGAAGTCACCGTTTCACAAGCAGGAGGTGTAAATATACCCTGCACCGAGAAGGTTTCCCCTAATTCTAATGTGGCAATATTCCCACCTCCGCCTAAACAGTTAGTTACCGCAACTGTATTGTTGAGTGTTTGACTGGTTACTCCTGTAACTGGAGGAGGAATAGCCAGCAAATTTCCAGCTACATCATAAGTACAGGACGTTATCGTCCCATTTGGCAATGTAATCGTTATTGTTCCTTCAAAAAATCCTGTATTAGGACTGCTTGTCCCTGGTATACCGAAGTCAGTATGGTTTACACCAAAGTTAACCGTCCCAACGGTGTTGACAGGTTGCATACCACTTACATTGTGAAAATTACCGACAAAACATACCGTTGCTCCTGTATAGGTAGCGGGGGAGCCAACTATTCGCAATGTTGGGTCGCCGCCAGCATCTATCAATGTAGATGTAGCGGGGCAGGGTTGTGCAATCATTGACACCGAAAACATCAAAAATGCAAAAAGAGTTAATAAATTTTTCATCATAATTAGGTTTTAGTTTAATTGGTTATAAATTGATTAAAACGGTATGCCTTTGGCAATGCAAGATTGACAAAGCGCCATTCGTCAAACAGACGAACAATTATATTTAAAGATTTTTGGAAAGTTTTTGGAAACTCAGAATGAGATTTTCATAAAAAAAAAAGTCAGGCACTAAAAATAGTAACTTATATAATAGGAACAGTTATATAGCCAGCATTCATTACTCCAAGCAGACTAGACAATAAATAGACAGAAGGTTTTTTATTCTATCCAAGCATTTTCTTGTTGAATTTGCTTACTTTTCTGTACCAATTGGTAGGTCATGTAAGTGGTTTACTTTTGGGTTTTCCAAAATGGCCGTCTCTCCATTCCGCCAACGAACCGTTATTTTTTCAACAGTGGTCGATTTCCCCAGGCCAACATGAACTGCATTTAACAAACTTTGTGAATGAATTTCACCAGCGGAGCCTACTCTTTTTCGGATAATCCCATCTGCTGTTTTGATGATAACAATGGCTGAATACGGATCAATATGTTCCTTTTCACTATACCCCACTCTTACTAAAACATAATTATTTTTCGAACCGTCATTGGCATACAAATACCATTTGCCGGGATTATCGCTTCCATTCAGCAAATCAATGTCACCATCCAGATCAAAATCAAAAGCCTGCCCCATGTCGCCGTGTCCTTTATCATTGATATCTTTTGCCGTATGTGATGTTGTGATTTCAAAATTCCCTTTACCAGAGTTCATAAGCAACCAATCCGTGACCCTTGATCTCAAAAACCCAAAGCGGTACACATACAAATCATTGTGGCCATCATTATTAAAATCCCCTACGGTCACTCCTTGGTGGTTACCACCTTTTGGAATGTTCCAGGATTCAGAAACATCTGAGAATGCACGGTTATTGTTTTCGAGCAATATATCCTGAACATTACGATTTTGGGCTTGCCAGCCAATGGGCGTTACCTTCTTCACACCATCAATAGAAATTCGGATGCCCCAATAAACAGCTTTGTTGCGCACCCATTCCATTTGCCATTTGCCATTGCCAACGTGGCCTAAGTACCAGCCATTCTCCTTTCTTTCTGCTGGCCAGCCCTTCGCCATTTCAGGAGTTACTTTCAAACGGTCCATTTCGCTTATCGTAAACGTATCTTTTTGACTTCCCAGATGAATCGGAAAACCATCATCATACATACGGTACCAAAGGAAAATACCAGACAAAATAATATCCCCCTCTGCCTCAAATTCCATAGCGGTAATCGCCTTGTTCCCTTCATCCCGAAGATCTACCCTACCTTTTTCAGCGTCGAAGTCAAGCGACTTGTTCGCCAGGTCATAATAGACTTTTCCACGAGCCAGATAGAGGTCTAAATCGCCATCGTTATCAATATCAATATCGGTCACTCCCGTGACAAGTCCGGTTTCCTGAAGAGTTGGCGAAAGCCATTGTTCACTAACATCTGTGAAAGTAAAATCACCATTCCCCTTCCAAACAGACAAGGACGAATACGGCGAGTACATGACCAAATCATCAATTTGATCATTATTAATATCGGTCACCAAAACCCTTTCCGCCGCTGCATTTTCAATGTTTGCGCATCGAACGATTTCAAACTGTCCTTCATTATTTTCATAAAAAACATGTTGCACACTGTCAGAAGAATTAATCCCTTCTGCATTGACAGACAGCAAGTCCAGGTCTCCATCCAGATCCATATCAATCCATCGAACGGAGCGACCTCTTGCCCCTTCGGCAATGCCTACTTCTGCGGTTTTTATGAAAAATTCACCGTTTTCATTTTTAAGAAAGAAGGGTGGTTTTGGATTGGTACCGTTTCCACCACCAATGGAATTGACGATATCCAAATCACCATCATTATCAAAATCCCCTGCAGCGGTACCATGAAAATCTGCCCGTGAAGGGAAGAGTTCCTGTTCCACCAACTTCCCTTTTTCTTTTTGTAAAAAAAGCTGGGTGGAGATTTTATCGTGGTTGTTTAAAATCAAATCGTAGTAGCCGTTATTATCTATGTCTGCTATTGTTGGACCTCCGTATTTCCAGGTCGCTTCGGTGATTAAGCCTGCCGCTTCAGAAATATCTTTAAAAACTGGTATTTTAAAATCATTAAACTCAGAGAGTTCTGCTCGTTTGATCATTATTGATCCACCGCTTTTTCTCCATTGCAACTTTTTAAGTCCGTTGGCATTAAAGTCTACTAAAATTTCAAATTGAAAAGTTCCTTTATCAGGAATATCTAAATTATCCAGAAGCAATTTATCGCCTTCTGCTAAAGAAAGGTTGGAATATCCATCCATGCTTTCTATTTCTAAGGTAATTTTTTTTAGGGGAGTACCTTTTATTTCATATTGAAACTGGACAGGTTCTGTATTCAATATCACAGGCTGCGAAATTAAGGTACTCTTTTGTTTTGAGCAGGTCATCAAAACAAATAGCATCAAACCGATTAGGTATTTTATTTTCATAGTTCGTTTTTAAAATTCATGAAGCGCTATCGCTTTACAAAGCCCGCAACATACACCTCTTCTGAAACCAATCGCAACATATAAAAGCCTTTCGGAAGATTACTGATGTCCAACTGTATCGTGTTAGCACTGTTGTCAAAATCAATTACCTCCATCATTTTTCCGGAAGGATAAATAAGCTGAATCGTAAAGTCACCTTCTATAGCCTCTTTGTTAATATGGAGTACTGACTGAGCGGGGTTCGGATAGGTTTCTAATTGCTTAAAAACAGGTGCATTCACACTTGTCAAATCCACAATATTGATTGGATATATTCCTGTATCCAAAAAATCGCCACTAGAGTTTTGGAAGGTGGTATAAAGAAAATACCAGTTTTCATTCGGAATTTCTGAAACAGCGGGGACATCAATTAATGAAATGGTTCCCGTAGCGGTTCCTGATTCTAAACCAACTACTGAGGGGTCAGAGCTTACATAATCATTAACAACTGACCAGCCAGGCGCAATTTCGCGCAGCCAAAACTTTACGCCTCCATTGCCTCCATCTATGACCGTGTTTCCTGTTCCTGCATGAAAATCGCAAGTGACATTCAAGTTGCCACCAACCTGATAATTTGTGTTTAAATAAACAAATTCATTATCAAAGTTCAGACTAGGGCTTATCCCCGTAACGGTCACCAGGCAGGTATCTTTTTTATTATTCTCATTGGTCGTTACAATAATTTGTGCAACTCCTTCGGCAAGCGTTTCTACTAGTCCATCTTGATTTATGCTAGCTATCGTAGGGTTATCTGACTCCCAAACTACCGATAAATCCTGCGCATTGTAAGGGACAATCATAGCGGTCAAAGGAATTTCGTTACCCACATAAGTGGTCACCTCCGAAGGATCAATGGAAACAGAAGAAACCGGATCTACCATCCCATCAATGGGCTTGTAAACCCGTATCCAGTCTACCTGAAAAGTATTGTCATCTGTATTGGCCAATTCATCATCAGTCGGCGTAAGACCTTGCAGCGCTCTCCAGCCCTGATCTTCTGTGTTGATAATGATATCCATTGGCTTGCTCAAACCGGTACGCGTGTCATTTGTTACATCACCTGGATTAATGGCATTGGTATGATATACCGGATCAATTTCATCTGGCCCAGATCGCTGTCTAACCAGTTCACCATCTACATAATATTTTAAATTCCAGGGGTCTATCCAATAGACGCCAATCCGATGATAGTCTTCTCTCCAAACTGTCGTGTCATTGGTGTAAAAACTTCCAGCATCACTAGGTTGCCAATCTATGAAGGAGGGCTGTTGAATGAGTACATGATGACTTAGGTGCAATCTTTTATCTGAGAAATAGCTATTATCCCAACGCTCACTTCCATAAGCTTCACAAACATCGATTTCCTGTGTATCATCTGAGCTCAACATCCAGACATCCGATGCCAAGACGGAATTCATAATCTTCACATTGGCTTCTACAAAAACTGGATATTGAACCTGATGTAGCGAATGAGCGCAACCGAGATTAGTTACTCCCAATTTTTGTCCGTCAACTATTACAGTATCGCCCGCTGGTCGACTTGCAATCACTTTAAAGTTTCCATCTTCAACAAATACATAGTCTCGTTTCCAGACAGTTGGCTTGGGTCCTGACCAGCCATTATGATACCAATTTATCCACTTACCTCCGAGTGTATCTACGCCAACTGAGGCAGGTGCTTCGTAATTGAAATCATCGGACACATCGGTTTGTAAGTCCCAAATTTTTCCAGCTCCGGGGCTTGGAGGGACAATGATGCCATTCCAATCCTGAGCGAAGGAAAAACTTACTAGAAGCATTGAAAATAAAAAGCTTATGTATTTTTTCATTATTATTTTTTCAATTGTTCAAATCCTATTTTTTTAAAATGTGCATTTCGATTCCCCCTGATGTAGTCTACTTCAATTTCACGAACAACTGACTCCCGATTAAAGTTGGAGATCGCATTTTCAAAAAGTAAGAACCGTTTGGAAACATAGACAAGTCAATGACTTCCACATTTTTTCCTTCTATAGAATTAAAGCTTGTCTCGAATACTATTTTCCCGGAAATGTCAAAAATAGAAACCAGTACATTTTCCGAATTCCCCGTTTGATAAGCAATACTTAGTTTCTCTTTTACCGGACTAGGAAAAACCCTTACATTATCTTGTCCAAGAACAAGACCTCTTCTTATGGCTATGACCGGGCTATACATTTTTTTACCATCAAAATCTATTTGGCCCAATCGATAGTAAGCTAAGTTTGCAGGGTATTTGTCTATGAGTTGATAGTCTGTTTTTTCAGTGCTTGTTCCATTGCCTTCTACTACTGCAATAGTGTTGTAATTGTGTCCATCAGTGGATCGTTCGATTTCAAAGTGGCTATTATTTAATTCAGACGCTGTTTGCCATATCAAGGTATTTCCATTTTGAGTAGCCTCTCCTGTAAAGCTCGTTAGTACAACTGGCAGCGGACTGGAGTCCATCGTAACAAAGAATAAAAAGTAACGACAATCGGTAAGCTCTCCATCGGCATTTTCAAAATAAACTTCATACCGGAGAATGGTAATATTATTTCCAGGGTCAGAAACCATTGCATCTAAAGGCACTGTAAAACTTCCGGCAAAGCCATCACTTGTTGTATTGGGAGGGTAATAAGTCGGCTCACTTGAGTAAAGCTCCATACTCCAATCGGGGCTATATGCCACATACTTCACGCCCACCGACTGAATAGAAAGACCTGGAGGAGCGCTTAGGTCTGACCCAATCCAAAGTGTTTGACCTTGTACTAATGCTGTTCCTTCATTAATGAACACATTCTCGAAAGTACCATCTCCGTTTGCTGTACTGCCATCGGTACAAATGGGTTGACCAACAGGTTTGTACACCCGAATCCAGTCTACTTCAAAAGTATTATTTTCCAGACTCTCTAATTCGGCATCAGTCGGAGAAAGTCCGTCCAGGGCGCGCCATGTCTGGTCTTCTGTATTGATAATAATGTCCATTGGTTTACTCAGACCAGTTCGCGTATCGGTTGTTGAGTCTCCGGGATTTTGCGCGTTGGTGTGATAAACCGGATCAATTTCATTTGGTCCAGATCTGGTTCTAACCAATTGCCCGTCTACATAATATTCTAAGTTCCAGGGATCCTTCCAAAAGATGCCGATTCGATGATAATCTTCTCTCCACACCGTACTCCCATCCGTATAAAAACTTCCGGCATCACTTGGCTGCCAGTCTGTAAAAGGATTGATGATAAAAACATGGTGACTTAAATGTAGCCGCTCCTCAGAAAAAAATGAGTTATTCCAGCGGTCACTTCCATAGGCTTCACAGATGTCAATTTCCTGTGTATCATCTGAGCTTAACAGCCAAACCGCTGAAGCCAAAACGGAATTCATGATTTTCACATTTGCTTCGATGAAAACGGGATATTGCACCTGATTAGTAGAGGTCGCACAGCCCAGGTGTGTTACGGCAAAATTCTCCCCATCTATCATAACAGAATCGCCCGGTGGCCTATCCGCTGTTATTTTCATAGTCCCATTATCGACAAATACATGATCGCGTTGCCAAACGGTTGGAGCCGGCCCCGTCCATGTATTATGATACCAGTTGGTCCATTTCCCTTCAATGGTATCAATTAAAGAAGTAGGTACTGAAGTATAATTAAAATCATCAGATAAGGCACCTTGTAGTGCCCAAATATTTCCGGCTCCGGGATCTGCTGGTACCGGGATTCCATCCCAATCCTGCGCGGAGGAAATATGCACCCATAAACTGAAGCATAAAAAGGTAAGGCATTTTCTCATGATTATTTATTTGTGATTGATGTTGATTAGGCAAGTATTTCTATCTGAAACCGAACGTTTATTTATCCCTTCCTGTACTGGAAATTAAATTTTGTCCGATTGTGTTTTCAGGTTGAAGGCCTGGAATCGGGCCTTCAGCCTCCCAAAATCGGACGAAACTTACATTACAGTGTATTTAATACACTTTTTCTTCAAATAGCTAAAGCTATTCTCAAAAAAATTGATTCGTACTTACAAAAAATAAACTATTCAAAATGTCAAGCACATTAATACACGGTGTCTTTAAAGTGTCATTTTAGAAACATTGGTTCCATAAAAATTCCAGGATTCCAGATATTGGAGCTTGACAACTTCCTCCAAAGAAGTCATCAGGTAGCGCATTTTTTTATTTCAAAATACATTTAGGCCATTAATTTAGAATCCATTTCACCCAATTGTTTAGCCTTCACCTAAAAGTAGATAATGCTCCATTAAAAAGAACTATATCTACGATAGACAAAAAATAGACAGCATTTTTATAAATGTCTAGTTTTTGTCTGGCACTTTTCCCTTTTCCTTAAATACAGATTGTTTAACTTTGGTCTATACACTTATCGTTTATTTTTTCTATTTAAATCCAAACTCATGAAAAAGATTTTTCCTCTTTTTATTCTTTGCTTCTCCTATTTTGCCTCCCTCAATGGGCAAATCACTTCTCCTACCGCGCTTCCTCTAAACAATCCTATTGTACTGAGCTATGAGGTAACAGCAGGACAGTTGGAAGCATTGGATATGCAATTGACAACAACAGGCAACTATGCCAATTTCACGCTATACGCAGATGGTGAAATTATAGCAGATAATATGGACCTTCCTGCCTCTGGCACCTATGACTTGAATGCACTTGTAAGGTTTCCACAAACGGGTACTGTCGAATTGACACTGACGTCAACTGGTAGTGATATAACTGTTGAATATCTTACACTAAGCAGTTATTCAGGTGTTTCATTTCCAGACTTTAACGATGTGACTGATGGCTCAGGAATTGTTGATGAATCCAGTTTAAAGTACTCGGGACCCAGTATTGCAGATATAAACAATGACGGAAATTATGATTTTATTTTAAATAATCACAATGATTCGCCGAGCAAACTATTCTGGAGTAATGGTGATGGAACTTTTACTAAACAAGACCCTAACCTATCGCTCTGGAATTTGATGGACCTTCATGGTTCTGCTGCCGGAGATTATGATAATGACGGAGATTTAGACATTCTTATTACGCTGGGAGGAGGAAATGGTACCAATCCTGCCCCACCTGTTTTCTATAGAAATGACAATGGCACACTGGTCAGAGATGATGCTGGTGTTGGAATTTTGACTGGTGCCAGAGGTCGTTCACCAAGATGGGCGGATTTAGATTTGGATGGTGATTTAGATTTAATGCTATTCAATGCTGAAGGAATTAATGGCAATAATGATGAGCAACATATTTTTTATGAAAACTTAGGCAACGGAACTTTTCAAACGCGAAATATTGCTGGCCTCGAAGGTGTAGGTGGCGATCGGGTTCTTTTAACTGATTTGGACAATGACCACATAGATGATATTGTTTTGTTTTCTCCACTTTCTATTTGGAAAGGAAATGGCGATTTTACTTTTACCAATGTCAATCAATGGCTAAATGGCCTTGCCGGAACCTATGGGATTATGGCCGCAGCGGATATAGACATGGACAATGACGGTGATTTAGACTTATACCTTTCAAGAGGACAAGGCTACTTTGTGGTGGCCGAGCAGAATGCTGCTGACTTTCTTCCCTCATCCAATCAATTAGATCTGAGGACTTCAGGTAGTGAAGGAACACTTCCTTTTGAGATAACTGCTGATGGTGCTATCACCATTTCAGGACTCGATTTTACCAACCGAAATGGCTACTCTGGCGGATATCCCCTATACTTAGGAAGTACATCACAAGAAGAAATTTTGGACGACTCTGATGATGAATTGGTTATCACACAAGCTATGGCAGATGGCTGGCCAGCAACACGTACCGAAAACGGCCTCTATATTGGACACATAGGTGGTGGTGTTTGGAAAGTAGAATCTGTCCGAAATGAAGATATTTTTTGGTCTATCCATTATTCTTTTGATGGAGTGACTTCCTTTACGCCAACAGGATGGACACCCAACAACAGAAATTCGCAGGATATTTTATTGAGAAATGACAATGAATCATTTGTAGATGTTTCCGACGAATGGAATATACCAATAGGTGGAAATCACTGGGGAGTTACCAGAGGTGATTTCAACAATGATAGTTACCAGGATTTGTATGTATACCGATTTGGTTATTTGAAAAACAGATTGGCTGACTATATGCTGTTAAACAATGGACAAGGCGGATTTGAAATAACAACGGCACATAGCGCCAACAATGCTGGTGCTTCCAGTCATGGAGATATGGGACAGGCTTTTGATCACAATCTAGATGGACATGTTGATCTCTTAAATGGTGATGACGAGTATGGTACCTGGCACTTATATGAAAACGAAAGTTTAAACAATGGCAATTACGTATTGGTGAGAGTTGGCTACGGTCCTAGCACAAACGTTGACCCCATTTCCGCTGAGGTAATTGTTTACACACCCGGTAATGAATACCTGAGAAGAGTAGGCTCCGCTGGAGAAGCACATTCTCAAAGTTTATTAAATACCATTCATTTTGGGTTAGGTGATGAGACAGCAATTGACAGTATAGCTGTTAGATGGCGAAACGGGGAAACTTATGTAATAAAGGATCTGTTGACTGTGGATAATTTATATGACACTGACAATGTTCCACCGCTAAGTATTGACGTTATTCCTCCAATAACCGATGTACGTGAAGGAACTTCCAAGCTACTAGACAGCGAAATTGGCCCTATAAATGCCAATCAGGATGTCATCTGGGCCTCAAGCAACGATGCTGCGGTCAGCGTGGATGCCGATGGAATCATTTCAGGAATCATTTTAGGAGAAGTCGTCACAATAACAGCAACTACTGTCATGGGAGGCTTGATAGATTCATCTATAGTAACTGTAGTTGAATGGTATCCTATTGATGTAGAATCAATAAATGTTTCTCCAGACACCTTACTCCTTTTTGAAGGAGGTACTGGGTCGCTACTGGCTAACATATTGCCAATTGATGCCGACACAATGGATGTGATATGGACAAGTAGTGACGCTGCTATTGCCACGGTTGACACTGACGGCATAGTGACCGCAGTGGCAGAAGGAATGGCCTTAGTTACTGCCACTACGGTGAATGGTGGATTTCAGGATAATAGTGTTGTGATTGTTAGCCCACTGGTTGATCCTTTCGTTGCCTTTGATGACGAATCGATTTATGTCAACACAATTTATCAAACTAGTGGAACGCTAGATGTAACTTGTAGTTACCATGCCGGCTCCGGTAACACGGTCATTGGTGGTACTGCTGGAGGCGTTAAGTTTTGGCTAAGAGAAATGGAAGCCGGTTGGGCCGCTGTTGCTAATGATTACACTGTCGTAGATGCAACTGCCCTTAATACAGAATCTGGTGTTTCCTCCGCAAGTATTTCGTTAGAGACAGCAATACCCACTGCTGAGCTTCCCGCTGGTAGTTTTTATTTCCTTTGGATAAATTTCTTTTCCAGTAATGGGAATTCTTATGATACAGGATTGGTCAATATTAATATAGAAGGGGCCAGCAGCATTGAAGAAGAAGAGGGTGCAACTGTAAATGTTCATCCTATTCCTGCTACTGATTACATCTACTTGACCGGATTGGCTGTGGGCGAATACGAGGCCCGTATTTTTGATATGCAAGGAAATTTGATACTGAAAACGATGGTGGAAAACAATGGCCTTATTCCAGTTCAAGCGCTTTCCTCGGGTGCCTATATTTTAAATGTGAAGGGCGAGGAAGTGGCTCGGTCTTTTAAGATTATAAAGATGCAATAGGGGAAATAATTCTGAATGGATGAATTTTGAATAACCTGCGAACGCTTGTCATACGACATAATGTTGTCGCTACTTTGTATGGAGTACTTAGCCCTATCTGAAGGGCTGTCAAGATATTCTATACTTTATATTTGTCACTTTCGTAGCGACAGCATTATGACGCACCACACGCTCCTATAGGTGGCCATGCGTTAGTAGGTTATTCAAAATTACCAGATTCAAAACTCCTCACTAAACCCGCTCCAACTTAATAGGTGCTATTTCCCCAGCATTCCATAGACATGCGCACCAATTTTCATCTCTCCTGAGGTAAATCTTTGTAAGGTATATTGACTTTTTCAGTCGTTCAGGACAACACTATTAAGCAGAAGGGCAGGGCTTTCTTTAAAAATTTGGCGGTGAAGTTTAAAGCTATACTTCAGTTTTCCTTGGCCAAGTTAATGCACTATGACCCTCTTTGTCATCTCTCCATTTTCCGTTTCTATTTTCAACAAGTACATTCCAGAAGGAAATCTCTCCATGTCTAATTGACTCTTTTTCTGAGTAATATTTTTTTCTATTAATTGATTCCCGAGAATATCGTACACCGTTAAAACAATATTACTTTCAAAAACTGGCAACATGACATGTAAAATATCCTGCGTTGGATTTGGATAAATAATTACATTTAGCTTGACCTTGACATCATCCGTACTAACGGGTTGATCCGAAAAAATGGGCGTAAGTATGGCGTCTTCTCCACTAATAAAATCAATCTCCGCATTTGTACTACCCGTTTCCAACCAATGGGAAAAATAATAGCCCGGATGGGGAATCGCTTTTATTTTTATTGGAATATTTTTAAAATATTTTCCCTGATAGCTAAATGGAATTTCCATTTCATTTTCATGAATAACAATATCGCCAAGTGTACTTGCATCGTATCCAAAGTTCAAATTGTATGTGCCATTCAGATTGAGGGTGCTGTTGTAAATGTTTAGTATGGAAGAGGCTCTATTGGTAAAGAAATTTCTAAAATTAGTGACATATACTTCCCATAGAAAAAGAGAACCTCCGGATGGTTGACCGGATCCTAAATCATTATTCCCCAACCATTGGCTGATATGTCTTTCCATCTCCGGCGCTAATAAATCTTCCATATCATCAACCATAGGATGCACACGATCAGCTGCAAAAATCAATTCCCGAAACGTGCAAGTTCTTTGAATAAATTCATTTTTGAATTTATCCGACGCTATCATTTTTCTAAACATGTAGGTACTTTCCGCACCATTGGGCCATTCTGTAAAACCAGGCACACTCATGTTCACCGGCCCGGTATTAAGGGTGTGTGCTAGTGTGTTGTGGTAGTGGTTAGCAACACTTGAACTCCAACCTGTCCAGCCTGAACTCGCATCTGTGTCAAACAACATCCATCGAAATTTACCGTTATTTTTATCTCTCCAAACCCGGACATTATTACCTGGCCAATCGTAATTCGCCAGATAAATTTGAGTAATGTAATAATTCATATACTCTTGAAGGTCTATAAACTCCTGAATGGTTTCGTAGTTGGTAGATATCGAAAGGTCATTGTTATCCAGAAAGGCCACCATTTCATCATAGCGCTCAGAATCTCCTTCCCGTATTACGCTGCGAGGTCCATATGGATCTCCCAAAATATCAACGCTGTCATGGTGTACCCCATGATGGCTTTCGACATAATACTTGTTGAACATTTCTCTGAGCCCATAAATGCCCCAATATTCGCCATTCAAATAAATCCGGACAGGGCGGTAAGCCATCAAATCAATGTCAACCGTTCCATCCAAAATAGTTTGATTCATTCCATCGCGAAAAAGCATTTGAATCCAGTCGGTGCCGCTATTCCGAATTTTGAGTCTGCGGTATTCTGTCAGTTCCTGGTTGGGAAAAACTTGGTATTCAATCCTTTCATCGCCGTAGTCATTGTTGCGCAAAAAAAAGTTGAAGCTTTTCATTTTCAAATTTTTAGAACAAGCTCCACCGATTTTCATTCCTGCGTTGACTTCAAAGCCAAGCGTTCCATCTGGTTCTAAAAAAGTCAATTGACAGGGTCGTTCCCAATCCTGATTCCAGTTATGGAGTTCATTATTGCAATAGTCTAATCCTCCATTTGTTCCCGATACATAAATCCCGGTTTCGTCATCCCAAAAATTATCGGGATTGGATTGAACATTTAAAATGGCGATTTCCGAAGATTCATTGATGATAAAGAATCCGGTAGTTTTGTTGATACTAGTGATACCGGGTTTAAAGGCACTAGCTTGTACCAGCTTGGTGTCGTCAATCATGAGCGGACCTTGATACTCGGTATCCTGATCGGTCGGAATGCTCCCATTCAGCGTATAGTGAATAGTTGCATCGGGATCAGTGACCGACATTTCCAGCAATACTCCGGCATCGTAGTGGCCACCCGTTTCAGAAAAAACAACCGCCTCTGTGTAAACCTGAGCCTGACCGTTATTGGAAGCTGCTGGCGTTGAACTTTCAAAAAAAAACCATTCACTTTGTCCATCCTCAAATCTTCCATAAGAAATATTTTGAGGTACTTCAGGAAAGTGAAGGCTATCCAGAATGTGAAGTATTCCGTTTACATCTTGCACCAAAGCCAAGAATTCTCCTGAGCTAGTCAACTTAAAGTTGGCATGAAGGTCTCCCTGGGCTGGCGTTCCGTCTGCCCAAATTAAAGCGAAGCTATCTGGTAAAACATAAGACGTCCCTCCTATTTGCCATTTTTGTAAATCAGCGATATCATCCGTCATGAAAAGGCCACCTAGACACAAGGTGTCCTCACTTCCATTATGTATTTCCAACCAATCATCTGTCTCGCCGTAATCATCCACAATAATACCGTTGGATGGCATCACTTCATTGATATAAACATTTTGCAGTAGCGTATCCGTGAGCAGGAGGTGGTTATTTGCCGAAAGCTGAATGGTAAAGAAGGTCAGTAGCAAACTGGTTAACAGGGTGTTTTTGAAGTTTGTCATTTTTAGTTTTTAGTGTAACTCTTCAATGTTACTTACGACAGGGAAGACTTGAGCTTGCGCCTGACACTTGCACTTTTTAAAATTCAAGTGCAAGTGTCAGGCGCAAGCTCAAATGTCCTCAGTTCGCAGGGGTCCCCATAAACAAAGCGGCCTCAACAGTTTTTTATTCTACAACAATCCGCTTGGTAACACTTCCTTCCTCTGTTTCGACTTTTACAAAATACAAACCTGAAGGCAACGCGTTTAGGTCATACTGATTTCTTTTCTGAAAAACAGCACTTTGCAACAGTGTATTTCCAAGTACGTCAAATATCGTTAAGGTTGCTTCACTTTCTAATGCAGGCAAGTCCAGGAATAACATTCCATCTGTCGGATTTGGATAAAGAGCAAAATCAGATAGCTCTATTGGAGTCACGCTGTCTGTATCTCCGTTAACGGTGACACCTGCTGTTGCACAACCGCCCATATTCGTTGACCAATTTCCTCCAACTTCACGAACCCAGGCAAAGAAAGTATATCCGGTTCCTGGCTCAGGAAAAACAGGAGTTGTCCAATCAACTGTACTGATACATTTTACAGTAATGGTGGTGGTACCTACTCCGGGGCTGACGGTCGTATGACCTTCCCCAACCCAGTTTCCAATAGCATTTTTAAATTCAATAGCTATATCAAATTCTTCCGCTACTGAATATTCAATTTCCAAATCGTATTCTGTTTGGCTTTCTACCTCTGTTGGCAATAAGTCGCAGATCAAAAAGGTTTCGAATATTGATTCGACGGTAATAGAACTGGTATCTGAGTAGTTTCCATCAACCGTTGTTCCAACCACCTCAGTTGTACCATTTGACAATCCTTGCACCACACCACTTGCCGTAATACTTGCTATCGCAGGATCAACTGAAGTCCAATTTACAGATTGGTTGGTCGCATCTGAGGGAGAAATATCGGCTTGCATTTGCAACAGATCGCCCAACGCCAGAGTCGTTGATTCTGGAGAAATCACCAATCCGGCAACAGAAACAACAGGCACCATCGTAACTACTTCAAGGGTACTACTTGCAGCAAAACCGCCTTCAACTGTGGTAGCAGTAATAGTGGTTTGACCAAGGGTGAGAGCTGTAACATTTCCACTATCATCAACGGTAGCCACCGCCTCATCACTTGAAGTCCAAACGACTGAAGGGTTCGTAGCGGTGATCGGTAAAATGCTGGCAATAAAAGTAAACGCCTGTGTGGGTTCTAACTGTTTGAAAGCAGGCGTTAGCATTATTCCAGCAACAGCTTCCGCGTCAGATCGAATGATGGGTTCGCTATGGTTAAAAATCCTCAAGGCCATACTACTGATGTGTCCACCTACATCGGGGTACTGAACAGATACAACATTATCACTTTGCAAGTAGGCGAGGGGGACATCGACCTCAATTATACCAAACCAGGAATCTCGTGTTAGTTGATCATCGCCCTGATAATTCGCAGGGACTTCTATTGCATGCCCATTAATTTGGACGTTTGGTGTCAGGCTTGTACCATGTGGGCGTCCCATTCCGATACGAATACTGGCTTCGCCAAAAGCACCAAAGTCGACTCCATTGATATGAAACTCCTGAACACCGTTTCCAATAATCTGAGTTAAGTGTTCATTAGAAAAATATTTTTCCTCTTCCACCCATTGGTCGAGTAGCAGATCATTTTCAAAGGTGTACTCGATTACGATGGCTCCTTCGCCTCCAATCAGCACATTATCTAAGGTGGTAAAATTATCTTCATCCAAGGCAGTAGCATCACCTGCAGCATTGAGATGTAAATGTTTTACCCGGATATTTTGGATGGGATTGCTGGTATTTTCAACCACATTTAGGTTGACTGTTTCGTCAGTGAAGTTAAGGTTGGCTATCGTCAGATACAATTTATCTCCATCCACAAAAGCATTGGTTTGAATATCTGGATCTGTTGATTCGGAGTCCACTCTTTTTCCTTTTACATCTGACCAGAGTTGATAAAATTTCACCATATCTGTATATACCCAAAAATTCCCTGTTTGACCAGGCAGCTCGTTGTCTTTTCTCATTAATCGCCAGGGATATGGAATACCAGCTTGCGTTCCCCATTCCGCTTTGACGGTAATAAAAGGAATCGCGGATAAAATGTGTTGCGGCCTTTCCATAAAAGACATCAACATGGGACTCATCGCTTTGAGGGTTTTCCAGTCGCGAAGAGGAGTCCAGGGTAAGTGTTCACTATCCAAAGCTCGTCCGCCATATTCAGAAATAACGTATGGCTTGATATCGTCAAACGATAAATAACTGTAGTGATCCATCATGTCCAAAGTTGCTTCCATGTTACTTCCTTTTCGAAGTTGGTAACTTCCTCCCCACAAAGCACTGAAGTCGTATAAATGGATAGACCAAAAATCCATCTTATCTCCAGACATATCCATGAATAGCTTCCATCGGTCATTCCAACGTTGAAAATTATCGACTTCAAATTTTGGAAAGGCAGTGGTGTATCCTCCAATTAAGAGGTCTGGATTTTGTTCTTTTGCAGCATCCGCTACTTCATTGTGAAACTCAAAAACTTCCGTAGCAGTAATTGGTCCATTGGTAGTAAGTTCCCAAAGAGGCTCGTTCATAACCTCCACAAATGCTGGCTCTGGTTGTCCGTTTCCACCATGAAATTCATTTACATAGCGTCCCATGAATTCGCCCACAGCTGTTCCATTTGCGGGAGCCCATCCTTGTTGAGTTGGTGTACCATCAGGGAAAAACGGATGTTGTTGCGCTGCAATCGTCAATTCATTTCGTGCTTCATAAGGATGTATTGCGGGGGTGTTGGCATAGTTGTTTCTTGAATTCTGTCCCAGGTTTGCGAGGTCTATTGGGTCTGCAAATCCCGGACGATTCGGGTCTTCAGCCACCTGATTAAAATTCCAGGATATCCCTCCGGTATTCCTACCCATGTAGACATCGAGGCCATTCAGGAAGGTATCTCGCAGGTCTGTGTTGTTTTCAAAGTTCACCCCTCCCCAATCTCCTTCTCGAGTATCTGCATGAATTTTGATCATTCTTTTTCGGTTGAGGGAATCGACTTCTCCGACGGTATGTTTGAAATTGGGATTGACATCAATTGTGATTTGAGCCATCAAGCAGCTCCCTAACAATAGGAACGCTATTGTGAAAAAATTTTTCATTTTTATTTTTTTTTTTTAGAACTTTTGTTTAGTCTTTTTTTGTAACTGTTCAGTGCCTAAATTGGTGCATTCAGGATGGATGTTAGCTATTGGATGTTTTTTTACGAGCGCTTCGCTGCTCCTCCGCCAGATTCTACGCCAGATCCTACGCCAAGGCTTCGGCTCCTGAGAAAGGCTTCGGCTCCTGAGTAAGGCTTCGGCAGCACAAGGCCATAAAGGATGTTGGTGCTCGTCTAATGGTGAGCGCTAGTATGTATTCCTTCGGCACAGCAGATAGATAGTACCTCAAAATTCCATACGTTCTCAGGAGTACCAACATCCTTCGCCAGCCTCTGGCTGGCTGAAGCAAACATCCAACACTAACATCTAACCTCCATCCATATTTCATTTTTTGAGTCATTCCATTCAGACGTTCATAAAAGACCTGCTGAATAGTTACCTTTTTTGTAACTATTCAGCCTGCTTTGATCTGGGGGCTCCTGCGAACTGCGGGCATTTGAACTTGCACTTGATACTTGCACTTGAATTTTAAAAAGTGCAAGTTCAAGTGTCAAGTGCAAACTCAAATACCCCCTATCGTAGGTAACACTGAATAGTTACCTTTTTTTTGAAATCCGAAGATCGAAAACCTGCCCTGAAACCTCGGGGGAGCGAAGTTTCCGCTAAGGTTATACTTTCCGGTCTGTAGTATAGCGATTGGAAGGAAGCTTCGGACTTCCGCCTTCTTCATTACTTTACTTCTCTCCAATCATTTCAGAATTCGAAACTTCTCCACTCCCATGGCGATACTTATACATTTCATAATTAGTCTCCCGAACTTTTTCAACAAACTCTTGATAAGGTACATCACAAATATCCACGAATCCTACATTGTAATTTTCTCCGTCTTCCCGGCCAGTCACCATTTGATCCGTATACTGAAACCAGTGTGCGCCGACAATTGCCGGATTGCGCAATGCACCCTGGATATAAGCCGCATATAGTACTCCACGGTGTGCCTGATCATTTGCTTTTTTAACTCCTATGTGCACGCAACCTCTGTCGAGGGATCCGAAATGAAATTCGCCAATCATGATAGGCTTGTCGGCCCCCTGTGGCAAGCCCACGTTTTCTATGCTGTACTCGTATTTGTTAAAGCTAACGATATCACAATATTTCGCAGCAGCATGCATTGTAATGTCATTGTTTGACCAAGCGAAACGACAACCCAAATAATACTGATTGGGAGCGATTCGACTGAGTTCTTCTTTGATGATTCGAAAATAGGTCTCTGCAATTTCACCGTAGAAAGTTTCCAGATCTTCTTTTGCCAGTAAAGGATCAGGTGCTACAGTGCTTTCAGCAAAAGACTTCCATGAAGGATGCTTTGTTTTCCAGATGGCGTTCAGTTTATTAATGTCAGTATATTTCTCTTGCAAGACTTTAATGAATGCTTTTTTAGCGGGTTGACTTGCGGGGCTCTTCAAAGTGCCGATAGAGAGTGATCCTACATCTCCCCAGGACAATTCGTTGTCTACAAAAAAACCAATACACCAGGGGTCGTTTGCTCCGGTCTTTTGGCCTTCCATAGATTTGCGAACAGCTTGTCGAAAGCCGGGGTCGAAAACATCGTGATATTTACCCCAGTAACCAGAAGAGCCTTCTATTTTCGGAGTTCCTTCAATCCAGACGGTACCGGTGTAAGGTGTCTTTTGCTGTGCCGCTGCTTCCATGTCTGACACGTTTCCAAACGTGTTCATCCCCCAACTGTCAAATCGTTGGTGTAGGCGTTGGTGGAATTTGGCTTTCCAATCATCGCCATATTTTCGATAAAGGTTGGCTTCGTAAAAATTATACCCCTTAAAAGGAACTTTATCTTTATAAAAACCATGAGACGACCATTTGCCCTGGATATAAAACTGCCCCAGCTTACTATTTTCATCGGGTAGATTTTCAAAATATTTTTCTCTGCCCTCCACTCCTGACATACCATAGTCGGTTAAGGCACAAACGATCCCTGCTGACCAAAATAATTTTCCTTCGGGATCCACCATCCACCAATTTCCGTTTACTTTTTCAGCTCGGAACCAGCCTGTTGCTTTTAGTTGTGGGCCACCTGCCCAGCCACCATACTGGTTACGTTCTGGTCCTTGGGGATGCCTTTTGATATCTTCGGCATCCCTTGCATCCATTTTCACCAATGCTTCTTTAGAATGCGTTTTATCTTTCCAATCGCGATGTGCGTACTGTCCGAATTCATCTATAAAAGGAAAAAAGTTTGCCGTATCCCGCACTTCCATTTTTTCTTCAGCCCGTACGTTATGGATTAAAAACTGATTTTCAGCAGTAGCGTAACGCGAGTAAAAGGTGATGTCCCTAATTGAATCAATATTTGTTTTAATTTTTCCTGGTATTCCTCGCATCCCAACAATATCGAGTTGTGGGGAATGCACCCATTTTGTCCACGAGAGCGGAACCGTTATTGTTCCACTTTGATTGGGTTTCAAGTCCACGTAGTCAGAGCAGTACCAACGGATTAAACCATCCGGGTCGTTGCCTACAAACATTTCTACCTGAATATCTTCATCACCTACATTGGTCACATCGGCTTTGACGAGATAGTAGCCATTTAGATCCCAGGGCTTGTTTAGCGGTTCTTTAAGAACCACACCGGGCTTAGATAAATTTTCACCTGTGGAAACTTTGAGTGATTTTTTATTCTCAAATTCAATCACTTCAACAACAGCATCTTCGGTTTTAGTCTGAGCGGCATCTATTCCATTTTCGAAATCAAATAAAACCAATTCCGAAGATAGTGCTTCAGGTGGCGCACATTGAAAAAAATACAGCGCTGTAGTACATAAAAACAGGAAAGCGATTATTGCTGATTTTTGCTTCATGAGATTCTTTTGTTTTTTATTTTTGATTGTTTAAAAACTATTAAGGGCATTCTCCAAGTTCTCCTTTTTAATCAGGAATCAATTCTACTGTCAATAGACAAAAACTGAACAGCTACTTAATTAAAGAGGTTTTGGGTGGATGTTGGACGTTTGGTCACGGCTCCGCAGGGCGCAGCGTGACGGATGTTGGTTCTCGCCTATGCATGAGCGCTGTAGGTTAGTAGCTCACCCATAGCGTCACTGAATAAGTTAATTTTAATTCGTCGAAGCAACTTAGTACACTGTAATTTAAGTTTCGTCCGAATTTGAATAGGTTATTTTGAAATTGATTGAGTTATAAATTTCGCGAATAGCCTTAGCTATTTAAGGAATTTCTAACGAAAAGTAATTTCAAAAGAGGCATTCAAAACGGGCAGAATTTAGATTACAGTGTACTTAGTACTAAGTCTTAGACCAATTGCTCGTTTTACTATCTTCCGTAGGCGTGTCTTCTCCTTTTGCCACATGAGTGGTCACCTGTTTTCCATGAAATCTTCTGATGTACTGAAAGTCGTCATTCATATATCTATGTGTCAGTCCCCATTCCAAAGCAGCAAAAGGTTCTTTTTCTGCATTCAAAGACCGATTCAAGCCAATGGCCTGTGGTGCTCCTTTGATGACGGACATAATTTCAAAATTAATTCCTTCCGGTGCCCATTGGATGGTGTTTTTTTCGGGACCATCGGTGGTGATCAGGGAAGCGATGCCTCCGTTGTAGTTCCATACACAAATTTCATGGCCGCTATTTGAAATGGGATTGTAAGGAGATTTGACATAAGGTCCGAGCGGATGATCAGCGATGGCCAATCCATGTCGGATTTGTCGGCCTCCAAAAGTAACTTCCTCTCCCATTTGCTCTCCTTTATAGTAGAGGTAAAATTTATTATCAAAATGAAGCAAGCACGGATCATGTACTTTATGACTGTCAAAATCGCCTTTTCGGGTAACCTTGAAGCGGTTGTCGTCTTCTCCCTCCCAAATACCATTGTCTGCAGGACTTAAGATGGGTTCCGTACTTTTTGTCCAGGGTCCATAAGGGGAGTCAGCGCAGGCAATACCCACCTGATTTTTGACGCGAACGGTGTATGGAGACTTAACCGTTTGGTAGGTCAGGTAATATTTTCCATCATGTGGTAAAATTTCTACTGTAAAAACGGAGCGGTCATCATAAGCTCCTTTTTCTCCTCTGGCTACTGCGATCCCTTGTTCTTTCCAGGTCCAGCCATCCTCAGAGGTAGCGTACCATATATCGCATCGGTCCCAGGGAAACACCTTATCCTTTTCAATATCACCTGCGAAGCCATCTGCTGCGCCGAGGCTTTTGGAATACCAAACGAAGTATTTTCCATCGTGAAAAATGAGACCACTGGGGTCTCGTCGAACTACTCCTTCTTCATAAGCCAAGTCTCCTTTCAAGTCAAATACTTCAAATTCGCCGAACCATTCATTACTCCATCTTTTCCATTCTAAGGCTCGTTTGGAGGCCGCACTCAATTTTTCTTTGTTGGTAATTCCTAGTCTATCAAAGTGCTCCTGGCTGTATTTTTCCATTTGTGTTGATTTAGTTTGAAGAAATTCAGTTTTTTATATGACATTTAGGGTACAAATTTCCCTAGATTAACTTGTCTAGTGTAAAGTAGCTTGAAAAAAGCAATAAATTAATGTAACTTGGCTAGACAACTACTAGACAATTTTTATTTTCACCTCATATAAATCAAATCAGTAACTTAATCTTACCCTAAAACTACACGTTAAACGATAAAATAAACGATAATTTTGAAATTCTCAACTAGACTGTCGATCATATTAGTTACTGTATTTTTCACACTTCCACTATCTGCTCAAGTCGAGCCAAGTTTAGACATAAAAGACTATCCATCCTTCAAGGTATGGTTGAATCGGGTCAATTTAGCCCGTTTGGAAAATCCGGATAGTGCCATTCAGTTGTTTCGAAACACTTACATCCATTACTTAGAAAAGAAAGACACGCTGAATATGGTCAAGACTCTGGTAGCATTGGCGATCGATAATGGCCATCAGGTAGAGTACCAATCCGCCTATGATAATCTATGGAAAGCTTTATTTTTAGCCGATCAGGCACAGAATGATGAAGCCAAAATTCCAGTTTACATTCAACTCGGCAGATATTATAGTTTTTATAAAAGAAAGGAAACGGCTTTGATGTATTTTCAAAAAGCCATTACCCTGAGTAAGGAATTGGTAAAAAAAGGAAAAATAGGAGAAGAGACTATTTCCAGTTGTTATTATGCACTTTGTTCCACTTACAGAGAGTTAAACAATCCTGCCATGGGAAGAATGGCTTTGGATAGTTGTTATCATTATAGGGGTATGGAGTCAAATAGTGCTATACAAAGTCATTATCTAAAATTCGAAGGAGCATTTATTGAAAGTAGAAATGGGAGGCATCAGGCGGCATTGGATTCAATGCTCTCCATCCAACCCTGGTTTGAGCAAAATAGCCCTGGTTTTCAAGTATTACTCTTCGCTTATATTGGCGATATGTATTTATTGAAAAAAGATACCAACCAAGCGGAAACTTATTATCAAAAAGCACTATCGACTGCAGACCAATACAAGAGTCATTTGGATTTCACACCAACTATTTACCAGCGATTATCTAATCTGTACTTGAAAAAACAGGATCACAAAAAGGCATTTGAAAGTTTGAAAAAAGAGAAAGAACTGGATGCCGTTTTTTTTGATAGTAGAAGTGCTAACAATAAGTCACTACTGGAAATAAAAGATGAGTTCCGATTGGAAAAAGAAAAACAAAGTCAACTTACCCAAGAGCAACGTATCTCCCAATTAGAGCAGGAAGAAAAAGTGAATTTCCTGGAGAACCTGATGCTTTTGCTCACTATTGTTTTTCTGGTTTTCGCCGGTATGCTCTATTTCAATTATATCCGTAAAAAACACAAAGTAGAAAAAGCTTTGAACAAACGTAAACGGGAGCTGGAATTAAAGCAAGCGAATGAATTAAGAGAGCTGGAATTAAAACAAGTCCATGAGTTAAGAGAATTAGAAGTTAAAAAAGCGAATGAATTGCTGGAATTGAAAAACAGAGAACTGGCCACCTCCACTTTGAAGCTTATTGAGAAGGATGAGATTTTATCGACCCTCAAAAACAGGCTCTCCAAAGGCACCGGAGACCTAAAAGCCGATGACCTAAAAAAGATTGTGCGAACGATCTCACACAGTAATGCTCAAAACTGGGAAGAATTTGAAGCGCGGTTTATGTCAGTCAATAAGAATTTTTATGAAAAGCTAAATAAGAAATACCCCAAACTGAGTAGAGGAGACCAAAAGCTTTGTGCTTTAATAAAACTAAATCTTTCCAGTAAAGAAATGGCTAAGTTACTGGGCATTTCTAACGAAAGCACGCACACCAATCGCTATCGCTTGCGCAAAAAACTAGGCTTGGAAAGAGGGGTTAGTTTGACGGAGTTTATTGCTAAGCTTTAGTAGCGACTATTGACTGTTGACCTTTGACTGTTGACTGTTGACTTCCCTCTGTCGCGTCCTTCACGTAATAGGGAAAAGTCAACAGTTAACCTTTAAGATAAGGCGTTAACTTCTCCCAATCGAAAACCACACCCACACCTGGCGTATCCGGCGCAACCGCCCGGTAATTTTCAACCACCAAAGGACGTGTCGTATATTGATCAATTGGGAAACTATGTACTTCCAGCCAACCACTATTTGGCTGTGCCGAAACCAAACTCACATGCAACTCCTGCATACCGTGGGAACAAACCGGCAGCTTATATTTTGCCGCTAATTTAGCTACAGCCAGCCAACCACTTATACCGCCACAATTGGAAGCATCTGGTTGAATAAAAGATAATTTGGATTGCTCAAAAGCATATTCAAATTCGTGAATGGTATGCAGATTTTCGCCCATTGCTAAAGGCATCCCGGTCGCATCTGCTATTTCTGCATAGCCTTTATAATTGTCAGGAATAGTGGGTTCTTCAAACCAATAGATATTGTGTTTCTCAAACGCTTTAGCCGCCTCAATGGCTTCATCCACTGTCATAGAATAATTGGCATCGACCATGAATGTGGTCTCATCTCCAATCACTTTTCGAACCGCTGCAATGCGTTCCAAATCTTCTCTTAAATTTGGTCGCCCAATTTTTATTTTCACCGCATTAAAACCGCTATCGAGATATCCTTGTATGTTTCCCAACAATTTTTCCATTGGAAACATTAAGTCAATTCCTCCACAATATGCTTTACAAGTATTTCCTGCGCCACCGGCCATTTGCCACAAAGGTTTTCCGGCCGCTTTACATCGAATATCCCACAGCGCAATATCCACCGCAGATATGGCAAACGAAGCAATACCTCCCCTACCGACATAATGAATGTGCCATTCCAGAAAGTCATAAATATGTTCGATATCGGAGCCGTCTTTTCCTAAAATGGCTGGAGCCAAATCATGTTCGATCATGGCTTTAATGGCATATCCTCCTTTGCCTCCGGTGTAGGTGTATCCTGTTCCTTGCATTCCGTTTTCAAGAGTGACTGTGGCAGTAACTAACTCAAAAAAGAAATGGTCGCCGTGCTTGGCATCGGACAGTACTTCGGCTAAGGGGACTTGGAAAAGTTGGGTTTTTATATGTTTGATTTTTGTACTCATGTTTTTTATTCTAGCTAGTGAGGAAGGAACAGAAGACGGAGCTTGTGAGCCCCAAATTTATTCGAGCTGAAAGATACCTATTTTTCGGTCTTTCTAACTTCCTTCGGCCTGCAGGCCCCCACCGGACGACCAGCAATGGAGTCGTATCCACCAAACTCATTTGACTGGATCACCAACTAACGGGTTTGCAAGTAGTTGAACCTGCCAGATTATTACGTCGCACAACATTTATTTGGTGGTTACGAGCCTGCATTCTTGTCCAGCCTGTTCGGCCTTAAAACAACGCTGATCAGTGTTATTCCCCCGATTTATATTTAACGTAAGTCGTCTTTTTATCAAGGTATTGTTCTATTCCGTATTTACCATCTTCGCCACCTGTCCCACTTAATTTAAGGCCGTTGTGGAATCCTTGATGCTGCTCTCCATGGCCGCGATTGATGTAGAGTTCACCGAACTCTAATTCATCATGCAGCCGCATAATTTTATTTATATCATTGGTAAAAATTATGGCAGCTAAGCCAAACTCACTGTCATTGGCGTAAGCGATTACTTCATCATATGTCTTGAATTTAATCACTGGTAGTACAGGTCCGAAAAGTTCCTCATGAACAATCGTCATGTCCTGCGTTACATTTTCCAGGATTGTTGGCTGAAACCAAAATCCTTTTTCAAAACCTTTGCCTTTTGGTCGTTTTCCACCAGCGGTTATTTTGGCACCAGCCGCAACCGTTTCTTTTACTAATTTTTCCAAATGTACAACACCCGCTTCATTCATCTTAGGTCCTATATCCGTATCCGCTAAGTTGGGATCTCCAATTTTCAATGCTTTTACCTTTTTCATAAATTTTTTCATGAAGGCATCATAAATTCCTTCCTGCACATACATTCGCTCATTACAGGTACAGACCTGTCCGTTATTGTCGAAGCGGGAATGAAGTGCTCCTGCAACAGCAATGTCTAAATCCGCATCTTCAAATATGATACAGGGCGCTTTCCCACCTAACTCTAACTGTACATGCGTCAAATTTTGTGCAGCAGAACGAGCGATTGCCTGACCTGTTGGTGTTCCACCAGTCATGGTTACCATTTTCGTAATTGGATTTTCCACCAATGCTTTACCGGCCTCTACTCCACCTGTTATCATATTGATCACTCCGTCCGGGATACCTGCTTTCTTGGCCAGGTCACATAATTCGAGGGTAGACAAGGGGGCTTCCGGAGTTGGTTTTAGGACCAGGGTGTTTCCTGTTACCAGAGCTGGTCCTAACTTTCTACCTGCCAGTGCCAGTGGGAAATTCCAGGCGGTAATGGCTACCACGACTCCTTTCGGAACTTTATGAATCCAAATTTGTTCACCTGCATTGTCTGATTGTACAATATCCCCTTCGATGTGGCGCGCCCATTCACAGGCATATTCAATAAAAGAACAGGTAACTTCTACTTCGAAACGCGCTACTTTCAACAATTTACCTTGCTCTTTGGTAATTAGTTTTGCCAATCGCTCGCTGTTGTTTCGAATTTCCAGCGTAAAAGCACGTAAGAGATTAGCTCTTTCCCTTGCGGGTAAACGTCTCCATTTTTTTTGAGCTTTTTCTGCGGCCTTAAGTGCTTTATTCGCATCTTTTGCGGATGCGTTTTGGACGGTTCCCACAAGGGCTTCATTGGAAGGGTTTATAATTCTATCGGTCGTAGCTGTAGAAGCATTAACCCATTTTCCGTTGATGTATAATTGATATTTTTTTGCCATTTTGAAATTGATTTTTTTGTTAAACGGAGTTTTTATGGTTCTTCGTCAAATTTTAGTGGGTTATTCAATTTTGTAGTCGAAGTTGTTTGATACATTGTAATTTTAATTTCCCATGTCCCCATTGCCGTCGGCACTTAGAGGTTTCCTTCAATTGCGTTTTGAAACACCTCGTTATTAAAGGGAAATAGCCCACTGTCGAAGAAGTCCGCGTAGTCATTTTGGTGGTCGCAAACCCTATTTTTACAAGGATTCCGTCATTTGTCGGGAGGCGCTGTAGTACCATAACTTAGGTCCGCGACAGAGGGAGCTTCCCACGTCCCATTCCCAACCTTTCCTACCTCCCCATCCAGCCACCATCCACCAGCATGATACTTCCATGCATGTAAGCAGCTGCCTCAGAACAAAGGAAAACCACAGGGCCTCCAAAATCTTCTGGCTCACCCCATCTTCCCGCAGGAATACGTGTCAAAATTGATTTGGAACGAACTTTATTTTTTCTTAGTGCTTCGGTGTTGTCGGTACTAATGTAACCAGGAGCGATGGCGTTGACATTGACGCCTTTGCTTGCCCACTCATTGGCAAAAGCCATGGTTAATTGACCGATAGCCCCTTTACTTGCTGCATAGCCCGGAACGGTAATTCCGCCCTGGAAGGTCAAAAGAGAGGCGGTAAAAACAACTTTGCCATGGCCCCTTGCCACCATTTCTTTTCCAAACTCGCGGGTGAGAATGAATTGCGCATTTTGATTGACTTCTACTACTTTATCGTACAACTTATCTGAATGCTCCACAGCTGGTGCTCTTAAGATCGTTCCTGCATTGTTGACTAAAATATCAACAACAGGGAAGTCATTTTTCACTTCTTTAATAAATTCGTATAGCTTTTTTCGATTACTAAAATCACAGCGATAGGCTTTAAAATTTTGCCCGGTGGCTTTCACTTCTTTTTCGACGTCGCTGCCTTTTTTCTTCAAAGTGGCAGACACGCCGATGATGTCTGCACCTGCTTCCGCCAAGGCAACGGCCATTGCTTTTCCGATACCTCGTTTACAGCCAGTGACTAAAGCGGTTTTTCCTGCTAAGCTAAATTTGTTTAATACACTCATTTTATGGTTTTGATTTTTGTATGATGAATTTTGAAGAATGAATTTTGTGTTCGAGAATTTTGACTAAACGTTAAACAACTTCATAGTTCTATCGCGCCTTTGTACCGCGTTCAGGTCATTCAAAATTCTCCCATTCAAAATTTCCCTTTAAGCCTGACAATCCAATAGCACCTTCATGCCATCAGGATTCTTATCGATGTTTTCAAAAACGGCTTGAATATTTGTAAGCGGTTCTACTTTGGTGATCATTTTTTCGAATGGCAATTCATTCTTTGTGATCAAATCGATTGCCTCGTCATAATCTTCTTTTTCATAAACTCTTGCTCCAATCAGTTTGAGTTCTTTCCAGAAAAATTGAAACAGGTTAACGTTTTTGGCTTGACCATGGATAGCTACCATCACAATGCGACTTCTGATTCCAGCAATATTCGTCATCAAGTCAACGGTCGCTTGCACGCCCGCTACTTCAAAAACTACATCTGCCAGTCTACCTGCTGTTTCTTTCTCAATAAACGCCGTCACGTCAGTTTCCATCGGATTGACGACTTCAAAGCCTAGTTCTTTAGCTAATTTCAAGCGGACTGAGTTGACTTCTGAAATAATGACCCGGGCACCTTTACTCTTTGCTACCATGGCAACCAGCATTCCGATAGGCCCTCCTCCTAAAACAACAGCCACTTCGTCTGCCTTCAATTCTGATAAACGCACATCATGGCAGGCTACGGAAAGGGGCTCAACAAGTGCCGCCAATTTTAAGTCTGTTTTTTCAGAAAGTTTATGTAATGTAAAAGCCGGAACATTCCAATACTGCTGCATCGCTCCGGGGCTATCGATTCCGATAAATTTCAAATCTTTGCAGACATGGCTATATCCCTTATCAGAGGGTTTTTCGCCTCTATCGTCAAGTGGCCGAACGACCACCTTTTCTCCTATCTGATAGCCATCTACTCCTTCCCCAACGGCTTCAATGACGCCAGACATTTCATGCCCTATGGTGATTGGAATCTTTACCCTTTTATCCATCATACCGTGATAGATGTGAACATCTGTTCCGCATACACCACAATAGGCTACTTTTATTTGAACCTCTCCTTCTGCGGGTGCTGCTATCTCCCTTTCACTAAGGGAAAAGCTATGATCTCCTTCGTAAAAACTTGCTCGCATATTTTAATTTTTTCAAAAAATAAAAATGATATATTGACATAAGCAGGTAGTCAAAATTGTGTTTGCAATAACTTCTGATGGATTTTGAAGCTAAGCGACTTGCTTTTTTGAAGTAATCCTACTGGATTGCTTAAAAAACAAGAGCCTGTCCCGATCTTGACTCGGGAAAGTATAGCTTTAAAAGACGCAGAAGTTATTAGCTATATATAATTTATCTAAAGGAAGTTGTTTTAATGGAGTACCTGCTTATTATTCGACGCACAAATTAAGGAATCATTCAAGGAATGCTAACAAAATGAAAAAGTACCACCTAGACAAAAAATGAACACTCTAGAGTCCACAAGCCACCTGTTTGGTTTAAGTGATGCGTTCATACCTTTGAGCTAAGCATTTTTACTTTTTTTGAATCTACTTTTTACAAAATTTAAACTAATGAAAAGGAGACACCCGCTTCTTGCTGTCTTATTAATACTATTCTCCAGTTTATCCTTTGGCCAGGGTAACGATAAAAAGCTTCATGAGCTTCTTCGGTTGCCCGACAACATTCCCGCTGAGGACAGAATTTGTTTTGCGCTTTATACCGTACATGAAAATACGCTTAAACTAACTGCCCAGTTTTATCCCATAAAAAACTTCGAACCCTTTGAAGCTACTTTAGAGATTGAAGAAAAAGGCACTTGGGTTAAAAAAGCTCAAACTGAAATTATTTATCCCGGATACACTGCCCCTTTTCGAATAGAAAACTGGGATGATACGAAGGACGCCAAATATCGGGTAGTGCATAATAATATTGCCTTCTATGAAGGCCTCATTCGAAAAAACCCCAGAGACAAAGAAGAATTTGTGATGGGTGCTTTGACTTGCAATTCGTTTTATCCTCAGCATGGTGGTGATATTTCTAAGAAAGACATTGTTGAAAACATGCAAAAACTAAAACCTGATTTGTTGTTCTTTTCAGGAGATCAGGTGTATGACCATAGTGCGCATTATTTGAATTGGATACGATTTGGACAAGACTTTGGCGACATTATCCGCAATACGCCGACCATTACCATTCCGGATGACCACGATGTTGGACAAGCTAACATTTGGGGTGCTGGTGGGAAAAAAGCCACTTCCCGGCGAGGGATTTCCGGAGGCTACTACATGCCGGTGGAATACATTCGGGAAGTGGAACGCGCGCAGTGCAGTCACTTACCCGATCCTTACGACCCCACTCCCATCGAACGAGGCATTGGTGTTTACTATACTGATTTGGAATGGGGCGGTATCAGTTTTGCCATTTTGGAAGACCGAAAATTCAAGTCAGGTTTGGAAGGTGTGATTGAGCATAATGGTGAAATATATGAAGCCATTACAGATCCTACTGTAGATACCCGAAACTTTGATGTCCACGGTGCTACGCTTTTAGGAGACCGACAATTAAAATTTCTGGAAGACTGGACGACGGACTGGTCGAATGCCGAAATGAAAACGGTTTTGTCTCAAACCATTTTCGCTATGGCTAATAATTTTTCGGGCAAACGAGACAGAGAACTTTATGCTGATTTTGACACCAATGGATGGCCACAGACTGGAAGAAATAAAGCCTTATCTGTCATTCGCAAAAGTTACTCTTCTATGGTTGCCGGTGACCAGCACCTGGGAACGCTAATACAACATGGTATTGATGACTGGGATGATGCGGGTTATTCTTTTTGCACACCAGCCATTGCCAACCTATGGCTCCGTTGGTGGCAACCTAAACAAGAGGGAAAAAACAGAAAAGCCAATGCGCCAAAATATACTGGTGAATTTGTTGATGGCTTTCACAATAAGATAACCATGCATGCTGCCGCCAACCCTACGCTACCGGAAATAGCGGAAGGAGGAAAACTATCTACTCGTGCTGCCGGATTCGGTATTGTCCGCTACAACAAGACCAAGCGTACTACCACGTTTGAATGCTGGGGCAGAAATACCGACATCTTCCTGGCAGATAGCAAGCAATACGACGGGTTTCCGATCACCATCTCACAAACTGATAATTTTAAAATTAAAAATGGATTTGAATTACCTACACTAAAAATATCAAACGAAGATCAGGTAGTAACGGTAAGAAAAAGCTACACTAATGAAGTGGTTTCATCGCTGCGTATCAATGGAAAGGTTTTTCAACCTAAGGTACTTCAGAAAGGAAGTTATACCATTGAAATAGGTGAAGGAAAATCGAGTAAACGATTTATAGAGGTGGTTGCTAAAGCAAAAAATGGAGAGGTGCTTGAGGTGAAGTTATAAGCCAATGTCCTGGATGTAGGGGTAAGCATACTAGTACACCGTGTAATAAATTCACTTCTGCTCTACAAGGATACCTCGATCCCAATCTCATGCGCATTCCCAAAAACAGGACCATAAGTTTGTAAAAAATTTGAAAAGGAATAGCCTATTCTCAACAAATTACTGTTGGCCCCAAAGTCGACTATCACCCCGATATTCCCACTCAATTCTTTTGAGCTAGTCATACCTCCCCCAACCCAAAGCATTTGCTGGTATTCATATTTAAACTGTCCGTTAAAATGTAAAGGCGCATTCTGTACATAACGAAATTCCGAGGAGAACTCCACCCAGGAATCTGAATCCAACTCAAATAAAGCACCTAGCACTCCATGATAATGTTGTACCCTTTTGATCTTAAAATCATTCGTTGCATCTTTAAACTTTAAATCCAAACCTATAATTTGAGGAACAGACAGTCCCAGGTAATAACGCTCTTTAAAATAAACGGTAGTTCCTAAAGTAACATCAGGATAAAACCTCGATTCATTTTCACCTGCAATATCACCTGGCTCAAGGAAATTCAATTCATTTCCTTTCACTCTAAATTGCCGCACTCCAGCGCTCACACCAACGGTCCACAAGAAATCACTGCTAAGCTCTACTCCATACCCAACTTTCCCAAATACACCATTGAATCCCGTAGGCCCTGTCTGATCACTTACCAATCTAGCTCCAAATAACAAGTTATAATCTTCATTCCAACTTGTAAATGTTCCATTTAAGGTTCTGGGAGCATCTTGTAAATCAGTCCACTGATGTCGGTATTGAACTTTTATAGTGCTTGGTAAATAATTTTTAAAATAATTAGCGTTTATGATAGATGGATTGTAGACCCCTTTATCATGGTTTAGAAATGGCAGTTGCTGACCAATAGCTGTTTTACAAGCTAGCAACTGGATCGTCACTAAGAAAATCAGTAATAGCTTATTTGACGTATTTTTCATAAATAATAGTTTATTTGTAACTGTTCAGCCGTTTGCTGATATAGTTAGGTTTGCTTTTACAAAGTATCAATCTTTCTTCAACAAAAAGGAAAAACCACCTCGACATGACATAGACAAGGGCTAAGTTGAAGAAATACAACCATTGCTCCTCTGTCGATATAAGGTCTATAATCATAGCAACTTTATGGTGTATCTGTTGACCCGGTTGTTTAGGAATGCGGCCTAAATACCTTTTTGCTGCATTTTATCAAAACTCGAAAGCATTAATGGTCCTTTTCCTCTTACTATACTGGTCATTGTGGGGCACAAAGTATTATCTGTCTAGTTTTTGTTCACCTTAAAATAAGTTGTTTACCAAAAAAAGCCAGAACTTGGGTAAACATTATTGTAAAATAATTGATTAAAGATAAGTAAACTTATTACTCTTTAGAAATGCTCCTATTAAGTTTGGATTTATAGAGGAGTGGATTCAAAGGGGTAACAAATCTAATATTTTACAGGACTGATTTTTTTGCCCAAATCATTAAAACAATACATGACATGATTTCAAGAATAGCTTTATTATTTATGCTCCCGTTTTTACTTTTTATATCTTCTTGCGACAAGGATGACAATACCGAGCCGGATCCAGGCCCAGATCCAGGTCCAGAGGTGATTGATTATATGAACTTAGATCCAAATTTTCCTTCGTTCGTATCTGTAGACGATACGACTCCTGAAGGGATGAAATGGACTAAAGTAGATGCCTTGTCCGATGATTTTGACACTTGGGATACAGAAAAATGGTGGAAACCTCTATGGAATTACGGCGCACCTGTGCAGATGAAGGCTGAAAATTCTGGTGTAGCAGATGGTGTTTTGTGGATAAAAGCCACACTTGACGAGGGGGCCACCAGATGGTTTGAAACATCCAGAATAATGTCGCATACGCAAATCAATTATCCTATGTATACCGAAAGCCGGATTAAGACAGCGCACCTTTCCGCTTACAACACGTTTTGGTTAAACAATGGTGACATTGACAATCGAAATGAGATAGATGTGATCGAAAACAATTCCAAACCATCTTGCAACTGTGAACCGGGTTATCCTTGGCAAATGAATTCACAATATTTTCACGTAGTCAACGGAGATACCAAAAGAAACAAAGGAAACTTTGACAACAGACAACTCTCTGCTGACAATCCGTACAAGGGCGTTCCATGGAATGAGGACTATCATACGGTAGGAGTCTGGTGGAAGGATGCTACCCACATGCAATTCTACCTCGATGGGGAGGAAGCTGGTAGTGTTGTTTCTGAAAGAGACTTTACTTTAGATCTAAATATCATTTGGGATTTGTGGACCATTGACGAGGATTGGGCTGGAGGTATTGCTGATCAAGTTGATTTGACAGACGAAGCAAATAATACCATGAGAGTGGACTGGGTGAGAACCTGGCAATTGGAAGCGGAGTAGATGATGATGCCCTAGTTCTTTGTACAACTGGTCAGGTGACACTTTATTTTGCAGGCTTTATTTGCTTTGATGATTTTACTCCTCCACAATATTTAGGGGATACAATCCATCTTCATACATTTTGCCATCACTCGACGTGAAGGTGACGCGTAGCTGATAAAAACGACCTTCAGCTAACTCTGCGGTTGGTATATAATCTTCAAGAGAAAATGTTTTTGTCACCTGACCAGACACTGTTTTTATTGCTGTTTCATCCACCTGTATAACATCATTGATGGGTATCCATTTATTTTTAAAATAGCGTAACCAAATTCTGACACCACCTTCATCTGCATTGATAACTGTATTCCCTGAGCCGGCATGATAAGCCACCTTTACCGTGACACTATCGCCAACGATGAGCTTGTCAAATTCTTCTTTATTCAGAATTTTTGCAAAAGGTTTGATGAGTGGCAGAACCGTTAATTTCAATTCATCCCTTATTTCTTTATTGGCATTTGAAATGACCTTGATGGTTGTTTCGCCGGGGCTCACAGTCGTTACCACACCATTGTTATCCACTTTCGCAATCATAGGATCGCTACTCGCCCAAGTTAAGCGGGCATCATCGGCATACTTAGGTAGTACGGTGACTTGAAGTGTCAAACGCTGACTGTCAATTACTTCTATTGATGGAGATAAAAATGAAACCGTTTCGATCGGCATTGCAAACCAGTCAATGATCTTAACCTCACTTGTTGCCGTCAAACCAGATGCTTGACTTGTTGCGGTAATTGTAGCGGATTGTCCGGCATTGCCAATTGCGGTAACTACTCCTTTTTTATTTACTTTTAAAACCGCTTCATTACTTGACGACCAAAGGACATTTTTATTGGCATTAATCGGTTCGATCTGTGTTTCTAAATGAATGGAAGTTCCTTTTCTGACTTCGGCCTTTTTTTGTGTGATGCTAATGCTATTAGGGTTTACATTATCCGTATCAATGATACTATTGATGGGTGCGTCTTTGATTAGAATGGTTTCGCCATCACGCCATCTAACTTGAATGCTTTCTATTTGTTCCACATCACCCAAACCAAAATGGACAATATTCAATAAGCTTTGAGAAAAAATTTCACCCGCCGAACCCACTTTTTTTCGATATTCATGTTGAGCAGTTTTGACAATAACTTCGGCAGAAATAGGATCAACATTTGACTTTGGTGCATAAGCCACATTTACCAAAATATAATTCCCTTTTGCTTGAGTGTTGGCATACAAATACCATTCGCCGTTTTCGCTTCCATTTAATAAATCAAGGTCGCCATCTAAATCGAAATCAAAAGCCTGTCCCATATCCCCGTTCCCTGGTCCGCCTATGTCGCTTGCTCCGTGCATGGTTAGGTTTTCAAAACGGCCATCCCCAGTGTTAAGCAACATATAATCCGATGTACGTTCATCAATAAATCCCCAGCGGTATACAAAGATGTCTTGATAAGTATCATTATTAAAATCTCCGACCGTAACCCCTAATGAGTTATTCCCCTCCAGGACATTCCACTCTTTTGAAACATTCTTAAAAACGCCATTGTCATTTCTAAGTAGTATATCCGATTCATTTCGGTTTTGAGGTTCAAATTTTGGAGTCACATCAATAACACCAGATAAACTAAATTTATAAGACCAGAACATATTTGCATTTCGCACCAAAGCTGCCTTCCATCGATGGTTACCCAGGTAACCAAAGTAAAGACCGTTCACAGATATATCTTCTGGCCAGCCCATGGCCATTGAACTATCTACTTCGATTGCTTCACCTGATTCAACTAAATTGCCTTTTTTGTCAGCCCCCAAAAAAACAGGATAAGGTTTTCCTCTAAAAAGACCCTGCATGAGGTAATAATAATCGTGGAGTTTAATTTTTCCATCGGCAACAAAGTCAAATTCGTCGACTCCTTCAAAGCCACGGGTTTTGATGGCTATTTTTTTATTTTGAAAATTTCTATCCAATGAGGGCGGCTCTCCTAAACCACCTTCAAATGCTTTTCCTCTTGCCAGATAAAGATCTAAATCGCCATCATTATCTATATCAATGTCAGCAATCGCCATGACTTGATGGTACTCCGGCAGATTTTGAAGTGCGGTGGCACTTACTTCTGTAAATGTAAAATCGCCATTGCCCAACCATATCGACAAGGGGGCATATAGGATGACATCATCAATATTATCTGCGTTGATATCCGTAATCAGAACACGAGAAGGGTGCATATCTTGTATGCCTTCAACAGGCTTAAATTTGAAGGTTCCATCACCCTGATTTTCGTAAAAGAAATGTTGTGGCTTTTCTTTCATTAGCCCCTCTTCATTGACTAAGATCAGATCTAAATCTCCATCCAAATCCATATCCGACCAACGAGCAGCCCGACCTCTTGCCCCACGATCAATACCAACGTCACCGGTATATCTTATTAAATTGGAATCGTCATTTTTATAAAAATTTGCTTTTGAGGGATGCGTACCGTTTCCGCCGCCTTGTGTAATGACCAGGTCTAGGTCACCGTCGTTATCGTAGTCACCTGCCGCCGTTCCATGCAAATCGTGCATAAACCATCGAGCCAAATTTGCATCGTGTTTGGTAACCGTTCCATCGCCATTATTCCAATATAATTTGCTGCTTTCTGCATTGTGATTATTAACGATAAAGTCGTAATCGCCATCCTGATCCATATCAGCTATTGTCGGACCTCCATATTTAATTGAATTGGTTTTGTCTATTCCAGCTTTTACACTTATATCCTCAAACCATGGAATATAGAAGTCCTCTATATCTTCAAATGAAATATGATTGATGGTAATATCGGCATCCCGAACAGTTAGCCTAAATTGCAGTTTGCCCAGATGGTCAAATGGCACCAGGGTATTCAATACTTGATTTCCTGGCTTCGGTATGTTCAAGTTATTAACGACTAATTTATCATCAACATATAAACTTAGACTTCCGTAGTTTCCTAAATTATCGAGGTCAATTGAAATCTTTTTGACTTTACTGCCTTTCAGGTCATAACTGATTTCGAGGGGCTGCAAATTTCTGACAATCGCAGGAGCTGACAACAGCTTTGTCTCCTTCTTTTTAGAAATAGAACAAGCTTGAAATAATGCAACCAAGATTAGAAAAATACTTAGCTTGATTAGTATTTGAGTTAATAGTTTATTCATGTTAATCAAAAATAATTGTTCAGCCTTGTCTATACCAAAGGAGCCTACCCTCGTAAAAATTGTATGGCTAGAGGCTCTAAAGTAATCACATTTAAAAGAACTACTCAATGGTTAATCTCCACAAAAACTAGACAATAGTGTTTATTTTTTATCGAGGCCTTTTTATAAAACACCTTGATACAAAGCCATTTTATTGCTTGCCATTCAGCGATCCATCTTTATCAAATACGAATTGGCTTTATGCTTATTGTAAGCCCCAATAAATAAAAACCACTGATCATTTATTTTTTCAATGGTCATACCATTGTACACCGTACAAGCAATATCGTATTCTTTGAGAGGTTTCAAGATTCCTTTAGCGTTGAGTGCTGCTATTTGTATCCCCTCATCATCTCTTGTCGCAATAAACACAATCGCCTGGTCTTCATTTATTTTTATATGTTCTATTCGGGTAGAACCTTTTAACTTCAACTGATCATTGTCTTTTAACAAACTGCTCAGCGTTAACTTCCCCTGACCGTCTACCTTAAAAACATTTATACCATCTCCGTGATATATAAGACCTTTTTCTTTTTCATAAAAGGGATAATGAACCTTGTGCCGATGACCTACCAGGAGGAAATTCTTGCGCTTCAACTGTACGGCGTTTAACGCAAAAGTTCCATTCAAGAAAAGTTGTTCATCATCTTTTATATTGTCAACATTCTTAAAACTTCCATCTTTGTTAACTCTAAAACTACTAATTCCTCCATCAATGAATCCACCTGTAAACAAGTAAGTATTTCCATCAATTTCTAGTGTCGACATTCCAATTATCCCATTTAGAAACATGGTGGAATCATCTGCCATCGACTGAATATGATTAAGCTTTCCATTTCCTGTAAGCTGCAAGCAACTCAGACCAGTATCCAGACCGCCTACGAATACAAATTGCTGTTCACCAATTTTCACCAATTGTGTTGTGATATTTGTTTTTAAATAAGTCGTGTCTGTATCCACAAAAAAACTGATTTGCTGCAATCTTCCCTTTTCATTTATTTGATGCACTTCAATAGCGTTCTCTGCTTTATTTCCAATGATTAAAAAATCAGTATTATTAATCTGAGTACTTATTAAACCCCTTAGACCTCCAAATTTATTCGCTATTTTATAGGTGCTACCTACATTTAGATTTCCTTTGAGATTTACTTCACCACTTTCTAAGATGCTCCCCTCTCCTGCAGTGTAGAAAAAATATTTATCTCCAACGTGAACAACCTGTGCTGTTACTGTCGGAGACAAGGTCTTTATAGCATCAAGATAAATTAAATCAATCTTTACCAATGCCTGACGATTACCACAAGAACTAAATAGAATTATAAAAAGATTTAACCAAAAAACAATTGGCACATATTCATTGATTTCTTTTTTACTTTGCATAAAATTTTGTTGTTGATATAGAAATTGTTTATCGTTTTATAGAAGTTGCTTTAAGTTGTCGCCTAAAGGCGAGCGTAAGTGCCGGTCAGGCTGGCCAGACGGGCTTAATACTGTGGGCGAAGCTTCCCGTCATTCGATGGGACAGGCTATTTTACTTTTCGTAGCCATCCGCGTGCCAGCGAAGCATTTCTCAGGAGCCGAGGCCTTTCTCAGGAACCGAAGCCTTTCTCAGGAGCCGAAGCCTTTCTCAGGAGCCGAAGCCTTGGCGTAGGATCCGGCGTAGGATCCGGCGTAGGATCCGGCGTAGGAGCAAGGCACGGGAAGGAAAATAACAGAAGATCCAAGGTTACCAAAAATAAATATAAATCAGTAAATAATGAAGCATGCCTCGGAACCTGGGACGACTGGAAACAGGTTCTCGAAAACCTTGGTGTAGTTAGTAGGTTTATGTGGACCGGAATTGACTACATAGGTGAGCGAGACGATAAGTGGCCGCAGGAAATTGCCTGGGGAGACATGCTTAACCTAGCTGGCTTCAAAGTGCAAGGTTGGAATTATTTTAGAAGTATCTGAAAAAACAAACCGCACATCTCGATAGGTACGCTCCCGTTTGGCAAATCAAAATTTATACTGTTGAGTTGATTCCTCGTCAAATTTAGCAGGTAATCTATGTGCTCTGTGTGCCTATATGGTAAAAAATGCGATAACCATATAGGCACATAGAGAACCACCTCTTACAAAACTCGTTACCCACTATGTTTGGCCAAGAGCCTCTTAGTCAAATGCTAAAGCAAACTTCCACTACTCCTTTTTCACTCTATCACCAATTTACGATAAATCGCATCCGCCGAATCGCCGAAACTAACAATATAAACGCCGCCGCCCAATATAGAAAAATCAAAGTTTAAATTATGGTCTCCCTCGGAAACTGATACGACTTGACTAATCACTAATTCGCCTGCGATATCATATACAGCAATATTTATATTTTCATTTCCTGAAGACTGATAATCCAAATTCACTTTTCCAGATTGACTTGGATTCGGATAAAACTCACCAATCTGTTTATCATCTTTATTGAAATCAATCGCAATCGTTTTACTAAACTCAAATTTTCCATCAAAGTCAATTTGCTTTAAACGGTAATAGTTTGTTCCAACAATTGGATTTTCATCCAGAAATGAATAGTTAGAAATTTTCAATGTTTCTCCCTGTCCTTTGACTTCTCCAATTTTTTCAAAGACATTTCCGTTTGGACTTCTTTGGATTTCAAATCGATCATTATTTAATTCTGAGGCCGTCATCCACTCCAATTGATTTCCCTTTTCGGTTTCAAAACCAATGAAAGATAATAATTCAACGGGAAGAGCTGTTGTTACATTGATCACCTGATTAGCCGTTTCATCTAAGATGGTATGCGTTTCTCCATTTCTCCACCGGATGGTAATTTCATCAATTTGTGATTCTGGGCCCAGCCCAAAATGAACAATATCCAATAAGCTCTGAGAAAAAACTTCACCCGCTGATCCAATTCTTTTATGATAGGTATTATTTGGCGTCACTATCGTGACCTCGGCTGCTATTGGGTCTACATTAGCATTTGGTGAATAACCAACATCCACTAAGACATAATTATTACCGCTTCCGCCAGCATTTTCATATAAATGCCAAACACCATACTCATCATCACCATTTAAAATATCGACATTCCCATCTAAATCATGATCAAAAGCTTGTCCCATATCGCCGTGATTAGATGAGCCTGTATTACTAGCCGCATGGGTCGTAGTTATGTCAAACGTTCCTGATCCGGTATTCAAAAGCATATAATCTGCTAATCTGTTTTTCAAATAACCAAAGCGATAGACGTACAAATCTTCATAGCTGTCATTATTAAAATCTCCTGTAGTTACGCCCCAACTATTGCCACCTTTAGGTATATTCCATGCGGAAGAAACATCAACAAAGCTGCTACCAGTATTTTCTAATAAAACATCCTGAGCATTTCTGTTATTCGGTGTCCAACCCGTTGGTGTAAAGCCATTGACCCCATCTAAGGTAAAATGAATAGACCAGAAAATATCCGCATTTCGAACCGACTCCACCTTCCAAACACTGTTACCAATATAGCCGATGTAAAGTCCATTGTTTGTACGCGAAGCAGGCCAGCCATTGGCCATCGCCTGCGTAATGACCAAGGTATCAGTATAGCTAATAACTTGTTGCTGCGATGCACTTCCTAAATACAATGGAAAACCTCCAGCGTAAGCATTTCTAGTCAAAAATTCAAGCTCTGAAATAGTAATAGAACCTCCGGCGTTGACCTCAAAAGGAAGTACGCCCTGGCTTCCGGAAATTCTCATATCCAATTTACTGGCCAATGGATAAAAGTCAGCAGAATTATTTTCTGCCACAGAAAAATAACCTTCCCCCTTGGCAAGGTATAAATCAACATCACCGTCATTATCTATGTCAACATCCGCAGCTCCCATGATACCATAAGCACCATTTAAACTACCTGGCAGCCAGGTGCCAGACATATCGGTAAATGTAAAGTCACCATTTCCTTTCCAGACAGAAAGCGGAGAAAATATCAGCATATCGTCAATATGATCATTGTTCAAATCTGTCAAAAGTATTCTTTCTCCATTTATAGCTTCAAGGTCAGCTATAGCAATAGCCTGAAAGGTGCCGTCTCCTAAATTTTCATAAAAAAGATGTTGCGCACCAGCAGGATTATTAATGCCTTCCGCATTAATCAACGCTAAATCCAAATCACCATCTAAATCCATATCCGTCCATCTGGGTGAGCGTCCTCTTGCCCCGGAAGTAATACCTACAGAAGCATCAACTCTAATCAAAGTACCATTGTCATTTCGATATAAAACGGGTAACGTTGGATTGGTACCATTTCCACCTCCTACTGCTATCAGCAAATCCATATCTCCGTCATTATCATAATCACCTGCCGCAGAACCGTGTAAATCCATCAGATTCCACAAAGCCAGATCTGGTGTTTGCTTGGTAAATGTTCCATCCCCATCATTCCAGTATAATTTACTAGGCGAATCATTGTGATTGTTTAAAACTAAATCATAAAAACCATCATCATTAATATCCGCTATACTAGGTCCGCCGTATTTTAGACTTGATTGATCAACTATTCCTGCGCTAGTAGTAACATTGGTAAAACCCGGATAATAAATACCGCCTGAATAATCACTTAACATAAAACTTTCAACCGTTATATCACTACCTGTTGCAACTAATGTCAATGGAATGACACCCGTTTGAGGAAACTCAATTAAGAAATTTAAATCGCAGGTTCCCGCAGACGGAACATCAATATTGTCAACAAGTATATCAGTACCTGAATACAAAGTGAAATTTGCATAAGGGCCCGCTGTTGTCAATTCGACTTCCAATAATTGCAAAGGCGAAGTTACATCATGAGTCGTAGCAATAGGCGAGTGAACAGGAAGCACTGCAGGTGGCGTGAAAGGACCATAGATTGTAGCTGCCGTAATATCATATTGGTCGACATAATAAATATCGCCCTGCCCAGCGGTTCCTTCATTGAAATGAATTCGAATATTTGAGATCCATCCCGATGGATTGTTAATCATTGCATTAGGGTCGTTTCCGGTAAAATCAAACTCGACTTGCGTCCAGGTATACAAGGCCGTTGTTACATTTTTTGTCATAGAAAAATGTGGGGTACCACCTGTGCCCAATTCGAGCAATATATCGAAGTTGGTTTGGTTTTCAGAATACACCATAAAATTGACATACTTATTCGCTACTAAATCATGTCCCGTTGTAACAGTCGTACCATCAAACGCCCATTGTAAAGAATTGCCCGGACTCGAGTTAGTTGTTTCTTCAAACTTGACAGCGTTTACCGAATTGTTGATGCCACTTGGATTGGGATTCGCGACTTCAGTCACTACTGGAGCATTAGGGTCACCAAGCCATTCCGGATTTGGAATACAATCGGGAGCTCCGACACCATTATCCTCAAAATCAACTAAGGTAGTTGGTGTTGGAGGAGTCACGGTAGAAGTTGGTGTTATATAATATTCGTCTACATAATAAGCATCACCTTGTCCGCCGGTTCCATCATTGAAATGGATTCTAATATTAGTAATCCAACCCGTCGGATTATTTATCGTTGCATCGGGATCACTTCCTGTAAAATCAAATTCAACTTCCGTCCAGGTATTTAGCGTAGTAGCTACACTTCTTGTCATAGCAAAATGCGGTGTACCCCCCGTCCCCAATTCTAGTAAAACATCAAAATTGGTTTGATCTTCAGAATACACCATGATTTTAACAAACTTATTGGCGACTAAATCATGACCGGTTGTTGCAGTAGAACCACTAAAAGCAAATTGCAAAGAATTACCGGCAGAGGATCCTGAGGTTTCCTCGAACTTCACACAATTGGGGGTGGTATTGACGCCACTCGTATTGGGATTCGCTACTAAGGTGACCACTGGAGGGTTGGGATCATTAGGCCATTCAGGCGTTGCATTACAATCAGGAACTCCACCTCCATTATCTTCAAAATCAACTATAGAGGTTTGTGCACAAAGAATGCTTGAGAAACAAATAAACAGACAGAGCAAAATATTTTTCATAGTTAAATTGAGTTTGAAGTTATAGGAGAGACAGACATCACCAGGTTGTCTAGTCAATAAAAAAAGCTGGTGATTTGTCAAAATCTAGATAATCGATTGACAAATCACCAGCTTGGTTAGACAAAATACAAGTTTAAAGAAACAAAAGATTATTGTTTCACGAAAAACTTACTTTGGCTTACATTATTTGATTGCAAATTCAAAAAGTAAGTTCCTTTTTCTAATATATTACAGTTTAATTCCAACTTATTAGCGCCGTCGTTAAGCATGCTATTTTCGCTATAAACCACCCGTCCGGTGATATCCACAATTGTAATAGTTAGCTCTTCTTCCATTTCAGAAAAGTACGATACATTCAAAACATCAGCGGTTGGATTTGGAAAAACACTCACCGCGCTTGCGTCAGACGTTCTTCTACCTATGGAAACGATGTCGCTATATTCAAATCGGCCATCAAAATCAACTTGACGTAAACGGTAATAAGTCAGAGCGGCAGGGTTTCGGTCTTCGAATTCGTAATCCGCTACAAGTACATTGTTTCCATTCCCATTCACCTTTCCTATTTCTTCAAAAGTTTTACCATCCGTAGATCGCTCAATTTCGAAATGACTGTTGTTGATCTCTGAAGCCGTTTGCCAGGATAATGTATTGGTATTGCCGCTTGTTTTGCCCTTGAAAAAGGTAAGCTCTACTGGTAAAGGATCACATCCACCTTCTATGTTGATAAAGAAGTAGCAACTAAGTCTTGAGTCATCACTAAATATAATGACCATCTGTATAAAATTAAGGTTCGCGCCTTCTCCATCACAAATATCTTCATCAGGAGCAAAATCGGTACTAAAGGTTCCACCTCCGTAATCGGCAGCTGGTATAGACGAAAAATTGGTTGTGGTCAGGGTACCACCATTGGCAGGAAAATCGTCGCCATATCGATGGAAAATATTTATCTTACTAACCGTTAATCCTGTAGGAACGGTGTAAGCTCCTGATATTCCACTAACGACCGGATTACCAGGGCCTACTGTAATACCTGGAGAAGTACCTTCACATCCGGTAACTGTTGCTCCATCAGCTTGGGTAATATTAAATGATCCTACTTGTGCGGATAAATTCGTTGACATCAGTCCAACGATTAAAAAAAAGCAGAGGTAAAGTATTTTTTTCATGTTTAATTGTTTTTGATGATAAAGTAATTAGAGTAATTAGAGTTGATGACTAGAGAATTTGTATAGGAACCGAATAGAGATTTTTAGATAAGTCTAGGAGCACCCGGAACCTAATAGCCGTAGTTATTAAGGTGAGCCTGTCCGGCGGCCAGACGGGGATGCGACGAAGGCTTAGCTAAAAAGATCAGTTGGGGCTGTATGGCGCCAGTCAGGCTCCATACTAATTCTCTACTTATAAACTCTATTTATGCTCTAAATTTAGCAAATAGCTGTAAAGAATCAAAAGAACACAGCTCAACAAAAAATAGACAAAGTGTCTAATAGGCTGATAATATTGAGATTACACCTACCTATCTGTCAAGTATCACTGACGATAAGTATCCATGCGCTCGATAAGCCTGTGCTTGGAAACCGCTTTATTCTCACATTTTGTAACGTTATAAATGAAGTTGTTTAAAGTTACCTCCTAAAGTCGAGGATTTTGAGAATAGCCTTAGCTACTCGCTAAATCGTCAGGTAAGTAATCTTGCCCTACCTAATAATAGTAATACTTCCTTTTCTTATATTCCCTTCATCAAGCTCAACTTGCAAATTATAATAGTAGGTTCCTTCTGGAAGCGGTTTCCCATTTCTACCAGTCCCATCCCAATCATTCAGGTATGGTGCCGCTTCGTAAATAATACTACCCCACCGATTAATGACCACCATTTTACTATTAGGCTTTTCTAAAATACCGGGTATAACCCAAAGCTCATTTAAACCATCTCCATTAGGACTAAAGGCATCCGGTACAAATAATTCATCAATTAATATTGAAATACTTACCTCTCCTTCATCGCAAACATCTGGACACTCGGTTACACAAACTTGGTATGTAAATAGCTCCGTTTCACTTACTGGCGTAACAACCTGATAGCTAAAAGAACCATCTTCATTAAACACAACACTACCCCATTCTGGGTTTTCAAGAAGTAAAAATGTGAAATCTAGGTTAGACCCCAATTCATCATTAATGGAAACATTCTCCGACAAAACTTCAGTCGTTTCCATTTCATAGTTATCCTCCACAGCCTGTACTTCTGAAATCAATTGACCAGCACATGGAATACAAACAGAATTATCAGAATCCAAAATCGTTTCTTCATCATTCACCGTACAAGGATCTCCATCATCACATGGAATAATAGAGACTAACCCTGTATCACAATCCGAAAGTATTACTATTCCCATACAGGGCACACAGATCGTACCATCACAATCCAAAACCGTTTGTATATCATTCTCCGTATTCGGATCTCCGTCATCACAAACAACTTCTGAAGTCGGTCCATTTGAACAGTCTACGGGGCTTACTTCACATTCACAAATTGTTGCATTCCAATTTTCAACTCCATTGGTACAATCTCCATCATCTACACATGGCACTGGTGCTGTTCCCGCTACACAATCACAGCCGTCCCAAGTCTCTTCGCCATTCGCGCAATCGCCATCGTCACAGCCTGGATCAACTGGTGGCGTGCCCGCTACACAATCGCAGCCGTCCCAGGTTTCTACGCCGTTGGCACAATCGCCATCGTCACAACCCGGATCAACTGGTGGCGTGCCCGCTACACAATCACATCCGTCCCAGGTTTCTACGCCATTTGAACAATCGCCATCGTCACAACCCGGATCAACTGGTGGCGTGCCCGCTACACAATCACATCCGTCCCAGGTTTCTACGCCATTTGAACAATCGCCATCGTCACAACCCGGATCAACTGGTGGCGTACCCGCCACACATTCACATCCGTCCCAAGTCTCTTCGCCATTCGCACAATCGCCATCGTCACAACCCGGATCAACCGGTGGTGTTCCCGCTACACATTCACAAAGAACACCATCCCAGGTTTCTAAGCCATTCGTACAATCGCCGTCATCACAAACCTCTGGAGGACAATCA
>Ga0209187_1000395_pt1 | contig 80678 bp, 36 predicted proteins | sample BantaG_FD_187430 | JGI IMG/M metagenome (GOLD analysis project Ga0209187, IMG submission 187430) | Marine algal microbial communities from Bantry Bay, Ireland - BantryBay_4 metaG (SPAdes) (version 2) | ecosystem: Host-associated > Algae > Red algae > Unclassified | place: Bantry Bay, Ireland...
ATTACATTGATACAAACTTCTCCTTCATCCCAGCTCTTTAGCTCTTGATCGTCTGCCAATAATTCTGTATCTCCATCTCCATCGTAGGATGTGTTGATCGCAAATTCTTCTGAACTTGTTCCAGACATTTCGTAGTCACATCCATTGAAAGCTGCTACTAGATCATCCGTCAGACTAAGGTCTTCGATATTCACATTTCCTAGATTCTCTAATCTTATTCCGAAACTTATACTATAGGTTCCGTCTCCATTATTAATCGGTCCACTCTTTACATATTTCGCTACACCGATTACTGCTTCTTCTTCTAAGGTAAATGGTGTCGGGCTATCATCATTGGTTGGATCGCCATCGCCGTCGCCATCTGGCTCACTTCCATTCACCGTATCATCGTCTACTGCTGTACCGTCTGGTGCGGTTCCACTTACTGTAGCTTCATTTTCAAATGGTCCTACACCTGCACATGATGCTACGGTAACTTCTATTAATATCGCTCCTTTATCATTTATCTGTAAGGTATCATTTCCTGTCAATAGATCTGTTACTCCAACTCCATCATATAATGGATTTACCGTAAAGTCATCTGATGTTACCACTAGATTCTCTATAGCACATGGTGCTGGGAAGGTCGCCGCAAGATCATCCATTGCTTGGATATCTGCTAGGCTTACATCTCCGTAATTCTCTATGTTTATTTCGTACAACACAACGAAGCTTCCGTCAGGATTCAATGTCGCATCTGCTACTCGCTTAGCGCCACCTATAGATGGTGTGCTAGGAAAAGTAATCGGCCCTGTAGGATCATCATTGTTTGTAGGATCTCCATCTCCGTCTGGATCAGGATTACTTCCGTTCTGTGAATCGTCCTCTATAGGATCGCCTGCTGGTGTTGTACCCATTGCTGTAGCACTGTTCATAAATGGTCCTGCATTTGCGCAAGGTCCAAATACGATATTGATGCATACCTCTCCTTCATCCCAGCTCTTCAGCTCTTGCCCTGGGGCTGTCTGATCTAGTAATTCTGTATCGCCTGCTCCATCGTAATCTAGATTCACGGCAAACTCTTCTGAGCTTAATCCACTTACCTCATAGTCACATCCTGCAAAGGCTGCTACTAGATCGTCGGTAATGCTCATCTCACTTAGATTTACATTTCCTAGGTTTTCAAGTCTTATACCGAAGCTGATGTTAAACGTTCCGTCTCCATTACTGGTCGGGCCTTCTTTGACATATTTCGCTACACCTAGTACCGCTTCTTCTTCTAGGGTAAATGGTGTCGGGCTATCATCATTGGTTGGATCGCCATCGCCGTCGCCATCTGGCTCACTTCCATTCACCGTATCATCGTCTACTGCTGTACCGTCTGGTGCGGTTCCACTTACTGTAGCTTCATTTTCAAATGGTCCTACACCTGCACATGATGCTACGGTAACTTCTATTAATATCGCTCCTTTATCATTTATCTGTAAGGTATCATTTCCTGTCAATAGATCTGTTACGCCAACTCCATCATATAATGGATTTACCGTAAAGTCATCTGATGTTACCACTAGATTTTCTATCGCACATGGTGCTGGGAAAGTAGCCGCAAGATCATCCATTGCTTGGATATCTGCTAGGCTTACATCTCCGTAGTTCTCTATGTTTATTTCGTATAATACAACAAAGCTTCCGTCAGGATTCAGTGTTGCATCTGCTACTCGCTTAGCGCCACCTATAGATGGTGTGCTAGGGAAAGTAATCGGCCCTGTAGGATCATCATTGTTTGTAGGATCTCCATCTCCGTCTGGATCAGGATTACTTCCGTTCTGTGAATCGTCCTCTATAGGATCGCCTGCTGGTGTTGTACCCATTGCTGTAGCACTGTTCATAAATGGTCCTGCATTTGCGCAAGGTCCAAATACGATATTGATGCATACCTCTCCTTCATCCCAGCTCTTCAGCTCTTGCCCTGGGGCTGTCTGATCTAGTAATTCTGTATCGCCTGCTCCATCGTAATCTAGATTCACGGCAAACTCTTCTGAGCTTAATCCACTTACCTCATAGTCACATCCTGCAAAGGCTGCTACTAGATCGTCGGTAATGCTCATCTCACTTAGATTTACATTTCCTAGGTTTTCAAGTCTTATACCGAAGCTGATGTTAAACGTTCCGTCTCCATTACTGGTCGGGCCTTCTTTGACATATTTCGCTACACCTAGTACCGCTTCTTCTTCTAGGGTAAATGGTGTCGGGCTATCATCATTGGTTGGATCGCCATCGCCGTCGCCATCTGGCTCACTTCCATTGACCGTATCATCGTCTACTGCTGTACCGTCTGGTGCGGTTCCACTTACTGTAGCTTCATTTTCAAATGGTCCTACACCTGCACATGATGCTACGGTAACTTCTATTAAGATCGCTCCCTTATCATTTATCTGTAAGGTATCATTTCCTGTCAATAGATCTGTTACTCCAACTCCATCATATAATGGATTTACCGTAAAGTCATCTGATGTTACCACTAGATTTTCTATAGCACATGGTGCTGGGAAGGTCGCCGCTAGATCATCCATTGCTTGGATATCTGCTAGGCTTACATCTCCGTAATTCTCTATGTTTATTTCGTATAATACAACAAAGCTTCCATCAGGATTCAATGTTGCATCTGCTACTCGCTTAGCGCCACCTATTGATGGATTAGTCATCAGGCTTGTGATCGTAGGATCTCCATCATTTGTAGGATCACCATCACCATCTCCATCAGGATCTGAACCATCAGTAGAATCATCTTCTACTACTGTCCCGTCAGGATCTGTAGCTTCGACGCTTGCTGTATTCATGATATCCCCATCTGCGCAGCCGCAAGCTTGAACAGTTAGTAATACTGCTCCTTTATCTCCAGCTTGTAGCGTATCAAGACCAAGTAACATACTCGTTGCTGGGGCGCCATCATAAGCACCATTTACAATAAAATCATCACTTGTAATCTCATCTACTTCAAAACTTGCACACGATGCGAAAGCCGCTGTCAAGTCATCAGTCAATACAATATCAGTCAATTCTACATTTCCATAGTTCTGGATATTTAATTCGTACGTTACATCCACACAACCATTATCTAAAAGATCTACATCCGCCGTTCTCTTTGCTAGTCCTATAGCAGGTGCGGGTGGAACTCCACATAGTATTCTTACATTAGATAAACAGAAAGATTCATTTCCTGAAGTATCAGTAGCAACCACAAAAAATTCGAATGTGGTATCAACTGGTGCAACCAAGCCTGTAATCATGAACGATGACATTAGACTACCTGGCATAGTATCCAGACCGATTAAAACATCAGCAATTTCACATTCATCTGTACTTAAGCCACCTAAATCCATGGCATCAATCGTGGTATCACAGTTACCTGTTTCACCTAAATTTATAACTAAATCTGAACAAATCACCTCTGGTGCTTGCTTATCTTTTACAATAAAATTAAAGAAGCACGAATCTACATTTCCAGCTTCATCGGTTACTCTTATTCCTATTTCTGTCGTATCATTTGGAAAGAACTGGTTATTAGGTGAAACATCTGTCCACCCAGCCATATTCACATTATACTCTACGATTAGATTAGCATCATCCGTACAATTGTCCTCTACTGGTATAATTGGTAAATTAAAGTTAGCTCCACACCAATCCATATCATTCGGAACACAAATATCATTAGGACAGGTCACCATGGGTGGGATCGTATCGACAACTATATTGATTACAAGGTCTTGTCTAGTAACACCACAAGGTTGTCCCTCATCCGTTTCTACTACAAGTGTAACCATACCATTAGCAATATCCATAGGTCCTGGATCATAAGCCATAGTAGTTGTAATATCTGTTCCTCCTATGAATGCTCCGTCACCTTCTGACATCCACATAGCTGCTGCATCTGGGTCAATAGTTACGATACCAGCTAAATCAAATAAGGTATCACATACGTCAAAATTATCTTCTATGCTTATCTCCGCTCTTTGAGTTATAATAAGATCTAAGGTTGTACTAGCCATACACTGACCGTTCACTGAAAAATCAACAGTATAACCTTGATTTTCTAGAGGTTCTATAAATGTAGGTTCTGTACTATTAGGATCATCTAGATAGGTAGATGGCGAAATAGTTACTTGTATATCTTCTTGCAATTCGATAGGTATATCTAGATTTGCTTGCACAGGAGAACCTGCACAACCCATTACCGTATATGGTCCAAAATCGAAGTCTCCAACTGATCTAAATTCCGTTGTAAATTCTTGATTAGGACAAGAACCTATAGAATACGTGCTTACTAAAGTTACAGCTGCGTCCACTCCAAATCCTGGATTCAAAATAGCGGTAGCTGTTCCAGAAGCATCGTCAATCACAACCGTACCTGCAGCAGGAGGATCGAAAACCATCTCTATATCTCCACATAAATCATCGAATACAAATGGTTCATTCGGACATACGGCAACAGATTCTCCTAATTCATCTAAGAACGATGGTATAATTTCAGGAAACGGTATTTCTATCATACTACAAGCACAACCTGGTATAGAAAGTTTAGCCACAATCGCACAAGCTGCGTCAGCTGGCACTGTTACTTCTCCTTCAATAGTTCCATCCCCAATAACAGGAATAGAAGCAAAAGCTACTGAAGAACCAAGCGGTGTATCATAAGAATCTACCATTCCGTTCTGGTCAAGATCAAAGAAAAAATCCACTACGATATTTCCATTGAATGGTTCTCCTATACTCTCCAATGTTATCTCAAACTCTAGATCTGTCATGGTAGGATCATCATTACATCCTGCACTTAGCGTTGCATCGCCCACTGAGGCTGCAGGCACTACTTCAAATGGCAATAACTCATTCACCACAACTTGCTCCATAGAGCAATTACCAGTAGGCTCTAAAGGACATATTACTTCTACTGTACTTTTCACTTGAAAGCCTACTTCTAGAATCCCACATTCTTGATCGGAGTCTAGAACTAAAGCCAATTCTAAGCAGAAGAATCCGCCAACAGCTACATCGGAAGGTCCATCAAAACTAACCGAAGTGGCTCCGCCTCCACCGATTGGCGCTGACATGAAATTATCTAGTGTATATCCTATAGGTGCGACTATGTCAATATCTGGTTCAGCTATCGAAATACCTTCGGGCAATTGCAGACATACTGTAGTAGGACCCGACGAAACTTTACCAGCATTTAATGTAGTAATAAGTACCACCGCACCTCCATCAGTACAGTTTATCTGAAGTTCATCTGACTGTACTTCAAAAATCGATTCAGAAGATGGTGGAATCGTATTTATAGGTTGACCTCTATCGAGAAATTCAAAAGGTTCACAATCACCTTCCGCTCTAAATAAAGCTGCTGGTCCTACACCACTTACGAATGTACATCCTAGTTCAGCAGAGAACATAAATGTTAGTCCTTCATTAGGCTCAAATCCTTCAGGCCCTAAGAGCGCTGCTAGTGTAGCTAAATCTACAGTATATGCATTTCCAGGAACTCCGCTCAATGCTGGAGCTGCCATGGCAGGAATCGTCACACTTGTCGTACCGCCCATTGCATCCGTCAGCTCTACAGTAAAAGGCACTATAGGTGTCATACCATCTGGAAAGTATAATACAGGATCAACTTCGGTAAAGAATGAACTTCCTGTATTACTGAAATTAATTTCAAAATCATTTGTTGCACAAGGTGTAGGATTGACAGGAAAATTAAACCCTGCTTGTATCTCTGGTTGCCCTGCTCTATAAGCGTAACATATCTTCTCTAGGCAATCTAAATCTTTTGCTAATATTAAAGTAGGATCTGCATCACAGGGCAATGCATAAGTACATATTTCGTCAGGACCACAATAAACTAACGAGGTCATAATTTCAAAATCAAAACATGCACCTGCTGGTGTTCCATCTGGAATAGGCACAGAATAGACTGTGGACATTCCAGTATTTAATACTTCTGTCAGTGGTGGTGTAGAACCATCATAAGTTACATTTACTGGAAATTCTATAAGAACAACACCTGCCGTAATAGGGTCTGCTCCTACTGGACATATAGTTATTACATTGCTTTCTCCACCACCCATATCTGAAATTTCAGCGTTTGCAACACTTGCATCTAATTCTACAGATGGTACAGGAGCACCTATTTCTGTCATCGTAAGGTTCCCTACAAATCTATGTGGATTATCTTCATCATCTCGTTCCCAAGGCCAATAAAATCTACCATCCGTTCCAGGGTTAGGATTACATCCAGGAATATTCATTCCATACCGAACTCCGTTGTTACATAGATAAGAATTTATACGATAATCTGCTAGGTATGTATATGAAGCTAGAAAAGAGGCCTCAACTGGCGTTTCAGGTACTATATCCGTACATAATCTAATGATAGGAATTCTAAATTGTAAAGTGTCTGGATCTGCTAATGCATCTCCACCCACGCCGACCAACGGAAAAGTCCCTCCTGATAGAGATATATCTGTATCGTCTTCATAGCAATCGTAATCAATTGCCCTTACTCCGTTAGTAAATTCCTCATCTACAAAATACAATTGTCCATATCGATTCGCTGCGCAGTAAGCCGTTCCAATTGTATCTACCGAGAGAATACTATCTGGTTCGTATGCTGTAGGACCGGCTCCATCAAGTTTTTCATATGTAGCGCCTCCATTGTATATGTAAGGCTCTGGAAACTCTGAAAACAATCGTTCTAAGCCTACTATAGGTCTATACTCTGGAGGATTATTATACCAATCTCCAGGTAAAGGATTATTAATCGTGAAATTGTGAATGATCTCAGCTGCGCATACATCGATACTGTAGTCTATTGTGCTTTCTAAAATCATTTGCGGATCGTGAAAACAGAGCGTATCTTGGAATAAGCAAGCTGTAGCACCATTATTTCCATTAAATACTGAACCACCTCCTATGAAGTTTCCTGATAATGCTCCTGTAGGGGTAAGATCTCTAGCATCAACTGTCATTCTATAAGAATTTTTAGTTACGTTCAGCGGACCTGTTGTTGGATCTCCAGTTGAAACTAAATCAGGTGTAAGTTTGACTGGAATATGCGTAACAAATCGGATAGTATCTCCATCTTCAAACTCTCCTCCTATTAAATCATATAAAGCTTGAATTCCGTTTAATTCTCCTGGTGGGACTCTATCTTCACCCCAAAAATATATTCTAAAAATTGTTCCATCTTGAAAATCATTTCCAGAATTAGATTGATTATGTGTATATGTACCTTGCGCAAAAGCAGGATGATTTGTTTTTGAAAAACTGTTTGCAGGTACAGCACTAAAGGCAGCACCTCCTATTTTTATTCCATTATAAGTTGCGTTTACATTGCCTGCAGGCTGAATATTGATCATATCAAAAACGGTGGCACCCCTAATGACTTGCCCAGTCTGAATTCTCGCAGCTGCCTGATCCAACCTACCCAAAGAATTAGGATTATTAGTAGAGTTACCTTGTATCTGAGTCAAATTAAAACCAATTCTTTCTGTTCTCCCGTTCCACGGTACGGCATTGGAAATGACGAATTCTGTGATAAACTCAACAGTATCGCCTGGCAATACTTGATCAAGTTGTAGGTTATCAACTCCGGGAAAATCTCCCATAGTCAAGGGAGTAGTCTCAGTACGATCGGTAAAACCTAAATTGAGTCTTCTTGTCTGTACAAAAGAATCGTAGTCGCAGGTACAATTAGGAAAATCATCTAGATCCGATCTTATGATTGCTGTTTGACAGGTTCTTACTATAGGTGAACATACACAGGTAGGACAACTTTCTACTACTCTGGTAATCAATAAAAAATCCATAGCTGGCCCACATGCAAATGTATCTAAGGTCAAGTCAAAATTAAAATTATGCATTCCAGGCGTACCATCTCCAAAAGGAATTTCAAACTGGACACTCGTTCCCATAGGAGTAGTCGTTGCACTAGCTGGATTCCCATCTATAGTCAAATTAGAAATCGTTAAATTCTCAGCTGTAAGAGAATCTCCCAAATAGATAACCTCATAAGAAAAATCTCCCCCCGGGGCAGGACACATTGAAAAATCATTAGGATCTAAGGAATAGTCATAATCTATATTGATTGTAGAAGAAACGGGTCCTCCACTGGTATTACCCACTACACCAAAATTAAATGCAGGAAAAGCATTATTACCAGTTCCTACCATACCTATATTTGAGTATTGCGATACGGAATTAGATAGTATCGGAGGAGGCAAGGGTGTAACATTGTCTACTACACTCACATTTCTAAGACCACAATCTCTTGCACCTTGTGTAAAGACTCTAAAAAATTGGCAAGTTTGCATCTCTCCACTATCATCTTGTCCACATCCACCTCCGGCTGCACAACTTAAGGGTCCGAGATATACTCTTATTCTAACCTCATCTGATCCTAGAACATCATCAAAATTTCCGTCACCATCTATATCTGTCAAACCACCTGGTCCATCAAAATCTTGCTTAAGAGCTCTAAGACTAACAATCAATCGTCCATTAGCACTTATAGAAAATAAACTTCCTGTCAGGGGTAAGGTTACTAGAGCTCCTGTCGCAGATCCTCCTGTAAATATCTGGACAGAATCTGGTACAAGAGGTCCTCCTGGACACTCATCAAGTAAGAATCGTAAATTATATAGAGAACCTTCTATTTCTTCTGGTCTGGTTCCTGTAGTAGATATATCAAAAATATATTGTGCTGGCAATCCTGTTGCTGCATCACATGAGGAAGGCAGTTGTACCTCCGTATATTCAGTATCAGGAGTTGTACCGAAATTAGGTCTTATAAGCAAGGTAGTAGTCTCAGAATCCATTAATCCACCACATAAAATTCCATTACACGTTCCCGCTATAGTAAGAGGGGGACTAAAAGTTGTACCTCCTACGGGACATGAATTTATAGAAAAACAAAATTGTACCGCTGAAATTTCATTTTGGTTTAGAATTCCATCTCCTCCAAAATAATCAGGATTAGCATTTCCATCTAAGACAATTGTAGCAACACCATTAGCATCTATCATAATATCTGAGGCCGGAACTGTAGCACCATCCACTAAAATATTATCTAGTGAAACATCAGGAAATCCAAAATCAGAAATCGTAAGGGTCGCTTCACCCGTACTTGCATCTAAAGTAACCTGTGTTATATTTTGAGTCATACAGAATTCCGTATTCAAACTTGTTATGGTTCTTGAACCGGGAGCACCTGTAAACACAACCTCAGGAGTTAAAGGTTCTGTTGCTATCGGATCCAATGGAATTTCATCTACACAATCTGGATAATCAAGATTTACAGTAATCCCTGGAGGATTAGCGACAAAATCATGACCACATTGTGCTTGTATTCCAAATGTTAAGACAACACCCCCTCCCGCTTGGGATAATTCACTTAAGCTGAAAAAGGGGCTCTCACTATTTGTTACATTTAGTGAATCCAGGAGAGACATACCCATTCCGTCTACGGAACCTATTTCTGCAAAACCTGCATACTGAAGTCCCTCATCCATCTCTAGATTGATAATTATATCATCTATCGGTGTCTCACTTTTTGTGAAAAGCAAAATAGATAAAGTGTCAGGCTCACCGCATGAAACTAGTTTATCTAATTGTGGATAACACAATGTGCCTCTGAGGTCCAAAACGTTAACTCCCTCAGGACCACTATCATTAAGGAGAATCATAGAAGCAGCTGTGTTCAGTTGTTCTTGCTCTTCCAGAGATGCCTTTCTTGCAGAACTTACTACCGTCGTAATGGAAATTGCAGAAAATAGTAAAATAATGCAAAAGAGTGCATGTCGAATTTTTAGAAATTGTAGTTGTTTGTTCATAGTTGCAAATTTGAAAGACTATATCCATGACTAAGATGGATTCTAGCCTAGTGATCTCTGTTGATGTTGTAGTTATTATATGTTGTTAATTGATACGATTACATGTTTATTTGTAAGGGTGAATTACTAAAATAAAAGGGTGGTACCAAGTACATATTCTGAAGGGTGTTATTATTATATTTTAAATCTAAGATCCTAGCTAAGCATCTAGATTGTATGTCAATATATAATAAGGGGGTTGTTATGAACTTTGAAAAAGCGCATAGATTGACATCAAAAAAGTTAGTAAGGGCTAACTTTTGATTTTGGGGTATTCTCAATGAAAAAAATAACGAATATATAAACTTACTGCTACGCAAAATTTAGAACTTAACATATTGGTGAAATATATCTAGTTCTATATATCAAAATTGTATCCAAAAATGTGGAATACTCAGGTAGGTAGGTTAATTTATATAGTCAAAACTACAAATATTATATAAACATATATGAATAAATGAAATGTAAAAATACATAATTTTATTTGTTATTTATATTTAACTGAATTTTAGTAACTTATGCTATATAATTATATCTAATATAGCTAAATTACGGAAAGATTACTTTTAGTAACATTATGTTAAAAAGCCAAAATTTTAACATATATAATTATTTATATGTTTAGCTATTCCCAATACTAAGCTAGTAAATACCAATAATATGCAATAACACCGCTAGAAATGAGCTTAGGCAAGAACACAAATTATAATCAGTATAATTGATTTGCCTGCACACAATGTTCTTCGGCTTGGGGCTCTTATACCAATTCTAGTTTAGAATGACGGTAATTATTTATTTTGTTCTTCATGTTCCTTCGTTAAAAAGCCTCGCCGAACCTATGGGTTCGCCTACGTTTTTTGCCTTGATCCATTTTGAACAATTCTAAATCCTTTTCCGTCATCTAAAAATAAAAATGGTATTAGATATGCTAATGGTTTAAAAATAAAGCTTTAAAATAAAGGGAATTTGCACTGTGCAAATTCCCTTTATTCAAAAATCATCCGAATAAGATATATTCTATTTTACATATATCATCTTATATTCATAGGCATCATTACCATAGGCGACCTTGTAAACATACACTCCAGCATTGTTCAGTTCAAAATCAGTGATTTTAACTTCATTTCTACCTTCCTGTAAGTCGTAAGATACGTTCTTAACAAGCCTTGATAAAGGATCAAATATCTTAAGCTCTACACTTCCATCTTCTGGCATTATAATCTCTAATAACGTCTCTTTAGAGAACGGATTAGGTGTGTTCTGTCCTACATAGAAAATGGCATTCTCTCTTTCTACAGATTTTATAATTATAGCATCCTCTATATCTTCTACTGCTCCATCATTAAAATATGCGATCACAGGCGTATGATCTGAGTTCAAGGTAATCAACTCTGAATTAGATACATCTTCTTTAATTGCTACTTCTATCATAATGTATTCATCATCTCCTAATGCTCTCTGATATGGATTTGTCCATAGGAAAGGAATAAGTCCATTTTTCATGGCTTCGTCAGTACCAAAATTAAATCTGTCCATCTCTAAGGATTCTGAACTTATAGAAAGAATTTCCGCCTTCTCTATGTTTATCTTGAAGGTTCCTTGGAAGGCCGTTACCAATCTGGTATCATGTACCCTAACAGGTATTATATACTGATTGCCAGCAATCAAGTTCTCTTGCTCCATGATGAAGGTTAATTCATTGATACCTCTAGTAGATGATATTATATTAGATCCAAACTGTGGCTCTGCAGTATTATTAACATCACCAATTTTTACACCTACAAAATCTTCTGCCAAAATATCAAACTCTAGCGGACTAATAGCTCTAACTTCTGAGAAAGGCCACGGATTATCATTGCTTAAAAATTCGAAATCTGAAGCAACAAATCTCCATGAGTTATTATCAGGAAACTCTTCATTATATCCTAGAATCATTTTTTGTAATTCTACTAAATCCACTGCTGATAAGCTTTCAGAATTATTTATATCCGCAGCTATCACTTTGTAAGGTGAGTCTAGAGATTCTAAACCTAGGACATGTCTTTGCATCTTGAATACATCCAAGGTGCTAACCCCATTTAAATGATCATCATTTCTGTATGCACTTAAACTATAATCTAAACCTACTGCAAAAGCAGATTCAAAATCATAAGATCCATCTGCTATTGTTTTAACATCGTCAGATTCACTCAGCTCGATATCAGTTAGGGTAATTTCTACACCTGTTACACCTTCGTCTAATTCTGTAGCAACTCTTCCTTCCACTGTTGCGATTGCACCTTCCTGATCCTCACAAACATTCTCTGTATCTCTAATTGTTAGTGTTGTTACACAGAAATCTGCATTGCCATCTTTGTCTATGTACCATATATTGACAGGTACCATTGCCGCTACCCCATTAGGAATATCGTCGCAGGTAAATATCCTATTAGGACTATTACCATCTTCCGTGAACGATATGATAATCTGATCTTGGAGCGTACAATTATCTAATCCTCCCTGATCAAAATCTGTTGCCCACAACTCTACCTCGCCAGTCTCTCCCAAAGAAGTCGATAAGGCTATACAATAAGGTGTTGGTGGCTTAGCATCTACAATTCTAATAACTTGTGTACACTGAGAATTATTTCCACAACCATCTGTAACAACCCAGTTAACAATTGCTGTTCCAAGACTTACATTATTTACGGTAAATGAGGGTGACGTTCCTTCTAATTCGCCAGACTGATCGTATGTCCCATCATAGTCCAGATCTATTTGGTAATACCATTGTAGCTGAGGACCTAATCCACAATTATTATCTGTTGCTGATCCTGTAACCACTAACTGGTCTAGTATACAGTCTTCATCAAATGATTCTATGAACATCGTATCGCAGGCAATCATAGGACCTTCGTTATCTAAGATCTTAATCACTTGGGTATCTGACCAAATCCCTCCCGCTGTAGGGTTTGTAGCATCATACTGACACCAGTCAATTATCGTCCACTCATTCAATATCTTATAACAAGCATCTGACTCAAAGAAGAAGGTATCCGATTCTAGATTAATACCTAGTATATCGCAAGATCCTCCAGTAAACCAAGGCTCGCTATCTGGAATATCTTCCAGACAATTTCCTGCATAATCTTCAGGCCATATAATATTATCACCCGTAAAAGGTTCGAAGGCTTCCACATGAATCAATTGCTGGCAGACTATATTTCCTGCATCTACTATATTCCACCTTCTGATAATGACACCCGTTCCACACTCGTTGTATCCATCCAAATTATCTGTGTATTCTGCATCTGCAAATTCACAAATAGTTGTCAGTGATGGCGCTCCTGTCAAAGCAAGATTTGTATAATCCTGATCACAGGTTATCGTAACATCTACTGGGCATATTACTCCCGGAGCAGCCTTGTCTTCTACTGTTACATTAGTCCAACATTCGGAATAATTGTCTCCGAAGGTTCCGAACACACCATCCATGTTGGCATCATCCCATACTCTTAGAACTACCTTAACAGGATCATCTCCTATATCAGCACAACATAGATGTACAAAGTCTCCAGGAATTGTATCTTGAGGAAATCCACATGGCTCTTCTTGTCTGTATACCTGGAAATGAACAGGACTACAATTATCTGTAGACCCCAAGTCTATTGATTCTGGATATAATTTCGCTAAACCATCAGTTGTAAGAGAAACCGTTATAGCTCCTTTGCATACAACATTAGGTGCAGCAAAATCTCTGACCTCTATATTGAATTTACATTCGCTGTAATTGCTACACTGATCTTTTACTTTGATTTTTACCTCATGGTCTCCTATGTCTAATTTTGACAGATAAAAATTACCTGATCCTATAGGCTCTTCGAAGACCGTACCTGGTGTCACACTAACGAAAGTATCTTTGACAGATCCACAATAATCTTTTATTGTAGGCATATAATCATTAAGATATATCGTCGCGTAACAATTCCAAGGATCAGCACTAATTACAATATCGTCTGGACAATCTGTGATGATCGGAGGAATTCTATCGAGTACTTTTATAGACTGATAATGTTCTACAGGATTCACGCCAGGAATTATTTCCTCACACATATCTCTGATGATCCACTTCCTTAGAATCTCATAACTTCCCTCACAATTATATAGTATCTGATCATCCCAGTTCCAGAAGTGAGAACATAATCCTTCTCCAGTTTCATAAACCGGTATACCACTTATTGTAGGGAAACCTGTGTTGTCTGGATGCGTCAATTCTGGGTTCTCTTCAATATGATCACAACCATAATCCTCCGTCAGAATTAGGTTATCTGGATAAGCAATGTCATTGACATCAAAATCCTTAATCGTGATGATCTGAACACACTCTACGAAATTATTACTCTCATCTATTACTGACCAAGTTCTTACTATTCTCGCAGATGGATCTTCACACATTCCTAAGTTTTCAAAATCATCATAATAGTTGATAAACAGTTCGTCCTCACAAGATTCGACAATCGGCATTCCTGTATTGATCGGATCAAAAGAATGATTACAATTGATCACGGTATCAGGTGGGCAGACAACCTCTGGAATCAATTTGTTCTCTACAAGTATAGAACCCGTACAACAATTTCCTCCATCACAATCCGTACATATCTCTACTGTAATTATCTGATCAATGTGTGTAATATCTAATACGTTCGTTCCATCAACAGAGCTCCCTATAAAGTTTCCATTTGCGTCTGTCAATGTAATGCAATACTCATCAAAACAACCGTAGCTATCTCCTTCCAGAATCATGTCAGCTGTAATGACTGCCATACAATCTGGTCCTAGGGATAAGTTGATCTGATTATTACAAGCTAGCTGATCACTATCTGGTATAAATTCTAATACCGTTACCGTAAATGTGCACGATACTGAATTTCCAGCAGCATCAAAAGCTGTTATTGTTACTTCTGTTTCTCCGATCGGTAAGCCCTGATCTATTGCTGGCATATAAGCAATACTGTCTATACCGCAATTATCTGCAAAATCTGGAAGTAGCAATTGATTCAGAGGGAATGTACATTCTCCAGGCATCAACTGAATTACCTGATCTACACAGGTCAATGGATCCAGAACAGGATCTTCTGTATCTTCTACTGTAACATCAAAACTACACATAGAAGTATTTCCAAACTGATCCACCAATGTATAGGTAATAGTCGTCGTTCCTACTCCAAAAGTTTCTGTTATAGGAATCCCCTGCATAACACTACCACTTGATGGAATTGCTATATCATCTTCTGTTGTATACTCTACTGTTATTATACCCGCGCAACAGTTGTCTCCAAATATAGGCGGAGTCCAAGTAAACATAGCGTCACACATACCCATATCGTTAGGAATAGTCACATCTATCTGTGTCCACGGCTGCAGCGTCAATACTTGTAATTCCACATTTGTTATCTGCGCAGGATTAAGAGCTGAAGTCGAAATTTCTAAAGTCCATGTACCCATTGCATCTTCTCCGTAGAAAGCTTTGAAAGATTCTAGAGGCTGATACATATCTGATCCACCGAGAGGACTACATGTAATTGCACTTAAGTTATTAGCGGCGGAATCATCTAGTGAAATATCTATATCTGCCGTTCCTGTACAAAGCGAGCTAAATAGATTAACACTAGTACCTGCAGGACTTATCAAAGTCGCAGCAAGACCACCTGCATCAGCTACTGTGCCTTGAAGATCTATGATATTAATATCTCCAACAATCAGATTACTTGTAACATTAAAGGTCAATTGGCCACATGTTCCTGGAATTATATCCAGTGGAACTAGCGCTAAGTAACTTGTTGTATCATGCTCTGCACAATATGGCGCTTCCGTATCTGTAACAGTTATTGTAGTTGTACAACTTTCTGTATTCGCATTAGATTCTTGCAGGCCGACTGTTGTGCCATTATCAGGCATTACAGGTAATCCTGGATTAAGCATACCGAAGCTTGCTCCATTACAAGCACCTACTACACTCCAGTCTGTATTGACATCATGATCACAAACCTGATCTCTGTATATATTGCTAGCATTAACAATACCTGCCCAGTCAAAGTTAGTAGGAATATATCCGTTTACTGCTACTCCATCAATAGAAGTTCCAACGAAAGAAAGGTAGTAACCCGCTGGTGTAGCAGTAGTGATATCTGTAAATATCTGTGTATATACATCTCCCACACCTAATACCGTTCCATTAGGAACATTATAGGTTTCCATATCCGGCCCTTCTCTAGAAATATCCATACAACTTAAGTCTAAGCTAGCAGGTCCAAAGTTGGTTATCTCTATACCCGTTGTACTGCCATCCTGAATTACTTCTGTTATGAGTAATAATGGTTGGTCATATATATTGTATGTCAATGTGTTTACACCTTCGGGAAATTTAATTCCGCTAGCATCTTCAAATCCACATGCTATTATATTTCCATTGACATCTATCGCTTCGTATACAATCACTACGTTGTCTATACAATTATCTTCGAAACTAACTGGTGCAATATTATTTACAACTGCACCACACATGTCAGCATCATTATCCATAACAACATCTTCTGGACATACTATAGTAGGCGGCGTATGAAAATCATTAACGATTATCTTAATTTCACAAAGACTAATATTACCACAATCATCTTCCGCTTGGAAAGTCAATATGGTCAATCCTACAGGGAAAAGATCCCCGCTAGATAAGCCTGTGTTGTCTACCTGTGTCACGACAGGACTACCACAATTATCTGTTGCTATAAGATCAGGGAAATTTACAAATGCAGAACACCAGGTCGCTGGAGCATCTACAATAATAGGTGCCGCTGGACAATTGAGGAATTCTGGAGGCGTCAAGTCACCTGTGCTAAATGTAAATATCACGCTAGAACTATTTCCACATGCGTCCGTTGCCGTAAATTCTACATCTACAGATCTGCTGTCATTACAACCATCAACCCAATTTGCAACATCAAAATCATTAGCCCATGTAAAGGTACCACAAACATCTTCGGCCATTGCTCCTGCGTTATTATTCAGCCAACTAATCAACTCGTCATCGTTACCTGCTCCACTTTGATCACACTCTCCACTGACGTCCATTCCACCAGTAATAACTGGAGGTGTTGTATCCTCTATAGTAAATGTTCCTTCTGTTGTACTACTGTTTAAACATTCATCAAAGACTGTAAATCTATAAACTTGTATACCAGTGATTCCACATGAATCTTCATCCATAACTAAATCCCATTCCCAAGTAAGATTAAATCCTGAACAGACATCTGATGCACCAGAGGCAGCAACATTTGCTAACCAAGTATCAATCATCATATCATTACCTGATCCATCACATTCTACTGTTTGGTTAACAGCGGTAGGATCTATAACTGGTGGCGTCGTATCTTCTACTACAAAGTCTGCAATAGTAACTGCTGACTCATTACCACAGGTATCGGTTGCAAAGAACATATATCTATATGTAGCGGTAGGTCCACATCCCACTATAACATCCATCAGTGCATGTGTCCACATTTCTATTCCACTACAATTATCTTCTGCGATAGCTCCTCCATTGTTAGCGATCCAACTTAGGGAATCGATGGTTACAGTAGCAGGGTTACATTCCACTAAGGTATCCTTGGCAGGCGATATTATTTCAGGACCTAACTCGTCTATTATCTCTACATCAGCCATTCTAATTGACATATTCCCACATGCATCCGAAGCCGTAAAGGTTACTGTTGCTGAACCAGTAAATGAACTACAACCTCCAGCAAGAGCCGTAAAGTCATTGGTGTAAATAACTAAACTACAACTGTCTTCAGCTTCACCACCACCTACTGTGGATAACCAAGCATCTATTTCTCCCAGTGGATCAGAAGATCCATTACATAGGATGGTCAAATTCTGAGGATCTAATTCCCAGCTAGGAGCTACATTATCATCTATAGAGAATGTCGCTGGTGCTGATGATGAATTACCGCAATCATCGGTTGCCGTAAAGGTCACAATTACTTCTCCTGTTGTACCACAATCTGTTACGATCGTTCCGTAATCATTAGTCCAAGTAATATCCCCACATAAATCTTCCGCCTCTGCAAAACCGTTATTATTTAACCAACTCAAAATATCAACACTATTACTGGAACCATTACATTCTCCTACAAAATCTTCAGGGTCTACTGTAATAACAGGATCTGTTGTATCTTCTATGGTATAACTAGCCATTCCAGTTGATGTGTTTCCACAAGCATCTGTTGCTGTGAATAAATATACTTCCGTATTTGTATCTCCACAGGCGCTAATCGTATTAAATAATACTGCATCAATATCCATAGGTGTTCCACAATCATCCGTTACGGTTGCCGTTGCTTGCCAATCTAAAAGTGTTATTTCTGTAGGATCAGCACATTCTACAGTTACATCTCCTGGAACGGTCAATACTGGAGGTGTCGTATCTGAAATAATCACACTAGCTTCTGTTGTACTAATATTATCACATTCATCCGTTACAGAGAATGTATAAATTGTCTCTGTTGTTATTCCACAAGCTGTCAATAGAACTGTCGTGAAATCCCAAGTTAAAGGTTCACTGCATTCGTCGGAAGCTAGCGCATTTCCATTAGCCATTTCCCATGCAGTTATGGCAGCTGCATTGCCACCGTCTGCACACTCTAATACTAAATCTGTAGCAGCCATTTCTATCGTAGGAGGTGTAGAATCAATTAAAGTTATTGTTCTTACACAGGTCGTAACATTATCACATTGATCTATAGAGGTAAAGGTTACGGTGTAGAATCCAGTTTCACCACAAGCTGCTGTAAATACATCATCAAAATCATTCGTAACTGGAAGAATACCCTGACACGCATCTAAAGAGCTTGCACCATTCAACCAATTTTCAATCACTGCATCATTAATAGGATCAGAACATTCTAAAACTATATTTGCAGGACAATCTAATACTGGCATTCCATTATCTTCGATTGTAAATGTTGCCACAGTAGTAGAAATATTTCCACAGGCATCTGTTGCTGTAAATGTCACGTCCACACCTGGAGCACCACAATCTGTTAACAGATCTCCAACAAAGTCATTTGTCCATAGAACCGGACCGCTGCATGCATCCGTTGCATTGGCACCTCCATTACTCAATAACCAGTTTTGCAATTCAGCAGCTTGATTAGATCCATCACATTCTAAAGTAAGATCCATTGCCATCGGCATAATTACAGGTGGCACTTCATCATCCGTTTCATAAGTTGCTGTGCAATTACTAGAATTTCCTGCCTGATCGGTTACTGTAAATAAGTAAACTCTCTCAAATGTTCCTCCGCAACTGCTAAAGTCAGTTAAGAGTAAAGTATCCACCACTAAGTCTGCAAGAAGGTCACAGTTATCTGTCGCTGTTGCGGCTATTCCTGCAAACCATCCATCTATATCTTCTGCACCACAGGCTACATTTAATTCGTCCGTACACATGATCATCGGTGCTTCGCAATCTTCTACGATTACTTGGAAACTACAGCTACTCGTGTTACCCATTCCATCTACGATCGTATACGTTACCGTACTTGTGCCTAGTGGGAATAAGGTTCCTGCTGGTACCTCGTCCGCTGCCCCTACAACATCTATACTTCCATCAGTACTTACAATGTCATGAGTTACCGTTGCGCCTGGACAATTCTCTACACCGATCGGATTTGTACTTGCATCACTTGGCCATGTACAGGTGCCGCTCGCATTGCATACGACTACTGCATTACTAGGACAAGCTATCGTTGGTATCTCACTATCTTCTACTGTTATTGTAAATGTGCAGATCATCGTATTACATCCATCGTCTGCAGTAAAGCTTATCGTCGTTTCTCCTAGTGGAAAGATACCGCCTGAAGGAATGTTCGCTGGATCTGCTGTTACCGTTACATTATTATTACATAAGTCATTGGCTATCGGGGTACTGTAAATCACATTCGATGTACATAGATCTACATCTACATTTACTGTCATGTCTCCTGGACAGTTTACAAACGTAGGTGCTACCGTATCATCCATCGTGATCGTAGATACACAATCCATATCATTACCACAATCATCCGTTGCTGTAAACGTCACCATCACGGGTGCGCCTCCTAAACAAGTAAGACTCGGTAAGCCCCCTGGATAATCATGCGTGATCGTTACTGCGCTACAATCAAACTCGTCTGTAGCGGTAGCCGCTTCTAACCATTGTAAGATCAATAAATTATTATCCGGATTTCCACATTCTAAACTCAGTGGCATAGGACATACGATCGTTGGATCTTCTCTATCTGCAATAGTATAACTTGCTATGCCTGTGGTCTCGTTTCCACAATCATCCGTCGCTGTAAATATATACTGCTCCGTCATCGTTCCGCCACAACCACTTATCGTATTCCACAATTCTGATGTGATCGGCATCGGTGTTCCACAATCATCTGCTACCATCGCAGTGCCCTGCCAATCCAATAAGGTTGTTTCTCCTGGTGCATTACACTCTACGGTGATATCTGCTGGCAGAGTAAGTTCTGGTGGTGTTGTATCTCCTATGATTACACTTGCACTTGTCGTACTTGTATTTCCACAATCATCCGTTACAGTGAATACAAAGGTCGTACTTGTGTTCGCTCCACAACTCGCTATAGCTGCTCCTTCCATCTCACTCCAATCTGTCAATGGGTTCGTTACACTGCACGCATCACTTGCTACTGCGCCTCCATTATTTGCTATCCACGCTGCTATCAAGGTAGCGTTATTACCATCTGCACACTCTAAAATTAAGTCCTGAGCTTCGATCTCTATTGTTGGGGCTGTTGTATCTTCTAAGGTTATCGTAGATGTACAGCTCGTCATATTATCACATGCATCTACTGTAGTAAATGTTACTGTATATACTCCTGTCAATCCACATCCTGGCGCAAACACATCATCGTAATCATTCGTTACCGCTAAGCTCCCATCACACGCATCTATGGATTGGGCTCCGGCTAACCAACTTTCTATGATTGCTTCATTGACATCTGATCCACATTCTAGAACAATCGGTGATGGACAAGTGATTACTGGAATCGTTGTATCTTCTATCCTAAATACCGCACTCGTTGCGCTGCTATTTCCACACGCGTCTGTTGCTGTAAATTCTACTTCTACATTTCCTGCACTTCCACAATCCGTCGTAAGATCTCCTACAAAATCATTTGTCCATACTAGGGGTTCGCTACAGGCATCTGTTCCTGTTGCGCCTCCATTATTATTTAACCAGGCTTGCAAAGCTGTACTCTGGTTACTTCCATCACATTCTATTGTCTCGTCAATCGCAGCTGTCAATGCTGGTGGTACAATATCTTCACTCATATACGTTGCTAAACAGCTACTGCTATTTCCTGCTGCATCTGTTACCGTAAATAGGTACGTCTGATTTACTGTTCCGCCACAACTGCTAAAGTCCGTTACTAAAATATTACTGGTCGTTACTGCACTACACATATCTGTTGCTGTGGCTTCTATGCTTGCTATCCATGTTGCTATATCTTCTGCACCACAGGCTACATTTAATTCGTCCGTACACATGATCATCGGTGCTTCGCAATCTTCTACGATTACTTGGAAACTACAGCTACTGGTGTTACCCATTCCATCTACGATCGTATATGTTACCGTACTTGTGCCTAGTGGGAATAAGGTTCCCGCTGGTACCTCGTCCGCTGCCCCTACAACATCTATACTTCCATCAGCACTTACAATGTCATGAGTTACCGTTGCCCCTGGACAATTCTCTACACCGATCGGATTTGTACTTGCATCACTTGGCCATGTACAGGTGCCGCTTGCATTGCATACGACTACTGCATTACTAGGACAGGCTATCGTTGGTATCTCACTATCTTCTACTGTTATTGTAAATGTGCAGATCATCGTATTACATCCATCGTCTGCAGTAAAGCTTATCGTCGTTTCTCCTAGTGGGAAGATACCGCCTGATGGGATGTTCGCTGGATCTGCTGTTACCGTTACATTATTATTACATAAGTCATTGGCTATCGGGGTACTGTAAATCACATTGGATGTACATAGATCTACATCTACATTTACTGTCATGTCTCCTGGACAGTTTACAAACGTAGGTGCTACCGTATCATCCATCGTGATCGTAGATACACAATCCATATCATTACCACAATCATCCGTTGCTGTAAACGTCACCATCACGGGTGCGCCTCCTAAACAAGTAAGACTCGGTAAGCCCCCTGGATAATCATGCGTGATCGTTACTGCGCTACAATCAAACTCGTCTGTAGCGGTAGCCGCTTCTAACCATTGTAAGATCAATAAATTATTATCCGGATTTCCACATTCTAAACTCAGTGGCATAGGACATACGATCGTTGGATCTTCTCTATCTGCAATAGTATAACTTGCTATGCCTGTGGTCTCGTTTCCACAATCATCCGTCGCTGTAAATATATACTGCTCCGTCATCGTTCCGCCACAACCACTTATCGTATTCCACAATTCTGATGTGATCGGCATCGGTGTTCCACAATCATCTGCTACCATCGCAGTGCCCTGCCAATCCAATAAGGTTGTTTCTCCTGGTGCATTACACTCTACGGTGATATCTGCTGGCAGAGTAAGTTCTGGTGGTGTTGTATCTCCTATGATTACACTTGCACTTGTCGTACTTGTATTTCCACAATCATCCGTTACAGTGAATACAAAGGTCGTACTTGTGTTCGCTCCACAACTCGCTATAGCTGCTCCTTCCATCTCACTCCAATCTGTCAATGGGTTCGTTACACTGCACGCATCACTTGCTACTGCGCCTCCATTATTTGCTATCCACGCTGCTATCAAGGTAGCGTTATTACCATCTGCACACTCTAAAATTAAGTCCTGAGCTTCGATCTCTATTGTTGGGGCTGTTGTATCTTCTAAGGTTATCGTAGATGTACAGCTCGTCATATTATCACATGCATCTACTGTAGTAAATGTTACTGTATATACTCCTGTCAATCCACATCCTGGCGCAAACACATCATCGTAATCATTCGTTACCGCTAAGCTCCCATCACACGCATCTATGGATTGGGCTCCGGCTAACCAACTTTCTATGATTGCTTCATTGACATCTGATCCACATTCTAGAACAATCGGTGATGGACAAGTGATTACTGGAATCGTTGTATCTTCTATCCTAAATACCGCACTCGTTGCGCTGCTATTTCCACACGCGTCTGTTGCTGTAAATTCTACTTCTACATTTCCTGCACTTCCACAATCCGTCGTAAGATCTCCTACAAAATCATTTGTCCATACTAGGGGTTCGCTACAGGCATCTGTTCCTGTTGCGCCTCCATTATTATTTAACCAGGCTTGCAAAGCTGTACTCTGATTACTTCCATCACATTCTATTGTCTCGTCAATCGCAGCTGTCAATGCTGGTGGTACAATATCTTCACTCATGTACGTTGCTAAACAGCTACTGCTATTTCCTGCTGCATCTGTTACCGTAAATAGGTACGTCTGATTTACTGTTCCGCCACAACTGCTAAAGTCCGTTACTAACATATTACTGGTCGTTACTGCACTACACATGTCTGTTGCTGTGGCTTCTATGCTTGCTATCCATGTTGCTATATCTTCTGCACCACAGGCTACATTTAATTCGTCTGTACACGTGATCATCGGTGCTTCGCAATCTTCTACGATTACTTGGAAACTACAGCTACTCGAATTACCTGAGTTATCTACAATAATGTATGTTACTGTACTTGTCCCCAGCGGGAATAATGTTCCTACAGGTACCTCGTCTAATCCACCTAATACATCTATACTTCCATCTGCACTGACAATATTATGGCTTACTATTGCATCTGGACAATTTTCTACACCGATCGGGTTTGTACTTGCATCACTTGGCCACGTACAGGTACCGCTTGCATTGCAAGTCGTTATATTTCCAGGACATCCAATTGTAGGAACTGTGCTATCTTCTACTGTTATTGTAAATGTGCAGATCATCGTATTACATCCATCGTCTGCAGTAAAGCTTATCGTCGTTTCTCCTAGTGGGAAGATACTGCCTGATGGGATGTTCGCTGGATCCGCTGTTACCGCCACATTATTATTACATAAGTCATTGGCTATCGGGGTACTGTAGATGACATTGGCAGAACAAAGGTCTGCATCTACATTTACAGTTATGTTGGTTGGACAATTTACAAATGTTGGAGCTTCTGTATCATCCAATGTGATGGTAGACATGCAATCCATCACATTGCCACAATCATCCGTTGCTGTAAACGTCACGACTACTGGTGTGCCTCCTAAACATGTCAATGAAGGTAATCCACCAGCAAAATCATTTGTGATTGTTACATTACTGCAACTCAATTCGTCCGAAGCTGTTGCAGAGTTTAACCACTCAATTATCAGTAAGCTATTATTAGGATCACCACATTCTAAGCTTAATGGAACAGGGCACATAATCGTAGGTAATCCATTATCTTGTATTGTAAATGTAGCTAGATCTGTCGTCTGGTTACCGCACTGATCTGTAGCGGTAAATAGATAAGTCGTAGCGTTCGTTCCTCCACAAGCACTTATGGTGTTCCACACTTGAATAGCAGGCGTTACTGTTCCACAGTCATCACTAGTGGAAAACATCGCTTGCCAATCTTCCAAGGTCAAGGCTGTAGGATCATTACATTCTACCGTGACGTCTGGTGGCAGCATTGTAATCGTCGGAGCTGTTGTATCTAATATGACAATATTAGCAATAGTCGTTTTAGAATTTCCACATTCATCTTCCACTGTAAATGTAACTGGAGTTGTGGTAGTTAGACCGCATCCAGTAATTGGTGCACCTATGACTGCTGTCCAATCTAAGTCTGCTATAGCAGTACATTCATCTGTCGCCATTGCTTGACCATTTGCCATAGTCCAGGCATCTATCAAGGTTGGATTATTTCCATCTTCGCATTCTAATATCAAATCTGAAGCATCTACCATTATAGTAGGTGCTGTAGTATCTTCTATAGTAATTGTGGCTTGGTCTAAATCAAAATTACCACAATCATCTGTTGCCATAAACATCACTGTTATTGTATTGCTGCCTACTACACAAGTTGTCGGTAAAACAGGATCATCGTTTACAACTGTAACATTACTACAATTATCTGAAGCTACATATGATTGTAACCAAGTAGCTAATATCGCATCATTAGCTGGATCATTACATTCTAAAGTTATATCTACTGGTGCTACAATTACTGGCACTTCATCGTCATGGATTCTGTAAGTAGCGCTAGTTGTAACAGCATTACCACATTCATCTGTGGCTGTGAAAGTCACTAGAACTTCATCCTCACAGATATCATCCAGACTAGATCCATCATAATCATTTGTCCAACTTACATTGCTGCACAGATCAACTGCTGTAGCGTTGCCATTTGCAGATAACCATGCGTAGAATTCAAGAATGGCATTTTCACAATGTTCATCTACGTCAGGAATAGCAGTAATAGATGGAGGCGTGATATCGGTAACTGTAAATTCACTAAAACAAATGGAGGAATTCCCGGCAGCATCTGTCGCTGTAAATTGATAAACAACCGTAAATGTATTTCCACAGGCTGAAGTATTATTAAATTCTTGAGCTGTAACCGTAACTGCCATATCACAATTATCTGTACTTGCCCCTTCAACAGCAGCTATAGAAGCAGCAACCCAAGCATCTACATCAGCCATATTCCCTGTACCATCGCATTCTGCTGTACCTGGTGCAGGACAGACTAGAACAGGAGCCTCGCAATCATTAACAATTACAGAAAAACTACATGAGGTCATGTTACCTTCAGCATCTTCTAGGTCATAGGTTATAGTACTCGTTCCTAGAGGAAAAAGTGTCCCCAAAGCTACTGTACCAGCAGCATCTATTGCATCTATAGAGCCGTCCGCAGAAACTATAGTATGTGTAAGCATATCTCCCATACAATTCTCATTGAAAGTTGGAACAACAGCTACATCACTTGCCCAGGTACAGAGCCCTGTATCATTACATACTTCTACAGTATTACTAGGGCATGATAAGGTAGGAACTTCTGAATCAACTACCGTAACTGTAAATGAACAAACCATTGATATGTTACCACAAGCATCTGATGCCGTAAAAGATAAGGTAGTGGAGCCTATGGGAAACTCACTTCCTGAGTCTATATTTCCAGCACCAGCTATTAATGTTATTTCATCATCACAATCATCTATTACGACAGGTAAGCTATATACTACATTAGCATCACATTGATTGACATCTACATTTACCGTAATATCTGCAGTAGGACAATTTAGGAACACTGGTGCAATATTATCTTCTATAATTATATCTGCAGAACAAGTCATAACATTTCCACAGTCGTCCGTGGCTGTAAAAACTACGGTTGTTCCAGTCGTTCCATCGCAAGAACCTGCTGGTAAGGTTCCGTTGAAATTATTGGACACTAATACATCAGAACAATCATCCATTGTTGTTGCTGAATTAAGCCAATTAATAATGAGGAGATCGTTGTTAATTGCTCCGCATTCTAGCACCAAATCAGCAGGGCATGCGATAGTAGGTAATGCCGTATCTGTAATACTAACGGTTGCCAACTCTGTGGATATATTGCCACAATCATCCACTGCAATAAACTGGTATGTCTCAGAAAAAGCACCTCCGCAATCTGATATAGAATTAAATAATTCTGATGATACAATCACTGTTCCTGCATCACAAACATCGTCAATCATGGTAACCCCTAAAAGCCATGCATCTATATCAGCCATATTTCCAGAACCATCACAAACAAATGTAGCATCTGCAGGGGCGATAAAACTAGGCGGCTCTGTATCTAAAATAATAAAGTCAGCAGTTGCACTTATTTCGTTATTACAATCATCTATAAATCTGAAATTATAAGTAATCATATCTGTATTCCCACAGCCAGGATTATCACCAACCATTTCTGGCGTAACCGTGACCATTGCAGAGCAGTCATCACTTACAACAGCATTTCCATTAGCTGCTATCCATGCTGCTAACTCAGCAGCATTTCCCGCACCATCACATTCCACTGTTATATCACTTGGAGGAATTACAACAACTGGAGGCGTTGTATCATTTATAAGAATACTAGCAGTACAATTTATATCATTCCCACAGGCATCTTCTGCTGTAAAAGTAACTACAAGAGGAGGATCTCCTTCACACATATTAACAGGTAAAGCAAAATCATTAGCTAACGTGGTATTAAAATCACAGTTGTCGAATGCACTAGCAGTTGCTAACCAGTTATTTATTATTGCTGCATTATTAGGATCACCACATTCTAACACTAAATCTTCAGGACACATTATAACAGGTGGTGTATTATCTTCTATAATAATAGATGCCATTGTTGTTGTCATATTACCACAATCATCTGTTACTGTAAAAGTAACTGGTACTTCTCCTGTATTCAATCCACAATCAAGAGCGAGAGCCCCTAGGCCTTGGTAGTCATGCGTCCAACTTACATCACCACAGCCATCTGTAGCGGATGCGTTTCCATTATTTATAATCCAATCATTGATTAAAGTCGTATGCGTTCCAGGATTACACTCTATTATTAAGTCTGTTGCTGGTGTTATGACTGTAGGTACTATAAAATCAACTAGCGAATAAGTACTTGTTTCTGAAACGGTATTACCACAGGCATCTGTTGCTGTGAACTCGTATATAAATGATTTTGTATTTCCACACTGCTCTATTGCTAAGAATAAGGAATTTGTCAAAACTACACCCGTACAATTATCTGTAGCTGTTGCCATAGCTAACCATGTATTAATATCAGGAACCTCTGCAACGCAGTCTGCTGCTGTTCCAGTTGGTGGAGGGATCAAAACTGGAAATTCTTTATCAGTTTCTATCGGCAAAGAAAAGGCACTTGTACATCCACCTTGCGTAATGGTATAAGTAGCAATATTAAGACCACACTCTGTAGGGGTATAACTTGCTGTTCCATCATTATTATCTATAACATTTATTCCTGTAAAGATACCACCTGATGTAACAGCTGTTAAAGTTACTGTCTCTCCAATACAGGGATTTTCTATATCTGATGTAAAAGAGGCATCTACATTTTCGCCATCTTCTATCACTATTTCTACTACAAAAGATTCTTCACACTCTGCTGCAGGGAAGGGTCCACAAGCGGGCATCATAAAACTTACCGTATAAGTCAACTCAATTGTACCCGCACCGGTAACCATCATTTCTCCAGTAACTGGATCTACTATCGTGCCAGGTCCTGTTATCAACCAAGTTTCTGTTAACAAACTAGGATCAGCAAGATTATAATCTACAGGCTGAATAAAGGGAGTCATATTAAATGGTGTACCATTATAACAGGCCTTATCCATAATACTAAAGAAAGGTTCGGGTACCACACCACATTGTATGTAGGCAGTAGCCATTGCATCACCCATTACACATTCTGCTGTTCCAAGATCGTAAGTAATTTCAAAACAAGCCGCTCCAGCCAAAATTACTGTTCCGTCTCCGACACTAGAAGCTGCAGCTGATCCTGTGTAAGGATCTAATACTGTTGTGATATATGTACCTCCTGGAGAACTCCCAGGGAACAAAATATCTCTAGAAAATACTCTGGAATTATCCACCTCCCCTAAAGATTTACATTCTCCACTAATAGAAATTACGTTTGGTATGGAACTAGACTCTCCTACTGTTATTGTCACGGGTACTCTTTCAGAAGAACAACCATCACATTCACAAGCTGCAAAAAATGTATATACCCCTGCTGTGTTAGCATCAAAGGTGCCTTCCAATGCAAGAGACGTACCGGAGACGGCTGTAAAACTAGGTCCCGTAAATTGTTGAGTTCCTCCACTAGGAGCATTCCACCAAGTAACCGCTAAGGTAGTGCCCGCTGGACAACCTAAGCAGTTAATGGAAATAGGAACTACAGGATCACCTTCACAGATATTTCCTTCTACAATAGGTGAACCAGGGCATGGAGGCGGAGTATATGTGAACTCGTCCATAGCAGAACAAGCGCTAGGATCTGAAGGTGTAAATGTTATAGTATATGTTGACTCTGGACCTCCACAAGCAATCGATGACACATCTATCTGACCACTTGGTGTAATTGTCGCTGGACCTGCAGGTGTCATGGAAAATGATCCCGCTGGTTGTACTGGACCTGTATATGGAATTAGACCATCATCATCGCCCCCTTCGCAGGTATCAGTATAATCAAAACAAACTGCAGAAGCTTCTCCCTCTACAATCAAAGTTAGATTTACAATTTCTGTGACTGTCTCATTTGTACATAAATCTTCAGTCATTATCTCTACCTGTATCGGGTAAGTACCATCACCTCCACATGGAGCCATAGCTCCGCACACATCAGGAAAGCCAGGATACATAATTTCAAAAGATCCTATAAATGGAGGGTCAATTGATGACATACAAGCAGTAGGACTTGCTGTAGCATTTGCTAAGCTTATACAAGGTGGTCCACTTAATATAGTGTAGGTATATTCCAATGAAGTACCTGGAACATCTCTACAAGTAGTCGTCTCAAAACTTACAGGAAATGAACCTGCAGGTGAACCGCAAGAAAGGGTAACATCTGTAACTGGAGTATCTATATCTAGAACTGGTGCTAGAGGTGTTCCTGGCACTGTAAAAACTCCACCTGGACTATCTGCACTAACCGCAGGAAGCCAATCTGTAAAAGTAGAGAAGTTACAACCAGAAGTACATACATTTGGAATAGCAGATAAGCCCCCACATGAATTAAGCGTACTTCGATTTAGCGCTAGTATTTCTACTCTATATTGTTCTCCAGGACAGCCTTCAAAATTAAATGGTATTTCTACATTTCCTGCATCTCCCAGGTTAGCTGGACAAGCTGGCAAAACAGGATTAGTCGCACTATACGGTGGGCCAACAAAACCTGCATCTATGGGTCCTATTATTGTAGGAACTCCTCCAGTAGGACAAATGGCGCAATCCCCAGAAACCTGCGTAATTCTGATATAGACATCATGCAATCCACCACAGCAAGTGATGGTAGAACCTGTACACCAACCATTACAGAACCCTAAGGTCACCATAATATCAATACCTCCTGTAGCTGTTCCCGTTTGCTGGATGTCCACAATGTTCCAATTCATGGTATGAGAACCATTAAGACCCAAACTAATACAGAATATGAAGGAAAGTAAAAGACATACCCTTCTAATAGAAGAAATTACCATTTCTTAATTTTTAATTAAAATGAATTAATTACTCTCTAAGAGCCAAAAGGGTGTTTGTACTCTAGTGTTAAAAATTAAAAATACAAAATTCATGCCGATTATGCTGAATTTCAGAGACTTACGTTCAAAAGTGAATTGGGGAATTAACTTTGTAATTGTTTTGTCTGGTCTCTATGGTGAAGTTATAAATATAAGTTCAATAACAAGTAAGTTTTAACATTTTTATATAACGTTAATCTTCATATATTAAATATAATATCTACTAATCTCTGAGTCCCAAATATTCTACTATTTTTGTCTTTGAAATTTAAATAAATACTAAATATATGTTTGCTGCTATTATTGTTGTATTCGTCATAGGTTATCTGGCTATAGTTCTAGAGCACCCCCTAAAACTAGATAAAACAGTTCCTGCTCTGATCATGGGTGCACTCTGCTGGGCTTTAGTAGCAATAGGGTTCCATAGTGGCTTACTCGAAGTGATCGATTCTCATGAACATTTATTTAGTATGATCAATGCTGATCCTGGAGCACATGATGCTGAGGAAGGATTTACAAATACCCTATTGCACCATCTAGGAAAAACTGCTGAGATCTTAATATTCTTAATTGGAGCAATGACTATTGTTGAGATCATAGATTTACATAGAGGATTCGAGATATTGAAATCTTGGGTAAAGACTAAAAAGAAAAGAAAATTACTTTGGATCATAGGGATCTTAGCTTTTATCCTTTCTGCTATTATAGATAATCTTACTGCGACTATTGTATTAGTTACGCTATTAAGAAAACTTATTAGTGATAAAACAGAGCGATTGTGGTTTGTATCTATGGTTGTCATTGCTGCAAATGCTGGAGGAGCATGGTCTCCGATTGGCGATGTTACAACGACCATGTTATGGATAGGTAAACAAGTAAGTACGGCAGGGCTTATAAAGATGCTTGTTATACCATCTATTATTTGTTTTATAGTACCAACATTTGTAGCCTCTTATCTCAATGCCTTTAAAGGTGAAATCAAAACTGTAAAGGATAATGCTATTTTAGAAACTTATCTGAGTAGCAGAAAAATGTTATTCCTAGGTCTGGGCGCGATCGTATTTGTACCTTTTTTCAAGACTGCTACACATCTTCCACCGTACATAGGTATGATGTTAAGTCTAGGAGTTGTATGGTTAGTTTCAGAATATATTCACCCAGAAGAGGATTTTACAGAGGAACGTAAGCATCAGTTTACAGCACATCAAGCATTGTCTAGAATAGAGATGTCGAGTATTTTATTCTTCTTAGGAATTCTTATGGCTGTTGCTGCAGTAGAAAGTACTGTTGTAAATGGTATGGGAACACTAAGATACTTAGCAGATGGCTTAGATTCTGCTATTCCTAATCAAGATATTGTGGTCATGCTACTGGGTGTAGGATCTGCAATCATAGATAATGTTCCTCTAGTAGCCGCTTCCATGGGTATGTATACTCAACCTATGGATGATAAAATATGGCATTTCATTGCATATTGTGCAGGTACTGGAGGTAGTATGCTGATTATCGGTTCTGCAGCTGGTGTTGCCGCTATGGGTATGGAAAAAATAGATTTTATCTGGTATTTCAAGAAAATCTCTTGGTTAGCAGCAATAGGCTTTTTGGCTGGAGCTGTAACCTTTTTGGTCTTATATCCATTTGTTTCGTAGGTTCACAGATATTCCGTACAAAATTGGGTATTTGGTATTTGGTGTTGGGTTTTAGGTGTTGGGTATTGGGTATTGGGTGTAGGGTGTAGGGTATTAGTTTTTTAAAGGTTTTTGGAATTCCAAGTTTTGAAGTGATAGCAGATCGTAGATGGTCAAATCAGCTCTGAGCTGAATTTGTAATCCCAGATACATTTTCTCTTTTTTTATGAACAAGTGATTAAGAGCCGAATCTAAAATCTCAACCTTCAAGTCCAGATTACTTTTGTCGGTGTTCCTTGCTATAAATTCATCTATCTTAAACTGAACAGAAGCTATGTTATCTGCAATGGAAAACTGCATATTCTGCTCAAGAGCATTTTTAATTTTTGATTTGAACATCCAGGCTCCTGCTTTGTGAAGCACATTGTTTGTTTTGATCGCTATGTCAAGATCTTCGACTTTTATTAATTTAGTTTTATTTTCGTAGACAGGTAGACCTCGTAATATAACGATACCGTTAAAGGTTCCCGAAACTTGCGCCTCTGCCTGAACCTTATCTTTGTAACCATCTAATTTGACTCCATGTATAGTCATTTCTTTTCCGTCGGCTGTGAAAGTTTTACCTACCAAATTATCATCCAGAACCTCTTGTACATGTTTACGATCTAGGTCTACTTGAAGATTAAGAATAGATACCGGTTCTATTTTGTCTGTCCACGAAAATTCCGGTAACTGCGCAACGGAAATATTATCCGGCTTTTCTGAGCTCATCATGGAATGTGCTCTCACACCTATGATGCCTTCCGTCCATTTATCTTTTTTCTTTATTGCTGACAAATAGACTGTGTCTGGATCCATTTGTAACCAAGCATTATAGAAAGTATCTAATAGAAATGGCTCTTCTATAAAGGCCATAATTTCTAACATCTTCTCTCTGAGAACAAACTGCTCCTGGATGGTATGATCTATATTCTCTGAAATTACTTTCTTAGATTGGTTGATAACTGCATTCGCGATACTTTCTATAGGTAAAGTAATACCACCAATGGAAAGGACAGGTTTTTCTAACCATTTAAAATCTTCCAATTGCGAGTTCGTTGCTAGTTCCCATTGATTATTAATTTCAATATCGCTTGCAAATTTCATTTCTAAAATACCTGTGGCTTTTACCGTTTTCAAAAAGGTTTCTTTTGACAATCCTATTTCCAGTGGTAAAATTACTTCTATTCTTTTTCCATCGATTATTAACTGTCCGTCTTTGTGTTTTCTGATGGTTACATCGGCGCCATAAGAATCTAACTCTAGATTGTCTACTAAGAACCTATCTATCAAAAAATTAAAAGTATCCTGAAGGCCTTGCTGATCAAACTTATAATTGATACCTAGGTAGGATCTAAAGTCTTTAGGAATCTCTATATTATCATTAGGTGTATTATCCAAGACTATTTTTTTTGACCGACATGAAATTAAGGTAATAAGGGTTAATAACAAGGTAAAACTAAATGTACGATTCATTGATGATTTTTGACAAATCTAAGAGAGGTATCTTCCTCACTTGTAAACTGATGATTATTTCTTGTGCTCAAAGTTATAAAAATATAAAGTTCTGTGAAGGATAATAAATGCTTATGTGTTAAGCGGGGTGCTGTTTAGATTTATATTTTTTAAATTAGCTTTATCGGATATAGTTTTTAGTTTTTCCGCTTGGACTATGGTTGAAACCAACTTATACCAATTCTAGTTTAGAATGACGGTAATTATTTATTTTGTTCTTCATGTTCCTTCGTTAAAAAGCCTCGCCGAACCTATGGGTTCGCCTACGTTTTTTGCCTTGATCCATTTTGAACAATTCTAAATCCTTTTCCGTCATCTAAAAATAGAAATGGTATTAGCTATATGGTTCTGCTGGAGCCGAATGTACGATTATTTGCGAGGCATGTGTTAAGTCTTGTGTTAAGGATAGTAGATATAGGACGTAACGTAATGAAGGACTAGTGCGTAGTACCGAAGCGAACGCGGAGTATCGAATAGCCTGACTTTCTCTGAATGCCGAAAACGCTAAAAAGCTGGAATAAAAATTTAAATAAAGACTAGTGATCCTACTCAATTAAAAGAAAATAAAAGTAAGCATTAGCGTGCGGGAATGCAATCGCGTAAAGAGAAAGGAACACCCAAAAAAAGAAGAGGTCACACTGCTGTAACCCCTTCACTATTTAATCAAAAACTTTAACTGCCGTAATTATTACTTTATAAGAATCATACGCTTATTAAGTACTTGCTCACCTGCTTGAAGTTGGTAATATAACACGCCACTTCCGTCGATCTCATTGCTGCTAAGTGTTATGGTATTTAGGCCTTTCTCAAATGTTGCACTTTTGTTATAAAGGTTTCTACCGTTCATGTCAAATACAGTAATTGTACAAGCACCAGTCTGCGGGAGATAGAATTCTAAGTTAGTCTTATCACTCCACGGGTTAGGCTTGTTTTGAATCAACTGAAACATATCTACTTCTTCTTCCAGCGTTCTCAAGGTAACATCTGCTATATTAAAATCTACATATGCTTCTGCTGCTGTCACTGAAGAACTCATCTCTAGTGGCATGCTCGATGCGGAATTATATGACATCTTAACTGTGAAGAAATCATCAATGTACGTATCATCCATAGGCTTATCGGACACCCAAGAAACTGTCACGAAATCTTCTCCAATGTTGTAGGCAAATCCACCCATATATTCAGTTGCTGCTTCTACGCTTGCTACAGTTACTTCATTCGCATCATAATCTAAAGTGAATTGGAATCCTTGTAAGTTTTCTATTACATCTACTCCAAAAGTAATTTCTGTATTACTGACTTTAGAGGCAACTATGTCCAAGGATTCGCTAGTTCTAGACTCTACTAGGTCAGTAGACTGAGCGTTCGCTTTGGCAGAATTATTAACATCTCCTATTTTGACACCTACAAAATCAATAACCATATTGCTGGTAAAATCTGAGATATTATAAGACTCTGGGAAATTATAATCTAAAGGATTATAAGGATCTACAAACTCGTAGTCAGCGTCCACCATTCTCCAACTTTCGTTCGCTGGGAATGTGTCATAAATTCCGAGTATCAGTTTTCTCAGTTCTACCAAATCAGCTACAGTAACTGTCTCTGAATGATTAATATCTGCTGCTATAATCTTGTATGGTGAATCTAAGGCTTGTAGCCCTAGCACATGTCTTTGTATGTATATCAAATCTAGTGTACTTACACCATTCATAGGTTGCACATCTTTATGAGGATCTACATTATAAGCTCCACCATAAGGCATATCCATAAATGCATATCTACCATTGTCTCCTGTCATACTCATAGGAGAAGAAGAGCCATCTAAGTCTACTTCCACATTTCCAACATAAAGATCTTCCTCTGTAAATATCCTTCCTGTGATATCTCCATTAGTGTTACCATTACCACATACGCCTAATGGATCAAACAAGGATAGTATTGCAAAACAAGAATCTATAAACACTCCATCTACAAAGAAGTACATAAAGAATTCTGTTTCTCCTAGATCATCACAATCTGCAATCAGTGTATCCACTGTAGGATCATTCAGATCAAAAGAAGAAGTAAATTCTAAATCTTCTCCACAAGTTAGCGCTACTGGGTTAAACAAATCTGCTGGTAATTCTAACTGTGCATCGTCGTCCAGATCTGTTATCACCTTGTTACATCTAAACTGTATACCCATCGTGTCTGCAACTGTTATCATGCATGTATCTATTGCTATATTTCCACAAACATCTTCTGCCGTTATACTTATTAAATAAACTCCCGCAGGGTATGTCCCTGATAGATCTAGCGAATTAGGACCTGCATCTGCAAAAGGTGAATTATTTGTTACTGCTACGATATCAGAACAATCTGTCGCAAGTGCTACATACGAAACAAACTCATCGTCACATTCTGGATCTTCAACCATTGGATCTGGAGGACAAACGAGCAGAGGAGCTAATGTATCAACGTAGAAAATAGTCTGGTTAAACATAAACGTCAGATCTGCGCAAGAATCTATTACTGTCCATACTCTAGTTATAGTATCCATACAAGAAGTCGGATCATCTCCTATGTCCATAAAGTCTATAGAAACTCCTCCACATACTTCAGAAATATCTACAATCGGGAAACTGTTCAGTGAGTCAGGATCTATGGATGAACAATCTTCTATAATGATCGTATCCATCGGCCACGTGATATCATCTTCTGTCAGAGCATTACCCATACCAGAAATTGTAATCACTTGTGTACAAGAATCAATATTTCCTGATGCATCGGTTACTATAAAAGTTCTGGTTATTGTACCCAGGTTACATTCATCGATGTCAGTTACAACATTCTCATCCATTGTCATAGAAGGACAATTATCTGCAATATCGTTTAACCCAATTGTACCGTACAAGGATAGATCGTCTATCGCTGCAAAACAATCCAATAAGGTGTCTGCTGGGCAGTTAATTATCACTGGCGCTATTGTATCTAGTATGGTAACTAATGCAAAGCAACAGATAGAATCTCCATTAGAGCTTTCTACGATAAGCTTAACCGAATCTTGTCCTACATCATTACAGAAAAACTGATTTCTATCAAGTGATAGCTCTACTGTATCTCCACAGCCTGCTGAACTTCCATTATCTACATCTTCAGGCTGTATAGTAACCTGACCTGTTCCATCAAGGTGTACTGTTATATCCTGAGTACTACACGTTAGCTCTATTGCTTGAACCTCTACTACTGTCGTACAGGAATCTATACATCCATCAGCACTTGTTGTTATCACTGTATAGGTTCCACCATTATCTGTGTCTACCATAGTTTTGGAAGGATTCTGATCCGTAGAGGTAAAACCGTCAGGTCCAGACCACATCCAAGCTACTGCATCCCCGCCGTTCTCCGTCAACATAATAGTTTCTCCTTCACAAACAGGGCTATTACTTCCTGCCATACATGCTGGTAACGGATTGACATTGATTGTTATCATATCCATAGAACTACATTCAGGATTATCGACATCAGTTACCGTTACTGAGTATGTCGTTGTGACCATCGGCGCAACTGTTATTGTAGCTGTAGTTTCCATTGTACTCCAGATAAAAGTAACTGTAGGACCCGTAACTGTTGTAGTAAGATCTGTACTTTCTCCTATACATATATCATCTCCCGATATCTCAACCATAATCATAGGACATAGACAATCTAATACCATCACTGTTATCGTTCCTACTACATCATCACAAGGTGCATCAACAGCTATTGTATATGTAAAAGTATAAGCACCTGGTGTCACTCCATCAAAATCTACTGCTGCTAAGTTCATCAAGTCTACTCCGGATCCATCTGTATCTGCCCATGTACCCGTCAAGTTATTAACTAATCCTGTAAAATCTACAGTAGTAGCTTCTCCAGTAGCGTCTGAATTACAAATATCTTCAGGGTCTGTAGTGATAAGTACTGGTGGCGTCTCTACCGTGATACTTATTGTTTCGTCACATCCGTCAACTGCATAAGTAATTGTAAACGTACCTACACCTGCTAGACCTGGATCAAATGTTCCTGCTGCAGCATCTACTATACCTGTACCCGACCAAGTTCCACCAACTGGTGTTGCTACTAGAGTAACAATAGCATCATCCGTACAGAATGGTCCTGCATCAGCTATTACAAGATCACATACATCTATTACTGCTATATCGTGATCATCCTCATCCCCACCACCATTATCTATCTCATCATCTACTGTAGGATCATCATTCATTTCATCAGGCGTACTATCTATATCTACACCTTCGTTACCGTTGTCATCATCTGCTCCACTTATCTCTGCAAAGTTTGTATACATATCTGTATCACAATCTAGTATAGTCAGTGTTATATCTACTGTACTTTCACCTCCAGGAGCTAGTGGTCCAGCTATTTCTGTAGCGGCTATCATCGTTGCTGCATCGTAATCCCAATCTGGATTATCTGCTCCTGTAAATGAGAATCCACAAGTCTGGATGTAATCAACTATATCAATATCCTGAGCCGTTACATTACCTTGATTAATTACTCTAATTCTGAAAGTAACAGGATCACCTATCTCAAACGGCCCTGTACTTACAACAGTCTTCATTATTGCAAGATCAAAAATATCTATAATGGCTGGATCGTGATCATCTTCGTCCGTAGTAGCTGGTCCTGTACCTACTGGTCCCGAACCATCTCCTATAACCATGTCGTCAGAAGCACCATTCGGTTCTCCACCTGCATCATTACCATTAGTTGTGTCTGGTGTACTATCTATATCATTAGCTGGATTACCGGCTCCATCATCTGCAGCAGAAATCTCAGCAAAATTCACATATCCGTCTGGTTGGATACACGCTTGCACAGCAAGATTAATTAATACTGTCGTACTTGTTCCAGGAGCTATAGGTCCTGCAATTGTTGTAGATGCTGTATTACTAGCAGCATCTAAGTTCCAAGCAGGATTCTGTCCAAATAGAAATCCACAAGGAATATAATCTATTAGCTCAACATCCGTTGCTGCAATATTCCCTTGGTTAAATACTTCTATCTGGAAAGTCACTATATCTCCAGCTGTATAAGGCCCAGGTGTCATTACGACCTTAGTCAATGCTAAATCAAATACTGGTATTGTTGCTGGATCGTGGTCATCTTCATCCTGATTTTCTCCTGGACCACCTCCGTTAATATTATCATCATCAGCATCTCCTGGCATCACACTATTTTCATCTGTGTTATCACTACCGGGGGTACTGTCTATATCTTCATCTGCAGTGTTACCCATAGCATCAGTACCTCCTGTAATTTCTGCATAATTGATCAAATCAGAAACTGCAGCTCCTGGATTAAGGGTCAGCGTTATAGGGACCGTCACACAGTTTCCAGGAATAATTCCTGCTACTGGAATAATAGAACCGTCATTTACAAGATTTATAGATGCACTCACACCTGTACTTCCTGCATTACCACTTGTCCAGTCTCCATCGTTCAATGTGAATCCAGAAGGAATATAATCTGTTACTTCTACATCTACTATGTTAGCATCTCCCTGGTTACAAACCATTATGTCAAATACTACGTCAGATCCAAAAGCTATAGGCTGTGCTGTTGCCGCTGCGTTATAAGTCTTGGCCAGTGCTAAATCAAAATTCACACATAGATCACAATTTTCATTATCTGCAACGGTTATGATAGATACGCACGTAGAAGTCATACCATTCTCATCTGTTACCCAAAGTGTAACTTCATTAGCTCCCAAGTCTTCACAACCTAAAATTAGTTTTGTATCAGAGGTATCTGCTGAGAAGCTAAACGTTACATCATATCCACAAGGATGGCTACTACTAGCATTAAGGTCGGATGCCCAGATACAAACCATCTCGGTATCGATCACACCATCATCATCTAGATCCATACATTGTAGAGTTGTAGATAAGTTCTGGCAAACTGCTGTAGGTGCCTTACAATTAATTATAGAAAATTCTTGTAAACATGAAGTTTCGTTACCACACATATCTTCGAATGTCCAAAGAATTGTATGATTACCTATAGGGTAAGTCCCTGAAGCATCTGCCACTTCACCTACTTGGCTATCTGTAAAATCTATTGTTCCATCAGTATCTATATCTATAGCATATTCCCATCTAAGGTTACCTGCTGATGTACAATCATCTGTTGCTGTCATCATCAGCGTTATAGCTCCATCTTCACAGTTATCATCGAAGGTACACAACTCTAACGGATCGCAAGAGCCTGTCAATTCTGGAACTACGGTATTGAAAACTTTTATGATTTGTTCATAAATTGTTGCATCCGCATCTGGATTACACCAGTCAATAACTGTCCATGTTCTCAAAATTTTAAAACAAGCATTATCACCATCTTCTATTACAAACAAGTGATCACTGTGCGTAGCAGAAGCCATATCACAGAAATCTTCATCTATGACAGGGAACCCATTTTCTTCTGGTAGATCTTCTGGCTCCAATTCTGTAAGATTACATGTATTTACCTCATAATCTTCAGGCCATTGTATATCTGTAGCTGGATTAAATGGATTTGGATTTTCTATAAATATCGTCTGCATACAGGATACAGAATTTACACCATCTGTAGCTGTAAATATTCTTCTTATAAATCCAGTATTACAACTATTGACCGTTGCAGAGGATGTTTCTGTAAGTGTAGCGCCACAACCATCTGCAAATGTTGCTGTACCGTACTGAGAAAGATCATCTAAATCATATACATCTTCACAGAAAATTGTCACATCGTCTGGGCAAGAAATTTCAGGACCAAACTTATCTTGTACTTCTACTATAACCATACAAGAATTCATATTGCCTGACTTATCCCATACCCCTAACTGAACCATAACTTCTGTTCCTACATCAGCACAGCAAAACGGTACCGATGGTCCGAACACATCATTATTAAAACCACATGCTGCACCTCCATCCATTCTTCTCACAGCCATAGAGTCTATATAGCACTCGTCATAACTTCCATCATCGAAAGTTAGTGCATAGACATTAGCTGTTCCGTCACTTCTAAGACTTACAACAGTTCTTGTATTACATATAGCTACGGGAGTAGTATTATCTTCTACTGTTATCGTAATAGAGCACTGTGATGAGTTATCACAAGCATCGTATACCGTATAGGTAATGATATGATCACCAGGCTCCAGTTTTATAGGTTGACCTGTATCGTTGTTTATAGATCCTCCATTCTGATTATTCAGAAATCCACCTGGATACATTACATCTACTTCTACAGGAAGAGAACATTCGTCATCTACAACAACCGGAGGAATCGTAATATTCGCATCGCAAGTAAGTCCCGAGGAAGTAACTGTAAACGAAGCTGGACAAGTTATCACTGGATCTGTATCATCTGATATTTCTATAGTCTGCGTATATTTCTTAAGTACACCCGTTGTACACCATGACTCATATACAGTCCATGTTCTAACAAGTTTCTGAGAACAACCGATAGTAGGTATAAAATTATCTTCGTAATCTACCCCTACATTACAATATACATTTGTAGCAGGGAAAAATGGAGTGTCACCCATCATAGGAACACCCGTGACAGAAACATCTGGTGCTCCTGTCTCATCCATAAGAAAGTCGCCACATACTAGGTTTGTCATATCTGATAAGAGAAAGCTAGAAGGAAAACTCAAGTGATTATTAGGCTGATAAACAAAATCTAAGATCTCAGTCGAGGCTGATCCCTGGACACCATCTTCAGTATCTTGAGAAAAACAGAAAGTCTGACCTGCTTGTACACTAATTACTGCTGATCCAGTCTGAGTAAGGCCACCTGCATCGTCTGTCAATTGCACAAATACGCCATCTACACTGTATCCAAATGGATCCCAAAATGAATCAGTATTATTAGAACTGTAATCCCATGTAAATCTCAAAAATCCATCATCCGGAATAACTATGCAGAAATCAGATCCTGCATCAGGATCGAGTACTCCGTTATTACCACCTGTTATCGTAATACTCTCTGGAGCATTTGTTATATCAACACTTCCATCGCCTTCTGGAGTAAACGTCCAATTAGCTGCATCGAAATAATCTACAAAATCAGTTGCTATAGAATCAAATTGGAATCTCAGAACAGAAATTCTCTGTGTGCATTCTGGAGATTCATTACCATACTGATCTACTGCTTTGTAAGTTCTGAAAACTTCTTTTATATATAGCGAATCACAGGTCAATAAATTAACTGTTTCTCCTGTAGGTATCAAAGTATAAGTTCCACAATTTTCATGCACAATAGGAAGATAGCTGTCCATATTATGACAAGCTACCACTGCATCACTACAATCTATCTGTGGAGCTAACTTATCCTCTACTGTAATAACTCCCCAACAAGAATTACCGCTACAAGCATCAATCAACTTAGCCGTAATGGGTACGCCTAGGTTATCGCCCGTTATAGTCGCATTAGGTAATACAACTCCGAAAGGATCTGTCAACATAACTGAGTATGCCGCATTAGGACTTCCATTTCCAGCGAGTAACATACTAGGAGATACTACGAGTTCGCAATCGTTACCCAGTGAAGTATTTATTTCACCCACACAAGAGATAGAACCACCAGTCGTTCCTAATGATACTATTTTTTCTACTGGACTTATACATTCACCTACACACTCTTTCTCTACTGCTATAGTGTAGTCACCTGGAGTCGTACCCCACTGTACTGTTATCTCATCTGTCCCCGCTCCACTTGTTATCACACCGTCACCTGTCAGCGTCCAGCTGTAAGTACAGCCAGCTTCATCACTTACTGAGTAAGTACTTTCAGCGTTTTCACATACCGCCATATCACCCATTATATTAGGATGTATATATTCACAACCTGGAGATTCTATTTCGTATACATCAGAATTATTATTCATAAATCTCACAAAGAAATCCTCTCCATCTACATGCAGAACTTCTATATTGTATTCGCTTAGTCCTCCTGGTCCAACAGTTTCTGTCAGCAGTACACCACCTGATCCTGTTGTAAAAGGAGTCAATGGCGCAGGTGCGGGAAATGCAGGATCGAAAATATCCACATCTTCTATAATATGCCATATCTGACCAGAAGGAGCAGTTATTACAAGATTACTTGTAAACTGACCATCTTCATCATTCGTTGCATTATTAAGACAAGTACAGCTTCCTTCTATTTCTATGTCAACTAAATATACTGTTGCTGGATCGTGATCATCTTCATCTTCTGTACCGTCATTGTCTACTAGGTTATCTGTATTAGAATTCGGTACGCCTCCATTATCGTTTGTAGGCGACATATCTGGCTGCGAATCGATATCTGAATCGCTTATATCATTACCGTCCATATCTAATACTGATCCGATCTCAGCGTAATTTACAAATATCTGAGGCTCTACATCATCATCTACTCTTAGCGTTATTGTCAGATTATAAATATTCCCTGGGAGCAAACCATTTTCAAAAGTAACCCGCTTATATACTGTTCTTCCATTAGCATCACTAGGCTCTACAGCCCAAGAGTTGTCTGCAAGAGAGGTGAACTGCGGAAGGTAATCGATTACCATTATTTCATTGACAGAAATAGATCCCTGGTTATAAATTGTGATGGTATAATCTACAAGATCACCTGGGCTTACATTCTGCTTAGGTGTCGTTTTCTTAAGGGCAAGATCTACAAATTGCAATCTTACGATCGCCGGATCTTGATCATCTTCATCTAGCGTGCCATGGTCTAAAATATCATTATCAGTGGGCGTCTCTACTTCTCCACCTGCATCGTTAGATCTATCGTCATCAGGAGTAGAATCAAAATCTACCGCACCTGGACAATCCAACGCACCAGCAGAAAGAATTTCCGCATAGTTAATTATAGAACCTTCTGTCTTATCTCCTCTAATTGTATAAACTATTCTTATTGTTGTATTCTGTCCTGGATCTAGATTAGGGACTCCGCTATATACATAGTTTGTGCCATTATAGGTCCAACCAGTATTATTACCAGGGTTAAATATCAAATCTGGATCTCTATAATTTACAACTTCTATATTTTCTGAAATGGTCGTTCCCTGATTATAAATGGTCATCTCAAAGGTCACATTGTTATTAGCGGTATAGATAGCATTAGGAGCTACCAATTCGTTTTTCAATGCTAGATCTAATATTTTTACCTGTGCCTGATCTATATCGTCTTCAGCAAGATCATCATTGTTAGGTGAACTATCTATATCAGAATCTGTCTCTCCTAACTGATCCTCTGATGCCGTTATCTGAGCAATATTGACATAATCATACTGAGTTCCTGCTATGATCCCAAGACGTATTATGTAATTTCTACTTTGTCCAGACAGGAGTGGCGTATCATCATTGTATGATGCTATAGCACCTGCAAGATTCCAACCTGGATTAAGAGAAGGATCGAAAGTAAAACCATCAGCAATATTATCTGATATTGTAAATTTATTAGCAATAAGTCCTCCCTCGTTTGTCACCGTAATTTCAAAATCCACAATCTCATCTAATCTAGGCGTAGCAGAAGAAGCTAGGACCTTAGATAGAGATAGATCATAATTTTCTGGTAACTTAATTCCTATGTCAAAATTATGATCTACACTTCCTGCACTTCCTGTGTTCACCTCTACCAAATAAGAAGTGTTCCCGTTGAGTGTAAGTAATTGTTGGTCAGAATTTTGAGTATTATCAGTGTCATCATAAGCAGCACTTACATAAGTAGCACCGGCTATCGTAAATGAAAATCCTGCCGCATTATATACCGCTGGATCTATACCTACATAGTAAGTAGTGTTAGCAGCAACACCCATATTTCCTTGAGCTGAGCTACAAGTAGGACATGGTGCAGAGTTAGAATTGAACGTATAATTTCCATTTGCATCTGTTGTCGTGAAAGCTATGGGGTTTAGGTCTTGGTCATAAAGGTATATATCTAGACCAGCTATAGGAGATTCTCCTGCGTCTTGCAAACCGTTACAGTTTTTATCTTCCCATACGAAATTTCCTATTTCTATTTCGGCAGGTCCACACTTAATTACTAAATCACCGAATCCTGTTGCTTTTCCAAACTGTGGTGTTATCGTATGAGAGTATAATTCTATTGCACTCAGCTTATCACCATTTCTGGTGCTGTATCTATGTAGACCACCAGAATAACTGTTCTGCATAGGATCAAAAACAGCAGAAACTATATTATTAGATCCAGGTAATGCAACGATGCTCCCAAGTGCAATTTCTGGGTGATATGTAGGATTAGCTATCCAGAAATCGTCTCCGAAAAACTCACCATTATTAGGTCCTTCTCCATTACTTACACCTGTACCCGTAAGATTACCAGCATTCCCATTAGACTCTAGTCTCCATACACCATTATCATTCCATACCATGAGAAGATCTGGTCTTTGGATATCTAATCTAGGGCTGTTAGGATTACAGTATCTATGACCTTTTCTATCAGTAAGTGCTATCACCATATTACCATCATCGGTAAAATCTATATCTGTCAACCAATGTGTTATCTCTAAAGAACTAGGTAAAGTATCATCCCAGTATCCTTTTATAAAATCGGTTGAAAATTCTAAGTTAAATGCGTTTGTTGCTAGATCCATAGAATAAACGTGCGCTACAGATTGTGCTTGATTTTTTATTCCATCAGCTGTACAAGTTACACCTACATATAATTTATCTTTATATACTTTAAGCGCAAATACTTGATAAGAACCTCCTACGCAATTAGGATTAGGAACAGCTATTTCTGCTGTTGTGCCTGGGGTGGGATTATCTACATCTATTTTTACAACCGTCTTCTTATGCAAGTTCGTCACATATAGATGCGATTCGTCTGGCGAAAACGCAAGCGCGCCTAAACCAACTTTACCAACCTGATCACCGTAAGCACAGTCATAAACATCTGTAACTGAAAGTGTTCCAGCATCTACATTAAGATCTGATAATTTTATAAAAGTTTGCGTAACGGGATTAGCTCCATCCAGATTAGTTCTGAATATGGCATCATGTCCTGCCGATGTAAGTCCTGCATATTGCTTAATAAAAGCAGCAGAAAAAATATCATTTGTGCTATTTCTCCATCCCATTCCCCAGATAGATCCTGTTTCAGATTTAGATGCATACTTCTTTACACTACTTGTAGTTGTAAATCCATAATCCATCCCTACAATCGTTTCTACATCACTATTTTCGCCTAGTCTACCCTCTACGAAACAGGCTACGAAAATTTCTGGATTAGAAGAACACATTCCATTAGGTCCTAATAGACCCAGAGATACATCGCAGGAAGGAACAGAAACAAATTGGATATTAGATCCGTTATCTGGTCCTATCCAAGAATTTGTATATCCAGCTGGAAGATTAAAAATAAGCTTATAATTTTCAGTATCGTTTAGACCCGAAAAGGAATAAGCTCCATTAGAAGCGGATGACGATTGGTTGATGATCCCATTATTGTCAGCTATTTGAACTAACAAGTTAGGAATCGCCTCTTCATCGGAATCGTAAATGCCATTGTTATTGACATCTAAATAAGCATATCCTGAGATTTCACTAGAAGGACATTGTGCAGTTACGTCCAGTATTCTAATAATTACGAATAATGCTATGAGTGTTATACACCTAAGTATATACAGCGTTGCAGTAAGATTTAGTTTTCTCATTGACCTTAATAGTCTACGTGATTAAATAATAAAACGTTAGTCGTATTACTGCAAATTTGGATGGGAAAGCATAATAATTACATTACACTTATTGCAAATATATAAACTATTTTAAACCTAGCAACTATATATTACGATTTTTTATAATTTATAAATAATCATAATATGTAATACACCTATAAACTAGTAGAAAAATCCATTATTTAGGTTGAAACTGTAATAAATGGACCTATCTCTTAGTTTTTGTCCCTTATTATAGAGGTATAACTCCGAACGGTCATCATACATAGGTAAATGAAGATTCTTAGTTTTCACGAGCAACTGAGGCAGGAAATACATATCATGTATCAGTTTATTTTGTATCACATTACGTACCCGCTCGCTATCTATGCCTAGACCCGCAGATATCATATTATAATCATCAGTCTTATAGAGTAGTTCTGCAGCCAGGATACCATGGGTCTTGTTTCCGTATCTACAAGATGATATGTCTTTGTATCCCCAGCGAGCGGGATATGCAGAGTCATATATATTTCTTGTTCCTTCACAGCGCGTCTGCCCTGTCCACAGAATACTTTTTATGGTATATATCCTTGTTCTATCTATCCATCCTACAAGAAAGCTCCCTGTACGAAACTGATCCAGGCCATTCACGTTTCCTAAGATATCGTTCTCAGAGATGGCGATAAACTTATTGATTCTAAAATTTAGGGTACCTGATGTTTGGCTTGTAGCTCGATTGTCTTTATAATAATGAAAGCCATACCCTACGGCATACCTTCGTCCTGTGTTATCTAATTGTGTATAAGAAAAGGATTCCAGGTCTAGGGTATCTCCTATACCTACATGTAAATGTGCGTCTAACTTCCATTCCTGAGATGAAAGGCCATGCCCGTAGCTTCTAAAATTATAATGGTAGGCTACAGCATTTTTGATATTTAGTCTTTTTATTCTATAATCTGAATTGATTCTAAGGCCTATTCTATTTAAAGTAGATCCAAAATTAAGGATGATGGAAGCGCTCAACTTATAATTTTGATTTTTCCATAAGCCTTGTCCTAAGCATTTATCTGCTGATAAGCCTATTAACATTAAGGCTAGGCAAGAACCATAGAATATCCTCAATAATAAATAATTATATTTCCCCATGAGCTTTGTAAAATATGTAAATACTACTAAATTTGCCAAACTTTAGGAAAAATAAGGTCCAATAGCTCAGCTGGATAGAGCAGCTCACTTCTAATGAGCAGGTCTCAGGTTCGAATCCTGATTGGATCACTAAGAACTCTTGTAAGTCTTTGATTTACAGGAGTTTTCTACTTTAGCGTCACGGCTAGCGTCACGGCTGGATCTCGACAGTTTTTTTACATACATGCACATCTAAGTTAATAGTTTCATTCTAACTTGCCAATTTTCCGCTCTATTCAATTTAATTGATTCACTTCTTACTTATCTACACATATACTATTTTTTAAATTTTAGAATCTTCTTTGCGTTATTATCTCCTAGCATGTACTATAGTATACCCCCCGTGTAAAGTTTCGACAATGCGGGAACTCCCCGCTCTTATTAATTTTTAAAAACTTAACAGTTATGGTAACAGTAACAGGATTTAAAACAGTACTCACTGATGAAGGTGATACTTATGTAAGATTAGTTCTTGAAGGTGACTTAGAAATGATTAAGTCTGAAAGAACTGGTAATTTTTATGCACATCGTAAGAAGGCAACTATCAGTTCTACTTTCGATGAAGAAAGCGCTAAGAGCATGATAGGACAACAGATTTCTGGTTCTATTATTAAGCAAGATGTAGAAGCTTATCTGTATGAGTTAGCTAATGGTGAAACTATTGAGCTTAAACATAGATGGGTGTTTACTGAAGAGACGGTAGAAGAGTTAGCCATTAAAGATCTAGTATCTAACGCTAATGCTTTTCCTAACGGTAACAGTAAACTTCAAGAAGTAGCCTAATTAGGCTGTTACCTATTTTATACGACGAGGGACTACTTTTCTTTCTTTCCGTTTGGCGAGGATTAAAATGTAGTTCCTTTTTTTTAACACTAAACTTAAACATCATGCTAAACTTAAAGTCTCTAGTCTTCCAAGATAGACCAAGACATAAACTGCTAGTTAATGGCAAAGCGTCGCTAACAACATCTGAGCTATTATCTATCATACTTAGAACTGGAAGTCAGAAAGCTAATGCACTACAATTAGCTCAGTCTATTCTTACACAGTACGACAATAACCTCAATAAGTTATCTCTTGCAGAACCAGAGGAATTAATGTCCGTATCAGGAATAGGTGAATCAAAGGCACTTAGTATCATAGCTACACTAGAACTATCTAGGCGTAAGCTTATGAGTGAAAGAGAGGAAACTAAAACCATTAGCACTTCTAGAGATGCTTACAACATTTTACTTCCTGAGTTCTTAGATCTACCACATGAGGAGTTTAAAATCTTATTGCTTAATCGAGCTAATAAGGTTACTCATATCAAAGATATTTCCAAAGGAGGTATTGCAGGTACAGTTGTAGATAGAAGGATAATTTTTAAACATGCTATCCATTGTCTCTCTAGTGGGATTATACTTAGTCATAATCATCCTTCAGGTAAACTTAAACCCTCACAAGAAGATATTAGGATCACTAAGGAAATTAGTGAAGCAGGTAAAACAATGGGAATTAAAATATTAGATCACCTAATCATCACTAATCAATCTTATTACTCATTTGCAGATGAATGTCATCTGTAACTTAAACAAATTACTATGAAAAAATTCAATTTAGATAAATTAGGATTATTACCTGCAATAGTATGTATACTATTAGGGATGTTCGTTCTCACAATTGCCTATGATTTATTAATAGATATTATCAAAGTCATACTAAGAGTCTTTGTAGAATATTGGTATATCTTATGTATTGCATTCGTAGGATATGGTTACTACCTAGATAAGAGGAATGGTTCCTAAGTTAATTACTTACTGGGAATAAGGTCTTCCTCAGATTCAGCTTTACAAAAACACACGCCAACCTACGGTACGGTATTCTGCTACGCAGACAACCTTGTCATGGTTTTCACAAGCTTCAACTTCGTCAGTCAGCTTCTTTACTCTATCTGTAGTATTGCCTTACGGCAAAGCTCCAGATAGATCGAAGCTTGGACTATTCAGCATGCCAGCACGCTCACTTCGGCTCTGCTTAGTACCTAAGTTCACCTGGCTTCGTTTTTCAAACTCTCGCCAGCTACCTCGTTCGCACATGCACAGGCATGCAATTTTTTAACTCACTTAAATTTCTTAATATGTCTATATCAAAAACAACTAAATTTAATTTAGGTCAAGTAGTTATGACCAGCTCTATATCTAATTTTATTAATAACCATATTGCTAATGAACTCTTTGTGATTAACTGTATCAAGAAACACCATCAAGGAGACTGGGGAGATTGTTGTAAAGAAGATAGCGACTCTAATGATGACGCACTTATTAATTCAGGTAGGCTGCTATCTTCCTATAAAATTACTAATCCAGATAGTCCTGTATATCTGAAAATTTGGATTATTACGGAGTGGGATCGTTCTGTTACTACTGTGTTGTTTCCGTCGGATTATTAGATATTTTTATATTTATTGTATTAATAATATCAAAATTTCCTTTGATTCTGCTCTTCTAATTCAATTTTAATAAAATAAAATACATATTATAAAATATAAATATATATTTGCCATTATTTGTCTATTTAATAATTGCATACATGGTATTTGGAAACAAGCTTCGAGAACTTAGAGAAGGACAAAACTTAGTGTTAAGAAAAGTAGCTGTGGAATTAGATATTGACACCGCTACAATGTCAAAAATAGAAAGGGGTGATAGGCACGCTAAAAGAGAACACTTACCTATACTCTCTAGAATATTTAATGTCAGTGAAGAAGAATTAAAAACCCTTTGGCTTGCAGAGAAAGTATGTGAAATCATTCTCAATGAAGATGAAGCTCTTGATGCTTTAAAAGTAGCAGAAAAACATATAGAATATTCATCATCAACACTAAAAGCTATATAAGATGGGATATTCATTTGCAGGACACGAAACTTTTACTTGTCGTAATTATTGGTTAAAGAAAGGATTAGATCATGTATGGTCTGGAGGTAACTTTACTAACGCAGCAATTAAGGAGCTAGGAGTAGGTAAGAATATGGTTGGGGCAATTAAATTTTGGACACGTGCCTTTGGCTTAGTTGAATTTGATCAACGATTTTCTGAATTAGCGAAATATATCTTCAAAACTAAAGGAGGAAAAGATCCTTATCTAGAAGATCAAGGCACTATATGGTTACTTCATTATCTATTAGTAACATCTGAAGTTGCTTCTATTTACAATTTAGTATTCAATTATTTTAGAAAAACTAGACTTGAATTCAGTCGAGAACAGCTGCTGAACTACTTAGAGTCTGAATGTCAAAGTAAACAACAAAAATATAGCGTGAATTCATTAAAGAAAGACATAGGTGTTTTTCTTAATAATTATTTACTCCCTGAAAAAACTAAAAGTATTGAAAATGATTTTATGGGCTTGTTATATGAACTTGATCTGATCGATCGGGTTCGAAAAGATGGAAATATACAATCCTATAGAATTGTGAATAAAGAAAGAAAATCACTTCCTGATAAGATTGCACTTGTTTGCATTCTACTAAATCTAGATAATACTTCTATAACATTTAATGAACTTTTGACTAGTATAAACTCAGTAGGTTCAGTATTTGCACTAAACTCAAAATATTTGATGGAATGCATCGAAAAGTTCTGCAATGACTATCCTGATTATTTGGTCTACAAAAATGATGCTGGAGTCCAAGTTTTACAAGTAAAAGAAGGGTTTGATTTATACACTGTTTTAAATGAGTACTATGGCAAATAAATATTCACCTTCAATAAATATCAAGAGAGATGTTTTAAACGAATATCTGTATATTCCTACTAAGAACTCAAATGAAGCATATAATACTATTGCTAATAATTTCAAATCAGGAATTCATTCATATAATATAATTGGAAGTTACGGAACAGGAAAATCTGCATTTTTATTAGCATTCTTTAAACATCTTCAAAAAGATCAGACCTACTTCAAGCCTGTTAATGGCCAATTTAATGGTTGTACTAAATTTACTTTTATTCAAGTAGTCGGAAATTATGAATCTCTTATTACTAGTTTATCTAGAGAGCTTGAAGTAGATGAAGATGAAGCTTCAGTTTATGAAGCTATTAAAGATTTACAAAATAAACTAAGAAAAAAGAATGAGTGTCTTGTTCTAGTAATTGATGAATTTGGAAAGTCACTTGAATTTGCAGCTAAGAATAACCCTGAATTAGAACTCTATTTTATCCAGAGAATTGCTGAGTATGCAAACGATAGTAGAAGGAACTTTTTGTTCCTAACCACACTACATCAAAATTTTGATGCTTATGCAATAGGCTTGAGTGAAAAGGATAGAAAAGAATGGGAGAAAGTTAAAGGAAGAATAAAAGAGTTACCCTTTAATGAACCTGTAGAGCAAATGCTAGATCTAGCTGGTAAAGCTATTGCAAGTGAACTCGATACGAAAGCAAAAATCAGTTTAACAAAAAAACTCTTAACTATAGTTAAGAAATCAAATCTCTTTCAGCTGAGACATGAATTGACAGTTGGAAGTGCTAGGAATCTTTTTCCCTTAGAACCATTATCTGCTTCTTGTCTGCTTATTGCTTTGCAGAAATATGGTCAAAACGAAAGATCTTTGTTCAATTTTATTTCGTCGAATGAACCACTTGGAATCCTTCAGCATTTGAAAAATAAGGGGTCTAGCTTCTATTCTCTACCAGATGTTTATGACTATTTATTGTTTAATTATTCCTTTCTTTTACAATCAAAAAACAACCCTGACTTTTTTAAGTGGAGAGTTGTTATCACTGCAATGGATAGAATTGAATCTTTGCTAGATTCAGACGTAAATCTTGCTAAAGAAATAGTCAAGATTATTGGTCTCTTGTCACTTTTAAATTCCCAAGGTAGTAAAATCAATATTGAATTTTTACAGCAATATTGCAAAGAAATTATTGGTGTCAAAGATATTGATAATGTCTTAGACATATTGTCTAAGAAGAAGATTATACGGTATCACAAGTACAAGGATTCTTATTCTATTTATGAAGGTTCGGATATTGATATTGAACTAGAAATACATAATAAGAAAAAGGAGGTCGGTAAAATCGAGGTTGTAGAAAGCCATGTGAATTCTTTTTTAAAATTAGATTACGCTGTAGCTAAAGCTATCACCTATAAAAAAGGAACACCGAGAATATTTAAATATGAAATTACAAACACACCAATACTGAGTATTGAACAACCTCAATCTGACTTAGACGGCATTATCAATATTGTGATAGGGCAAGAGATCATTAGAGATTATGAATTCAAAAAATCTAAAGACGCTATAGTTTATTGCTATGTTTACCTAACTGAAATAATCTCTGAGCAAATAGGTGACATTCAAATTATTGAAAAAATCCTTGTAGAAGAGGAATTAGATAAGGTCGCAAGGCAAGAACTTTTAGAGTTTAAAGAGAGTCTTACTAAATCGTTTATAGACTTTTTTAAATCTACTATGTTTTCTGAAAACTCGATTTGGAATATCAGAGGTAAAAAAATAAATATTTCTAGTGAAAAGGAATTAAATTCCGAGTTAAGTAGCTTAAGTAAAAGTACTTATCCTAGTGCCCCGTCATTCAGAAATGAGCTCATAAATAGATCCAAATTGTCAGGATCAATTCAGTATGCAAAAAAGACATATATCTCTGCTTTGATTCATAATTATGGCAAACCATATTTAGGATTTGTAGGTTCTAAATTTCCACCAGAAAGAACAATTTATCACACTTTACTTGAAGACACTGGTATACATGTAAGTGATGAACTCAACAATATTGCTTCTTTTGCTGAGCCTACTGATAAATCATTTAGAAAGCTCTGGGTTGCTTGTATTGATTTTCTTAACTCTACAAAAAAAGGTAAAAGGACAGTTGGTGAATTGGTAACTATTTTAGGTAAAGCTCCATTTAAACTTAAAGATGGTTTCTTAGAATTCTGGATAATTTCCTTTTTGTTTATAAAAAGAGAAGAATTTGCGCTTTATATGGATGGAGTTTATATACCGAGATTTTCACTTGAAGTTGCAGATCTTTTATTTAAAAAATCTAAATCTTTTAGTATCAAAGGTATAGAAGTTGATGGCGTAAGATTAAGTCTGTTTAATAAATATAGAACTCTGATCAATAAAGGAAATAGCTCATCCATCAAAAACAAAGGATTTCAAGAAATAGCAAAACCCTTCCTTGTCTTTTATAAGCATTTATCTCCTTTCAGTAAACAAACAACGAAACATCTTTCTAAAGAAACTATAAAATTTAGAAATACGCTTCTTCAAGCAAAAGAGTTAGAAAAAACCTTTTTTGAAGATTTACCTCAGTGCTTTGGGTATTCTTTGGATCAGCTAGAAAATAATAAAAAATCTTTGGATGGATTTGCAAATAATATACAAGAATCTATTCGAACATTAAGGATTCAAGATGAACTTTTAGTAGATAGAGTATTTAGTGCTTTGGCTAATCTTATAGGCATAGAGTCAAAATCTTTTGAAGACTTAAGAACTAAAATGCAATCTCGTTATGGAAATGAAATGGAGCATTTATTAGATGGTAAACAAAAATCACTTGTTAGAAGGATTCATTCTCAAATTCCTGAAAGAAGTTTATGGATATCCAGTATAACTCAAATGCTTGTTGGAAAACCCCTAAATAAAGTTTCTGATCAAGAAGAATTACTATTGATTGAAGAAATCAAAAAACAATTTTCTGATTTAGATGCATTGGTGGAAATTAGTACTCTTAAATATGATATTAATAAAGAAGTAGCCTTAAGATATGAAATTCAGGGATCTGACAAAAAAAGAAAAAACAATCAAATCGTTCTTAATAAAAAAGAAATCAAAGAGATAAACAAGCTAAAAAAAGATATAAATGTGATTTTAAAAAATCATGATTCGAAAGTCCAAGAGGGCTTGTTAATTCAACTTTTAAAAGAAATGATTTAATGGATAAAAAAGTAAAACATGTATTAGGCATATCGGGTGGAAAAGACAGTGCAGCCTTGGCTATTTATTTAAACAGCACTTATCCTAGATTAGAAATTGAATATTATTCTTGTGATACGGGAAAGGAGTTACAAGAGACCTATGATCTAATAGATAATTTAGAAATATTCCTTGGTCAAAAGATAAAGATTTTGAAAGCAGTCTCAAATGATGACCATGATCCATTTGATCATTTTTTAGATTTATATGGGGGTTATCTACCCTCAAATACAGCTAGGTGGTGTACTAAAAAGCTCAAGCTCATGCCTTTTGAGAAATATATTGCTGGTGAAAATCCTATTGTTTCTTATGTAGGAATAAGAGGAGATGAAGATAGAGAAGGATATATTTCAAAGAAAAAGAATGTACAATCAATATTTCCTTTCCGACAAAATATATGGAGTGAAGATGTAATAAGCGCAGTTCTCAAAAATGAAAATATTCCTTTTATATCTAAATTATATAAAGAGTCATGTTTTCATAAAAATAAAGATAGAATATTAGAGATTGCAGAAACACCTTTAAGTACAGGCTATGATAGGAAAACAAAGCTTGGATTTCTGTTAGATTCTAGTACTTCAGAATTCAATAAAGTTGTCTATCAATACCTCAAAACTACAACATACCCATTAGCATATGAAGAAGATTTCCCATTGATTCTAAATGAAGATATTTTAGTGAGGGACGATATTTTTCAGATATTAAAAGATTCTGGTGTAGGCATACCTGCTTATTATGAAAAGAGAGAATATAAGGTAGAAATAGATGGAGAGATTAAAACGGGTTATTATTCTCGTAGTAGATCTGGTTGTTTCTTTTGTTTTTTCCAACAAAAAATAGAATGGGTTTGGTTGTATGAAAATCATCCTAACTTATATACTGAAGCAACGAAATACGAAAAAGAAGGTTTTACTTGGCAACAAGGAGAAACACTAAAACAACTTTCATCTGATGATAGAAGAGACTCAATAAAAAGAGAACACTATAAAAGAATAAAAAGACAGAAAGCTAAATTTCAATCTCCCAATTTAGTCGATATACTTACCGATAGTTCTTCCGATGAATGGGAAATTGACTGGGAGGAGGAAGAGGGTAAAGGATGCGCTGCTTGTTTTATTTGATATCCTCACAAAATTCAAAGATCTAAAATAATGTATTTAAGAAGTTAATATGGATTGACCATTTTTTTAATATATTAGGGTAATCATAAACTAAAATTTGTCTAACCAAAATTAGTTAGACAATAAAGCAGAACAATAGATTAGTATGTCCTTACTCCTGTCCAACAAAACAAACCTTCTTCCTGCTTTAATTAAATTTATTCAAAATAGTGAGTCTATCACTTTATATTCTGCGTATATAAAAAAGGATTTACTTAAAGAAATAATAAAGCAATCGGATGGACGAATCAAGCAAATTGTTGTAAGATGGAGGATGGAAGATTTAATAAGTGGGGGATCGGATATCGGTATATATCAATTGTGCAAGGAAAACAATATTATCTTGTTTCGTAATACCAAACTCCACGCTAAATGTGTTATAAATGAAAAGGGTGATTGTATACTTGGATCTGCAAATTTCACAAATAGTGGGATGCTTAAATTAGCTAATTCAAATTGGGAGATTAATACTCAAGTCAGCCAAGTAGACCTTGATTCTCGAGTAATTCTGCAGAGTATACTGCTAGAATCAGAATTAGTGATGGATGATTTTGTCACTAAATTAGAAGAGATGCTAGATCAAATCAAACCAAACACTTTTGATTTTGAAATGCCTTCATATGAAAATAGCGACTTTCTCATTTCTTTATTACCCATGTGCTATCATCCAGAAGTGATCTATGAGATTAAATACGAAAATAAGATAGTCCCTTATGAAGAATTTAACGCTGCCTCACATGATTTGGCTTTGTATCAAATGCTTGATCATTATAGTTCAAAAGAAGAGTTTTTATCAGTTTTAGATAGTAAATTTAACCAACATCCTTTTATACAAAAATTAATTGGATTTATTCGAAATAATGGTTCGTGTAACTATGGTACTGTAGTTAGATGGATACAAAACAATTGTACTGAAGTACCTATTCCTAGATCATGGGAATTAAAAAAATCTCTAGTAGTAAATATTTTATATGAATGGATTTGTTATTTCAACTCTGAATTTCAATTTATCAGGAAGTACCCTAATGGATCAGATATTATACAACATAAAGATAATGTCGAGTGATATATCCCCTAGAGTTTCCAGTAGATAAAGAGCATGAATTTGCAGAAAAAGAAGTATTTCATAGGTTAAAGGCTATAAGTGATAATCATGATATTTTCTACGCTAAAAGATTTGTTAATACTAACGGAAGGAAAAGAGAATATGAGATAGACTTTATAATTGCAAGGCCTAACAGATATGTTATTATTATGGAGGTAAAAGGTGGTATTCTTAAATTTGAGAATAACCAATGGATACAAAATGGCAAACCCCTGTCAAAGGATCCTGAATTGCAAGTAACTTCTAACTGTCACGCCTTAATTAAAAAATACAACCAACTATCTAGACATATTCCCTTTTTCTGGATATTGTGTTTTCCTGATTGTGAGATACCTCAAAATACATCTCTGCCTACTAGTCTTACACCTTACCATATTTTAGACCGAAACGGATTATACGATATAAAGAAATCAATCCGTCTATGTGTTGAGAACTTAGGCTTTACTTTTGATGGATGTGATATAAGAGACTATGTATACAGGAACTTTAAAACAGATTTACTTAGAGGATTAGGAATGGTCAAAACTCTCGGAACAACAATAAAATATCAAGAAGAGAAATTTATACAACTTACTACTAGTCAACTCAGTCTTATAAATGCTATAGAAGAGAATAAAAAGATTATTATTCATGGAGCTGCAGGTACAGGTAAAACCATTGTTGCTAAGCAAATGGCACTAAATCTTTATGATCAAGGGAAATCTGTTTTATTTCTTTGTTTTAATAGGCTGTTAGCTAATAAAATTCGAGAAAGCTTGAATATACGCCGAGTTGATAAAGAACTTTTTCAAGTAACTACCTATCATAGTATAGCTAGAGATATAATTTCTTCTTTTGATGAAGTATGGTGGGAGATTAACAGCCATTCTAATAGTGACTTCTGGACACTTACTGTACCTTCTAAACTTGATGAAATATTAGATGCTCAAGAAATATCGAAATATGATGTAATTATAATAGATGAAGGTCAAGATTTTAAAGAATTCTGGTTTGAATCTCTATTTAAGCTCTGTAAGCCAAATGCAAGTAGATATATATTCTTGGACTCTATGCAGAACATCTTTGGTCACTACTCTGAAGTGCCTAATGAAGATAGTTACTTCAGATATAGACTTTTAGATAATCTAAGAAATACAAAAAGTATCGTACGCTTCATTAATCAGATATCAGAAGCTGAAGTAAAGGTAGCTGACCAATCTCCTGAAGGTGAAGAGGTCGTCCAAATAGCATGTCAGAATAATGTAGAGCTTTTAAAGTCACTTAAAAAGGTGGTAGAAGATTTAGTGACCAATCAAAGTATAAGCACGTCACAAATATTAATCTTAATAAGTGGAGCCAAAGCTGAATCACCTATTTCAGATGTTAAGAAATTAGGGAAATATGCTTTAAAGTCTCTTGATAGAAGAGCAAGATTTGAAAAAGGAACAATCCATTATACAAATATCAAGACATTCAAAGGCTTAGAACAGGATGTATTGATTATATTAGATGATATTCCCGCATCAAAGTCCAATTATAAGCAATTATTTTATACTCAAGCTTCAAGGGCAAAGCATGGGTTGTATATATTAAAAAAATATGAGTAATGGATACTAAGGAAATTAAAATAGAGAATCAGGGATTTATTGAACAAGATACTGCTCTAGAATCAATGAGAGCATCGGATTTTGACTGTTATTCTGCTTATGGAGAAGTTATTGATAATTCAATACAAGCACATGCAAACAAGATATTTATTCACTTTAAACCAAGGAAAAATAAAAGTAAAGATATAGACACAATATATTTTGTCGATAATGGTCATGGCATGGATAAAGACTTATTGCACAAGTGTTTAAAACTAGGTCATTCTAGTAGATATAATGATAGAGCTGGAATTGGAAGATTTGGAGTTGGCATGACATTAGGGGCAATACACGAATGTAGACGTGTGGAAGTTTATTCTAAGATTAAAGGAGGGACTTGGAATAAGACTTATCTTGATTTAGATGAAATAAAAAGTGGATCTTTAAAGTATTTGCCATATCCTGAAAATGAAGATCCACCAGCTGATTTAATAAAGGAAATAACAGACTCTGGAACTGTTGTTAAATGGACTTCTTACGACAAGCAAGTTTTCCCATTGAAGAAAATTATTACTGAATCACATTTTTGGATTGGAAGAACATTTAGAAAATTCATATGGGGCAAGGCAAAAGATTACGAATCAGTAGAAATTTTTATTAACAATAAAAAGGTTCTAGCCTTTGACCCATTGTTTTTCAATAAGGAACTTACTGGCTTTGAAAAAGAACCCAAAGCTGAATTATTGAAACCTCAACAATTTCCTTGGCAAATTCCTATTGAAGCGAAGGCTAAAAAACAACATTCAGATGTAATCATCAATGTTTCACTACTTCCTGATGAGTATAGAAGAGATACAGGTTCGGGTGGAGATTCTTACGCTAAAGAACGCTTCATCGATAGAAATCAGGGCATTTCGATCTTAAGAAATGATAGAGAAGTTTTTTATGGTAAGATTCCAAATGCTACGAAATTAGGTAGCAGCGAGGCTGATATAATGGTGAATAGATTTATTGGATGTGAAATTTGTTTTGATGCAGATTTAGATACAGAGTTTACTGTAAAGCATATCAAAAGAGGTGCTGTACCTGTAAAAGAACTAAAGGATGAAATAATAAAAAGATTGCATCCTACATTTAGAACATTAAGAGAAAAAATAAGGAATAGAAGAAGCGAAAGAAAAAGAGATGCTGAAAAGGAAACTGAGGGTCAAAATGCTCCAATTGGAATATCTGGAACTCACAGTGAGACAAATAAACTTTTAAAAGAAAATAAGAATCAAATATTAAAGGGAGATAAGGCAGGAAAAGAAGAAGATGATAATCGTATAGTTGATATTCTCAAACCTGAAGGTACCGATAAAGAAAAGTCGAATGTTTTAGATGTATTGAAATCCAATGGGATAACTATCGACGAAAGAGAATTTTTCGGAAGTGATTTTTTGGATATAGAACATGGAAATGGTTACAAAACTCTTTTTTATAATACTAATTCTGTTTTTTTTAGAGAGTACAAGTCTATTCTTGATGATATTGCTTCAAAGAATTCAGAGCTAGCAAAAGAGTACAAGGTTCTAATTGATCTTGTCTTCGTTGGATATATGATGGCTGAATCAAAAATTGATCCTAATGAAAATATTGATGGGTCTACATTTATGAATGAGATTAAAAGTAATTGGGCAAATGATCTCGCAAGAATGCTTAAGAAATGGAGAATTTAGAAATTAGTATAGGAAGTAAAAAAGCTCCTGTTAAAATAAATTTAAATGAATTTAAAGGGAGAAAATTGCTCGACATCAGGAAATACTATCTTTCTCAAGATGAATTAATTCCAACAAAGAAGGGAATATCTCTAAACGCTATTCAATTTGGAGAAATTCTTCAGGCGATTAGCGAAAATAATGAGATAATTTCTAATCATTTCGAAATAAGTCAAGAAGAATTAGAGATTGAAATAGAGACTAAGCAGACTTTGGGAAGAAGCTTTTCTTTGACAATTGAAAATGATGATCAGAAATTAGTTGTTAATCCCAATTTTGAAAATCAATTGGAGAATATTTCAATTGACGATTTCAGTAAAATTTTAATAACTCTATATAAGTCAATAACCGATGTGATAGAAGATGACGATGATGTTAATAGAATTTTAGACAGATTGGATCATCATTTAAAAAGAACAAAATGGTAGCCGATCAATTAAGTCTTAATTTTTTAACGAATCATATTGATAAAATTTCATTTGATAGGATTAAAGATTGTTATGATCAGTTATTACTTGATGGTCAGTTCACCAAAAAGTATAATGATAAAGAGTTAGGAGTTCAATTGTTTTTAAATTCAATTTCTAATGACTTTTTTTATACAAGACATCAGTTGCATAATTTTATTGAGTCAGTTCCTCAAATAACTCAAGATAGGATATTGGCAGATCTAAGGTTATCTAGTATAAAAAAGATAAATTGGAATCAGAAAACATCAGATTATTTTGTAAATGAGTTGGGTCTTCCAGAAAAATTTGCAATAGAAATTCTTAATGATAATGAAGATTCGATTAATGGATTTGTCGAATACAGTAAACCTTTAATAAGATTTAAGAATTTAAAGGAGTATCAATCAAAGGTTTTTTTTAAAGCATATGATTACTTATCCTCTGTTCCTTTTGCTCGGTGTATAATACAGATGCCAACAGGTTCGGGTAAGACTAGAACTGCAATGGAGATTGTATGTGAAACTATTAATGATACCTCAGGAGATGTGTTATGGTTGGCAAATACACAAGAGCTCTGCGATCAAGCTTTTGATTCATTTACTGAAGTTTGGCAATTTATAGGAAAAAAAGCTTGCTGTGCATTGAATCATCTAAGATTTAAAAACCCTTTACCTCTTAATTCTCAGTCTTTTAATGTAGCTACTATTCAATCATTTAGAGATGGTAACATCGCAGAGAAAATTCGTAATCTTGGAATTAGTGAATTGGCTTTAGTTGTTATAGATGAAGCACATATTGCAACTGCTCCTACATATAGAAATTCCTTATTGCAATTGGTTAGCAATGGATCTAAATTACTTGGATTAACTGCCACTCCTGGAAGACAATTAGCCAATAATATATCAGGGAATGATGAAAATAAAGAATTAAGTGATTTTTTCTTTAATACAAAATTCGAGTTAGAAACAAATAAAGATAATCCTATTGAATTTTTGCGTTCTAAAGGTGTACTTGCAAATGCAGTTTTCACTTCTATTGAAGGTGCAATTGTTGAAGAGGTATTAACTGAAAATGAAATTAAGGAATGTAAAAGGAAGAAAACTATACCTCAAAAGGTGATATCCTTATTGACTGATGATAATTCGAGGAATACGAGAATACTAGATCAATTGATTTCTTTACTTAAAGATGGTAAGAAAGTAATATTCTTTGCAACTAGTTTAGATCATTCTAAAATGATTTCTACACTAATTAATATGAAAGGATATAAGTCAGCGCATGTTGATGGTTCGACTGGTAGCTTTAGGAAAAAGGCTATTTCAAAATTCAAAAATGGAGAAATACAATTACTTTGTAATTATAGTGTTCTAAGTACAGGATTTGATGATCCTTTGATTGATGTTGTTTTCATGGCTCGTCCTACGAATTCTATAGTATTATATAGTCAGATAATTGGTCGTGGTTTAAGAGGTCCATTGATAGGAGGAACTGATTTTTGTGAGGTAATTACTGTTTTAGATAACATTTCAGATCTTCCTGAGAACAACGAGATTTACTCTTATTTTGATGAATACTTTTTAAGTTGAGCATTCAAATTTATTCACATTTCGATGTCCAATTTATTAGAATTTTATGAAAGAAAAATTTATCCATAAATCAACAGACGCTAAGAAACTACTCAAAGTTTCTGATTGCAAATTAATGCATCTTAGAGAAGAAGGAATTTTGAGAGCAGTAAAAAAGGGAAATGCATTTCTCTATCATGAAGATGATATAAAAAATTATCATGCGGTTAACTATAAGACAGAGGAAGAAATTTAAATGACTGTAATATCAAAATCTGATTACTTAAAATTTATCCAGTGTTCATCTTTCTTCTGGTTTGGAAGAATGATCCAACCATACTTTCAGAAGAAAAAGAAGATTCATTTGTTGATAGACTCAAAGCACAAGGATATGAAGTTGAGCTATTCGCGCGCAATTTATATCCTAATGCAAAGTTAGTGACGGGAAAGCTTCAAGACGCTGCAACACAAACCAATGACTTTCTTGAAGGTGGCTCAAAAGAATTATTTCAAGCGAGTTTTCTAGTGGATGATCTATTTGCTAGTTGTGATATACTTTTATGGAATGAGATGTTTGGTGCTTGGGACATTATAGAAGTTAAGTCAAGTACAGATAAGGGATATCAAAAAAACAAAAAGAAAGAACATATACTGGATGCTTCTTTTCAAAGACATGTTGCACAGAAAACAGGACTTAAAGTCGTAAACGTTTACTTGCTTGAATTAAATAAAAAATATTACAAAAATGGGGAAATAAATCCCAATGAATTATTTAACCTTACTGAAATCACTACAGAGTGTATTGATTTGGAAGATCAAATAATTGCTGACTTGCAAGATGTAAAAAGCCTTTTAGGGAATTCCAATCCACTAGAATATTCTTGTAAATACAAAGGTAGATCAAGGCATTGTAGATCATTTAATTACTTGTATACTACTGTGCCAAAATATAGCGTCTATGACTTGCGCGCAATCGGTGCTTCAAAAAAGAAATTATGCAATCTAATAGATAGTGGTTATTTAAAATTAGAAGATATTCCAGACGACTTTGAGTTGACCAATAGACATGCTAGACAAAGAAGGGTAACAATAACAAATGAAACCATATTTGAAAAAGAAAAGATTCAACAGCAATTTGATGAACTAGAATATCCGCTATATTTTTTAGATTACGAAACACTTGCTTGCGGCATTCCTAAATTCGATAATACATATCCCTATCAACAAACTGTATTTCAATATTCCTTGCATATTCTTCAGAGAGATGGAACTATAACGCACAAAGAATATATTCATAAAGATCAAAGCACTCCTGTCTATATAATTGCCAAAAAACTTAGAGAAGAATTTGGAGACCAAGGCCATGTTGTTGTTTGGAATAGGTCATTTGAAGGTAAGTGTCATCAAGACTTGGCTATTATTAATCCTGAGCTAAGCGATTTTCTCTTAGGCTTGAATGATCGAATTTATGATCTGATGAAAATATTTGAACGTATGGAATATCTACATACAGATTTCAAGGGAAAATACTCAATCAAAAATATACTCCCAGTAATGTGTCCAGAATTGAGTTATGATAATCTTCAAGTATCTAACGGCGCAGAAGCTGTTGTGGAATATGAGAACCTCGTCTTTGGAGATGTGCCTAACGAACTCAGAGAAGACAAGTTTTACGCTCTCCTAGAATATTGTAAATTGGATACTTGGGCAATGGTCAGGATATTTCAGGAGTTAGAAAAAATGGTGAATTCCAATTAAGATTCTTTTAATTTCTTGATTTCCTTTACTTGTAGTATTTAGCTAGAACTTTCTCGTCTATATGAATAAATCAGATATAAAACTAGAGCACGTTCTCATCGAGATAAGATATCAACGAGGTAACCACCTTGGACATTTTATTGAACAATATTTCTGCTACAAACTCGGCTATGTTAACAAAAACGGTAACGCTAAGTGGAACAGTCTCTTCTCGAAAGAATAGGTATCTACAGAAGTAGACAAGACCAGTGATAAAAAATTAGTGAGAAAAGAACACATCGTTCCAATTAAGGTCATTACCGAGAAGTTGTTAAAATTAGGTCCTAAAGCCACTAAAGAAGATATAGTCCAGACATTGGATAAGTATATTCATTTTGACACTATTACCTTACTTGAAGATAACCGATTAAATGCTCTAGGATTCAATTCTAAAATGCCTGATGGATTTTGGATTAAAGGACATGCTTATTATGATGATCCGTTTGCTAGATATAAAGAAGCTGGGATAGAAATTACTTATAACTCATAGGTTTTCAAACATCACTGACATTTTTACGCCTAATGCTTCTGCTATAATTTTTAGTGTACATATCGAAGGATTAATCTTTCCTCTTTCTATTCTACCTATTTGGGATGTGGAGAGATCAGCTAAATCAGCTAGTGCTTCTTGAGATAGATTCTTAGTATGTCTAAGTCGTCTAAGTTCTTTTCCAAAAGCTTCTAAAAAGTTAATATCTCTAATATTTATCACAGTGGCTAAAGTGAATAAATACTTTTTCCTATATTAGAGCATAGATGCCTTAAAATGTTAAAATTAGCTAGAGCATCATAATATTTGATTAGCGATCTTAACCATACATTATGACACAAATCATCTTATTACCCCAGTTTATTTTTAATATTAATTTAATATCTTAATATGGAAGTTAGAAAATCTTTATTTACAATTCTGGGGCTATTCTTAATAATGGGGGTTGGAATGAAATTCGGCTTATTGGGAGCTGTAATTGTTATTATTATACCTTTAATAATAATAACACTATTGAATAAATAATGTGACAACAGTTCTATTTCATTTTTTCTTTACTCTTTAGCATTTCGTTCCGAATTAAATCACTTAAAAAGCTAGTAACATTCCACCTAAATAAAACTTATTAAATGAACAATTCAGAAATATAAGTAGAGCACATTCTCTTCTTATGCTGGTTGATGGTGATGTTGATCAGAGAGAGCTAAATTTCTGTAAGACTATTGCTATGAAAATGGGCTATAGGGTTGAAGTAATAAACTTACTGCTAGTTAATATACCTAAAGAAAAATTCGAAAGATCGAAAAGTGAAGCACTGTTAAATCTATTGGACTATTCTGGATTAGATGACTTAGATAATTTATAAGCTTATGATACTGTTAGGAATTTTATTAGTTATTGCTTTCATTATCGGCTCATTCCTTAGTGATCGTAATGAAATGCGTATTCAGGTTGCAGAACAAGGAGGAATGAGGGCTAGGTATAAAAAATACGAAACTTACTTTACAAGTCAAGGCTTCACTTTTACCAAGGAATTTGTTGATCAGATTACCTATAACGCACCAAATAGTTTAATTAGAATTACTGAATCTTTTGATTCATTTGAAGCCACCTATATGGTTGAACTAAATTCTACCAGATTAAAAGCCAGTAGAAACTTTGACAACGGTACTGATCCATTAGTTGTATTTACAATATTAAAGGCTAATTTAAAGTAGGTACTGTCATTATCCACTCTGATAATTCCTAGTCAGGTACATTAGCAGGTAATCTAATTTTTAGTTTGTTAAATTAGTTTTCAAACCTATTATTGAACATGTCTTAATCTAATAATTATTAGGTCATATTGATTGTATAGTATTAGGTGTAACAATACTCTTTAATCTTTAACTCCAGCTAGTGTTTTCCCCCGAGGAAAAGTAGCTCTAATCTATGTCATTTAGACTGTTTATATATCCTACCCCATCAAGGCAAATTAGATGAGAAACAGACTATATAATATTGTGTGAGCTGTATTGATTTCACACCTAATCCTGAGACCTTAATAAATCAAATATTGACTGTACAGATTACATAATATTAGGTGTAACTAATAGACATAAAGTCCTTCATTTTTCACTCCAATAAGTTCTTCCCATAGGGAATTAACGAAGGATTACTTCTGATAATTAGGTGTTGTTTATATCCTAAATAAAGTAGGTAAGTTAGATAGAGAATTATGTGGTATTATTAGGTTATATGAAATTCTATCCTCTCTTGCTATTTAACTTCATTTTTTTTTAATTTTCTTACAATAATATTAGGTAAAGCGATTGCATATCAACTGTGACTTTCAACTTGTGTAGGTAGATCTATTAGTGATATAGGGACTATATATTTTTAACATAATTAGGTCATGAAATGTGGTTAAAAAACACAATTCACTATCATTTTGTCCTTACTTGATTAAAAATTTAGTGAATAAATATTACAGATCAATAGAATTATTTGACAATCGAGAAATTAAAATCACAATCGGCTACATTTCTTTTATCTAATATTAGTAATATTAATCTCTAATATTACCTATTATTATTATAGGCCTTATTTCTATATTATCTCCTTTCAACTTAAGTGTTATAATCTCCAAACCTAATTTTCCAAGTAAAAGATGACTAGGTAATCAACTGTGAATTTTCTCTCGTGTATGTATCACTAATGCGTTTTGGCAATCATTAAATTTTAATACTATTAGGTACCAAAAATGAATTCTAGCGTGACATCCATACATCATCTTACCAATAATTCTTTTTAACGTACTCCGAACACACTTATAGCTCTAGGATCACTATTAAGATTAATACACTAAATATCTTATCATAGTAAGTTGTTACTCCTAATATTATATCAGTTTTTGATTTTAATTTTAATTTAATATTAGGTGTAAGAATATTAGATTTTCTCCTGATGTTACGTCCATATCACTTTCTTCTTGTATAAGTCTTTAGAGAATTTATATATTTTATTGAATACTTAGTATCAATAAGTTCTTTCAATTCTTTTGCTCCTTTAGCTGTTAAATCCTATACTAGTATAATATCCCGATATTTGGTACGTCTTTTCGATATTCGTTTAACTAACCAATCACCTTTAGCATTCTCTCCAGGATAGTTAACATTATTATATCCTGTGCTTAAAATTCCTATATCTTCTACGTGTTGATATCATATAATCATAGCACATATATACATCCCCCCACCCCTTTTATAAAGGGGTGGGGGGATGTATATATGTGCTTTATTATTATTTTATTTGCTCTAGTGTTATATAATTTTTTCTTTCCATTTTTTCAGATTTTAAAATAAATTTCTTTCCCTCCAATATAATCTCTTCAGATCTAATTTCCCTTAATCTATTTGCAGCAGTTTTAGGTTTTATATTATATTTAACACCTATTTTTTGAACTAATTGTATTTGACTTATACCTAATTTAACTGTTTCTACTATAAATTTTGAAATTTCATAATTACTTATTCCTTTCGTATTGTTATCTGCCAAAATCTGTTTTCTCTCTTTAGGGTCTTTTATAATTTCTATTATCTTAGTGTTTGGATTAAATCTACCTAATATAAATCCACCCGCTCTATCATCTCTTATTTTTAAAAGGTTTATCCTGCAACAGTCATCTTTAAGTTTCTCTATTTGTACACATGTCGAAGATTTGTGCAAAAACTCTGTTCCTATATGTCCTCTTGCTTTACTTGATTTTTCTGCTGGATTTTCGTGTATTATTACTATAATAGTGCAATCAGATTCATTAATTAATTTATTCAAATAATCGATTATTACAACAGAGTCCTTGCTATTATTAATATCACTTATACAGTCTGTTATAATATCAATTATTATTACAGCCTTTTTGTTCTCTACTATATATTTTTCATCAATAACTCTTTTGATAAATGTAAATCTATTTTCTCTTTTAACATTTGATAGGCTGTAATATTCTAATAATGGAACTGGTACTAGATGATCTAAACATGCATGTCTTATTAAATGCTGCATATTTGAAGGTAACTGAAACTTTATATTACGTTCTGTATCAAAATATACTAGTGAATATCCTTTCTCAACCATTGAAGTATTTAGCCCATTATTTCCACAATCACTTGGTCTTATCAAAGTAGCTCCTATTTGTTGAGCTACTCTTGATTTATATGAACCTGCCTTTCCTTGAATTGTAGTCAACGTGTTTGGGTATATAAATGGCATACCATCTAAATTTATTATTGGCTCTAATGGTATTAATTCAGATTGCACTCTCTTTTCTAATTCATATTTTTCTTTTATGAATATTTCATAAGATGCCTCAATTGCTTCTTGGTTCAATAACTCTACTTCTTCTTTTGCTTTATTTACATCAACGATCATTATTTACTTTTTTTATTGTTATCTAATTGAAGTAATGATGACTTAAGTATTCTTACTGTTTTCCGACCGTCATCTGAATTCTTTGTGCTTATCTCTTTGTACTTTATTAGGTCTTGCCTACGCAATCTGTACAGTGTGCTCCTGGATAGTCCAGTAAGAGTCATAGAATCTGGGATGCTGATAAATATTGCTTTTGCTATTCTGTTATTGAATGCATCAGCTGGTTCATTATTAACCATCTTTTGGTTTTTTACTTTTATAAAAAAAGGGGTGGCCACCCTTATATCGGACGCTAAGATGCATCAAGACCTATCAAGAAACAATAGGTATTTAGAGTACCGTATCAATCCCGTACAAATTGTAAAAAATTTCTTATTGATCCTGTTTTTTATTTCTATAAGTGTCCAGAATTCCTCTTATGGTGACAATTTTCTTGACAACTCTCGTTAGATCTGGTTTGGTCTTACTAAAACTAATTTTATTTCCTTTGTGGATAAATATTCTTTCGTAAAAAGCTACATTTAGGCTTAAAATATTCATTTCTTTAAGAGCGTGCAAAATTATTAATAGCTTCATTGCGGTCATTCCTTTATAAGTCAACTTATATTTTGATTTACCCAAAAGGATTTCTTTAAATATTTTAAATGGAACATAATTTATTTGATCATATTCAATCAAGAAACGATATACATATTTAATGTCTGGATGATTTATATCTACAAGTGTATTCGGTAAATTTCCTGGAGGTAGGTCCTCTACTGTTAAATCATTACTTGAAAAATTAAAGTATTTTGATAATTTTTCTAGAGCTTCTATTGCTTCCTTCGTTTCTATATCTATTATCTCTTGATCGGTTGGAGGTTCTATTCCTTTAACGTTAATTATATCAATGCCATTTAGCTTTATCTTATCTTTTATTCTTTTGCCTATCTCTGTGTTATCTCCTAAATTAATTATCTCTGTTAAAAACCATTCCTTAACTATCCATAATTGATTAGTTGCCTCATCTATTTTTAAACCCTCTGCGAATTCAATCACTTCATCTACGATTGTAGTATACTTCTTGCTTACATCAATTATGTTATTACCGTTGTTATTACTAATTTTTATAAATATGCTATGAAACTTACGTTTTAAGCGATTATATTCATCTAAATATCGTCCTCCCATAAATTCTTCTATCATAACTTATTTACTGCATTTAGTAATTGACCACCTGCTATCTTCGCATAATGATCATCTAAAATCTTACTGGTTCTTAAACCGCTTATGTCCATTATAACACTATTATGTATCCCTAATTTAATACATCTTGAGATAAATCCACGTCTAGATGAATGAAATGTGTACTTACCTTCTATTCCAGAACTCTTCATTATTAATTTTAACCTCCTATTTGCATAGATACTTGCGCCTTCTATCTTCTTAGCTATATGATCTCTTTCTTGTTTCATATCATATTTGGTTAGAAATGAGAATATCAAACTGTCTGTTCCTGCCAGGGATGTATCTATATAAGCCAGACTAGATTCACTTAGTGGGACAAAAACAGTCGTTCCTGTTTTTCTTTGCGTATACCTTAAGGTATATCTTTTTTGATCACCTATCTTTTCTAAGTTTATATTAGAATAGTTCAATACACATAAATCTCCGAATCGAGCTCCACAACTATAGAAGGTAAATAAGTAAGCACTTCTTATTTGCTTATCTGTTTCTGACTCCAGTTTATATTCATCTAACTTCTTTAATTGAACATCCGTTAAGTAATCTCCCTTCATCACTGTTCCTTTATCTATTCTTAGTTGTTTAGAATATTTCCAATTAGGAGATTTAATGTGTCCACTATTATAGGCATGATTAACTGTTGCCTTAAGTTTTTTGCAATGAGACCATATTGTACTTTGTTTTAAGTTTGTTGTTCTAATCAACCGTTGCTCAAATTTCTTTATATTACTAGAGTCTACTTCACTTAATAATGGGTTATACCCTACCCTAGTCAATAAGTTGGTAAATGATCTATAATGCCTCCTTGTCCCATAAGCATAGTTATCTTTATCATCTACTATAAATGACTCGATATAGGCAATAGTGTGCAAGTCGACCTTCGTTGCAGGCTTTTTTAATTCAATTTCGTTAGCGTAGTTATGTACATCTTCTAATGTAAAATCATTCTCAAAAGATGATAACTTCGTTATTGCATTTAAGTACTTTGACAATGCTCCCTGTATTCTTAAGTTTAATGTTTTATCATTTGTTACTCTTTGTTTTTCTTTATTGAATTGCTTCTCATATACCCAACTATTGGGTATACTTATTTCCTTACTCTTATTGTCTTTATACAGCCTTAATTTTAGAGGATGTTTACCTTCTTTATTTGTAATGTTTTTTCTAATAATAATTTTAATTGTACTCATGTTTTATCTTTAATTCGCCTTGACGCAACCGTTTTGCGTCAAGGCAGTTGTGATTAATCAGACACATTGAGATATACAATATGTCAATTCCGATAACACAAATATCAATACAAATAATTGATAATCAATAATTTGTGTTTCTACTTGTGTCAAATTGATGCTACATGTGTATGTAATAATTAAATCCTGATTGGATCACCAAGAGCGTAATAACTCAAATCAAAAGCCTGTAAATCAAATAATTTACAGGCTTTTTTGTTTTCAGACCTTTCTTTTATGCCTCTAAGTCCTTTTATTCAGACTTACTAAACCTTTGTCAAAATAGCGCTTCTTTTTGGTGACTGTCGATATTGCTTTAACTTATTACCAAAAATTAGTGTGTGTACGTCTAACCAATTTAAATAATACCGTGATGGATCTCATTCCATCTTATCACCACTGAATACAATAGAGCAAGAATCTTATGAAAAAAGAAAAGCCAGATGACGCGCGCTGTCGATCTGGCTTTTATATTATTTCACGAGCCATAAGCATAGGCTACTTTAATCTTTTCTATTCCATGAGTAGCTTAAGTTGTTTTGCTCTTATCTTCGTTTTCAATTAATACCTTTTAATGGCATGTAAAGTATTGCACTCTTGATCATGTAACGGTGTGATAACGATATCCCCTCCATTGTCATAAACCGAAAGTATAATTTCGTCTAAAGAAAGTTTGTCTTCCTTATCCAACCCATCCCAATATTTTTTACAAACTAATAAACTTCTTATATTTCCCTTTTTACTATTTTCTAATATGTTAGGTAGAGCGTCTATAGAAAGATTTCCTTCTCGATTTCTGTTGTAATCTGCTAAAAAAGAAGATAATCTTTTTTCATGTAATTCTGCAAAAACAGAAGTTAATTGACTGTGGAAATCAGCAGGTGAAAGGTGCTCTGGGTTTCCAGTTATGATATGGGGAGAGAGGTGATTATAGTTAGTAATTTCCTTATAGACACTATAATATTCTTCAACGCCTGCAATAACAAGTGGCACTTTCTCATCGTTTATAAAATGAAGTAGCCCTTTATCAACACTTCTGAAATATTGTTTTAAGCGTATATTCTCCTTATCATCTCCTGGATCAGTGCCATGGTATAGAGAACTGTTTCCAGAAGTGTGCCATTGTATACTATTACCAGTAATGTCTAAGTATAGTGCCTCCGCCATGTTCTTAGGTACTACATCAGAAATTATTACAGGATATATACCTGAATTAACAGCCTCAAAAAATCTAACTTCGTTATGGGATAGAGCCAATACAAAAATTCGATCCTCATCTAATACCTCTTTAATAACTGGTGATAGATGAAATTTAGAATCTACAATAGTAGAAGTCACGCATTTAGAAATTAAATGATGATGACTCTGATTGTTTTCAGAATAAAATCCAGCTAATCCAGCGGACTGGTGCGCCCAAAATTCGGGCTTATCTATCAAGTCTAATGCTGGCTTCATAAAAGAGGTTTTTTCCACGCCTTTACTTTCTAAAACCTTCAATACCTCTTGACAAGCATTCTTCCATCGGATTCTATTTTTTTCGTAGTCACCAGTAATTTCAGTTGGTATATATATAGATACACAATTATTGCTCGTGCTATTTCTTAATTCTTCTAGTTTTTGCTTCTTAAACATTTAGTTTATTTTGATTTTAAAAAATATATGTTCAATATTTTAGAGATACTTAATTGTACTATAAAATTCTAAAGTGATTTTATCATAGTTCTTACCAAGCATTATTGAATACTTTTAGTTTTTAACTTAGGATGTTCTTAGGTGATCATCAATACTTGTCTTGACTTATCATTTCTGAATAGAAATACAATTAGAAAAAGGTAATAAGTAAGAATGCCTAATACTTAAATCCTGTGTCGATAATCTCAGTATAGCTACTCGCGTTACGACTCCATTGTTCGGTGAGCGTGGTAATATTTAAAATTATTTATCAATATGATTATTAGATAAATATATTACCTAAGCTATTAATCTAGAAACTGTAATTTATGTAAATCACTATTAGTAAATTTAGATGGAAAAATTATCGAACAATATGTTAATTAACGAGTAATGTTACAATAGTATTCACAAATAAAAATATCAGAATGGCAACTAAAAACTTAATGAACAAAGACGCAATAGAAAAACTAAAAGAACTTGCAGAGAAAGCAAGAATTTGTATGATGATAACCTGTTTAGAAGAACGACCTATGCCCAGCCGACCTATGTATCTACAAGAGGTTGATGATGAGGGGCGGTTATGGTTCATAAGTGACAAAACGAGTGATAAGAACTCCCAGCTTAAGCAGAATGCTGAACTTCAGCTTACCTTTATGAATGATAGCAAATCGGAATACCTATCCATTTATGGTAAAGCAGACATATATTCAGATCAGAAGTCTATAGATGAACACTGGTCTATTATGGCTAATGCATGGTTCGATGGTAAGGAGGATGATAGTGTTAGCATCATAGGAGTGCATCCAATTGAAATTAAATATTGGGATACTAAGCATGGTAAGATTATAGATATGGCTACCATGCTATACTCAGCCCTGACTGGTGACAAATCTGTAGATGGCGGAGTTTCAGGTTCGCTAATAGTATAAACTAATCACAAATAGATAGTCTTTGGATATTAAAATTTTGATTGACGCATTACAAACTGGAGAGTCCACTCCAGCAAATGAGTTAACAAATTCTAGCCTTGCATCCAAAGTGATCTTGAGTTTATGATTCTAATTATATATATTTATGACCCGCTGTTTCTAATGATCAGCAGGTCTATGGTATTAAATTAGAATGAAAACTTTTAAAGTTATAATATTTAATCCATCGATTAAATAAATATTATGTATGTCAATATTAGCAATAGTAGGATGTGGTCCTAGAGGACTTGCCTCATTAGAATACTTATTAGAGGAATTACAAGAAGTAGAAGTAGCAGATTTAAAAATTATAATCTTTGACCCGGCAGTAAATTTAGGAGCAGGAACTGTATGGAAGACTGACCAAAGTGATGCTAATTGGATGAACAGTTCATTAAGAGCGCTCAACGATTTAGAGGGTCGTCCTAACATTAAAATTTTCTCGACTTTACTTCCTTTATTTCCTAAGTTTAATGATTGGTTAGACATGCAACATACCAATGTGAGGGACAGAAAGAAAGATGTCTATCTTATGCGGTCATTGATGGGTAAGTATTTATCAGAAAGATTTGAAAGCATTGCACAGCCATTAGTCCTTAATGGTAAATTACAAATTATTAGAAAGGAAATTATTTATATTGACATTACGATAAATTCAGTGATTCTCACAGACAAAAATCACAATGAATATGAACTAGATCATTGCCTTCTTACAGTGGGACATCAACGTACCTTACCAGATAAGCAAATGCAAGATTGGATAAATAATACTAAGCGAAAAAATATGACGCTCATTCAAGATCCATATCAAGAAAATATTAATGAAAAAGTCAGTGAAGATGATATTGTCGGTATCCGAGGCTTAGGTTTAAGTGCTATAGATATAATTAGAACGCTGACATTAGGAAGAGGTGGATCGTTCAAGTCAGAGAATGGAAACTTCCTAAAATTTATAGATTCTAAATTGACACCCAATAAAATTATACCTTACTCGCTCGACGGATTGATTGCTGCTCCCAAACCATTAAATGAGGCTATAGATAGAATTTTTAAGCCTTCCGAAAATGAATTACGCGATTTTAAAAAATCATTATCCTCTGCTTTGGATGATTCGAATTCTATAGAATCTAACTCCTTTTTAATAGAAATATTTAGTCAAAGTTTTGCTGTAAAATTTTCTACTTTTTACAAACTCAAAACTCCCTTACTAAGAGAAATTACCCGTAAATGGTTAGAAAGTTCCTCTACAGAGCATCCGCTATTCCTTGATACAAATATGGATAGGAAGTTATATCTAAAAGAACTAGCAAAAATGGCTTCTGGAGATATCCCTCCCACTATAGATTACGCCATAGGTCAACTGTGGAGATGGTTCCAACCAACGATGTATAAATTAATATCGCATAGTGCTCTTCCTGATGAAATCATGACTGAGGTTATAAAACTAGATGAATCCACGAAGAGATATTCCTACGGTCCTCCCGTAGAAAGTACCTTACAATTAATTGCACTAGCCGAACATGGCATTCTAGATTTATCCCTAGCTAATGATCCTGAGATATCAATAGTATCAAATGAGTGGTATCTAAAGAAAAATGGCAAGCATGAGAAATGTTCAGTTATGATAGATAGCGTATTATCTAGCCCTAATATAAAAAATATTGCTGGTGGTCCGCTAAAAGCTCTTATAGATAACGATAAAATACAACTTGTAAATGACCAATTAGGTATAAGCACAAATCCTGATGGAACAATACAATCAGCAGCGGACCCAGAAAATAGAATAAGTATTCTAGGAAGAAATATTAAAGGGTCAGTTTTAGGAGTGGATGCAATATTAGAATGTTTTGGACCTAGAGTCAGAGATTGGGCTAAAGGTATAACACAACGCTTGATAGAAGGATAATTATTAAATATTTATTTACATTGATACTGTAAGACAATTCACGTTCTTAAAGTAACCATTAGATATAAGTTCATTTAATTATCTTATGAACTAGATATCAAGCAATGAATAAAAATAATAGATGGTCACTATGACACGGATGATGGTAAAGTCAAGATCCTTTATTAAATTTATTACTCACCGAAAGGAATAATTATCTAACTAAAAATAACCTACATGCTTTCTATTATAAAAAATGCAGTACTATTATTTATGATACTATTTTTTGCAGTAGATGCAAAATCTCAAGTTGTAGAAGAGAATCAGCTAGGAGCATGGTACATGTATTTTTACAATACTAAAATAGCTAATTCAAACTTTGGTGTACAAGGTGATTTTCAGTTTCGGTATTGGGATTTTGGAGCAGATCTAGAACAGCGTCTTCTGAGATCAGGCATAACTTATTCACCTGACAACTCCAATATTCTATTTACTCTAGGTTATGCAAATATAGCATCTGGAGTACCTGGTGATAGCAATGAAACTGCTACAGAGAGTAGAATATATCAGGAAGTTATATTGCCTCAGAAGGTAGCTGAGAGAATCCACCTGACACACAGATTTAGATACGAGCAAAGATGGGTTCCTAATCAAGACCTAAGAACTAGATTTCGTTACAACCTGTTCTTGAATCTCCTTATCAATAAGAATAAATTAGAAAAAGGTACGATCTATGTCGCTCTATACAATGAGATTTTTATCAATGGCCAGACAGATATCGGAAACAATAATGAGGTCCAGTTTTTTGATAGAAACAGAACTTATATTGGTTTAGGATATGGTATTTTAAATAATGCCAGAGTACAAGTAGGTTGGATGAAGCAGACAACTGCTAACTGGGCAAAAGGGCAAATGCAATTGAGTTTACATCATTCATTTTAGATCATGTAATAACTATAATGTTTTTTTTTCGACAAGCCAACAAGCTTTGCGGCTCATTTTATTAATAAAACTTTAGAGAACTTCAGAATTAATTCTGATAAGGAAAATGCATACCATGGTAACTAAAATGAACCACACTTAGCAAGCATCTTTCTCTACCCAATTCAAGACATTCACGAGCAATATAGAAATCACCCCACAAACCAAAAATCCAGCAAAGAGAGGCAATGCGGTATCATCTATAAAACTACCAATATACATTGCTATGGGGACAGCCATGAGGGTAGATATAAACCCATTAAGGGAAGCACCGATACCTGCAATATGCCCGATAGGCTGCATCGCCATTGCTCTAATATTTCCAAAGATAAATCCAATACACAAAAACTGAATGACGATAAATCCTAATAAAATATAAATACTAGGATTACTAGATGCATAGAATAATGTTGTGTATATAAAAGCAGTACCAGTAAATAAATATAAGGCAATGATAGATAATTTTTTCATTCCAAAACGGACAACGATCGAACCATTAAAAAAAGTTGCTAGCCCTAGAAAAAAAGAAACACCGCCAAAGATGTAGGCGAACTCATCTATCAAGCCATATTGATCCTGAAAAATTTGTTTAGATGTGCTCAAGTAGACCATAAAACTACCCGTCATAAATCCTGAAATTAAGGTATAAACTAGTGTATTCTTATACCTAAAAAATTCCTTGGCACCATCAAAAAACAAGTACTTTGTTAGTATTATTCTATTGTCATCAGTTACCGTTTCTTTTTGTCTTAGGGCAAACCAAACTATAGTTATTGCCGTAAATACCAGTTGGAAATAAAAGATAGCTTGCCAGTTATAAGCATTCAAAATCCACTGTCCCAAAATAGGTGCAACCATCGGAACAAGAATAAAAATAACGCTTATAAAAGAAGTGATTCTTGCCATGTGGTCACCCTTGTATAAGTCTCTTATGATAGAGATGCATACGCTTCTAGGAGCTGATAGACCTACCCCCTGCAAAAACCGAGCGGTCAACATCATCTCCAAACTAGTAGAACTAACGGCAAAGAAACTAGCTGCTATAAATATAATCATGCCTGCATAAACAATCGGTTTTCGTCCTAGACTATCCGATAGAGTCCCAAATAAAAGTTGCCCTATACCTATACCTAGGAATATCATAGTGATAATCCCTTGCAAGTCGTTACTCTCGGTATGACTCAGTGCATGACCGATATCTGCTAGACCAGGTAGAATACCGTCTATGGCTAAGGCAACATTAGACATCAGAAAGGCCATCAAAGCAATAAATTCTAACTCAGCAAACTTACTTTCTTTTTTCTTCTCTATACTTCTCATTTCTTGTTTCTTGCTTTTTAGACTTTTTTTTAAAAAATAGTCTAAATTTATTCAGAGCATCAGTTTTGCTAGCATAACACTTATCAACAAGCATGAAAATGTTATTTACAGATTTAGCAAGTTGAACAATCCTTGATACCGCCGTGTTCTAAAGATCATATTTAGTGAACAAAGATATTGAAACTTAAATATGTCTAATATTTTCATCCTAGAGATTCAATAAAATTCTAAAATTGATCTTAGATTCGCTATCTAAAATAAAACCATGAATAAATTACCAATATTATTATTACTTATGACCACCTTATTTTTAGCCTGTTCAGATGATATGGATATGCAAGAAGAGGAAGAAATGGGAATGTCAGTAGATATCACAACGGCTATCATAGGATCCTACCTTGGAGATATTTCTGTCGTTGGCGATGGAGGTTCATTTACCGAAAGCGATAGGACTGCCACTGCTACGACAGCTTCTGACTCTATTGCAAACATCAGGATCACCTCTCTTAGTGGTACAATAAGTTTAGTAGCATCGATGACTAGCGAGACAGCATTCGGCATCGAAGATGCCACTCTTTATGACGAAGGCCCTTTTGCTGGAACCGGAAATATAGATGGCGATACGATTACCATTAATCTCACTTCTGAAGATATAATGTTTTCATTTGTAGGGACGAAATAAGTCAATCGTATAAACGATTTATGATTGAAAAAATAGCTGTGCAAATTAATTTTCACAGCTATTTTTTTCTATACCAGTAAGCTAAATATTTACACTTTTAAAATATATTGTAACTGATCGCTAAGTAAAATCCTGAATTCAGTTCTGTCTGAACTTCCAGCTCAGGAATTTCATTATAATTTCTACGCTCTAGTTCTTCTCTCAGTCCCATAGGAACAACCCTTCTCTTACCATCTGATAAACCAAAATCAATTAAAAACTGATGGTCATTTCCAAAAGAAATACTGGCTCCAAACAAGACGAGAGGTGAGGCAATGTAACTATTGACATCCAAGCCTAGACCTGCATGGACTCCTACCCCCATCCATCTTACCGGCTTGTACATATAATGAGACTGTACTGTGAAACCCTGCTTATATGATTCACTAAAAATCGGCTCTACCTTATCCCCTATTTTATTGAAAGCTACATTCTGATCTTTTAGCCAAGACTTAAATAAGCCAGCACTCCAGACAACACCATGTTTTTCATAGTGATCTATTTTTTTAAGCCCCTGTCCTACAAGCATAGAGCTTGTACAAAAACACAAAACTATTGAGGTCAAAAATATTCGCATCAGTGTTAAACTTAAGAAGTTAGTAATGAGTTAAAGTAGATGGACTTAAATAAATTATAATCCAATTAAAAATATGGAATTTTAAGGCAAACATAAGCATCTAGAATAGAAAATTATTTTAAAAAAACTTCCTTACTAAAAATAACTTGAGTAGCCGCTGATAAAAAAATATAGAATCAGAAATCTCTACTTATTATGATAAGCTTATGGTGCATATATAATAATTATCTATTATATCAAAAATAAATCAAATAACTATTAAAAATTAGAACTAAGAATATTACTTCCAACAATATTCAACTCAATCAAAAGAATAAAAAGCACCCGTTACTATAACGTGTCTTTTCCAACCAGGTCGATTCTTAAAATGAGTTATTCTTCTATAGTTAAATCTCATTTTAATGTTTCCTAATTTGTATTCAGTACCAGCTTCAAGCCATAGATTTTGAAAATAATTAAGTTCATTAAATCGATACCACAGGTTATAACCGATAAACGGCTCAAGCTTAGACTCCTTAATTTTTTGATAATAATGATTACGCCATCGTATAAAATCAGCTTGTTCTTTTCCTACCCAATCATGGCCATGATGAAAACGTAAAAGGTTTAACCCATTTAAATGTAGATTTTTGTTAAACGTAAATTAAATCATACCAAAAAAAAATAAACCGGTTTTTGTTCTACAATGGTCCAATGCCTAAATGCAATTTGGGCAGATAATGTACTATTAAGCCATCGTTTTATACCATTTCTATTTTTAGATGTCGGAAAAAGATTTAGAATTGTTCAAAATGGATCAAGGCAAAAAACGTAGGCGAACCCATAGGTTCGGCGAGGCTTTTTAACGAAGAAACATGAAGAACAAAATAAATAATTACCGTCATTCTAAACTAGAATTGGTAATAATCTCCAGTCAAAGGAAACATCATTGTATCTAGTAATATTATCATTTACCCTTTGGATGATGGTTAACGAAGTAGAGTAATTTGAGTCAATTTTTTTAGAACCAGCTGACATTGTCCATGATTGTACATCATTTTCTTGGCCTCTTACTAAGATTGAGAAAGAGCAATATAAAAGGAATCCACAGCAATTAAAAAAACGATAAATACTCAAATACTTTTTATTTTTCCGCCATCTACTTGTAAGCTAACTCCTGTAATATAAGAGGCATCTGGTGAGGCTAAAAATAATATCGATCGGGATATCTCCGCTACTTCAGCAAATCTATTCATAGGTATCTGTGAGAGCATCATCTTTTCTGCCTCCTCCATTGATATTTTAAATTTTGATTGTTTGGCTTTAAGTATACCATCTAAACGACCGGTCTTAGTAGTGCCTGGCAAGACATTGTTTACGGTAATACCTTTCTCGGCAAGCTCTAATGAAAGTGTTTTAGACCAGCTCGCCATAGCACCACGTATAGTATTAGATACACCTAAGCCCATAATAGGCTGACGTACAGAGGTAGATATAATATTGACGATTCTCCCGTAGCCTGCAGAAATCATATTAGGGATAAGTTTTTTACTAATCAAATGACTGGCTAAGACATGCTTACCAAAGGCCAATTGTAAAGAATCTAAATCAGCATCTAACAATTTTCCAGGTGGAGGTCCACCACAATTATTAATAAGAATATGTATAGGCATTATATCAACTAAATCATCAATGGACTGTCCTAGTATTTCTAGGTCGATAAAATCCAGCTGTAGTGCTTTATTGTCCAATCCATTAATGGTATCGAGAGCAGACTTTTTTTCATCTAATTTAGCCGATGATCGACCTACGATAACTATTTTGGCACCAGCCATAGCAAGTTCTACTGCTGCTCCATAGCCTAAGCCATCTGAACCTCCACATACTAGAGCAGTCTTTCCTTCAAGTTGTAATTTTCCCATTTCAACATTTGTATTCTAAATCGGTGAAGTCATAATTAATGGAATTACAAATTTGAAAAACAAAATCAATATTCCTATGGAAATGAGATTT